>Ga0066710_100002153_pt1 | contig 15630 bp, 12 predicted proteins | sample GraSoiAngelo_159_FD_79666 | JGI IMG/M metagenome (GOLD analysis project Ga0066710, IMG submission 79666) | Grasslands soil microbial communities from the Angelo Coastal Reserve, California, USA - 14_1009_16_40cm | ecosystem: Environmental > Terrestrial > Soil > Grasslands | place: USA...
CAGCGTGTGCCCGCGTGTCAGTACCGTAAGGTTCTGAAGCACGATCGCTTCAAACAGCGAGGCCATCAGTTGGTCGGGGGGCGTGCCCTCCTTCTGCAGCCCGTTAATGTCCGTTTCGGCAAAAACACCGCACTTGCCGGCTACTTTATGGAGCTTGATTCCGTGGTAACCCTGATTGCAGAGTTCCTCGACCGGGATTTTCAGCTTCGCGTTGATTTTGTCGATCACGGCGCCAGTGCCGCCGGCACACTTGTCGTTCATGGAGGGGATCTTTTTCTTGCGGCCGCTTTCGGTATCCTCCTTGAACACAATGATTTTGGCGTCCTGCCCGCCAAGCTCGATTACCGAATAAACCTCGGGGTGCAGTTTTTCCACCGCGAGAGAGACGGCGGTTACCTCCTGCACGAACTTGGCGCCGATCAGTTCGGCGAGCGTACCGCCGCCTGAGCCGGTGATAAAGACGCGAGTATTCCGGGCGCTGATGCCGGCATCGGACTCCATCCGGCGCAGAAACTCCAGGGCCTTTTCAGGCTGCTTGGTTTCGTGCCGCTGATAATCCTGCCAGACGATCTGGTCGGTTTCCCGCTCGGCGACGATCGCCTTCACCGTGGTCGAGCCTACATCCAGGCCAACCATGAATCGAGCTTGATGATCTTGCATGGCCGTTCACCGCGCTCGAAACGCTCAGGCGGTTGCACCGGACTGCACAAACGGCGCACTGCCGGATCTGTGCCAGAAGCGGTGCTTCGACTCCATCAGGTCGCTCACGTGGGCGACAAACTGGGCGGCTGTCCCTGCGATTCCCGGACGATGCGGAACGTGATAGAAGGGGCGGCGAAGCTCTGGATGGCCCGCGACATAATCACGGATATCATCCAGCCGCTTGCCCGTGGACTTCAAAACGCTTTCGAATTCCGCCTTGGCCTTCGCCTTGGCTTCGCCGAGCGCCATTTGGACCCGGCTGTGCGCGTTGACTTCTCCCTCGCCCGAGGTCTCGATCGGGAGGAATATCATGTCACGAAACCGGTTAATCACCGCCGACTGGACCCCGTCCGACTGCGCAGATGGCATGCAACCGAAAGGTTTCAGCGCCAGCACCATGTGGCAGAGGTGATTAACGGTGTAATAGACGTTCTTCCCGACTTCCATGTAGCCTTCCCCGCCGCGCGCGAGTTGATGATAGAAGGGGTGCGCAAGGCGCGACAACTCCTCCTGTGGAACCAGGTGGTGCGTGATACCGCCTAGCCTGTCGCAGATACGGTGATAAAAGTGGGTCCACATCGCTTCGCCGATGTCGAACATCACGATTTTTTTGCGGAACTTCATCTCGTTGGCTAAATGTTTCCGCAACTCCCACCAGGCCGGATGACGGTAAGGCCGTTCGATGTCTCTTCGCGCCTCGGCGCCCTTGCGGGCGACGTGCAGCATATACGCGACCCAGGTAGCGATGTGTTCCACCAACACCTGCGCCCCTTCGCGCTCGAGGAACCGGAACATGTGGAAATTTCCGTCGCCTTCGGTGGTCTGCGCCCAGAATTCGCCTGTGATCTTGACCACCGGCTTGACTTTAGTGCGGTCGACGTCGATCTTGTTGATTTGATCGCGGCACGTTTCGACAGCGCCCAGGAATTCTTTGCCGTAGAGGTGGTCCCAGATTTTGCATAGAACGCTGAGCGTATTCTTGATTCCGTTTTTCTTGGCGAGCCGTTCGGTAAGCCAGACGGGTCCGTCCTCCATGAACTCGAACGGCTTGCGATATTGCAACGTGTGGCACAGTCCGTCTACGGCTTCCGCAAAGACCTTGTCTGTCTGACCCGCACTCATCTCGAAAGGACGGATTTGGTAGATAAGGTCGTTGATTACGTCTCCAAGGTTGAGCGCATTGAGCATTCCCAATCCAAAATTGACTGAGAACTTCAATCCAGGCTCGCCGGACGCCGCTTTGATTCCATCAGTCTGCTGAAAAAGCAGTACACGGAAGCCATCAAATCCGGCGTTTTGTAACGCGTAACGGTATTCCGCTTCATACATTCCGAAGCGGCATGGACCGCACGAGCCCGCAGTGAAAAAAACGTACTTGTCTATGATCTCCTGGCGGGATAAGCCCTGCGCCTCCAGGCTCTGCAGAAATTGCACGAGGTTTCCCACGGTGAAATAGGTCGGATTGCACTGTCCGTTGTTCCCGTATTCTTTGCCCAGTTGGAAGGCAGCAACATCGGGTACGGGCAGCGTCTCGCAGCGGTATCGATTTCCCTGGAAAACAGCGCGAATCAAGGATTCGTGTTTCCATGTCAAGCCGCCAAACAGAATCGTAACCTGGTCCCGTTCATGAGCGAGGAAAGCCCTCTCTTGCGGGCGTTGGAAATGCTTCACGTCTGACAGTCCCGCGTCGCGGCGAAGCCTGTCACGCTCGGCCATCAATCGCTGCCGGATTGAATCGTCCGTGCCCGAAATCGTCACCAGTGAACTGTCGGCTTGAACATGCATTCGAACATACCTCCACAATGCCGGTTAGATGGAGGTACAATGCGAAAGTTTTCAACCTAAGTTTTGGAAGGCAGTTTGCAGGAGAAAATTGGCCGCGGTCTCTGTGAGGAATAAATAAAATGAAAGCGTCGAAATACGTCATTCTGGGCGGAGGCATGGTCGCCGGTTATGCGGCGAAAGAATTGGCTGAGCGAGGATTAAAGCCGGGCGAACTCACGATCGTATCGGCAGACAACGCGCTCCCCTACGAACGGCCTCCGCTGTCGAAAAGCTTTCTTGCCGGCAAAGATACTGAACAGAGCATTCTCATCAACCCGGAAAACTTCTATCGTGAGCGTGGGGTAGAAGTCGCGCTTAACTGTGAAATTGATGGCCTGGACCCAGGCCGCAAGAACCTGCACCTCAAATCCGGCGACGAACTCGGATTCGAGAAGCTTATCGTCGCGACCGGCGCTCGGGTGCGTACTTTGAACATTCCAGGCAGCCACCGCGAGGGGGTTTACTATCTGCGCTCGCTCGGGGACTCGAAGCGCATCCGGCAGCGCGCGGGTAGCGCGAAGCATGCTGTCGTGATCGGCGGCGGATTCATTGCGATGGAAGTTGCGGCGGTGCTATCCCAGGGAGGCGTCGAGACCACCATGATTGTGCTGGAGGATCGCATCTGGAAGAGGTTCTTCACGCCCGGGATGTCCCGGTTTTTCGAGAATTACTACGCCGGCCAAGGTGTGCGTTTGGCCAAGCAGACCAAGGTTGTGGAACTGCGCGGCAATGGCGCCGTGACCTCAGCGATGCTGGCCACCGGCGAAACCCTCGCATGCGACATGGTGGTTGCCGGAATCGGTGTCGAGCCCATTACCGGGCTCCTGGCGACGAGCGGAATCGACGTAACGGACGGCGTGATGGTAAACGAATACCTCGAGACCAGCAAGGCCGGCATTTATGCCGCCGGCGATGTCGCGAATTATCAGGACACGCTATTTGGCAGGCGCCGGCGGGTTGAGCATTGGGATAACGCGGTATCGCAAGGCCGGCATTGTGCCGGCGCGCTTCTCGGTGAGCGCACTCCCTTCGCGCACGTCCCTTACTTCTTTTCCGACGTTTTCGATCTTTCTTATGAGTTTTGGGGGGATCCTTCCGGCGCGGACCGAATCGTCGAGCGGGGAGACCTGTCGACCAACAGTTTCAGCGTGTGGTGGCTGCGCCAAAGCAGGCTGGTGGCTGCCTTTACGATGAACCGCCCGGACGAAGAACGGGAGGCGGCGCCACGGTGGATACAGTCCCAACAGCCCGTTTCCGCTGAGAGCTTGTCAGGATCGCACCCGCTCAGCGCAGCCGTAAACTAAATCACTAGTAAACGGTTCGGCGGCGCCTGATTTTTTTGGCCGTGAGTGAGAATCGCGGTTCCGGATCGGTTCTGGCCACGATCCGCGCAGCTATGTACTCGCCCACAAACGGCCCGTGCTTGAATCCGTGGCCGGAGCCGCCGCCGGCGAGCCAGACATTCTCGAAATCAGGGTGGCGGTCGACGAGGAAGTCGCCGTTCGAGGTGTTTTCATACTGGCAGACGCGCGCTTCGAGCAGCGGAGCGCCGGCGAGACCGGGAAAACGTTTGTCCAGGATGAAGCGCGCTTCCGCCAGCTTCGCCCGTGTGATCTCGCGGTTGCCCGTTTCCGGATCGAAGGGAGGGCCGTGCCTGTCGACGGCGAGCTTGAACCCACGCCCATCGAGTGATGGGACCGCATACGCGCCTTCGTGAAATGCGATCCAGGCGGGAGTTTGCGGCGGCGCGAAGCGGTCGTCACCCGGCGGCGCACCGAAGAAAAAGACCTGCTGGCGCGTAGGGCGGATCCGGTTGCCCAGGATCTTCGGAAAGAGTGCCGGGAGCCAGGGCCCGCAGGCGAACACAAACGCGTCCGCTTCGATGTCGCCGCCCGTCGTGCGAAGGGTGTGCGAACTCGTGGGCGCGTCGGCCCGCCAATTTTCATAGCGCGTTCCAGCGCGCACGGCGGCGTCGACGACAGCTTGCACGGCGCGGCGCGCCATAAGCACGCCGCTTTCGGGCTCATAGACGCCCGTGGTGGCCGGTTCGAACATGATGTGAGGAAATCGCTCCCGCAACGAATCGCGTTCGAGCCACTCGAAACGGCAGCATATCCGGCTGAGCGTGTCGCGCGTGGCGATCAGGTAGGGATCATCTGGCGTGGATGTGACCAGAACTCCGGTCTGATGGAAAAGGGATAGGCCGGTCTCGGCGAAGAACTCTTTCCATCGCTTCAGCGATTGCGTAGAGCTGCGCGTGTAGATCTCATCCGCGCCATAGGACATCCGGATGATCCTGGTTTCACCGCCGGAACTGGAGCGCGCATTTCCCGGCCCGTGCTGGTCCAGCAACAGGACGCGCGCGCCCGAGCGGCTAAACTGGTATGCGGTCCAAGCGCCGAAAACGCCGGCGCCGATCACCGCCAGATCGTAGGCTGTTCCTGCCACGTTGGTATCATAGCCGAGAATGTCCACGTTCAAGGCTCTTCTCGCAACGCAGGAAGAAGGCAAATTCGCAGCTTCGATTCAGCAGATCCCGCGCGATTCGCTTCCCTCAGGCGGGGTGCTGGTGCGCGTCGTCTATTCGAGTCTCAACTATAAGGATGGTCTGGCGGTCATGGGCAAGCCGGGCGTCATTCGCAAGTATCCTATGGTGCCCGGGGTCGACTTCGCGGGAATTGTCGAGGAGTCTGACTCAGCGGCGTTCCGTCCGGGCGATAAGGTCGTGGTCACGGGTTGCGGGACATCCGAGGTTTTCTGGGGCGGTTACGCTCAGTTCGCGCGGCTTAACGCGGAGTATATCGTACCGCTTCCGCCGGGCTTGACCCTGGTTCAGGCGATGGGCGTCGGAACGGCTGGATTTACGGCAATGCAATCGGTGATGGCGCTCGAGGACCACGGTCTGAAGCCGGGCGGGCGAGAGGTGCTGGTGACGGGCGCCACCGGCGGAGTAGGCAGCGTAGCCGTGGCGATTCTGGCAAGACTCGGCTATAAGGTTGTCGCTTCGACCGGGCGGGCGGAGCTGCAAGGCTATCTGCGCTCACTCGGCGCAGGCGAGATTCTGGATCGCGCGGCGCTGGCGGCGCCGTCCAAGAAGCCGCTCGAAACCGAGCGCTGGGCCGCGGCGATCGATAGCGTGGGCGGCGATACGTTGGCCGGACTGCTTCGCTCGGTCGCGCTCGCCGGCAGCGTTGCGTCGTGCGGCTTGGCGGGCGGGCCCACGCTGAACACCACGGTATTTCCATTCATTTTGCGAGGCGTCAATCTGCTCGGGATCGACTCGGCGCGCGTTCCTAACGCGCGCCGAAGGGAGATCTGGGCGCGGGTGACGCGCGATCTTCCGCTTGATCTGCTCGACAGCATGATCCGGGTGGCGCCGCTCGAAGAGGTATTCGCGCTCGGCGAGCAGATCCTGGCTGGGAAGATTCGTGGGCGCACGGTTATCGACGTGAACGCGTAGTTGGGAGTATCTTGCATAAAAGACGATGAATGTTCAAGAGAAGGTCGCGGTTGTCACGGGCGGGGCCCACGGAATCGGCGAAGGGCTGGCGAAGCGCTTCAAGGCGGAAGGCGCGCGGGCGGTAGTCGTCGCAGACATCGATGGTGAGGGCGCCGAGAAAGTCGCTGCCGGGATCGGCGGCTTCGCCATGTATACCGACGTCGCGCGGGAAGCCGACATCCGCCGCCTGGTGGATGAGACGACCTCCCGTTTCGGCCCGATCGACTTATTCTGCTCGAACGCCGGTATTTTTCTCGAGGGCGGCGTAGACGCCCCGGACGAAAACTGGCTGCGCATTCGTGACATCAATGTCATGGCGCACATCTACGCCGCCCGTGCGGTGCTTCCCGGGATGATCGCGCGCGGCGAGGGATACCTTTTGCAGACCATCTCCGCGGCGGGGCTGCTGACGTCGTTGGATTCGGCTCTCTACGCCGTCACCAAGCACGCTGCCCTGGCACTGGCCGAATGGATCGCCGTTACCTACGGGGACGCGGGAATCAAGGTCTCCGCGGTCTGCCCACAGGGTGTTCGCACAGACATGTTGATGAGCGACCCGGGCAACTTTCTGATGGAGGGATCGGTTTCGGTAGAGGAAGTGACGGATGCAGTCATCGCAGGCCTGGCTGAGGAGCGGTTCCTGATCCTGCCTCATCCAGAAGTTGCCGAATACTTCAGACGCAAAGCCGACGATTACGATCGCTGGCTGCGCGGCATGCGCCGCCTCCAGCGCCAGGTGCGGGCAAAGAAGGCCAAGGTCTAGCCTATGCCAATTCAACAACCCATTTGGAATTTCGAGCAGGAGCCGTGGGTCGACGGGACACCGGACGAAACCAGCATAAACCTGCGCGCTTACTTCGATCGCATGCGCGACGAAAAGCTGCCGCAATACCGCGTGGATTGGACCAACGAGCAGGTGATCGATTGGGATGGGAATTTCACGACGGACGGTCACGTTCTGCTGGGCTGCTCGGAGCGGGATGTAGACGTTGACGAGTACCGCCGCGTAATTGAGCAATGCATCGAGTATCGGAACCGGGTGCGAGGGAAGCTGGCCGGGCAAGCCGGGTGATGCGTCATCCTCTACACGCTTGGCTCGAGCGTTGCCGAGAGCTCTTCCCACTCCGCTACTCTCGCTTCAAGCTCGGTTCGGCGCGCCGCCACGATCCCGGTGAGCCGTACTGTCTCCTCCGAGCTTTTGAAATCGGCTAGCGCGGCCTCATGCTGCCGGATCTCGGATTCGAGCGCCGCCACCTGCTGCTCCACTTCGCGCAAGCGGTCCTGCATCTGTTTCAGCTTCATCGGATTGACGCGTTTCTTCGGCTGGCCTGAAGCAACCGGCAAGGGGCCGGGCTCCTCCGTCGCGATGCGTTCTTCTGCCGCGGCGGGACCGCCCTGCTTGCGCCATAAGTAGTCTTCGTAGTTGCCCGGATAGACATGCACGTGCCCGTCTTCGATTTCGATAATCCGGGTTGCCAGGTTGTCGATGAAGTAGCGGTCGTGCGAGACGAACACCACCGTGCCGGTATACCTGCGCAGCGATTCGAGCAGCACGTCCTTCGCGCGCATGTCCAAGTGGTTGGTCGGCTCGTCGAGCAGCAGGAAGTTCGAGGGCGCGAGCAGCATGCGGGCCAACGCGTAGCGATTTCGCTCGCCGCCCGAAAGCACGCCGATGCGCTTGAATACATCGTCGTCGCTGAACAGGAAACATCCCAGCAGCGTTCTCAGCTCGGTCTGTGTCGCTCTTGGCGCGGCGTCGCTCAAATCATCGAGCAGGCGCCGGTCCGGATTCAGCTCCTTGTATTGATCCTGAGCGAAGTAATCCGGGATCGCGTTGTGGCCCAGGGTGTATGATCCCGCGGTCAGCGGTTCGATCCCTGCCAGGAGCTTGATGAGCGTCGATTTGCCGGCGCCGTTGATGCCCACCAGCGCGATGCGGTCAACGCGCTCGATAATAAAACTCGCGCCGCCGAAAACGTGCTTGGCCCCGTAATTCTTGGCCACGTCCTTGAATTCGGCCACAATCCGGCCGCTGGGTTTCGGCTGCGGAAAGGAAAAGTGGATGGTCTGCTCATCGGGCGGGATCTCGATCCGTTCGATCTTCTCAAGCTCCTTGATGCGCGACTGCACCTGCTTGGCCTTCGTCGCCTGATAACGGAAGCGGTTGATAAATGCTTCAAGTTGTTCGATCCGGTCGCGTTGATTGCGATAGGCCGCTTCGAGCTGCGCTCTCCGTTCTTCTTTCTGCCGCAAGTACGACTCATAATTGCCGCTGTAGAAATGAACCTTCTTATTCCAGATCTCGACTGTCCGGTTCACAGTGACGTCCAGGAAATACCGGTCGTGCGAAATAAGTACATAGGCGTGAGGGTAGTCCGCAAGATACGTTTCCAGCCAGTTGCGCGCCTCGAGATCGAGGTGATTGGTTGGCTCGTCGAGCAGTAGCAGGTTCGGTTTCTGGAGAAGAAGCTTGGCCAGCGCGACGCGCATCTGCCAGCCGCCTGAAAACTCTTCCGTGCGCCGCCTCCAGTCCTCCTTGCGGAAACCGAGACCGTCGAGCACGGTTCCGACCTGCGCTTCGATCGCGTAGCCGTCCCGGTTGCGAAACTCGGAATCGATATGATGCAGGCGGTCCGCTGCCGCCGTGTACTCCGCGCTCTCCGGATCGAGCTCCGCCAGCTTGTGGTTCAGAGTCTCGAACTCCTGCTCCATTTCCTGCAAGTCGGCGAATACGGCCATGCATTCCGCAAAAACAGTGCGGCCGGAAAGTGTCAGGCCATCTTGCGGCAAGTATCCCTGGGTGATGCCCTTAGTAAAGCTGACCGATCCGTAGTCCAGCGACTCGATCCCGCACAGAAGTTTGAGGAGCGTCGATTTGCCGGTTCCGTTCGCGCCCACCAGGCCCGTGCGTTCCTTGGGCGTGATCATCCAATCGCAGTTCTCAAACAGGAGCTTCGGGCCGAAACGCTTTCCAGCCCCAGAAAGTTGAATCATGAAGTGCTCGCGACGGGGCGGGCGTTTTCGCCTGCCTTGCTATCAGCGAGAATGCCGCAGGGCCTGGCCCGGGCGCGCATCCGTTAGCTTTGCATCGTCTACCACGATTTTACCGTTTACGAGCACGACTTCGAAACCTTGCGAATATTGATGGGGGTTGGCGAAGGTCGCCCGGTCCGCGACCCGCGCCGGATCGAAGAGCACCAGGTCGGCGGCCATATTTTCGCGCACCAGGCCACGGTCGCGCAGGCCGAACGTGCGTGCAGGAAGCGAGGTCATCCTGCGAACCGCATCTTCGAGAGTGAGCACGCCCCGAACCCGAACGTACTCGCCGAGCACGCGAGCGTTGGTGCCGTAGGCGCGCGGGTGCGGCATGCCGACGCCGAACTCGATGATGCCGCCGTCGCTCCCGACCGCGGTGAATGGATAGCGCATGATCCTTTCGACGTCCACCTCGCCCATTGAGTGGTAAATCATCTGGGCCCCGCCATCGTTCATCAGGTCGAAAATCGTTTCGATTTCGTTCGCCACGGTCTGAGCGCGGCCCTTCAAAACGTTAATCTCCGAGATGGTCTTGCCCTCGTACGCGGTGTTCGGGCGGAAGCGCGCCACGGTCGCAAAGGAGTAATCGGGCTGGCCGAGATCAGCCAGGTTCCGCATCATCTCCTCCGCGATCTTGCGCCGTAATCCGGGGTCCGCCAGACGCTCCTTCACTTTGCCCTCTGCGAGCGCCCAACTGGGCAGTCGAATGCCGAGATTGGTGCTCGACTGGTCGTAAGGATATTGATCCACCACGACGTCGACGCCCTCGCGGCGGAACTTCTCCACCAGGGCAAGCGACTGGTCGCTCGAGCCCCAAAGGCGCCGGTTGTCGATCTTGAAGTGCGATAACTCGACCGGCATTCCGTTCTCCTTGCCGACCGTCACCGCCTCGGTAATGGCCTCGATCACGTGCTCGCCTTCGTCGCGCATGTGGCTCGTATAGATGCCCCCATGAGCGGCCGCGGGTTTCGCCAGCGCGACCACCTCCGCGGTGTTTGAATACGTGCCGGGGATGTAGATAAGACCGGTCGAGAAGCCAACCGCCCCGTCGCGCATGGCGCGGTCCACCAGCGCCTGCATCTTTGCTATTTCATCCGGCGTCGCGAGACGATTCGCCGTGCCCATCACCTCGCTCCGCACGGTATTGTGGCCGATCAGCGATGCGACGTTGAGGCCAAGGCCGAGCTTCTCGATTTTGTCGAACCATTCGCCCAGGTTCAATTGGGAGCCGCCGCAGTTGCCGGTGACGACTGTCGTAACGCCGTCGAGCAAATAGTTATCGCCGCGCGGAACCTTTTCCACGGTGCTCTCGATGTGCGTGTGGACGTCGATGAATCCCGGGGCGACAATGTGTTCGCGCGCATCGATCGTGCGTCCCGCCGTGGCGCCGCCCGCGCGTCCCACCAGCGCGATCTTGCCGTCCTTAACGCCGACGTCGGCGCGGAACCACGCGTTGCCGGTGCCGTCCACGACGCGCGCATTGCGGATCAGAATGTCGTAATCGGCGGTCCATGCCGCGACCGGAGCCAGAAATAGAAGGAGCGATTTAATCACAGAAAAAACTCAGCGACTGCGCGATGTACTGCTTCATCTCGGATCGTTTCACTACGCCATCCAAGAAACCATGTTCGAGCAGGAACTCGCTGCGCTGGAATCCTTCCGGAAGCTTCTGCCGGATCGTCTGCTCGATCACACGAGGACCGGCGAAGCCAATCAGCGCGCCCGGCTCAGCGATGTTCAAATCCCCCAGCATGGCAAAGCTCGCGGTGACGCCGCCCGTGGTGGGATCGGTCAGCACGCTGATGTAAGGCACTCCCGCCTGGTCCAGACGCATCAGCGCCGCGGCAATTTTGGCTAATTGCATCAGGCTGACCGCACCCTCCTGCATACGGGCGCCGCCCGAAGCCGAAACCAGCACCAGCGGCGCGCGACGCGCGATCGACCGCTCGATGGCCCGCGTGATCTTCTCCCCCACCACCGCGCCCATGCTTCCGCCGATGAACTTCAGTTCCATTGCGCAGATGTTCACGTAACGACTCGCAAGCGTCCCGGATGCGGAGATCAATGCATCGGAGAGCTGCGTCGCTTCGCGCATTGCCTTTAACCTGACGGAGTAGGTTTTCGAATCCTCGAAGCGGAGCGGGTCCGTGGAGATCAGTCCCGCGTCCTGCTCCTCGTATGCCCCGTCGTCGAACAACATGGCCAGCCTCGTCCGGGCGTCGATTCGGAAATGGTGCTCGCATTTCGTGCACACCTGAAAATTGTCGTCGAGCGCCTTCTTCCAAATAATCTGCGCGCAACTCTCGCACTTGAGCCACAGACCCTCGGTGCGGACCCGCTTCTCTCCGTCTCCGGCGCCTTCGACTCCCGACTTCTGTCGCGTAAACCAAGCCATGGCAAATATTTCCTAAGCTAGCAGAAAGCCGGTAGGTCAAGCCTCCAGGCGGCCGGGTGGCCGCATTTATCGCGGCTCCCAGACGTAGGCGGCGAATTTGCGGCGATTGACGAAACCCATGCGCTCATAAAGCCGGACCGCTGTCTCATTCGCAGCAGTAACCGTGAGGCTCACCATGCGGCATTGGTGCGCGGCCAGCGCCAGCAGTGAGCGGCGCATGAGTTCGTAGCCGAGTCCGGTTCCTTTGTGCGATGGCGCCACGCATACCTGCGTGATATGGCCGACGTCGGCAGCCACCAGGCTCGCCAGAGAAACGCCGCACAGATATCCGCTCTGAAGATCCGTAGCTGCGTACGACGCCGCGCCGAAGAACGCGCCGCAGCCCGGATACTGCACGATGTTCATCAGAAATCGGCGCGCGCCGCTCGCGGAGCGGTACTGATCGTTGATCTGGCTGTCGACGTGGCCCTGATAGGCAGCGGTGATCAGCCGGGCCGTCTCCTCCTGCCGGGCCTCGGACCAGGGCGAGATTGCGGCGCGGGTGAGTTTTCGCGCGGGAAATGTCGCGACAGAAGCCAGCGGCGCCTCCAGGAAAAGACGGGGATAGGGTTGAAACCAGCTCTCGTGAGGGACGGCGCGATCGAGCGGCGAGGCGAGCATCATGATCTGCGCTTCCACGCGCCTTACTCCTGGCGTTTGCCACATCGCGTCCAGCACCGATTCGAGCAGAGCGTTTTCCGTTTCCACCCTGCGATGCGCCTTGCGCACGTAGAGGTCGCCGATCAAGCCTTTGCCTTCTTCGCACACGTAATAGGCATAGCCGGCCGCGCGCGCACCACGCATGACTGCAAAGCCGCCCAAAGCCTGCATGCGCACAAAGCGCCGCACCAGATCCGCGGAGGGCCGGAAATCCCAGTCGAGTTCGGCGCTCCAGGAGGCGACCTCTTCCTCGAGCAGCGGAAGCATATGCTCTTCGCTCACGCGCCGCAATTCAACGATCGAGTCCGCGTGCGGATCGGAGAGTGCTGCCATAGCCTTGATCCTACCGCGCGCCCTTCAACATTCGCTTGATCGCGCTCGTGGCCTGGCGAATCCGCTGGGGATTCTCGATCAGGGCGAAGCGAACGTGCCCCTCGCCCAGCGGGCCGAATCCGATGCCGGGCGATACGGCGACGAGCGCGCGATCGAGCAGTAATTTCGAGAATTCGAGCGAGCCCAGCGAGCGAAAGCGCTCCGGCAGCGGCGCCCACACGAACATCGATCCGCGCGGCGCCTCCACCGGCCATCCGGCCCGGTTCAGGCCTTCGATCAACACGTCGCGCCGCTCCTGATAAACCGCGCAGATTTTCTTCGTATCGTCTTCGCACTCCCGCAGAGCGATGATCGAAGCAATCTGAATCGGCTGAAACACGCCATAGTCGAGATAGCTCTTGATTCGCGCGAGTGCGGCGATCATGCGGCGGTTTCCCAGGCAGAAGCCGACGCGCCAGCCGGCCATGTTGTAGCTCTTGGACAGCGAGAAAATCTCCACGGCGATTTCTTCCGCGCCTTCCACCTGCAGAATGCTCGGCGCTTTGTAGCCATCAAAACAGAGGTCGGCGTACGCAAAATCATGCACCACCATGGTTCCGTGATGCGCGGCCACCCGGATGATTTCACGGAAAAACTCGAGATCCACGCACTGTGTGGTCGGGTTGTGCGGAAACGAGATCAGGATCATGCGGGGAGCGCGGGACGACTTGTGGTACAGATCTTCGAGAGCATTCAGGAAACTCGCTGGGTCGCTCATGGGAAGCATGCAGGCGTGGCCCTCGGCCATGATGACGCCGTACTGGTGAATCGGATAACAAGGATTCGGCGAGACCACGGCATCGCCGGGCCCGATCACCGCGAAAAGCAGATGTGCCAGCGCGTCCTTTGCTCCGATCGTGACAATGGCTTCCTGGTCCGGGTCGAGGTCGACGCTGTAGTTGGTCTTGTATCGCTTTACGATCGCCTCGCGCAGGCGCGGAATGCCGCGCGAAGCCGAGTAGCGATGATTACGCGGGTTGCGCGCTGCCTCCGCGAGCTTGCCGACAACCGAACGCGGAGTCGCGCCGTCGGGATTGCCCATGCCGAGGTCGACAACGTCAAGTTGGGCCGCGCGCGCTTTGGCCTTCATTTCATTGATCACTGCAAAGACATACGGCGGGAGTTTCTTGATGCGGTAGAATTCCTGGTCCCCGGATTCCATCCTCTTATTCTAAAGGCACGGCAGTCTCGCCCATTGCTCCGTAACGTGAACCGTGATCGTGAGGAGCGGGCGTCTGGGCGTGCCATGATGAAGATTGCGCTCCTCGCCGCTGCTGCCCATCTTCCTGATTGTTGCCGTCGACGTACTCGGACTGACGATCATGATCCCTTTGCTGCCGTTCTACGCCGAAAGACTCGGCGCTAGTCCGACTCAGGTGGGCTTGTTGATTGGCGTCTACGCCGCGTGCCAGCTGATCTCGGGACCCATGCTGGGGCGCCTCTCGGACGTAACGGGCCGCAAGCCTTTGCTGCTCTTGAGCCAGATGGGAACGCTGACCGGATTCCTCGTCCTGGCGTTCGCGCCCGCGCTGTGGGTGGTGTTTCTGGCGCGCGTGATCGACGGATCAACAGCGGGCAATCTTTCGCTGGCGCAAGCGTATATCTCGGACGTCACGCTTCCTGAAGAACGCGCGAAATCCTTCGGCATGATCGGCATCGCATTCGGAACGGGATTCTTGATAGGACCGGCGATTTCCGGGTACCTCGCGAAGTTTGACTATCGCGATCCGATTTTTGCCGCGGCCGGGCTTTCGGCCACGAGTATCCTCGCGACCTATTTCCTGCTTCCTAAAGTCACACCGGGCGGAGGCGCGGACGCGGGCGAAGGTCCAGGCGGGCGGCGCCTGTCGCTGGTGCAGTGGGGCGAATACGCCCCCTATTTCCGGCACCCCGAACTTGGGACGCGGCTGTGGCAGTTTCTCTGCTTCACTTTCGCGTTCGCAATGTTTACGGCGGGCTTTCCTTTGTTCGCCGAGCGCCGTCTCACCTGGCACGGAATGCCGTTCGGACCAGAGCAGGTCGGCTACACGTGGGCGTTCGCCGGGTTCCTCGGCATTTTCCTGCAAGGCCCGGCACTGGGGCGCCTGGTGCGGCGCTTCGGTGAATCACACTTGAATCGTCTTGGTTTCGCAGCCTACGCCGCCGGCTATGTGACGCTGGCGTTTTGCCATTCGATCCCCGTTCTGCTCGCGGCCACCGCGGTTTCCTCACTGGGCAGCCTGGTGCGCCCGACGCTCACCAGCCTCATTACCCAAGCAGCGCCGCGCCAGGAGCAGGGAGTGGTGCTGGGTCTCACACAGTCGCTTACATCAATCGGGCAGATCGCCGGGCCCCCGCTCGCTGGATCTTTGATCGAACATGATGTGCTGACCGGGTGGGGTTTGACGGCGGCCGCGGTGATCGGCGCGGGTCTCGTGCTTACGTGGCGAAAACCGGAAGATCGGCCCGCAAACTAGAGGGCGTTGAGGCGCTGCAGACTCAGCCAGAGCATCCGTGGCACGTGGAAACATCCTTTATAGTTATTGCCTTTGGCCGTGCTGGTAACGTTGCCCTGACGGTCGCAGTAGCCGAACCACTCGCCGTGCACCGGGTCGGAAAAATGGCGGAACGCATAGTCATCCACGCGCTTCAGCCAGTTCAACCAGCGCTCCTCGCGTGTGAGTGAATAGGCCAGGACAGTGGCATAGATCGCCTCCGTGTGTGGCCACCACAGTTTCATGTTCGATTCGAGCGGAAGCGGCGCCAGCCCGTCGATATCCATGAAGTAATACAAGCCGTCGAATTCCCGGTCCCACCCGAATGCCAGCGAGCCTTCGATAACCGCCAGACACATTTGACGCGCGCTGTCATCGGTATGGAATTCGAGCGCGTGCAGCAGGAACCAGGCGGCTTCGATCGAATCCCCCGCACAAAAGAGCCGTGCTTCTGGCAGCGCGCGATCGCCTCCGGCGTATTCGAGAAAAATTCGCCGCCTCGGATCGTAATGTGCCTGCGAAGCCGCTATGCACCAAGCCAGGACCTCGCGATAACGGCGATCGGGAACGACCCGGGCGATCTCGGCCGCCATGGAAGCGAGGACCATGATGTCGGCCAGCGCGCTCAA
>Ga0066710_100002154_pt1 | contig 15628 bp, 11 predicted proteins | sample GraSoiAngelo_159_FD_79666 | JGI IMG/M metagenome (GOLD analysis project Ga0066710, IMG submission 79666) | Grasslands soil microbial communities from the Angelo Coastal Reserve, California, USA - 14_1009_16_40cm | ecosystem: Environmental > Terrestrial > Soil > Grasslands | place: USA...
GGGAATGGCTGAGTAGTGATGCGAATGGTCTGAACCTCATATCCCCCTTTCTCAAACGCGGATTTGGCTTTTCGAAGCATTGCCAGCGTGTCCTGAATTTGGCCGGCATATGTCGAGCGGTCTATGCTTATAAAGGCGGTGATCGCCCGAACTTTTGGTTTCCGCGGCACATCGCTAGCCAAAAGAGTTGCGGCGCAGCCGACCAACAGGATCAGAATGAAAGGTCCGCGGAACGCAACAAACTTGATCAATCTTTTTGTCATCCTACCTCCCGGCTAAATGAGGACACTTACAGAGTCGAGCTATTGTGCCAAAAATTCACCATGCCGGCACGACCGGCTTCGCGCGATTTCCCTGACGGACATAAATCGTTATAGTCTGTGACCGCTCTTTTATACATGGAGACATGATGGCAACCCATACCAGGTCTGAAACCAAAGCCAGAACTTTTGGCGAAAACATTGAAAGCGACCTAGCTTCGAGATTCCTTCGTGTAGTGGAGACGGCCGCCATCGTTTCAGCCCGCACCATGGGCAAAGGCGACCGCAGGCTCGCCGACGACGTGGCCACACAAGCTATGCGCCGCACCATGGACAATGTACCGATGCGAGGGACAATCGTGATTGGCGAAGGCGAACGCGATGAAGCGCCAATGCTATATATCGGCGAAAAAGTGGGAGCCGAGTTTCCGGATGGAACCGAGGTCCCGGAAGTGGACATCGCTGTCGATCCTCTGGAAGGCACGAACCTCTGCGCGACTGGCGCTCCCGGCGCGATTACCGTGCTGGCAGCGTCCGAACGAAACGGTCTGCTGAACGCACCCGATTGTTACATGGAGAAGATCGTTGTCGGGCCGTCGTGTAAGGGCGCCGTCGAGTTGGACGCGCCCGTCGCCGACAACCTGAAGAACATTGCTAAACGCATGGAACGTGACGTAGAAGACTTGGTGGTAGTCGTGCTCGACCGTCCACGTCATGAAAAGCTGATCTCGGACATCCGCAATGCCGGCGCCCGTATAAAGTTGATCGGCGATGGCGATCTCTCTGCCGGAATTGCAGCAGCCGTAATTGGCACCGGAGTACACGCGGTCATGGGCTCGGGAGGCGCTCCGGAAGGCGTCATCACGGCTGCAGCCATTCGCTGCCTGAATGGATACATGCTGGGCCGTTTGGTGATCGACAAACCTGAATTGGAAGAGCGCATCGCCCGCATGGGCATCAAAGACAAAAATAAAATCTACGAAGCTGAGGACCTTGCTCCCGGCAAGCAACTGATCTTCGCCGCCACGGGCGTCACTGATGGCTCACTCATGCGGGGGGTGCGCTTCTTCGGAGAAGGTATACGGACGTCCTCGGTAATTCTGACCCTGCGGACAGGGAAAGTCCGTTTTATTGACAGCATTCACTTGGAGAAAGGGCCGGATGTGAAGGTGAGGTTCGCGTAGAATGACTATATGGTCAGTCGCACTCGAAAGGCCGCCGTCCCTGCCGCAAAGAGAGTTAAGCGCGTGACTCGACTCGCCGCTCGGCCTCGCAGTCTGGTCAAGTTCTTTGCTGAATCGCCGTTAGCGCGCGCCGAAGTAAATTTGGAACGCAAATCAGATCACGGACGCAGGGTCAAGTTGTGAGGTTCTAGATCCGATACACCGCCTCGGAATCCCGTAATCACTAAGCTGGCGTCGGTGGCCATTCTTGCGATAGTCCCGGGAACAGGTTCACAGTTTTCTCCGCGCGCTTGCTTCCGTCATGGATCGCAATGCGATGCGGTTTGCCGGGCTCTGAAGCGTATCCCTCCCACAGCGACACGCCAGCGTAAACTCCGTCTTTACGCAGGATGTAATACGTCATGTCGATGAATTTCAGGCGGTCTCGGTCGCCGTTGTAATTGCCCACGATTCTTTTCAGGGCATCGGTTCCTGCCTCAAGCGGTGACATTCCTTTCCGCATGTTCTCGATGATGGTGTGAGCGCCCGCGACTTTGATGTTTTCTTCTCCACTGCCGGTGGCGCCCGCCGAGCCCACGTCCTGATCGGTATAGCAGCCCGCGCCGATGATCGGCGAGTCACCCACGCGGCCGGGAAGCTTCCACGCAAGTCCGCTTGTGGTTGTGCAGCCCGAGATGTCACCTCTGTCATTCAGCGCTGAGCAATGAATGGTACCGGTGGGCGGGAAAATCACTTCGCGAATTGCGGTTGCTCGCTGCTCCGGCGCAATGCCCAGCTGAGCAGCAACTTCTTTCATACGTTTCATTCGAATTTGCCACTCGTCCTTCTGTGATTTCCCCGCGGGAAAGCGTTTCTTCCAGTTAGGATCCGCCAGTCCAGGCCCCCACCAGTCGGAATGAGTCTCTTTCCACAACAACCAGACCTTGCGCGAATAATCGGTTAACAAAGATTCTCGCGGAAAACCTTGAGCAACGGCGAAACGTTCCGCGCCGTCGCCCACCAGGAAGACGTGTCCGGTGTGCTCCATGACCGCCTTGACTACCTGGGAAGGATTCTTGATATTACGGATGCCGCCCACCGCGCCAGCTCGCCTGGATGGTCCGTGCATGCAGCAGGCATCGAGTTCTACTACGCCTTCCTCATTAGGCAATCCACCAAGGCCGACACTGTGATCGTTGGGATCGTCTTCCGGGCCCTTCACCACCCGCAATGCGGCGTCGAGTGTGTCGCCGCCACCTCGAAGGAAGTTGTACGCATCGTCGAGGTAGTTGTACCCGTTTGCCGAGGAGACAATGATGGGGCGCTTGCCGGCCAGCGTTCGTGTTTGCGCTTTCCTGGAGTCCTGTTGTTTCTGTTCCTGACTTTCTAATCCAAGTGATAACGAACCGACAACAGCAGTAGTAAGAAAATCACGGCGCGAAAAAGCCATGGCAGCCTCCGCTAAGATTGCTTGTCAAAAACGCCGAACAGCATAGCATGCGAATTCTTTTCTTGACGTCTCATCCACTTGTCCTCTAATGTGCGGCGACTCGCTGCGGATTGCCAGAATCTGGCGTCCTAAAATTCACGGCACGGAGAGGAAATCGTGATGAAGAAACCAGTAATTACGTTTGCGTTCGTGGCTCTACTCGCTTTTATTTGTTTATGCCCTGATGTAGTCCAGGCTCAAGGCAGCACTTCTGCCGCTGCGGCGGTCACCATTACCCCAGATGCGGTGAAGTGGAACCCCCTGTTACCAGGAATCCAGATTTCCGCGCTCGCTGGAGATTCCAGTAAGCCCGGCCCTTACACCGTGCGACTGAAGTTCGCCGATGGCGCTCGCGTCGCTCCGCACTGGCACCCCGAAGACGAGAGCGTCACCGTGATACAGGGCACGTTCCTGGCGGGGATGGGCGAAAAGTACGACGCGGCAAGCTTGCACGAGTTCCCCACTGGCTCGTTTATTCTCATGCCAAAGCAAATGCGGCACTTCGCGGCAGCGCGTGGTGAGACTATCGTGCAACTGCATGGCAATGGGCCTTTCGTGATCAATTACGTGAATCCGGCGGACGATCCATCTAAGTCCAATAAATAGGATTGCTAGTGTTAGCCAATGGCTAACACTTCGCGGCAGGATTCGACCTTGGCTCGCCGCCGTTCGGGATGACCCCGGAAACCATCTTGACCGCTATCGGCGCACCACGGGCATCCTAAGGCCGGGAAACAGCATTCTGCGCGAAGGGTTGGATTGGAGAATTGTCTAGGCACTTAACAGCTCTTTGTCCTAAATAAAATAGCTATAAGATATTAACGTTGTAAGTTGCTGATAATAGAATAGAGCAGTTCTTTTTTCGAGAGAGTGGGGTCGGATTCAAGAAGCCACGGCGACACCGCCGCCCTTGCTCTGGTCGGCGCGGAAGCGCAGCAGAGCAGCGATATTTCCGACTTTGTCGAATTCCGGGTCTCCATCCACGTAAAACAACTCGATATCACGGCGGATCGTCGCTGGAACAATGGCATCGCAGACGTCTTCGAGTTCCCGCGTACTGCGGCCACAAGCGGGACAATAGCGCACCATATGCGCGTCCAGATGACCGCAACCGGTGCACTCCACCGCGTGGGCGCGATAATTCTCCCCCATCAGAAGTGTCTGTACTTCCCCCATTTCGAGGGACCGCAACACGCGGCGCAGGCCAGTGACTCCTCGACTATTGCTTTTGGCCTGGTCGAGCACTTCTTTCACCAGATTGCGCCGGCGCTCATCTTGCGATTCCCGCAGAATGCGTCCAGCCTGCTCCCGCACCTGCTCTGTCTTCATGCTGCCCACGTCGGCGGAAAAACGTCCTAACATGCGTTTCTTCAAATAGGGATGCAAGTGGGTTTCAAGATCGTGCCAGTTACTCTCCTGGCAGCCGAAGATCAGATTGTCGAACAGATCTTTCTCCAGAGCTTCTCGCAAGTGCTCAGCGACGAATTTAAAATGATGTAGAGCCTCGTCCTGCACGCTACGCTCGGCGTGGCCACCGTCATAGCCGGCGAAACCATCGCCGCGGCCGCGGCGCGGCAGGGGACGAAAAAGGCCCTCCTGCTCTTTGACTTCATCCAGTCGCAGATCGAAGACGCGCGCCTTGTGACGATCCAGCAACACCACACAGATACGTGGGTGCGCGCCCAGCAGCACCGCTAGCGGCTTCAGGTGGAAGCGACGATTGACAAAGAGCTGCGTGCCAGACAATTGTGGGGGAAGATCAAACTCGCGCCAGAAGTGCCGGTTGCCGCAAGCGAAGATAGCCTTGGCGCGCGCCTGATTTCCGTGCAAGCGCCCGGCTAAATCAACAATGCGTTGCAAATCACGCCGGAGGCTTTCATTTTTGCCACCTTTCTCCGCCTCGCGAATCGTGTCACGTACCAGGTCCTTCAGCAAAATTGCTTCTTCCCGGTGGGATTTGTTCTGGGGTGTCCGTGGCTGAAAATAAAAAGTGAGCGCGCAGCCTTCTTCATCCTCGATGCATTGCAGTTGGGCCAGCTCACGGATGTCTTCGCGCGTAATCATTCACCATTTCTCCTGAGCATCGTATTCAGGCTTAATCGGATCCTGTTCTTTGCAGCTTGTTCTTCGATCGATCGGCAAGCGGCGGAGAACGGCGGAGGTGCTCGCGAGTAGCAACAATAGAAGACATGATCTCGCCGGGCTTTCGGTCGGTGATGGCCACAATTTCGTCCACCGAAAAACCTTCAATAGCGTGCAAGATGAAAACCTCGCGGTCGGCGCGGGAAGTGCCATCCAGAGCATATTGCACCAGGGTGACCATTTCGTCAGAGTAAGCGATATCCTCCGGGGTAGCGGTACGGCGGTCGGGAATCACGGTCTCCTCGGTAAAGGTTTCGTCGGGTTGATGGAACTGTAGTTCGGACTCATCGCTGGCCCGCACATTTCGCTTGCGCACGGATTCTTCCAGCGGAACAGAGGACAGGCTTTCCTGGCTGGAAGTCGAAAGATCATCAATCGAGCGAATCGCCAGCCGGTACAGCCAAGGTTCAAGCGCCAGCCGCTCCGGCTTCTCGCCTCCGTCGCCTAACGCGCGCGCGATGACTTCATCAATCACTTCCTCTTTGTTGACGAAGTCCGGAAGAAGCTGCTCCGCGGTTTCGCGAAAATACAATTCGCGTTCGACGAAACGCTCCAAACGCACCAGGTTCGCATTCACATAGGAACGGATGTCGTCAGAAGAAACCGTAGGCGCCTGCACCGACGCAACTGTGTCCTCGAATGCGACTTCCGCTGGACGGGTATCTGCGCCTCGTCGCCAGCGTGGCCATTTGTGCGAACTACGCAGCAAGTCTTTGTGCTTAGTAAGTTGCTGCAGCAGATCGTCAAATGCTGCTTTGATTGCCGCCGTCGCTGTGGAAGCGGATTCCTGTACTGCCATTTGCCCCGAGGGAAGACGCAAATTCAGCGACACTGTGGTGCCTTCGCGGGCCGAATTCTGCTCGATCCCGCCTTTCAGATGCACCAGTTCAGGGCGAAACACCTGCAAGCGCTTGCGCAGCTTTTCCACCAGGTGGTTGATTTCTTTTTCGATGTCGGGAGTTTTCTGGACCTTGTAGCTGATGTGGACGTTCATTCACAGACCTCGGAAATACGGGAGCAGATCCCGTGAAGCTCTCCGGTCCTACAGGGCGATTCTACACCTTGTCTCGGAGCGATCAACGCAAATTGCGTTTGTGCGCCTTCACTTTTGTGAGTTGCTTGGGGAATGGCTGCAGAAATTCAGAGTAGCTCGTTTTTAGTGCAACTCATGCCTTGACCAATTGCTCTAATGAAGCAACGGATGGAACTGTCTGCGATGAAATTTTCTTTTAAAACATGCGTGCCGCTGCTCACTCTGGCCGCAGTTCAGTGTAGTTGCGGAGGAGGAAGCACGAGTACGGCACCTTCAAGTTCAAGTCCGGTGCCGACGATGAGCCGCGTCTTCGTGGTGGTGGAGGAGAACCACAGCTACAATTCGGTGATTGGAAGTCCGGACATGCCGTTCCTTAACGGATTGGTCCCGCAGGGCGCTCTGGCCACGCAGTATTTTGCCAACGCCCACCCTTCGCTGCCGAATTACCTGATGCTCACTGCGGGGCAAACTATCGCAACGGACGACAGCTTTAGCAGCACTGTGTCCCATGATAACGTGGTTCGAGAACTGACCGCGGCCGCGAAAAGCTGGAAAGCTTATGCCGAAAGTCTGCCTTCGGTAGGATATACGGGGCCCGACGTGGCTTCTTACGCGCGCGAGCACGACCCGTTCGCCTTTTTTTCCGATGTGCGCAATAACTCGGCCCAGTCGGATAACCTGGTTCCCTTCGGCCGGTTTTCAGCCGATCTGGCGAACGGCTCCTTCCCCGATTACGCTTTCATCATTCCCAACCCACAAGATGATGGTCGCGACTGTCCTGCTGGTCTGACAAATTGCACGGACAGTCAGAAACTCGCGCCTGCCGACCAGTGGCTTAAGGACAACATTGGTCCCCTGCTGACCAGCTCAGCATTCACGCAAGGTAGTCTACTAATTATTTTGTTCGATGAATCGTTCAGCGACGATACGGCGCATGGTGGCGGGCATGTGCCCATGCTCATCCTCAGCCCTAAAGCTAAAGCCGGCTATCAGTCTACTAACTTGTATCAACACCAGAGTACGTTACGACTGACGCTCGAGGCGCTGGGGGTGCAGAGCTGGCCGGGAATGGCGGCGACTGCACCGGGGATGGGAGAATTTTTCAAATAGAGTAAGCGGTACGGAACCTACACCGCCACTGTAACCGACGTCTCGGTGCGGGTGACGGGACGATAGAGCGTGTCCCGCTCGACCGGTTCGCGGCCGGCTTCGCGGATCAGACGTACGAGATCCTGGCGACGCATACCTTGCGGAGTGGTGGCCCCGGCATCGTGATAGATTTTTTCCTCGATCACTGTGCCGTCAATGTCATCGGCGCCGAAACGCAGAGAGATTTGTGCGATCTTCGCTGTCATCATTTGCCAATAAGCCTTGATATGCGGAAAGTTATCGAGCACCAGGCGGCTTACGGCAATCTGTTTGATATCAAGCATCCCGGTTGTTTTTGGTAAATGTTGCAACGGAGTGTTGTCGGGATGGAAGGCCAGCGGGATGAAGGTCTGAAAACCACCGGTCCGATCCTGTAGCGCGCGCAGTTTCATCAGATGGTCCACGCGATCTTCATCGTTCTCCACGTGGCCGTACAGCATGGTGGCGTTCGACTTCAGCCCCATTTCATGCGCCAGACGGGCAGTTTCGAGCCACTGGTCACCGTCAATTTTGTGATCGCAGATGATGTGACGCACACGATCGGCAAAGATTTCCGCGCCTCCACCAGGAAGTGAGTCTACGCCGGCGGCTTTCAACTCCTGCAAAGTCTCGCGAATGGAAAGCTTGGCACGCTTGGAAAGATACGCGACCTCGACCATCGTGAACGCTTTCAGATGCACTTGCGGAAAACGCTGTTTCAGTCCCGAGATCAGGTCGAGAAAATACTGAAAGGGCAGATCGGGATGCAGCCCGCCGACGATGTGAAACTCCGTAACCGCTTCTGTGTAGCCGGAAGCTGCGGTCTCGAAAGCTTCTTCGAGAGCCATGGTGTAGGCTCCCGGCGTGTCTTTTTTCCGGCCAAAGGCGCAAAGGCGGCAAGCGGCAACACAAACATTGGTGGGATTGATATGGCGATTGACGTTGAAATATGTCCTATCGCCGTGCATTCGCTCGCGCACAGAATTAGCCAGCCATCCCACCGCCAAAATATCGCCGCTGCGGTAAAGCGCGAGCGCGTCATCCGCATTGAGACGTTTCCCGGCAAAAATCTTTTCCGCGACAGGCTGAAGTTGCGGATCGTCTGTCTGAAAAGGATGTCCTGACATTCACTTGATGATAACGCAGAGAAGCGATGGAAGTCACAACCTGGTCATTATCTTTATCTTGATCGCAGCAGCAAGTCGCCCGCAATAAAGAAAAAGAATAGCACCGAAATCACGCCATTCATGGTGAAAAACGCGGCATTCAGCCTGCTCAGATCTTCCGCCGAGACCAGAGAATGTTCGTAAAGCAGTAACAGGGAGACGACGACGATTCCGGCGACGGCCAACTTTCCTAATCCAAAGGCGAATACAAGAGCAACGAGGAAAAGCAGCATCAGCAGATGAAACAGCCGTGCAATCCACAGCGCCCGCGCGATGCCGCAGTAGCGAGGAACAGAATGGAGTCCGGCCCGGCGATCGAAATCGTAATCTTGGCAACTGTAGAGGACGTCGAAGCCGCCGACCCAAAATGTCACTGCGGCCGCGAGCAGCAGGATGCGAGGATCCAGCGTTCCGCGAACCGCGATCCATGCGGCGGCGGGGGCGATCCCCAGAGCGAGTCCCAGCACCAGGTGCGACCAGCGCGTGAAGCGCTTGGTATAGGAGTAGAGCAATACGACAGCCAGCGCCATCGGCGAGAGCAGCAATGCCAAACGATTGAGTTGCGAGGCTGCAATCACGAAAATCGCGCAAGAAACCACTACGAAGGACGAGACGAATTGAGGAGTCAATTCCTTCGCCGGTAGGGCGCGCGTCCGGGTTCGCGGATTCGCTGCGTCCATCGAGGTATCTGCCAGACGATTGAAGGCCATCGCGGCGGAACGCGCCGCAACCATGGCGACAATGATCCACGCCAGTTGATGAATCGCCGGCAGGCCATTCGCAGCCAGCATGGCTCCGCACAAAGCAAAGGGAAGCGCGAAAACGGAGTGCTCCCACTTGATCATCTCCAGCGTGAGGCGCAGGTTGTGGAGCAGTGGCACGCAAGGATTTTACAGCGATGCTTGCGTTGCCCGTCGGGGTCTCGGATATTGAGGCCAGCAAATGTGTACTGCCCTAAGGGCACCGCGTGAATCGTAGATACTCGCAAGGTTGCTACCGGGTGAGCCGGCCGATTTCCTTTGTTCCCTTACGACCGGATGCGGTTTCAGAGGTGCTTTGCTGAATAAATGCGCGTACCGAGAATTCCAAGAGGATTTCAATGGTCCCGAAAAAATGCAACATGTCCGGGATCAGGTGGTTAATCTCAATTCTAGCGAAATTGCTTTGGACACAATCTGCGAGTGCGCTCTGCAGCAACCTAGTTTCCCGAACGAGTAAAGGAACTGTGTAACTTTGTTTGTGGCGCTTCGCTCCGTGTCGGGCATAAGATTTCCGGTCCTCAGCAGTGATCTCCCGTCCTTCTACGATGTCCGTAGCCACATCCAACAGCAGCGGCACGCCGTATTTGCGTGCAGAGTCTGTGATAGAAATGGCCGCTATTTCAGGATCGTGCTTCGCTGCTCGAAGCCAATGTTCAATGATGGATTCCCGGTTGTCTCTGATTACATGCGTGAGCCGCTTGCGGAGAATGCCTTCGGCAGGGCCTCGTTTTGCCAGTTTGGAGCGAATCTTCTCAACCAGCATCTCCGTTTCAGTTGGTTTGATTAAGTAATCGTGTACTTCTTCGTGGATGGCCTCCAAAGCACTCTCAAATGCAGGGTAGCCTGTGAGAACAAATCTGACAGCATCGGGCTGAGTGCTACGCATTGCGCTGATAACCGCAAAGCCATCGCCAGGGTGACCGATATTCAAGTCACTGATCAGAACATCGAACCTCTGCTGAGCTACGAGACCGAGGGCCTCTGACACGGTTGCTGCACATGTCACGTTAAAGCCGTAGGACTGCAAGATCGGCGGAAGAGTCAGCCTGATGGTCTCTTCGTCATCAACGAACAAAATCTTCGGTGCATCGTCCATTCTGTTTTTGTCGGCGGCAACACTTTACGTCGTCGAGGAAAGTCAGATGCGAAACCCGCGATGCAACATTCCGTGCCGGCGCACAGAGTATGTCGCCCCGGGGGTATACCACGCGAACCCGGGGGCCCGGCTTTCGGCGCAAGCATAGAGGTGTCCGTTTACATTAGTCAATCCTCGGGCCATGCGAAACTATTCCAACCTGTAAATCCTAAACGAATGCGGGCCGGTTATGAGACATCGATAGCCCCTAAACCGTTTTAAGCGCCCTTACCAGGAAAACGAAGAATAGCCTTGACCGCCAATGAGCGGCACGAAGCGGCAGCCGTCCAGACTCTGTACTACCGGCCGTCCGTCCCGCTTCCATACCAATTGCAATTCCTGCGCTTGCGGGGGGCCAACAGGAATCACCATGCGACCCCCCTCGCGCAGCTGATCGAAAAGCGGGGCCGGAATCTGAGGCGCGGCAGCGGAGACCACGATCGCGTCGAACGGCGCCATCGCAGGCAAGCCCTGGCTGCCATCGCCGACGACCACGTTCACATTGTTGTGTCCCAGCCGGGCGAGAGTGGCTTCCGCGTCGCGGGCAAGAGGCGCGTGTCGCTCTACGGAATAAACATGGGCACACAGTTCCGCGAGCAATGCGGTCTGATAGCCGGAGCCGGTGCCGACTTCCAGCACCTTGAATGATGGCTGCAACGACAATGCATCCAAGGTGAGCGCAACAATGTAGGGCTGCGAGACCGTCTGGCCTTCACCGATCGGGATGGGGTGATCCTCGTAGGCTTGTTCGCGGTACTCGTCAGCGACAAACTCGTGACGTGGGATCAGGGCCATGGCATCGAGCACACGCTGATCGCGAATACCTCGGCCACGTAGTTGCGAGGCAACCATGATCTGGCGCTCGGCCGCGTAACCATCGGGATGGATTTGAGTGCCCATGAGCCGACTGCCTTCAGAATACGCCCTTTGGATGCACCTAGAGTAGAATGCGCAACCAGCCAAGGCATTTCACCGGCTCGACAATCAAAATCAAACTATTTTTTGCGCTGGCGGATTCTGACGTCGATGCTGACTACGCCGTTCTGATCGCGTATTCCGACGATGGACACATTGCGCGTGACGTTGTATTCCACCTGAATGATCTGCTGTGACGCCTGCGAGACGTTGGTGCTGTAAGTGAGCGTGAGGTCGCCGGCGACCTGCTGCTCAATAGTGACTTGAGGACCGCGCGCTGGGTTGGTTTCCGTACTGAGGCCCTGGGGATCGATCTTGATACGGCTCACACCGAACAGACGCTGCACCCGGTTGCTGACCGTCGCGTTCAGGGCCTCGGAAAGGATGGCATTCGAGGCTTCCTGCGACAAAGCCGATTGCCCGGACTGCTGCATTTGGGCCGATTCCTCGCGAGTGCGTCCCAGCGCCAGCAGAGCCACCACGTCGGCCTCCGGCAGGGGCGGTTCGGAGCGATATTTCATATTCAACTTACTGAGCTCTCCATTCAGGTTGACGGTGACGTCGTAATCGCGGACGCGGGTGGACATTTGAAGATCGAGGACCGGGGTGGTTGTGACCGGGTTCACGAAAGTCACGTCACCACGTTCCAGGCGGTACTTAGTGCCGTTGAAATACACGTCGCCTTCGATGATGTCGGCGCGTCCCAGCAAGACCGGTTTGGCGGCGCTGCCCCGCATGTGCAGGTCGGCATCTCCAGAGAGACGGACAACCGCGGTCTGCATTTGCAATTCCGGTGTCGTAGTGATGTGGACGTCCAGCCGGATTCGATTCAGCAAAGGATTGGTTTGCGGCAGGGTGGAAGTTTGCGCGCTGCGCTGGAGATAGGCAGCAAAGTCGAAGCCTGGCGTCATGGCCAGCTTGGTGACGGTGATATCACCTGACAAAGTAGAAGCGGCTGGAGTGCCTACAAAATGCAAGTCGGCATTGGCCGTGGAACTGACTCCGGGCGGATAACGCAAGCGTACGTCCTGCCCTTGCACGGAGAGGTTAAATTCGACTTGTTGATTGTATGAACTGGCGTATCCGCCGAAGGTGAGCAGCCCGCCGCCAGTGCGCGCGGTGAGAGTTTCGATCTGAAGGCGATCTTGATTAAATATCAGCGATCCGTTGATCTCGTTGAGAGCGCTCGGCAGATCGGAATAAGCGATGGAACCGTTCGTAACCTGTAGTCGGCCTTGCGTCGCCGGATGTGCCACTGTTCCGGAGACAGTTACGTCTACCGTTACTACGCCCGAAGATGTGAAATCTGGATTGTAGGTCTCGATGAGTTTCAGGTTGACGCGGCCTTGGGCTCGAAAATCCAGTTGACGTTCGCCGCTCAACTGCACCGTGCCCGATGCCAGCAGGTCGGTGCCCTCGCCCGTGAAACGGAACTCTTCAATCCGGAGAAGCTGGCTAGACAGGCCAAAACGCACTGGACCATCATTGTGAATCTTGATGTTTTCTACGTCGGCATAAAAATTGCTCAGATTTCCGACAATGTTCAGTTCACGCGGCCTTCGAAGCGGCCCTTGCAACCGTAAATCTCCGGCTACGGAAGAATGTCCGGTAACACGTCCCTTGATATAGGTTCGCAGCAATGCGTCGATATCGAGCTGATTGAAGTGCAGGTTTACGGTCGATGGCCAATCACCGCGCAGATGAACATTGCCGTCGATGGACAATTCTGCATGCTCAAACTGGGATTGCCCGGTAAGGTGCAGGTCTGCCCCTTGTGTAACAGCGTTAATCGTAAAGTCGCCGGCGCGCTCGTGATCGAACGTAAGGTCATGCACTCGAAGAGTGGCATTCATGGCGGGTGCATCCGGCGTGCCCGAACCCGAAGCGGTAAAGTCCATGCGGCCTTCCACGGTCATTCCGCGATTTTGTATCTGCGGGATTCGGGTGAGATCAAAATTCGTCCCCGCGAGGTTGAAGTGAAAGGCACGGGTCGAGAGGTTGTAGTTGGCGTCTCCTGTGACACGTGAGTCGTAATGGGTGAGCTGGATGTTACGGAGTTCGACCTGTCCCCGATCGAAGCGCAACTCCGAATTGAAATGCTCAACCGGCTCACCATAGATTGAGGCATGGGTGAGCTGAATATGTCCATTCCCACGTGGTTCGGCTTTCGTCCCTGATGCTTCGATGGAAAGGTTCGTCGTCCCCTTCACGGGATAGTCGAACTTCGCCAGGGCGAGAATTTCGGAGACGTCCGCATTCTGCATGTTCAGGCGGGCGGTGAAAGGGCTGCGGTCGAGCAATTGCCTTTGCTGTAGTCCAGCGCTGAGATCGAAATTGATAATCGTGGCGCCGTGACGGAGAGTCCCGCGACGCGCCACGAACGCGGTAGGTGAAATCTGGATGTTGGCGGCCAGCGAATCCCAGTGGATTTGACTTTCGGGAGTGCGAGAAGTGGCGAGTATCAGCCAATCGAAATCTTGCGATTGAAGATCGCCCACAAAAGATATGGCGGAAAGTTTGCCGCTGGCTGTGCCCTTGAATGTCGCGGGACCGTGCAGCCTAACCGGGATTCGCTCCTGGTAACCGGCAGCGGCAAGAATCGGTTGCCACTCGCCTACGTCGGTAGTGGACACGGAGACATTGAGACTCGCAGTGGAGGACAGTGTGCCTGAAGCCACGACTTTGCTGGCAGGTGTGGAAGCGGTGAATTCAGCCAGATCAAGCTCTCCGGAACCGGCGTGATAAATAGCACGAGCGCGGGCGTTCAGCGGCAACTGGCCCTTAGCCACTCGAGATGGAGGGACAACTTCCAGCGTAATCTTCGCCTGAGTATTTTGTGGCGAACCCGTCCAACCAGCTTCCACGGAAGCATTCGCGGCGCCGGCAAGGTTGATGAGGTTGAAAGGCCGGGCGGCCGTGGCGAACGCGGTCGCTATCTCTGCTGCCGACAGATCCTTCATGCGCAGACGAACCATTCCTTTTTGCTCTTCGAATCTTTTTCCCTTGGCGAGTTTCGTAGTGGTTGGAGCAATCCAGTTTGCGACCTCCACGTCGCCGGAGACGCTGCCTCCCAGCAATCGTGCCTGAAGTTGAGAAAGCGTGAGGTGTTGTGGATTAACCGAGAACTGCGCATTTAGCGCCACATCATGCAACTTGACCGATTGGTCGCGCCAATCGAAGTCCTTTAGCAGAAATTTCCCGGCAGACGAGAAATCTGCCTTCGACCAGTAACCTTGCCCGGTGGCATGAAGAACGCCACGGCGCGCTTCTGGACGACGCATGATGGCAGCAGTCTCAGCCAAATCAAGCGCTGCGTCATAGGCAGCCTCGATCTTCAGTTCGCGGAAGTTCTGCACGCGACCGCTGCCGGTAAGGCGCGAGCGCCCAGAAGTTGCCTTTAGCGAACTTACTTCAATGTTGTTTTTTCCGAGGCTGAATTGTGCTTCCGCCATCCATGCGATTGGACGATAGTCTTTGAAGTGTGTGTCCACCTTCCCCAGGCGGAGACTGCCCTCGTAGCGGCGGTGCAGCAGAGAGTAGGTCATATCGGCGAAGAGGTCGTTAGCAACAAAGTCCAGAGGAATTCGCTGGTTATCCCATAGGAACTCTCCGCGACGTACGTCGAGGCGGTTGATGGAAAGCGAAAATAACAATCCAACCGCACCGCTCGCTGAATTCTGGTTCAACATCGGCTGCGGCTGATTGGTTGTGCCATCGGGATACAGGATGATGTGAACCACTGGATGTTCGAGCAGTACGGTATGAAAACCAAATTCCCTACCGAGGATAGAAATAATCTTGATCTGGGCCAGCACGCGGTCCACACGGGCGTAGGGAACTTCGACTGGCCGCTCAAGACCATGAATAGTAAGATCGCGTACTTCGACTTGGAGACGGAACGGGATGGTATGGAAACTTCCCAGGTCGACGCGGCCTCCGGTAATTCGCTCCAGTTCTGTGACCAGGCGGTGTCGCACCCAAACCTGAAAAGAATCTGTGGTCATGTACCAGGCCGCGACCGCGAGGAGCAGCACGCCGGCAAAGACCACGAACAGCAGATATTTCCAGATCTTGCGACGCGGTTTGGCGCCGCTTTCGCTCATCGCGCCTCGCTTCCCAATTCTGGAGTTGCGGGCTGAGTACGAATTTCGCTGCCGGTGCGAAGAGTTTGTAACCAGGCGGTCAGCAGTTGATCGATCTTCCGCTGGGTGAGCAGTTCCTTGATTTTGGGGCTGGCTTGAGCTAAAGGAATCTGCGGCGCTCCCGATTGCCGCAGCGGAGGCAACAATTCCTGGTTGTAGTAACTCTCAATGCTTTTGGAATCAATCTGGACGGTGGGGCGCAGGCGGGCATCCACCAGGCGCAACAAATCGAGCTGTAGCGCCACCCGATTTTTGAGCTCCCTTTCCGTGAGGCCGTAGCGAGCGAGCCCTGCA
>Ga0066710_100002157_pt1 | contig 15625 bp, 10 predicted proteins | sample GraSoiAngelo_159_FD_79666 | JGI IMG/M metagenome (GOLD analysis project Ga0066710, IMG submission 79666) | Grasslands soil microbial communities from the Angelo Coastal Reserve, California, USA - 14_1009_16_40cm | ecosystem: Environmental > Terrestrial > Soil > Grasslands | place: USA...
ATACAAGCGTCGCAGCTCGGCCTCGTGCGCCGGATCAGTCTGCGCCTGGATCAGGCCCGGCCCACCGACGGTCAGCAGTCCCACGATGATGAAAAGCACCCACCGCACATAGCGTCTCATGATCTCCCCCCTTGGGAACGTCCCTGGCCCACAGCGTCCCTGCGATACAGATGGCCGACTCTCATGTCCCCCCCTCAAGCGCCCGATCGTGTTCCGTGAAACTCTGGGTCGCGCCTGAATAAAACGTCCGTCGGAATCCGATGAGACTCTTCTTTTTTTGAGGGATTTCCTTACGACCACCTACGTGGATTCATCGCTTCAAGACGGTCGGAACGGCGTCCAACAGACGATTGCGGACAAAGAGGCATGCGGTGGCAAGCGGTCCTCGCTTGTGGAGCTCGAGGAAGGCCCCGGCGTACGTCTCCTCGAGAACGGCCCTATCGAGGGAGCGCTTCGCTGAGGCCAGTGCGGATCATTCGTGGTCGCTAGCCGGGAATGTCTCGCTCCTCACGGTCAAGGTCTATTTGCGTTCCTTCTGCCAGGAATGGGTCTCACCGAATCTCCAGGCCTGGAGTGAGGTCGAAGGGCCACCGCCCGGAGCGAATCCAAAGAGCACCGTGAACTCGGTGTCGCCGACGTCGGCCAGGTGCGGGGTCAGGAAGGCGTCAGTCCCGCCGCCGATCAATGCGCCGTCGACCTTCGGCGTCCACGTCAGCCCGTCCCTGGACTGCAACAGATAGATCGCGCGCAAGTCGGGCGAGTTGGCCGCCATGAGCCACAAGCCGTCAGGTCGGCGCGCGACATCGAGATTGACCACGGGCCACGGGGTCAGCAACCGCTGAACCTCAAGCACGCGGAGCCCGTTCGCGTCGAGGCGCGTCCGATAGGCCTGAACCGGGCACGGGGCCGTACTGTGGGTATAGAGCCAAAGCTCCGTGCCGACCACGACCGCGCTCGGCGCCCAGGCCCCGCACGCATCCACACCGTTCGCCTCCCCGATGAGCGTCCCGAAATCCTTCCAGGTCTGGGCCCCATCGAAACTGATCGCGAGCCCCGTGACGTTGTGCCGCGCAGGTTCCAGGGGATCGAGTGATTGATCTCGGCTGGTGTAGTACAGGAAGCGCCAGGCCGAGCGGTCGATCCCATCGCTCGACGCCGGAATCACGAGGCTCGGATCGTTGAGGAGGTGGCCGGCGCGCCGCAGGACGGCGACCGGTTTGCCGTCGATCAGTTCGTAGATCGTGTCCTCGCAGCAGTCCGCGGCCGTCGCCCATCCGCCGAACCACAGGCGGTCACCGACCATGGCGGGGGCGTAGGCATTGAACAAGCCCATAAGCAAAATCGTCATGCTGAGAAGCGTCATGGTGTCCTCCCGTAATAGACTCCGTATCAAACCTGAGGAAGAGTCAAGACGAATCCAATGAGATCCTTCTCTTTTTGAGGGTCTTACCTCTTTTAAGGGGCTTACCTCCCGTACCTGCAGGTGCTTTGCCAGGGGAAACCCTCACCAGAGGTTAAGGGTTAGTCCCAGGGCCCGGGACAGCATTCACCCGATTGCGCTTCGTGACGTTAGGACGCTTCGTGACTTCACGATGCTTTAGGTGGCAGACCGGAAGAGGACTTTTGAGGTAAAGGGGTGCGTTGCGGCGAATTCGATGACAGAAGACTCGACACAAGAAACAGCATCCGGTACTTACACAACAAGACGATCCGGGCCCAGAGAGGTAGCCGTGCTGATCGTCAGTGTAGCTGCCGTTTACTTCGTGACGGGCAGCCTCGGCTTAAAGCTGGCCTTCGTCCACCCGAGCGCGACAGCAGTCTGGCCACCTACGGGCATCAGCCTGGCCGCTCTGCTGATCCTGGGCTATCGTGTCTGGCCCGGCATCCTGCTCGGTGCGTTCTTGGTGAACATCACAACTGCGGGGTCCTTCGGAACATCCGTTGGCATTGCGACGGGCAACACTCTCGAAGGGCTGTGCGGCGCTTACCTCGTGAACAGATTCGCCGGTCGCCGCAACGTTTTCGATCGGCCGGAGAATATTTTTAGGTTCGCGGTTCTCGCTGGCATGGTGAGTACGCTCGTGAGCGCGACGATAGGTGTCACAAGCCTCTCTCTCGGTGGGTATGCAGACTGGGGCACCTATGGGTACATCTGGTGGACTTGGTGGCTGGGTGACGCCGGAGGCACCCTCGTCGTCGCACCACTGTTGCTCCTCTGGTCAGTGAAGCCACGTACGGGATGGAATCGACGGGTGTTGTTCGAAGCCATTCTTTTACTCCTTACGCTGCTCGTTGTTGGATATGTCGTGTTCTGGAATTCGCTACCCATCGGGAGTAAAAGGTATCCGCTCGCCTTTCTGTGTATGCCTATTCTCGTCTGGACGGCGTTTCGTTTCGGCCAGCGGGTCACCGTGACGAGTATCTTCTTGCTCTCAATGATCGCCATCTCGGGCACGCTGAACGGTCTGGGGCCTTTTTCGAGAGAAACACCGAATGAGTCGCTGCTGTTGATCCAGTCATTTACGGTCGTCATTGCTCTGACGGCTATGGTTCTCGCCGCCGCCGTTTCCCGCTACAGACTTGAAGACCGGCGTCGACATCTGCTCGATCACCTTGAAAAACAAGCCGTCCGCGTCGGCGAAGAGCTCCACAACGAGATCCTCAACACCCTGTGCGGGTATCTCGCGACCGCCATCGACGAACAGGATTACCCAGAGGCCAAACGGCGACTCGAGGAACTGGTGACCGAGGTACGGCGGATTATGAACGATCTCTACCCGACAGATCTCGAGACGGAAGGATTCTTGCGGGTGGTCCGAAGACGACTCGAGTATGCGGGCGCGTCCATGCGGCGTCGCATGCCCGGATGTACGGTGACGTTCGAGTGTCCTGTGGGGATCACGGACGCGGCCATCCGTCAAAGGTTGGAAGATGGGGCGCACTTGGTGTTGCTCTATCGGATCGTGTCGGAGGCGATGATCAATGTCCGAAAGCATTCGCGAGCCACGCGGGTGGGAGTCGCGGTCAGCTCGCCTCGGCCGGGAGTCGTTGAGATCGCGATATCGGACAATGGCGTCGGTGACGGGGGCCCCTACGTCGAGAACGTCGGCATGGCGCTCATGCGCCGGCGTGCGGAGGAGATCGGCGCGGAGCTGGAATACAGACAGACCTCCCCCGAGGGCGGGACGACCGTCAGCATTCGTTTGAGGCGGCACCGCCCGATGACGGACGTGGTCATCGGCGGGGTGGGAGCGGCGCAGGGCTCGGCGCTCGCGTCGGGCGGCAGGTAACGGCCGATGAGGAAAAAGGATGAGGAAAGAGAGGAGGGCCTGAGGATCCTCATCGCGGATGACTCGCCGGACGCCATCGCACAGGTGAGCTCTTGGATTCACGAGCGCTGGCCGTCGGCCGAGCTGGTCAGTGCGATGACTCCGGAAGACGCTATCCGGATCGCGATTGAAGGGGGAGTCGAAAACATCATCCTCGATCTTGACTTCGGTGCTCAGCGGAGCTCCGGTGTGGTGGTGGCCAGGAAGGTCCTTGAAGCGAGGTCGAAACAAAAGCACCTGCGGACGCGCATCCTCTTTCGAACTGTCCATGCCGGAGATCCAGGCTATCTCCATCAGGTTGAGAAACTTGTCAGCGAGGAGAGACAGCGCCCGGCGATCTGGGGATTCCTGGATAAAGGGTCGGTGCCAAAGCGTCTTGCTCAAAATGCTGTGGAGCAAGTCTTTGTCTACGAGCTGTCGGCCACGGATATTCTTTCCAAGCAGTTGAAGATTTCACCCTTACGCGAGCTGAGTGATCTAGCATTCACCGTCCTCGTCTACATCTGTCTTGGGGTGACGAACGAGGGAATCGGATGGCGCATTGGCGCGTCACGGCAAAGCGTCGAGCGAATTATCAGCGGTCTGTATCGCGAAATGAAACTCCCGGTTCGCCGAGAAGCCCTTCAAGGCGTTCCCACGCTGCTCGAAAGCAGGACTCGGCTCTGCTATGAATCGATCACCAGGGGGTGGGTGAACCCGCATCTACTCCGGGAGGAAGACGCCGCAGTGCGGGAGGCCATCAAGAATTCTGCCCCATCCTCAGATCGCCTGTATGTGAATCCCGACTGGCTCGCGGGCGGGGGCTAATTACTTTCCGCCCCTCCCGGCATCTGCCGCGCGCTCAACAACCGTTCCCTACCCCTACGGTACACACCGCGGCGCTGGTCGCTCCGCGCAAGTCACTTCCCTGGGTCAAGCGCGGAAACACACGATTAGTTTGTGGCACGAAGGGGATGGACCCACTGGCTGTGGCAAAGAAGGCGAAGCTGCGGTTCTCGCCAGCCCCATACGTCACCGTCACGGAAGAGGTTGGGGGGGCCAGGCACACCGACCCACCGGTCGTCTCGCACACCATCAGGGTCAGGGGGAGTGACACGCCCCCGGTGTCCGCGGCTACCGTGATCGTGCCCGTGGCCCCCACGTTGGAGGTGCCGATGGCGAAGAGCTGGGTGCCGGCGGGGCCCGGGATCCGCACGACGCCGTCGTTACTGATCGTCGAGACCAGTGCGATCGGGTCGGGGATGGGCGTGGAAGACACCCCGATGATGAAGTTGTTGACCCCCACGATCTCAGCCGCAGGCGTCACGTTGTCACACAGGAACCGCATCGCTAGGCTCGTTCCGGCCGCGATTTCCCCCGTGGGAGCGAAGCCGAAGACGAAGTTCTGGATCGCCCCCGGGGCGATGTTCGCCGGCGTGTTGGGTGTCCCGATCAACGCGTTGGAGGAATTGGTGATGTGGTAGGTGAAGGCGCCGAGCCCGGTAGGCGGGCTCGAGGGCGGGGCGACCCGGCAGTTCGCGGCGACCGCGTCGCCGGCGTTGATGATGGCCGCGAAGGCGGTCGGCGGCACCCCCGAGCCCAGGGTATGTGAGCGGCTCAGCGGCAGTACCGCGGCGACGTTGGTGCCGGGAGCCCCGAACACGTAGTACTTCGAGAATCGCACGTCAGGCTGATGGGCATGGAACGTGGTGCCCAGACTGTTGTCGCCCCAGGTTTGATAGAAGTAGGTCGAGTCCGCGTCCGGCTGGTCGTAGTCTCCCATGTAGGTGGCGTCGACCACCGGATCTTGATTGATCACGATCGGAAAGGGCGACGTCGTGATGTTGAAGTCCCCGAACCCGATCTCAGTGAACATCACCCCGTCCACGAAGGTTCCCTTGCGATGAATGATGTTGCCGGTCGTGGTTCCGTCCGAGGGCTTCTGGTACCAACTCAGCATGATGCGCTGGCTCGTGCCCTCGGCCACGGCGATCGAGGGAGACCAATCTGTCGCGCCGCTGGACCCGGGAGTGATGAAGCCCGTCCAGGTGGCGCCCCCGTCTGTCGATCGCCGCAGCCGGATATCAGTGTCCTGCAGATTCCCCATGGGGTTGAAGATCCGGTTGTAGGCGACGTAGATGTCCCCACTGGGGCTGACCGCCGCCTGGGGGAACGAGTTAGAGCGGAAGCCGCCGGCGAGCGCGAGGTCTCCGTTCACGCCGGTCGTGTTGAGGTCGGCGGCCACGGTCACCGCCGAGGAGAACGTCAACCCGAGGTCCGTTGACTTCCTCATCTGGATTGACTGGGGAGTGGTTCCCTGCCACGAGAAGACGTACACGTGATGGTTGGTGCCTACTACCACATTGGCTCCCTGACCGCCTGACCACAGGAGTGTTCCCGGGCTTGGGAGGTAGGTGGCGCCGCCGTCGGTCGAGCGGGCGAACCGGATGCCGGGGGTTGACCCGAAGTCGCTCCAAGCGACGTAGACGTTCCCGTTCCCTGTCCCAGCCCAGTTGTCGATGGTGATCCAGGGCTTGTCCTGAAATCCCGAGGACCCCGGCCCGCAGTTCGACGGCGCCAGCCACGTGGCGCCGGTGTCGGTGGAGCGGAAGCACTGGAGGCCTGTGCCGCTAAACCTGAGCGTGACGAGGAAGATGGCGCCTGTCGTGTCGCTCCGGGCCAACACAGGGTCGCCAACATCTCCTCCGGTCGCCGTCGGCAGAGTCCCCATGTCGCTGAAGCTCGCGCCGCCGTTGGTTGAGCGGCTGTAGCCCGTGAACTTATTCCCTGGCGACACGCCACACACGGGGAGGCACGAGCCCGAGTCGTTGTACGCGGACACCACCGTACTCCCGACGGCGAGGACGCCCGTCTCGCTCTGCGTGTCCTGCGCCGTTGCGTCTGGGTTGTTCACCGTGACCGTGGCCGGCGCGAGCGGCGCTTCACCGGCCTCTGTGGGCTCCACCCTGGGCACCGGCGCAGCCGGCGGCCCTCTTCGCCCGAACTTCCGCTCCAGAAGGCTCCGCGCTGCGCCGGACAGTTGCTCGAACTGCGAGGGGTCGTCGTACAAGCGTCGCAGCTCGGCCTCGTACGCCGGATCAGTCTGCGCCTGGAGCGGGACCGGCCAGCCGACGATCATGAGTCCCACCATGATGGAGAGCACGCACGGTAACTCGCGCTTCATGGCTCCCCCTTGGGGCGAACGTCGCGAGATGCGACCAGTGCCGGACTCATAGTCCCAGCGCAGCGGACTGTCAAGAGCGGATTTCCCCTGACCAGTCCGGGCGACGAGATCCTCGCGGAGACGGGCCAGGCCCGGCTCGAAGCGGCGGTTGAATCCGACTCGGAGTGCCGGACGGAGGCTCGCGAGTCCCGCCGCCTCGCGAGCGTCGACGCCCGGGGCTTCTCCACGAGCGCTGGCAGCCCGGCTTCGGCGATCGCCCTGGCATCCGAGACGTGCGCCCGCGTCGGAGTCGCGATGACGACGCCGTCGACGTTGCCGGCCGTCACCAGGGCCCGCGCGCTGTTGTAAAGCCGCACGTCCGGGACCAGCGTCGTGCACCGCGTCCGGTCGACGTCCGCGACCGCGATCAGCGCCAGGTACCTCTCGATGTGAGCCTCGGCCGACCACCGCTGCCGGAACGCCTGATACCCGCGGACACCCAACGCCGTTCTCAGCGCGGACTCAGTGAGCAGCCGGTCGATTGCCGCCACCAGCTCCGTCTCGGTTTCGTACACTAGCCCGCCGCCACTTTCCTCGATAATCTGCGGCATACCGCCGATGTTCCTCACGATCGCGGGTGTACCCTGCGCGAACGCTTCGATGATGACGAGCCCGAAGACCTCGTACCAGAGCGAGGGCACGATGAGGGCGACGGCCCGCGCGTTCGAGCCGCTGGGGCGGACTGGTGTCCGAGGAACACGATGTTCGGCGCTCCGGCCGCCATCCGGCGCAAGGCGGCCTCGCTTCGCCCTGTACCGGCGACGAGGAGCCGTGCCTTTTCGTAGCCCCGGAAGACTGGGATGAGCGTGTGAAGACCCTTCACCCGCTCGAGGCGCCCCGCAAAGAGGAAGTACGAGCCCGCCTCCGGCGCCTGGCCCGGATCGAGCGCTGGGGCCCGCGCGTCGTGAAGTACGGGAGCACGACGATGGGCACGTCGAGGCCCATCTCTCGGTGCTTGTCCCTGACGAACCGGGTCGCCGCGATGAAGACGTCCACGTGCTCGACAGCCTTCTGGATCAGGGTCGAATGACGCCAGAGCTGCGGCGGGCGGCCGTGCGCGAGCGCGCAGGCGAAACAGTGGCGGGTGCGTGCACGGCGCCCGATTGTACTTGAATAGCGTGTGGGTGGGGCAGACGAGCCAGTACTCGTGGAGCGTGTAGAGCTTGACCGCCGTCCCGGACGAGAACTCCGGGCCCGCCGACCAGCGATGTGTTGTGGTAGTGGATCACATCGAATCCGCGGGCCGGGATCTCCCGGATGCGCGCCGACTTGAAGAGTGGCAAGCCCGTCTGGTGCGTGGCCAAGAGGCGAGAGGAAGCCAAACGGGCTTCGGAGACGGTGCACAGTTACGCCGGGTTGCTCCCGGTCGTCGGGTTCGGGCTCTCGGCCAGCGAGGAGGCGGTAGGAGTCCGCGCAGTGGATGACCTCTTGATGTCCGCGCCGCCCCAGTTCGTGGGCGAGCTGCTGAACGAAGACCCCATCGCCGCCGAAGTTGTACGGCGGGTAGAAGGTCGTGACCGAGTCTTGGAACTTTGCTGTCGGCATCCACCGGATGACGCCTGCGAGGGAGGAGAGGAGGTCGGACTCCGCTGCAGCGACGAAGGAAGTGAGAAGTCCCACGTGACAATGGATTGCGAAGCCGCTCCGTTCGGGGCGAAGCCGACGTAGACGCGCAGACGGTCTGCTGACGGGAATTCCTGGTGCGGCGCCTCGACGCCGGCGGTACCGCCGCGGATCATGATCGGATCGGACTGTGCCGTGTACCAGGTAAGGCCGTCTGTCGAAGTAAAGCTGGCGACATTCTTCAGATCCGTGGTGTTCGCCACCATCACAAAGCGCGAACCATCCCGCGCGACGTCGAGATTGCTCAGAAGAGTGGCGCCGTGTCCCGCCTCAAAGCGGACGCCCTCCGGGAACCTCAGGCGTTCCGGCCTACCTTTCTTCTCCACGCCATCCGCATAGAATTTCTGGCGAAACGTGATGGGCTGGCAGAAGTCCGGCGATCCGGTGTGGTAGTAGACCCAGATCTCATCCCCTACCGTGACCGCACTTGGTGCCCAGGCGCCATACCCGTCGCCGCCTTCGTTCTTGGCAATCAAGATGCCGCGGTTCCTCCACGTGCGCCCGCCATCGCCGCTTGAGGCGAGCCCGATCACGTTGTCTTGCACCTGCGCGGTCGCATCGGTCGCGATCCGGTTGTCGAGCGCGGTGTAGTACAGGTACAGCACGTTCGAGCGGTCGATCCCTGGCATGGACGGGGGCTGGATGACGCTCGGGTCGTTCACGTGGTAACCGTTCGGCGCGAAGACGCGCGTCGGACGCGACCAGCCGGAGTCAGAGAACTCGCTCAGGAAGATCTTGTCGGCTCCGGGGATGCTCGTGAGGTCGCGTCCCTGGCGGACGGCAGTGAGGAAGTCCGCCGGATCGCTCTCGGTGAGCCACCCGCCGAGCCACATGCGCTTCGTGCCGTTCACCGTGAGGACGCTCGGCGCGTACATATTGCGCAGGTGACTGATCGAGATAGCGGCATGATTCAACCCCAGCTCCGCCGACCCTCCGACGCGGAAGTTGCCTGCCGGCGTGGCTCCGGGACAGACCTTCAGTGGGTAGGTTTGCCGCATGACGCATCGGAGCGGCACGACGACGCTTGAAGTAGCCAGCGTCGTCTGCGCCTCTTGCCGCTGCGCCGTCAGCCGCGCCGGCTGCTGCGGCGGCGGCCGCTGGAGCGCCGCCAAGGACGCCACTGGCATCGCAACCGGAACGAGCAGCGCTACTGCAATGAGAGTGCGGTTCATAAGTAGGTGCTGCCGGCCGCGGCCACCAGATTCCGGATTAACAGGGTGCTGACAAAGGGCTTCGAGGACCCTCTAAAGAGGGTGTAAGCAGATTGTGGAATGCTCGAAGTGGCTGATTCTTTGCAACTCGACTTTCGCACCGCATGAACGAGGACCACCTCCGAATCACTTTGTCAGCATCCTGTTAACACACACAGTGCCTCACCGACCAAGGATTTCTCTGATCGTTCCCACGCGCCCCGGTGCCTTGACGCGGACGACTCGACGGAGTAGAAGTGGTGCGGCGACGCGCCGAACCGGGTCTTCGCCCGGCTCACGCCAAGCGGAGTCACGCGCGGGGCGACGAGCGCGGCGGTCTGCACGACCCCGAATTCTGGCTATTGAGGGAGCTCTTCCTATACGTGAGGCTCCCATGAGCATGCGGCGAGGTCGCGGAGTCCTGCTGACGGAGTCCGCGGCGACGAAGTAAAGTCCGCTCGGCCGGGCGGGCAAGGAGGACCATCGCGAAGGGGAGCCGTCTCCCGCCAGTGCGGTGTCCGCCAACGGACATGGCGACGGGGTAGGTAACTCCCTCAAGAAAAGAAGGGTCTCATCGGATTCGCCGGGCCCTTTAATGAGGCGCGACCGAGAGTTGCCTGAGGGAGCGTCTTGCTGACAGGGGCCGTACACACCAGACAGCCGGGCGACACAAGGAACCGAGGACCGCGCCGCTGCCACAAACAATCTGATTCTCGGGGATGGACATCAACGCGGTGCCGGGCACGATTGCGCTGATGTCGACGATCAGTAGGGATGGCGCGGTGGGGATACCCGGGTCCACTCGCCAATCGGCACCTCCAACGTGGGGGCGACAGCGGGTCGATCCCGTTTGATCCCGGAGTGAACCGGGCCTTCGCCCGGCTCAAGCAAAGCGGCGTCACGTGCGGGGCTATAAGCGCGTCGCTTGCACCGAATCCTCGTTGCTGAGGATATTAAGGAGCCATGAGATGAGAGCACGAGGCGACGAAAGGTGGCGGGGCTCGGGGAGCCGCGGGCTGAAATGGGTGGCGGCGGGTCTGCTCGGGCTCGCGCTGATGGCACGACCCGGGACCGCGACAGCGCAGGAGGAACTGGCGGTCGTGGACACCAGCAACAACTCCGTCACGGTCTACGCCCGGACGGCGAGCGGGGACGTGGCCCCGCTCCGCACCCTCGCGGGCGCGGGCACCGGGCTGAGCGGTCCCCTTGGCGTCGCCCTGGACCTGGTCCACGACGAGCTCCTGGTCGCGAACGAAGGCAGCAACTCCGTCACGATCTACACCCGGACGGCGAGCGGGAACACGGCCCCGCTGCGCACGCTTGCGGGTGCGGCCACCGGGCTGAACTTTCCCAGGGGCATCGCCCTGGACCTGGTCCACGACGAGATGGTGGTCGTGAACGCCTTCAATAACTCTGTCACGGTCTACGCGCGGACGGCGAGCGGGGACACGGCCCCGCTCCGCACGCTTGCGGGCGCGGCCACCGGGCTTAGTAGTTCCAGGGGCGTCGCGCTGGACCTGGTCCACGACGAGATGGTGGTCGCGAACGCCTTCAATAACTCTGTCACGGTCTACGCGCGGACGGCGAGCGGGGACACGGCCCCGCTCCGCACGCTTGCGGGCGCGGCCACCGGGCTGAGCAATGCCTTTGGCGTCGCCCTGGACCTGGTTCACGACGAGCTGCTGGTCGCGAACAACTTTCCCTCTCACTCCCTCACGGTCTACGCCCGGACGGCGAGCGGGAATACGGCCCCGCTCCGCACGCTTTCTGGCTCGGCCACCGGGCTGAACTTTCCCGCTGGCGTCGCCCTGGACCTGGTCCACGACGAGCTGCTGGTCGCGAACGGCAGCCCCTCCGTCACAGTTCACGCGCGGACGGCGAGTGGGAACACGGCCCCGCTCCGCACCCTGGTCGGGGCGAGCACGGGGTTGAGCGGCCCGACCTTCCTGACTCTGAGCACGAGCCCACCGCTGGCGGCGGCCGTGCTGCCGCTCTCCCGCTCCCATCAGGTGGGCACGCTCCTGACCGCCTTCGCCACGATCATCAACGCCGGCACCGGGCCCGTTCAGCAGTGCCGGGTGGGGCCGCCGGCGAGTCCGCCGGCGGGCCTGGGGCCGTTCATCTTCCAGACGACGGACCCGGCGACCAACCAGCCGACCGGGGACCCGAACAGGCCGGCGAATATCACAGCGGGGGGGCACCAGACCTTCGTCTTCGGCGTCACGCCATCAGGGGTGATCGCGGAGACGAGCCTGGCGATGGAGTTTGGCTGTGAGAACACGGTGGGCGCCCCCAGGATCATCGGCGTCAACAATCTGATTCTGGTGACGGACGCCAACGCGGTGCCGGACACGATTGCGCTGATATCGACGATTAGTGGGGATGGCGTGGTCCGCATCGCCGGGTCCACCGGGACCCAGCTCTTTGCCATCGGCACCTCGAACGTGGGGGCGACGGGGACGATCACGGTGAGCGGGGACACGGGCGGCAATCCACTCCCGCTGACCCTGTTGGTGTGCGAGACGAATCCGGGTACGGGGGCGTGTCTTCCGACCTCGCCCCCCGCCGCTTCCGTGACGGTGACGTATGCGGCCAACACCAGCAAGAGCTTTGCCTTCTTCGCCCAGGCCAGTGGGTCGATCGCGTTTGATCCCGGAGTGAACCGGGTCTTCGCGCGGCTCAAGCAGAGCGGGGTCACGCGCGGGGCGACGAGCGCGGCGGTGTGTACCACACCGAATTCTGGCTGCTGAGGATCTGGTGGTGTCGCGTGACCCTACGATGTCGTGTGACCTGAGATGGCCGTGCGGACGGCGGGCCTGCTGAGGGAAGGAGCCATGACATGAGCGCGCGAGACCACGAAAGGTGGCGGGGCTCGGGCAGCCGCGGGCTGACGTGGACGGCGGCGGCTCTGCTGGGGCTCGCTCTGATGGCGCGGCCCGAGACCGCGGCCGCGCAGGACGAGCTGGTGGTCACGAACGCAGGCAACAACTCCATCACGGTCTACGTCCGGACGGCGAGTGGGGACGTGGCGCCGCTACGCACGCTTCAGGGCCCGGCCACCGGGCTTAGCGCGCCTGAGGGCATCGCCCTCGACCTGGTCCACGACGAGTTGGTGGTTGCGAACGCCGGCAACCACTCCGTCACGGTCTACGCCCGGACGGCGAGCGGGAACACAGCCCCACTCCGCACCCTTTCGGGCGCGGCCACCGGACTGAGCAATCCCCGTGGCGTCGCCTTGGACTTGATCCACGACGAGCTGGTGGTCGCGAACTCCGGCAACGTCTCCGTCACAGTCTACGCCCGAACGGCGAGCGGGGACCCCGCCCCGCTCCGCACGCTCTCGGGCGCGGCCACCGTGCTGAGTGGTCCCTTTGGCGTCGCCGTGGACTTGGTCCACGACGAGCTGGTGGTCGCGAACGAGGGCAACTCCATCACGACCTATGCCCGGACGGCGAATGGGAACATTGGCCCGCTCCGCACGCTCTCGGGCGGCGCCACCGGGCTGAACCAGCCCTATGGCGTCGCCCTGGATCTGGTCCATGACGAGCTGGTGATTGCGAACGGAAGCAGCAACGCCGTCACGGTCTACGCGCGGACGGCGAATGGGGACACCGCTCCGCTCCGCACGCTCTCGGGCGCAGCCACCGGGCTGAGCCTTCCCTTTGGCGTCGCCCTGGACCTAGCCCACGACGAGCTGGTGGTAGCGAACGTCACCGGCAACTCCGCCACGGTCTACGCCCGGACGGCGAATGGGAACACTGCCCCGCTCCGCGCCCTGGTCGGGGCGAGCACGGGGTTGAACGGCGCGGCCTTCCCGACCCTGAGAACGAGCCCACCGCTAGCGGCCGCCGTGCTGCCGCTCTCCCGCTCCCATCAGGAGGGCACTCTCCTGACCGCCTTCGCCACGATCATCAACGCCGGCGCCGGGCCCGTCCAACAGTGCCGGGTCGGGCCGCCGGTAAGCCCGCCGGCGGGCCTGGGGCCGTTCATCTTCCAGACGACGGACCCCGCCAATAACCAGCTGACCGGGACGCCCAACACGCCGGCGAATATCTTGGCGGGGGGGCACCAGACCTTCGTCTTCGGCGTCACGCCCTCGGGGGTGATCGCGGAGACGAGCCTGGGGCTGGAGTTTGGCTGCGAGAATACGGTGGGCGCCGCCAAGATCGCGGGCGTCAACAATCTGATCCTCGTGACGGACGCCAACGCGGTGCCGGACACGATTGCGCTGATGTCGACGATCAGTGGGGATGGCGTCGTGCACATCTCTGGGTCCACCGGGACCCAGCTCTTCGCCATCGGCACCTCGAACGCGGGGGCGACGGGGACGATCACGGTGAGCGGGGACACGGGCGGCAATCCACTCCCGCTGACCCTAACGGTGTGCGAGACGACCGGTGGGTCAGTGTGCCTGGCCTCGCCCACGCCGACGGTGACGGTGAGCTACGCGGGGGGGACGAACCGGAGCTTTGCCTTCTTCGCCCAGGCCAGTGGGTCGATCGCGTTCGATCCCGGGGTGAACCGGGTCTTCGCCCGGCTCAAGGAAAGCGGAGTCACGCGCGGGGCGACGAGCGCGGCGGTCTGCACCACCGCGAATCCTGGCTGCTGAGGGGACGTGGTATACGTGAGGCTGCCATGAGCAGGCGGCGGGGTCGCGGAGTCTTCCTGAGAGCCACTGCGCTTCTCTCCTTAGTGCTCTGCGTCGCGGCCGGCGTTCCAGCGGCCGGCGCCCAGCCGCGCCTCCAAGTGCAATACGAGCCACCAGTCCTGACGGTGGAGGTTCGCGAGACCGATCTCGCCGCGGTGCTGCGCGCGGTGGGCGAGCGTGTAGGCTTCAGCGTGGGCGAGGTCGGCGCTGCGCACGCGCCCGTGACGGTCGCGCTTAGCGGGTCGGTGGAGACGGTGCTGCGCCAGCTCCTCGTCGGGACGAGCCACGCCCTGTTCTACCAGGCCGCGGCCGTGAGTGCGCCGCCGGGGGCGGGCGACATCGAGCTGGTTGTGATCCTGGGGGATGGCGGGACGACTGCGGAGGTGTCGGCGAGTCTGGTAGCGACGGCGGAAGAGCCGGAGGGGACGCTCTCGGAGCTCCTCCGGACCCAGGCGCTCGCCACCCTATCGGGGCTGGTCCCAGCCGAGAGCTCCCTGGGCTCGGCCCCCCCGGGGCCGGCGGCGCCAACGCAGGCGACGGTGGCGGCGATGACGCAGCGGGCCCAGCAGAACGTCCAGACGCTGGTCGAGGCCCTGAACGCGGCGACCAGGGCGCTGACGGAATCCGCGGCGACGAAGTAAAGTCCGCTCGGCCCACGCGGAGAGTATCCCGCGCTTGGTGAGGGCTTCCCCGCCAACGGGCATGGCGGCGGGGTAGGTAACTCCCTCAAGAAAAGAAGGGTCTCATCGGCTTCGCCCGGCCTTTCATTAAGGCGCGACCGAGAGTTGCCTGAGGGAGCGTCTTGCTGACAAGGGCCGTACACACCAGACAGCCGGGTGACAGAAGGGGCCGAGAATTCCGCCGCTGCCACAACAATCCGATTCTCGGACGGACGCCAACGCGGTGCCGGGCACGATTGCCCTGATGTCGACGATCAGTAGGGAAGGCGCGGCGGGGATACCCGGGTCCACTCGCCATCGGCACCTCCAACGTGGCGGCGACAGCGGGTCGATCCCGTTTGATCCCGGAGTGAACCGGGCCTTCGCCCGGCTCAAGCAAAGCGGCGTCACGTACGGGGCTATAAGCGCGTCGCTTGCACCACCCCGAATCCTCGTTGCTGAGGATATTGAGGAGCCATGAGATGAGAGCACGAGGCCACGCAGGGCGGCGGGGCTCGGGGAGTCACGGGCTGGGGTGGGTGGCGGCGGGCGTGGTGGGGCTCGCGCTGATCGCGGGGCCCGGGGCTGCGGTGGCACAGGAGGAGCTAGTGGTCGCGAATCAAGGCAATGATTCCATCACGGTCTACGCGCGGACGGCGAGCGGAGACACGGCTCCGCTGCGCACCCTTTCGGGTGCGGCGACCGGGCTGAGCGCTCCACAGGGCGTCGCCCTGGATCTGGTCCACGACGAGCTGGTGGTCGCGAACGCCGGCATCGGTCCACCCTCCGTCACGGTCTACGCGCGGACGGCGAGCGGGAACGTGGCTCCGCTCCGCACGGTTTCGGGCTCGGCCACCGGGCTGGACGCTCCCAGGGGGGTGGCCCTGGACCTGGTCCACGCAGAGTCGGTGGTCGTGAACGACTGCAGCTCCTGCAACGTCTAAGGGCGAGCGGAGGGCGCATACTCGGCCGCG
>Ga0066710_100002159_pt1 | contig 15611 bp, 11 predicted proteins | sample GraSoiAngelo_159_FD_79666 | JGI IMG/M metagenome (GOLD analysis project Ga0066710, IMG submission 79666) | Grasslands soil microbial communities from the Angelo Coastal Reserve, California, USA - 14_1009_16_40cm | ecosystem: Environmental > Terrestrial > Soil > Grasslands | place: USA...
CGCGTACACCACGAGCCGCTCGGCGCCGTCGGGCACGACGTCCACCCGCATCGAGCCGCCGTCAGTCGACGGAAGCGCGATCGGCGGCATGTGGGCGCCGCGAAGGTGATCCGCCGCGCCGTCGTCCTCGGGGACGGGCAGGTTCGGCGGCAGGATCGTCGGGTCGTAGCTCATGCGCGCGGCGACCAGGGTTCGGGTAGCCGGTCGCGCACCAGCTCCACCGCGCCCTCGAGCGGGATCCGCTCCTGCGCCAGCGAGTCGCGGTCGCGGATCGTGACCGTGCCGTCGTCCAGCGTCTGGTGGTCGATGGTCAGTGCCCACGGCGTGCCGATCTCGTCCTGCCGCCGGTAGCGCTTGCCGATCGCGGCCGACGCGTCGTACTCGACGGCCATGTGCGGACGCAGCGCCTCGTACAACGCCCGCGCCCGCTCGACGAGCGCCGAGTCGTTCCCGACGAGCGGCAGCACGGCCGCCTTCACGGGCGCGATCCGCGGATGCAGTCGCAGCACCGTCCGCGGCCGCTCCTCGATAACTTCCTCGTCGTACGCATCCACCATGAACGCCAGGGCCGCGCGGTCCGCTCCGGCCGCCGGCTCGACCACGTGCGGGACGTACCGCTCGTCCTGGCCGATCCACTCGAGCTTCGTCCCGGAGTGCTCCGCGTGCGCGCGCAGGTCGTAGTCGCCGCGGTTCGCGATGCCCTCCAGCTCGGACCAGCCGATGGGGAAGAGGTACTCGAGGTCGCTCGTCGCGGACGAGTAGTGCGACAGCTCGTCCGCCTCGTGCGCACGCACGCGCAGGTGCGACTCCCGCAGCCCCAGCTCGACGTACCACCGCCGCCGCGCCTCGACCCAGAACTCGAACCACTGCTGCGCCTCGGCGGGGGGCACGAAGAACTCCATCTCCATCTGCTCGAACTCGCGCATCCGGAAGAGGAAGTTGCCGGGCGTGATCTCGTTGCGGAAGCTCTTGCCGATCTGTGCGATCCCGAACGGCGGCTTCACGCGCATCGATGACGTCACGTTCTTGAAATTGACGAAGATGCCCTGCGCCGTCTCGGGCCGGAGGTACGCGCGCGACGAGTCCTCGCGCATCGCGCCGACGTACGTCTCGAACATCAGGTTGAACTCGCGCGCCTCCGTGAGATCGCACTCCGGCGTCTCGCCCGGATGCTTCGACGGCTTCCTGCCGCACTGCGCATTCTCGAGGTCGTCGGCTCGGAAGCGGAGCTTGCAGGTCCGGCAGTCGACCATCGGGTCGGAGAACCCGGCGAGGTGCCCCGAGGCGACCCAGACCTTCGGGTTGAGGATGATCGCGGAGTCGAGCAGCACGATGTCCTCGCGCTCCTGCACGAGCGCCCGCTGCCACTCCGCCTTGACGTTCTGCTTCAGCAGGACGCCGTAGTGGCCGTAGTCGTAGGACGAGCCGAGGCCGCCGTAGATGTCCGAGGACGGGAAGACGAACGCGCGCCGGCGGGCCAGCGCGGCCACCTTCTCGATCGTCGCGACGCCTTCGTACGTCTCGGGCATGGGCGGCAGGCTATCGACGGAGGGCAGGGAAGGCGCGGCCCTCCGTCGGCGAGCAGTTACTGGCGGCCGCTGCTGAAATCGAGCGGGGAGAGGCCCTTCGAGAGGGCGACGAACGACGCGACGGCGACGAGGGCCAGTACGGCGATCAACGTGAGCTTCTGCAAGATGTGCACCTCCCCTCGCCTAGAAGTGAAAGTCCTGCAGGGCTTCGGCGGCGCGGCGGTAATGGGCAGCGGCGGCCTCGGCGGAGCCGCGCGAGGTGTCGAGGTCCGCCTTCGCGATCCAGGCCGCGGCACGGTGGCCAACGGAGCCGAGCTGCTCGAACGTCCGCTCGGCGGCGTCGAGGGGCGGGAGCTCGACGAGATCGGTGGCGCTCATCGCGTCGAGAGATAGGCGCCGGCGCCTCGAGGCGTGCCCCCGTTTGTCGACTTCGGCGGCGCTAGCCGCGCAAAAGCAGCTGTGTGCAGCGGAAAAGCGCCATCGGCCGGCCGTCCGGCGCCGTCACCGTCGCGTCCCAGATCTGGGTCGTCCGGCCGCCGTGGACGAGCCGCGCCTCGCACTCGATCGTCCCCTCCTGCGTCGACCGGAGGAAGTTCGTCTTCAGCTCGATCGTCGTGAACCCGAGCGCGCCCTCCGGCAGGCTGAGCATGCAGCCGTAGCCGCAGGCCGTGTCCGCCAGGGCCACGACCGCAGCAGCGTGGAGGTACCCGTTCGGCGCCAGGTGATGACGCTGGACGTCCAGTCGCGCCCGCGCCAGCCCGGGCCCGCCGTCGTAGACGTCGACGCCGAGATGACCGGGCAGGAGCTCGGAGCCCGCGTGGCTGAGGCCGGCGAGGTCCACGGCCGCCGACCCTACACTTGGCTCCCATGGCCAAGCCGCAGGGCGAGAAGCTGATCGTCGACAACCGTCGTGCCCGCCACGACTACCAGCTGATGGACCGGGTCGAGGCCGGCCTGGTGCTCACCGGCACGGAGGTCAAGTCCCTCCGGGACGGCCGCGCTTCCCTCACGCAGGCCTACGCCGAGATCCGCGACGGCGACGCCTGGCTCGTCGGCGCCGAGATCCAGACGTACGACCAGGGCAACCGTGCGAACCACGATCCCGCACGGCCGCGGAAGCTCCTGCTCCACCGGCGCGAGATCGACTCGCTCTACGGCAAGGTGCGGGAGCGCGGCCTGACGCTCGTCCCGACGCGGCTCTACTGGAAGGACGGCCGCGCGAAGGTCGAGATCGCCGTCGCCCGGGGCAAGGAGCGGATCGACAAGCGGCGCGACCTCGCCGAGCGGGACGCGAAGCGCCAGGTCGAGCGGGCCTTGAAGAGCCGCCGCGCCTAGCATTAGTCTCGGTCTCCCGACCGCAGGAGGCCCCATGCGACGCGTCTCGCTCAGCGTCAACGGCGACCAGCACGAGCTGGAGCTCGAGCCCCGAGAACTGCTCGTGTACGTGTTACGCGAGCGGCTCGGGCTGACGGGCGCGACCGTCGGCTGCGACACCTCGTCCTGCGGATCCTGCACAGTGCTGCTCGACGGCGAGTCGGTGAAGTCCTGCACCGTACTCGGCGTCCAGGCCGATGGGCACAGGATCACGACGATCGAGGGCCTCGCGGAGAACGGCGCGCTCCATCCGCTCCAGGAGAGCTTCCGGACGCACCACGCGCTCCAGTGTGGCTACTGCACGCCGGGGATGGTCATGGCCGCGGTGAGCCTCCTCGCGGAGAACCCGCGCCCGAGCGAGGCCGAGATCCGGCACGCGCTCGAGGGCAACCTCTGCCGCTGCACCGGCTACCAGAACATCGTCCGCGCGATCGAGGCGGTGGCGTGATGGTCGCCCCGATCGAGCTCGAGATCGGCGAGGCGATCGGCGCTCCCGTCGAGCGCAAAGAGGATCACAAGCTCCTTGTCGGCCAGGCCCAGTGGGTCGACAACATGCGCGTCCCGGGGATGGCCTACATGGCCGTCGTCCGCAGCCCGTACGCGCACGCACGAATCACCCGCGTCGACGTTGCGCCCGCGCTCGCGCATGCCGACGTCGTCGCGGCGTACAGCGCCGCCGACCTGCAGGAGGAGTGGGCGGGGAGCCTTCCGTGCGCGTGGCTGCCGACGGAGGACACGAAGGCGCCGCCGCACCTGCCGCTCGCCGCCGACAAGGCGCGTTACGTCGGCGACGGCGTCGCCGTCGTCGTCGCCTCGAGCCGTGCCGCCGCCGAGGACGCGGCCGAGCTCGTCGAGGTCGAGTACGAGCCGCTGCCGGCGATCGTCGATCCCGAGGCCGCGCTCGCCGAGGGCGCGCCGCTCGTCCACGACGAGCTCGGCACGAACCGGTGCTACACGTGGCGGCTCGACGCGGGCGAGGTCGACGCGCTCTTCGACGAGGCGGAGGTGATCGTCAGGGGGCGCTTCCGCCAGAACCGGCTGATCCCGACGGCGATCGAGCCGCGCGCTGTGCTCGTCCAGCCGCTCCCGGCGAACGGCGAGTTCACGATGTGGTCGACGACGCAGGTGCCGCACATCGCGCGTGTCACGCTCTCCGGCGTCCTGGGCATCCCCGAGGCGAAGCTGCGTGTGATCGCGCCGGACGTCGGCGGCGGCTTCGGCTCGAAGCTCAACGTCTACGCCGAGGAAGCGCTCGCGCTCGGACTCGCGCGGCGGCTCGGCCGTGCGATCAAGTGGACAGAGGGCCGCAGCGAGGGCTACCTGGCGACCATTCACGGCCGCGACCAGTGGCAGGAGATCGAGCTCGCGGCGAACGCGGACGGGAAGATCAGCGCAGTCCGTGCGCGCGTCGTCGCAGCGATGGGTGCGTACCTGCAGCTCGTCACGCCCGGGATCCCGCTGCTCGGCGCCTGGCTGTATGCGGGCGCCTACGACGTCCAGGGGTACAGCTTCGAGTGCACGGGCGTCTTCACCCACACGACACCGACGGACGCGTACCGCGGCGCCGGAAGACCGGAGGCGACGTACGCGATCGAGCGCGCCGTCGACGCGCTCGCCGCGAAGCTCGGCAAGGATCCGGTCGAAGTCCGGCGGCTCAACTTCATCCGCGAGTTCCCGAACGCGATCGCCGCCGGCCTGACGATCGACTCCGGCGACTACGACGCCGGCCTCGACCTCGCGCTCGGGACGGCCGGCTATAAGGAGCTGCGCACAGAGCAGGCTGAGCGCCGGGCTAAGGGTGATCCGAAGCGGCTCGGCATCGGCCTCTCCACGTACGTCGAGATGTGTGGCCTCGCGCCGTCGAAGATCCTCGGGGCGATCCGCTACAGCGCCGGCGGCTGGGACACGGCGACGATCCGCTGCCTCCCGACCGGCACGGTGCAGGTACTCACCGGTGTCTCGCCGCACGGGCAGGGACACGAGACGACCTGGTCACAGATCGCGGCCGACCTGCTCGGCTACGACGTCGACGAGATCGAGGTCCTGCACGGCGACACGGCTGTCGTCCCGCTCGGGATGGACACGTACGGCAGTCGAAGCCTCGCCGTGGGCGGTGTCGCGCTCTACTTCGCCGCCGAGCGGATCGTCGCGAAGGCACGGCTGATCGCGGCGCACAAGCTCGGCGTCGAGCCGTCTCAGGTCGACTACGTCCGCGGCCGCTTCACCGGACCCGAGGACTCGATCGCGCTGAAGGACATCGCGCTCGCCGCCTGGACGGCGCACGATCTCCCCGACGGCGTCGAGCCCGGGCTCGAAGCGAGCTTCGTCTACGACCCGCCGAACTTCTCATGGCCTTCCGGCGCGCACCTCGCGGTCGTCGAGGTCGACACCGAGACCGGCAACGTGGAGGTGCTTCGCTACATCGCGGTCGACGACGTCGGCACTGTTGTCAATCCGCTGATCGTCGATGGACAGATTCACGGCGGCATCGCGCAGGGCATTGCGCAGGCGCTCTTCGAGGAGGCGGTCTACGACGACGACGGCAACTTGCTGACGGGGAACATGGTCAGCTATCTCGTCCCGTCCGCGCCCGATCTCCCGTCCTACGAGCTCGATCGGACGGAGACGCCGAGTCCGACGAACCCGCTCGGCGTGAAGGGAGTGGGCGAGACGGGTGCGATCGCCTCGCCGGCAGCGGTAATCAACGCCGTCTGCGATGCGCTCGCCGCGGACGGCGTCACAGACATCCAGATGCCCGCAACACCGGAGCGAGTCTGGCGCGCGCTCGAGGAGGCGAAACGATGATTCCCGCACCGTTCGACTACGAGGTCGCCGAGTCCGTCGAGCACGCCGTCGAGCTGCTCGGCGGGCGGGAGGATGCCAAGTTGCTTGCGGGCGGGCACTCGCTGCTGCCGGTCCTGCGGCTGCGGTTCGCGCGGCCGGCTCTGCTCGTCGACATCGGCCGCATCGAGGCGCTGTCGTACGTGCGCGATGCCGGCGACAGGATCGCGATCGGGGCGCTGACGCGGCACCATGACGTCGTCGGTGCAGCGCTGCTGCAGGAGCACTGTCCGCTCGTCCCCTATGCGGCCGGGCTGATCGGCGACCCGCAGGTCCGCCACCGCGGGACGATCGGCGGCTCGCTCGCGCACGGGGATCCGGCCGGCGACCTGCCCGCGGTGCTGCTCGCGCTGGACGGCGAGGTCGATGTGGTCGGTCCCGAGGGGACGCGCACCATCGCCGCGGCCGAGCTCTTCCGCGGGCCCTTCGAGACCGCGCTCGGTCCGCAGGAGGTCATGACCGAGGTGCGTGTGCCGAAGCTCACCGGCGACCACGGGTGGAGCTACCTGAAGTTCCGGCGCCGCTCGATGGACTGGGCGACCGTCGGCGTCGTCGCGGTGGTGAAGGGAAATGGAAGCATCGAGGAGGCTGCGGTCGGGCTCGTCAGCATGGGCGCCACGCCGCTCCGGGCGCGGGCGACGGAGCAGGCGCTGCTGGCAGGCGAGTCCGACCCTGCGGCACTTGCGGACGATGGGACCGACCCGCCGAGCGACACGAACGGCAGCGCGGAGTACCGGCGCCATCTCGTCCGCGTTCTCGTGCGGCGGGCGCTCGAGGAGGCGAGACCGGGCTGAGCAGCTTCGCAGGCGTGCAGTCGGCGCCGCGGCGAACCCGCTCGGCCCGTGGCTCACCATTCCGCTCGTCGCGCGCGCGCTCGTCGCGCTCCGTATCGGCCTGCTCGCGCACGAGGAGACGATCGCGCCTGGAACGCCACCGCCGGCGGGCCGCTCTTCGCGTCCCTGCTTGGCGTCTGGTGGACGAGCGCCCTCTGGTTCTTCCGCACCATCGGCGTTGGCATTTAGCAGCTAAAATTGGTGGACTGACATACGGGGGCGACCTGGTTTCGACGTGGTCGATTCTCCGGCTGAGCTGCAAGCCGAGGTCCCCGGTAGGCCTCGTAAATCCACCGGGAAACAAAGTAAGTGCGAAGAACGAACTCGCAATCGCTGCCTAACCTAGTTAGCTAGCGACGTCGCCCCGACCTGGGCCCGTGGGTCGGGATCCGGCGCCAGACAACGGGCTCGGCGCCGAGGGAGAGCCAATCGCCCGAGGCGCGACACCGAAGGATGGCTAGCCCGTCGGTAGGTCGGCTGCACACCGGCCGCCGGGCGAATTCCAAGGGCAGCCTACGCTTGTAGATGCTCAGACCGGTGCGTCCGCGGACGCGGGTTCGATTCCCGCCGCCTCCATTTCTCGCCGCCGGTGCGCTCCGGGCCCTGCTCGGGCGGGCTCGCGGCTGTTCCTTCACCGCCGACCCGTTCGCTCCCTAAAGTCCGCACCCGAGTTTGCCGATCTGGCGCTCATGTCCTCAGTTCGCCCCCTCGCTCCTGCATCGCGGCCGGTCGGCGACGGCTGGGTAGATCGGTGGCTCGCCGCGTGCAGCGACCTCGCCGAGCTCGAGCGCTCGAACCCGATGACGGACGCCGTCATCGACGAGATCTCAGGGCGGATGATCCGGATCGGCGATCAATGGCTCGCCGACTTCGCCTCGTGCAATTACCTCGGGTTCGATCTGGACCGGGACATCATCGCCGCCGTCCCCGAATACCTCGACCGGTGGGGAACCCATCCGAGCTGGTCCCGGCTGCTCGGCAGCCCGGTGCTGTATGAGCAGATCGAGGCTCGGCTCGCTGACCTACTCGGGTGCGAAGACACCCTCGTCCTGCCGACGATCACCCTCATCCATCTCGCGGTAATCCCGGTTCTCGCCCGCGACGGCACGGTCTTCCTCGACCGGCGCGCGCACAAGACGATCTACGACGGCTGCCAGCTTGCAAGGGCGCACGGCGCAACCGTCAAGCGATTCGCCTTCGAAGATCCGGACGACCTGGAGCGCCTGCTGCGCGCGGACCAGTCGGCGACACGGCTCATCTGCATGGACGGGGTCAACAGCATGACCGGCAACGCCCCCGATTTGAACGCGTTTGCACGGGTTGCGCGAGAGTACGACGCGATCCTCTACGTGGACGACGCGCACGGCTTCGGCATCATCGGCGAGCGCGGCGCCGCCGAGCTTTGCCCGTACGGCAAGCGCGGCAACAGCATCGTTCGTCACTTCGGGGAGAGCTACGACAACATCGTCCTCGTTGCGGGTCTGTCGAAGTCGTACTCCTCGCTTGCCGCCTTCATAGCCTGTCCGAGCGAGCTCAAGCGGTTGCTGAAGACCGCTGCACCGCCGTACCTCTATTCGGGGCCATCGCCGATCGCCTCGCTCGCAACCGTGCTCGCCGGCTTCGACCTTAACGAGAAGCGCGGAGACGTCATCCGCGCCGATCTGTGGGAAAAGACGAATCGCGTGCTGCGGCGCCTGCATCGGCTGGGCATCCACACGCCCAACCGCTCCGGGTTCCCGATAGTTGAGATCCCGCTCGCCCGACACGAGGACATCGACCAGGTCGGGCGTTTCCTCTTCGACCGCGGCATCTACGTGACCCTTGCTGCTTACCCGCTCGTTCCCAAGGACGAGGTGGGCTTCCGTGTCCAGATCACGGCGGCGAACACGCGGGCTGAGATCGACAGGCTCCTGGAGGTCATCACCGAACTCGCGAACGCGTTCGACCTCCAGCCGGCGCGGCACGTGGAGTACGCGGCGTGAGCCTCAGCCTCCGCGGCGGAGGTTGGCGCGCGAACGTCTGGGCCTGGTACCTGTTTGGCAGCGTGCTTCTGGCGGCTGCGTACATGTTCGTGCCGGCGGTGAAGGGGAGCGGGCCCCTGATCAACCTGCTCGGACTCTCATCGCCGGTCGCGATCGCCGTCGGCTTGCGGATCCACAAACCGCGCGCGCGGGCGGCGTGGATGTTGTTCGTCGTCGGGCAGTTCCTCTACTTCGCCGGCGACCTGTACACGTACAGCTACCCGAAGCTCCTGGGCGCCGACGTCGGGTTTCCCTCGCTCGGCGACGGGATCTACCTGACGGTCTATCCCGCGCTCGTCGCGGGGCTGCTGTTGCTCGTTCGGCGCAGAAACCCGGGGGGCGACCGCGCGGCCGTGATCGACTCATGGATCCTGACCGTTGGATTCGCGCTCCTCTCCTGGGTCTTCCTCGTCGCGCCGAACATCCACCTCTCCGGCCTCTCGCTGCTCGCGAAGAGTGTGTCGGCCGCGTATCCGCTCGGAGACATCCTGCTGCTCGCTGCTGCGATCCGCCTTGCGGTCGATGCCGGGAAGCGGGCACCTGCCTTCTATCTGCTCGTGGGCAGCATCGTCTCGCTGCTTGCCGTCGACAGCGCCTACGCATATGCGCTCCTTGTCAACGGCTACCACCACCAGCTCAGTTTCGATGCGGGGTGGATCGCCTACTACGTCCTGTGGGGCGCAGCGGCGCTGCACCCTTCGATGCGCAGCCTGGATCAGCCGGCCGCAGACGCGCGCACGCGGCTCACGCCGCTTCGGTTGAGCCTGCTCGCGCTGGCGTGCCTGATCGCGCCCGGCATTCGTTTCATGGACGAGTTGGGGAACCCCGACGTGCTTGTCGTGATCGTCGCGTCGGCGCTGCTGTTCCTGCTCGTGGTCTCGCGGATGGCCGGCCTCGTCAGGCACGAGGAGCGCCGCGCCTCCCACGAGCTGGCACTGAGGCGCGCGGGCGTCGCGTTGGTGGCGGCGGCGGGGAGCGACGGCGTTCGCGACGCGGCCGTCCACGCCGTCCGGGCGCTGCTGGGCGAGAAGACCGCCGTGCGCCTGATCTTGTTCACGCCAGAAGGTGTGGAGCTCGTTGCGTCCAGCGACGCGCTCGGCCGGCGTCCGGCGCTCTCGGCCAAAGCAGCCGACTGGCTGCGCGCGACGAGCAGCGGCACCCTTTCCCTCCGGGTCGCCGATGCGCCGGAAGACGTCCGTGCCGAGCTCGGGCTGGATCTCGACGGGACGGCCTGTTTCCTACCGCTCGCCGTGCGGGACGAGCCACGCGGCGTACTTGCCGCCGTTACGGGAAGCCGGCCGCAGCGCGAGCTCGTCCACTCGCTCGAGGCGCTCGCCTCGCAGGTCTCCCTGGCCGTGGAAGGCGCAGCGCTCGCCGAGAACCTGCATCGCCAGAAGAGCGAAGCTCGTTTCGGCTCCCTTGTAGCGCACGCAAGCGACCTCATCACCGTCCTCGACGCGGACGGGATCGTGACGTACCAGAGCCCGTCCGTGGCGCGCATCCTCGGCTACGCCGTCGAGGAGATCGAAGGTCAGTCGTTTACGCGCCTGCTGCGGGACGCCGACCGCCCGCGGCTGGATAAGGTTCTCGAGGGCCCGCCGGGGAACTCTTCGCTCGAGACGCGCGTGGTCGAGTGCACGCTACGTCATCGCGACGGGACGTGGTTGCAATTCGAGGTGCAGCACACCAATCTCGTTCAAGACGAGCACGTGCGCGGCATCGTCCTCAACAGCCGCGACGTCAGCGAGCGGAAGGCCTTCGAGGATCAGCTCGCGCACCAAGCCTTCCACGATCCGGTCACGGATCTTGCCAACCGGGCGCTCTTCGCCGACCGCGTCCAGCATGCTGTTCGTCGCTCGCTTCGCGGTGGGGCGGTCGTGGGCGTCATGTTCATCGACCTCGACGACTTCAAGACCGTGAACGACAGCCTCGGTCACGCCGCAGGCGACTCTGTGCTGAAGGAGGTCGCGCGGCGGCTCGAGGAAGCCGTACGTCCCTCCGACACGGTCGCGCGTTTCGGGGGCGACGAGTTTGCGATCCTGCTCGACGGCGTTCGCGACTCGCAGGAAGCGGCCGCGGTCGCAGGGCGCGTGTTGCAAGCCCTGGAGGCGCTCATCGAGATCGACGGCAAGCACGTCTATACGCGGTCGAGCATCGGCATCTGCATGGGCGACGGTGATACGAACACCTACGACGCCGAGGAGCTCCTACGGAACGCGGACGTCGCGATGTACATGGCGAAGCGCGACAGCAAAGGGAGCTATCGCCTCTTCGAGCCGACGATGCACGAACGGGTCGTCGAGCGGCTGGAGCTGCAGGCGGAGCTTCAACAGGCGATCGAGCTCGAGCAACTCGAGGTGTACTACCAGCCGGTCGTGCGCCTCAACGGGGAGTATGCGAACTACGGCGTCGAGGCCCTCCTCCGCTGGAACCACCCGCAGCGCGGGCTCGTCCCGCCGCTCCACTTCATCCCGCTGGCCGAGGAAACCGGTCTGATCATTCCGATCGGCGCGTGGGTGCTGCGCGAAGCCTGCCGGCAGGGAGCGATCCTTCACCGACGGTTCCCGCGGCCGGACGCGCTCACGATCAGCGTCAACCTCTCCGCCAAGCAGATGCAGCCGGAGTCGAATGTTCGCGACTTCACTGACGCGCTCGCATACAGCGGGTTCGCCCCTTCGGCGCTCGTCCCCGAGATCACCGAGACCGTGATGATGCTCGACTCGGATGTGGCCGTCGCGCGCCTGAAGGACCTGAAAGAGCTCGGCGTGCGCATTGCGATGGACGACTTCGGAACGGGGTACTCCTCTCTCAGCTACCTGAGCCGGTTTCCCGTCGACATCCTCAAGATGGACCGCTCGTTCCTCTCCGGCGACGGAGAGTCTGCGCTCGCCGCGGCGATCATCGCGATCGGTGACCGCCTGGGGCTCGAGGTCGTGGCCGAGGGGATAGAGCGCGAGGAGCAGAGCCACTCCCTCCGCGAGCTCGGTTGCCCGCTCGGGCAGGGCTTCCTCTTCGCGAAACCGATGACGGAGGACGCGCTGTTGCAGTACCTTCTCGAGGAGGTCGTTCCCCCGGCCGGGCTCGTCGCGGCGGCGGCCCAGTCGAATGCAGCATAGTTACGAGGGGCTCGATCGCCCGGGTGCGTTCTCCCGGGTCGGGCTACTCAGGCCGCTTCGCTCTCCCGACTTCCGCTTGCTCTGGTCAGGGATGGCTGTCTCCCTCGTCGGCGACGGGATCTTCCTCGTCGCCATGGCGTGGCAGGCGTACGCACTCTGGAACGCACCTGCCGCGCTGGCGGTGCTCGGAATCGGGATGACCGTACCGACGATCGCCTGCCTGCTCGTCGGCGGGGCGATCAGCGATCGGTTCGACCGCCGCCGGGTCCTGCTCTTCAGCGACGTCGGCCGCGCGGTGGTCGTCGGGATACTTGCGGTGCTGTCGCTGATGGGCGCGCTCACCTTCGTCGAACTCGTCGTGGTCGTCGCGCTTTACGGCGTCGGCACAGCGTTCTTTACTCCCGCGTTCGAGGCGATCGTGCCGGACATCGTCCCGGCCGACGATCTCGGAGCAGCGAACTCCCTCGACCAATTCGTCAGGCCGCTCGCGCTGCGCATGGTCGGGCCGGCACTCGGAGGCTGGCTCGTCGCATGGCTCGGGGCCGGACCGGCGTTCGCGTTCGACGCAGCGTCGTTCGCCGCGTCGGCGTGCGCCTTGTCGCTGCTGCGCACTACTCGATCCGCCGACGGGCCCGTCTCCACTTCGACCCTCGCGGCGATTTCCGACGGGTTTCGATTCGTGCGACGGCACGTCTGGCTGTGGGGGACGCTGATCTCTGCCGCGATCGCCTACCTCGCCTTCCTGGGCCCGACCGAGGTTCTCCTGCCCTACATGGTGAAGAACGAGCTCCACGGCTCCGCGGGCGATCTCGGGCTCGTGTTCGCTGCCGGGGGAATCGGCGCCGTGGGTGCCGCCGCGCTCATGGCCCAGCGAAGTCATCCGCGGCGCGACGTCACCTTGATGTACGCCTGCTGGACGCTGGCCACGGTTGCTATCGCCGGCTACGGGCTCGCGTACTCGACGACCCAGTTGATGCTCGCCTGCCTCGTGTTCAACGCCCTCGAGGCCGCGGGCACCATCGTCTGGGCGACGATCAAGCAACGGCACGTACCCTCCTCGCTGCTCGGACGCGTGTCGAGCCTCGACTGGATGATCTCGATCGGCCTCCTGCCCGTCTCGTTCGCGCTCACTGCTCCCGCAACCGCGCTGATCGGCACACGGGCGACGTTGGTCGTGGCAGCCGCGATCGGGAGCACCGTGACCCTCGGGGCCCTCTTCTTGCCTGGCATGCGCGCGATCGAAGGCGCAGCTGGGCAGTCGCCTCCCGAGGACCCGGCAAGGCTCCGGCGGGCTGCGCTCGTCGACGTCTGACGGACGACCCCGCCCCAGTCCGCATGGCGGTGGGCGCGCCCACGGTTGAGCGTACCGAGCGACACCTACTCGATCAGAGCAGCCTCGGTGGCTCCGGGCATCGGCTCAAGGGCCCACGATCCAGGGCGCGTAATAAGCGTCGCCCGGATGTCATCCGTCTTAGCCGCCCGGCGCGAGCTCGCGGGCGATCGGGAACCGGTGGTTGTGCTCACGGCCCCTTGGCACGAGCGCGAGACGCGACGCCTGGTGAAGGGGTTAGGCGCGCCGGTGTTCGTGCCGCCACCCCGACACTCGAGATGACCTCATGGAGAAATACGGCGCCACTCCCGAGCAGGCCGCTGGCGGCAGCCCGGCCGGGCGCCTGGCTGTTTCGGCCACCGGCCGTCCGGCTACCTCCTCGTGAAAGCAACCTCCGGGCCCGTCCGCGAGGCTACGGCGGCGGGAGCCGTCGGCGTAACTGTCTGTCCGGTCGCGGCGCAAGGTGCATCTTGTAACGCTCCATCTAATACGCATGTTGCGAACGCGGGTGAACGTGAGTAAGCCCAGTCCTTGGGGCCCAGGTGCGGCGGACCTGTAGGCGCAGCCGGCCCTGCGCTCCCTAGCGGCCTGGTCGAGCGCGTCGGAGTCTCAGCGGGCAGAGCGTCTTTCGCTACGCGATCTCGCTCTTTCGGCGAAAGCCCAGTGGCCGCCGCATCCGCCCCCGCATTCTCATTACACGGCGCTACGTCTGGCAACGTAATCGCACTGGCGCAGCTTGCGCTGGGAATGGCTTGCCGAGTGGCGGGCGGGTCGCGTTCGGAACCGACGGAATCAGCTTCGATCGCGAGGACTTCTTCGACGAGTTCTGGCTGCCGGGCTGCCGCAGTTCTGCCGGACGGAGTCACGTCCCGTCGGATCTCCTCGGAGCGGCTCCTTCGTGCCGCGGCCGCGAACGGGCGCGCGCCCTCGGTTCGAGGACGCGTGCGGCAGCCTCGAGCCCGGGGAAGGACGCGGACCTGCTCGTTCTCCGCCTCGACAGCATCTTCGAAGCTGCCGAGGGGTACGCCGCGACCGACCCCGCTCGACGTATTGTCGACCGCGCCACCAATCTCGAGGGAGTCTTCGTGCGCGGGCCCCTGCGTCCTTGCCCGGCGTCAGCTCCGACGCAGCTCGCGCCCGATTCGCCGCTCGACGCGGCGGTTGGAGCGAGGGCGGCGAGCGACTGTGACAGCCGCCCGGCAGCTGCAGCGTCGGCGGCGGCGCGGGCCTGAACCGGAGCTCAAGATCTCCAATTGCCGCCTCGACCGTCCACGTAAGACGCGAGAGCACGGGGCGCACACCGCCGCCGACGTCCTACACGAATGGTTAGTACCGCTCGAGCCTAGGCGGCGGGACTATCTCTGGAACGAGCGAAGCAGTGCTGCCGTGGTAGCGGCGATCCATCCGTTCGTCGCAGTGCGCGTCGCGGGTCGGTTGTAGTGGAGCGTTAGAAAAGAAGGAGTGAGGTGGCACCGCTAGCCAAAAACGGGGGACCACGGAGGAAGTCGTGGATCGCGGTTGCGATCGCAGCTCTCTTCGTCATTGGATTCGTCGCGGCTGGCGCGTTTGGTGATGCCGGTGGCGGAGCTACGTCCAGTTCCGGATCCACGGACACGACGATCGTATCGGCATCTGGTCCCGCCGACACAGGGACAGCGGCGCCGACGCCAACAGCCACGACCTCGACAGCGACCGATACAACCGCTACCGATACAACCGCTACCGATACAACCGCTACCGATACAACCGCTACCGATACAACCGCTACCTCTACGCCGACCGACACCACCTCGGTCTCGACGTCGACGACCACGACTGCGACCACGACAGCGCTTGCACCGACACTCGAGACCGAGAAGGCGACGTACCAGCCGGGCGATACGGTCGTCGTGTCAGGCTCGAACTGGACACCGGGTGCGTCTGTTCACCTGCACGTCGCAGACGACGGAACGAGCGGCTGGACCAACGACAAGGATGTCGTCGTGGCCGCTGACGGCACGATCAGCGACTCTTTCGCGTTGCCTCCCTCCTTCGCTTCGACCTTCACCGCGACCGCGACGGACGGAGCCGGCGCAACTGCATTGGTGAAGTTCAAGGACGCGTTCTCAGGCGCGCCGGTCCCGTACATCGTGACCTTCGCCGGCGGAACGTCCGCATCGGCGCAGACGTCCGAGATCGCGGCCGCGGGAGGTACCGACACCGGATCGATCCCGCCGCTGAACATGCACTCGATCACGTTCCTGTCCGGCGGTGCGCAGGCGGGTTTGAGCGCGCTCGAGGCGAACGGCAACGTGCTGCGCGTGGAGCAGGACCACAGTCGCGACACAGCCGGCACCCCGGACGACCCCCAGTACCCGCAGCAGTGGTCGCTGCCGCGGATCGGCTGGGACCACGTCTACGGGTCCGTCGATCCCGGCGGAAGCGCGACCGTTGCAGTCCTCGACACCGGCGTCGACGCCTCGCACCCGGATCTCGCGGGCAAGGTCGTCGCGGGCACGAACGCGATCACCGGCTCCGGCGACGGCGAGAACGACCCGAACGGGCACGGCACGGCGATGGCCGGGATC
>Ga0066710_100002160_pt1 | contig 15605 bp, 14 predicted proteins | sample GraSoiAngelo_159_FD_79666 | JGI IMG/M metagenome (GOLD analysis project Ga0066710, IMG submission 79666) | Grasslands soil microbial communities from the Angelo Coastal Reserve, California, USA - 14_1009_16_40cm | ecosystem: Environmental > Terrestrial > Soil > Grasslands | place: USA...
CGCAAAGACATGACCGACACCTCTTTCCAGGGCATGGTTATCCTCCATCGAAGATTTCCATGTCCTTATCGATGTGTCACCCATGTCTCCGAAGACTGTCACCCATCTCCCCGGTTTATACACAAGGGGAGAGGGTGCCCGAAGCGACGGCGGTCGCGGCGGGCGGGTGAGGGGGCCGTTGCTTGCCGGGCAAAGGTTTGGGGACACCGACATTTTCCCCAGCTGCATAACTTGGGTATCAAGCGTTCACGCTCTCGCCCGCTGGGGCGAAGGGAAGTTAATTAAGCGACAGATCCCAGGGCAACTAACTCGCGTGACAAACCTTCACGAACCTGAGAGGTGAATTCTAACGATTCCAGACCCATGAGCAACGAAATTCTTATCGTTAAGGGTGCCAAGGTCCATAATCTGAAGAATATCGACTGTGAAATTCCCCATAACAGTCTGACGGTCCTCACAGGAGTCAGCGGATCCGGCAAGTCGAGTCTAGCCTTCGACACGATTTATGCGGAAGGACAGCGCCGCTATATTGAATCTCTATCGGCCTATGCTCGCCAGTTTCTGGAGAGAATGGAGAAGCCGGAGGTGGACGAAGTCATGGGCATCGCTCCGGCCATTGCGATTAAACAAAAGAATACGGTCCGCAACCCCAGATCCACTGTAGGGACAGTGACAGAGATCTACGATTACCTGAGATTGCTCTATGCCAGAATTGGTCGGACCTACTGCTGGCAATGTCAGCGCGAGGTGAAGAAAGATATCCTGGAGGATGTCGTCCAGATCTTACTCTCCCTTCCTGAAGATACTCGGGTTTATGTGCTTTTTCCCGTTTCCACTTATCGCAAAATGCAGGAACTGAAAGAAACAGCGGCGAGGGAAAGGCGAAAAAAGAAGCCGATCAACAAGGAGCAAGAAGCACTCAAAGCGGCGCTTTCCGATCTGCGCCGACAGGGTTTCAACCGGCTTTATCAAAACAAACAGACTTATGAATTATCGACTCCGGAGTCACTGCTGAATCTGGATTTCAGCGCAGAGATTTTCGTCCTGGTGGATCGCGTCGTCATTCGCCGTGACATGAGACAGCGGCTGATGGACTCTCTGGAATCCTGTTATCGGGAGTCCAATGGCAATGCCGTGGTAGAAGTTGTGGCGCTCCCTGAGGGGGCGATTACGGCTGAAGGAAGCACCCCTGTTCAAGAGCTTGCGTTGTATAAACGGCAGGTCACTGATCTGAAACCCAGGGTTCGATTTAGTTTCAGCGAGAAGTTCAAATGCCGGGAATGCAACCTTACTTACGAAGTACCGGAGCCCCGTCTCTTTTCTTTCAACAATCCATTTGGCGCCTGTCCGCGCTGCCAGGGTTTTGGAAACACGATCGATTTCGATTTGAACCGGGTCATTCCAGACAAGGAAAAAAGCCTTCAGGAAGGTGCCATCGAACCTTGGACGAAACCGCGCTATCGAGGCTTGCTAGCCGAGTTCAAACGCTTTGCCAAAAATAAAGGAATTCCGCTGGACGTCCCCCATCGTAGCTTGTCTCCTGCTCAAAAAGACCTGATTTATTATGGCGATGAGAAATTCATTGGTATCAAACGATTTTTTGAATACCTGGAAACCAAGAAGTACAAACTCTATATTCGAGTATTTTTGAGTCGCTATCGGGGTTACACGCTTTGCCCGGAATGCGAGGGTACGCGCTTGCGCCGCGAGGCCCGCGTAATCAAAATAGCTGGCAAGAACATCACTGATATAACGAACATGACCGTGGAAGAGGCTCACCAGTTTTTTGATCACCTGACGCTCTCACCTTTTGAAATTGCGATTGCCCAGAAAATCTGGGACGAGATTCGAACTCGGTTAAAGTTCCTCTACAATGTGGGATTGGAATATCTCACTCTGGACAGGTTGGCCTCCACACTTTCAGGAGGAGAATCCCAGAGAATCCAACTGGCCACCTCGTTGGGCTCCTCCCTGGTAGGAGCCCTCTATGTTCTGGATGAACCCTCCATCGGGCTTCATCCGCGAGACAACTGCCGCCTGATCGAACTTCTGAAAAACCTTCGTGACTTGGGGAACACTGTCCTGGTCGTGGAGCACGAGGTTGAAATGATGAAGGCTGCAGATCGGATCATTGACTTGGGGCCCGGGGCGGGCGAGCAGGGGGGACAGGTGGTCTTTTCTGGAACCTATCCTAATTTACTTTTGTCCAGCAACTCGCTCACAGGCAAATACCTCAAGCAAGACTTGAGAATCAATATTCCCAAAGCACGCCGTTCTCCGAACGGGCACTGGTTAAGACTATACGGAGCTCAGGAGCATAATTTGAAAAAGGTGAATATTGCTATTCCTCTGGGAGTCATGACATGCATAACGGGTGTATCCGGCTCGGGTAAATCCACACTGGTTCATGAAGTCATCTATGCAGCCCTCAGGGCCAGGCGAGGGGAAGCTCCCGAGAAGTTGAATTACCAAAAGCTGGAAGGAGATCAATGGATCGCGGACGTTATCCTGGTGGATCAATCGCCCATTGGCCGAACCCCTCGGTCCAATCCTGTTACTTATATCAAAGCTTTTGATGCCATCCGTGAGCTTTTCGCTTCGACTCGCGAAGCCAAAAGCCAATCTTTTGGAGCCGGTCACTTTTCTTTCAACATTCCCGGAGGACGCTGCGAAGCCTGCGAAGGGGACGGAACCGTAACAGTCGAGATGCAATTCTTGGCCGATGTGGAGCTGGTTTGCGAAGAGTGTAAAGGAACTCGTTTTAAATCGAGTGTCTTGGACATTCGTTACAAAGGCAAGAACATTTATGAGGTCTTGCAATTGACCGTGCAGGAGGGGCTCAGTTTTTTCTCTGCAATTCCCAAGATCACGAACAAGCTCAAAGTGCTTCAGGCGGTGGGATTGGGTTATCTGCGGTTGGGCCAATCAGCCACGACCCTTTCGGGAGGTGAGGCCCAGCGCGTCAAGCTCGCCTATTATTTATCCAAGCAGGTAAGCCAAAACACTCTCTACCTGTTTGACGAGCCCACGACGGGTTTACATTTTGATGACATCAATAAATTGTTGTTAGCCTTTCGAAAGTTGCTGCAGGCGGGAGGAACCGTACTGGTAATCGAACACAATCTCGATGTCATTAAAACCGCAGACTGGATTATCGATCTCGGACCTGAAGGGGGGGATAAAGGGGGCACCGTGGTAGCGGTTGGACCTCCCGAACAAATTGCCGCCATAAACGAAAGTTATACCGGCAGGTACCTCAAGAACGTCCTGACTGCGGGAACGCCGGAACAATGAGATTAAATCGAATTTGTTTTTCTCTGACAATCATTGTACTCTTCGGACCGATCTTTCGCGGACAAACTGCCCAGCGAGTCCCACCGACTAAGGGACAAGCTGACAAGAAGGTCAACCTCCATTTCGAGCAGGCCGAAAAACTGAGCCAAACAAAACAATATTGGCAAGCCATCTCAGAATACAAGCTAGCTATTCAAGAGGATCCGCAGAATGAAGCCTTTTTTTTCGGGTTGGCTTTGACGCAATCACAGGTGGGCCAGAACAGCCAAGCCATTGAGGCTTACCAGGCCGCTCTGCAGATAAACCCAGGCCTCTGGGAAGCCGAGGTTAACCTTGGAATTGTTCTACTGCATCAACAAAGCGTTTCTGAAGCACTGCTCCATTTCAAGAAAGCACAAAGTATCAACCCCAGGGATTTTCGAACCAATTACTACACGGGAAAAGCCCAGGAGCTACTGGAGAAGCTTGGCGAAGCCGAGGCTAACTATCTTGTGGCTTTGGAGCTGGCAAGAGAAGATCCCGAGAAGTGTGAGATTCACACTTCTCTAGGATCACTCTATTTAAAGAAAAAAGCTTGGGCAGAAGCCGAGAAGCATTTATTAACAGCTCGACAATACCAGGGTGACGCTGCGAGTGTGGACTTGGACCTGGCTCAGCTCTATTACGAGACAGGACAATCCAAAAAGGCTTTAGAGCTGCTCCGGTCTGCCAACAAGTCCAACGACCCGGAAATGGCTGAGTTGATGGGGAGAATCCTGGTTGAGCAGAAAGACTATGAAGCGGCTATTAAGTCTTTCGATCTTGCCCTTAAGTATCAGGCTGACCCAGGCCGGCGGCAAAAACTCTCGCTCGACCTGGCTCAACTCTATCATGAACTCGGTCGAACCGAAGTCGCCGTCCTCCTTCTAAGGGATGTTGCCAAATCGTCCCAGGATCCAAAGGTTCACTTCAATCTTGGATCCCTTTACTTACACCAGCATGAACTTGCGTTGGCCAAACAAGAATTTCTGAAGGCGTTACAACTCAAGCCCGATTACGTTGAGTGTTACAGCAATCTCGCTTCGGTATTCTTGCTGCAAGAAAAGTATCCGGAAGCTATCGGGTCACTGAATCAATTTAAGAATTTTCGACCAGAAACCGCAGGAACCTACTTTTATTTAGGAATTGCCTTCGATAAGCTAAACGATTATGAGAATGCCTGGTCGAACTATCAAAAGTTTCTTGAGCTCGATCAAGGAAAAACAGATAAGCAGGGATTTCAGGCCAAGGAACGTATGAAGGTATTGGAAAAAAAAATCAAAAGGCGCTAATCTGTGCGTTGATTAGATATGCCATCGTTCCCGCTTTCATGCATCCACTTTACTTACATATGCCTCTTTGCCTCCACTGTGTACTTGAGCGAAGACAAGGCAACCAGGGACTATGAAAGGCAACAGGAAAAACTGCTGCATGAAGCCAGTCCCGTTAGCAGGGTCAAGATATTAATCAAAATGTCAGAAATCAATCTCGAAGAAGTAGGCCATTTTGTCAAAAAAGGAAATCTAGGTGAAGCCGACAAATTCTTGATCCGTTACAGCGACGTCATCCATCAGGCTGATGAAGTGCTGAAATCCTCCCATCGAAACGCTCAGAAAAATCCGGCAGGATTCAAGGAACTTGAGATTTCCTTGCGAAAGCAACTAAGAAAGCTGACGGATTGGAAGCTCAGTTATCCGGTGGATCAACAGGAAAAGATAAGCCAGGCCATCACAAGCGCAGAGTTAGCCAAAGAGGACATGTTTCAGGCCATTTTCGGTCCGGAAAACGTCCGCCGCGGGAAAGACAAAAGCGACAATCTGAAGAGAGAGTCTCAGTGAGCCACAAACAGCCAGGTGAAGCTACTTCGAAGGGCAACGATCCTTTTGCTGGCGGTTGCCTGCACCAAGGGAAGAGGCATGAGACAACGGCTTCGAAGCCAAGGGACCTCAAAATCCTTGTCACAATTCTTACTGGGATTCTGGCGGCGTTTCTTTTTCTTTCAGCTTTCAACGTTTTCCCAAGCCAAAAGAAAGACTACCTCACCGACGAAGAAATCGAGCAACTCCGCGAAGCCCAAGAACCTGCGGAACGCATAAAATTACTGGATGAATTTCTGAAAGAACGTTTGGAGAGAGCCAAAGCCTTAAAGTCGCCCGATCCGTTGAAAGAAAAGGGAAATAAGCCTAACTCTGAAAGAGACAAAAACACACCGGCCCACGGAAAAAAACCCATTTCACAGGCTCCGTTAAACAAAACTTCAGACAAGCCTTCCAATAAGTCCTTTGCTGATTTGATGGGTGAATACCTCCAATGCTTGGAAGAAATCAGTTCGAATGTGGAAAATTTTTCGCGCTTTAAGACCGAACCCAAGGCCTACCTGAAATCTCTCAAAAACCTCGACCAGTCTCTCGAAGAACATCGCCGGTGGGTAGCGGAAATTTCAAGCAAATTAGATAGGTCTGAAAAAGGCATTGCGAGTGAAGTTTCCGAAGCCTTGCAGGAACTATCGGCCGATGTCGGCGCGTGCATTCAAAAGGCCAACGAGGAAATCAAAGAGCTGAAGGAATCCAAAAAAGGGAAATCCCGGCGACAGTGATCTGATGCATCAACTCTCTCTATTTGAAGACAAACGAGCTTTAACCATCGAGCGGATTCGGCACATTTTCATCGAGTCCTATCGAGAATTAAGAATTACTCGTTCAAGCCCGTTTATGCACGTCGAGTTTTATCCCTTTGTGGGAATCAACCATACCATTCGCTTTAGAAATGGGGGATTGTACGCTCGCGTCAGTGATCTCTTCAGAGAAGCTCCCTCAGAAATTATCAAAGCGCTGGCGATAATCCTCCTTTCCAAATTGTTTCGCCGAAGAATTCCCGCCAGAATTACCCACACCTACCGAGCTTTTGTTAATTCCGTGGACATGAAAGAGAAGTCGCTCTTGACTCGCGGCCAACGTGGCCGCAAACTGCTCTGTGACCCCAAAGGGCACGAGTACAACTTGACCAGTTTGTTCGACAGATTGAACGCTGAATACTTCGAGGGCCGGCTGGGTAATATTGGCCTAGGTTGGAGTTTAAGAAAGAGTCGCCGAATATTGGGGCACTTTGACCCATCGCACAGCTCAATAACGATCAGCCGGATTTTTGATGATAATCGAATTCCGGAGTTTGTCGTCTCCTATGTCCTCTTCCATGAAATGCTGCACGCCCAATTTTCTACCTCTTCCAACTTCGATTTAAAGAATCGTCATTCATGTCAGTTCAAAAACGAAGAGAAAAAGTTCAAGTCGTATAAAGAGTCAAATGATTGGTTGAAGGAAAACCTCTGACTTGGACCTTCTTCCCCACACAAGCTTGGTTCCAATCTGTTGAAAACTCCTATTTTCTAAGGCCAAAATTTACTTCCGCTCCTTAAATCTTTTGTATTTAACAAGATCAAGATAAGTCTTTATTCCACAAATGCTTAGCGATTTGAACATATTATAGGGCAATCGGCTAAAGGTCCATCTGGATGTGCCTTTGAGTGGGCCCTGGAGAAGTTTTTCACAGTTTTTTCCACAGATATTGTGAAATAGAATTGGTCACAGAATTGCCAACCAAATTGGGCGGGACTCGAGACTAACGGTCCAGAACCTGCAAATTAGCTATCTGAACGGAACCTCAGAACGGGAAGGTCGCGGTTCAACACAATACTTCTTGAGCTTACTGATGACGGAGCGAGGGGCTTCAACTTCAAGATAAATTCTATCCTCAGCATAAGATCTTCGGATCAACTTACCCTTTGCATATAACTCGGAAAGAATGGCGCCGTTCTTCTGATTCAAAACTAGCTTCGCTTTAACCAGCGGATCGGCGGACAAAAGTTCATCAATTCTTTCAAGCAAAGTTGGAATACCTGTCTTTTTGACAGCGGAAGTATAGACCAAGTGGTCTCCGGAAAGGAATTTGAAACTTCCGCCCACTAAGTCAATTTTGTTATAAACCTCGATAATGGTTTTTGCGGAAAATTGGAGTTCCTCCAATACGTTGAGAACCGAATGGCGTTGCTGCTTGTAATGAGGACTGGAGACGTCGATCACATGCAGAAGCAGGTCGGCTTCGCCAATTTCTTCAAGGGTGGCTCTAAAGGCAGAGACCAAAGTTGGCGGCAGCTTATTGATGAATCCCACTGTGTCCGACAAGATCACCTCTCTGTTGGAAGGCAATTTGACCTTCCGTAAGAGAGGATCGAGCGTGGCAAACAACTGATTTGAGGCGTAAGTTTCTCCATGGGTCAGCGCATTAAAAAGCGTCGACTTGCCGGCATTCGTGTAGCCCACCAGTGAAATGATGGGAACAGGAACGGAAGTGCGGAAGGTTCTGTGCAAATGGCGGTGTGCCCGAACGCGCTCCAATTCTTCCCGAATTTTGTGAATCCGTTTATGAATTTTCCGCTGGTCCGTTTCGAGCTTTGTTTCACCGGGTCCTCGAGTGCCGATGCCTGCCCCCAATCGAGAAAGTTCGACTCCTCGTCCTGCCAATCGGGGTAAAAGATAATTGAGTTGGGCCAATTCAACCTGAAGTTTCCCCTCGCGTGTTCTGGCCCGGCGGGCGAAAATATCCAATATCAATTGCGTTCTATCGATGACTTTGCATTCGACTTCCCTTTCTACATTTCTCTGCTGGGCTGGTGAAAGGTTCTCGTCAAAAACCACCACCTCCGCCTCGCGTTCCCTTTGGGCTTCTTGTAACTTCTCTAGTTTTCCCCGGCCAATGAGGTAGGCGGGATCGAATTGACCGCGTTCTTGAAACAGGCGCCCCACTACTTCTCCACCGGCAGAGACTGCCAGAAAAGCTAGCTCCTCAAGAGAATCTTCCGGGCTAAACGATTCAAGATCAGGGTGAGGGCCTTTGCGAGAGGGCTTCAAGGAACAACCGACGAGAATGACTCTTTCCTTTTTTGAATTCGTGTGATTCATCGTTAACTCTGGGGGTCCTGAGGGGTGGCTGCCGTGTTCGCGGCAGCGGAGAAGGACTTCCCTGCAGCCACTGTCGAAATGGCATGTTTGAAAATTAGCTGCTCTTGATTGTTGGATTCCAAGATCACCGAATATTTGTCGAAGCTCTTGATTCTGCCTGTCAATTTGACTCCACTGAGCAAATAAATGGTCGTTATGGTTTTGTCTCTGCGAGCATTATTAAGAAAAACATCTTGGATATTTTGGGCTGGTTTTTCCATAGATCTTGTCTCCTCCTGGTTATTCATCAAATCAAATTCTCCCGGTAAGGTGCTTCGAGAACCTCAATGTGTGCCTGTTTCAAGAAATGCGTCACTTTGCTCCCCACATGGGATTGTAACAAAGGATCGTTGCCCACGGAATCAAACCAGGCAACCCCGTTCTCCCTTCGAAACCAGGTGAGTTGCCGTTTTGCATAATGTCTAGTATCGCGCTTTGTGAGAGCCAAGGCTTCAGCTAAATTAATCTGACCTCGCAAGAACTGCACTACTCGAAAGTAACCTAGGGATTGGAGCGGTTTTAAATCAGGCGAGAAGCCCCGAGATAAGAGCCGCTTCACCTCGTCGACTAACCCGTCAGCAAACATCTTATCCCCGCGGCGATCAATCAATTCGTAGAGGAACTGACGGGCCGGATTGAGCCCGATCTTAAGAATTTCAAACCCCCGCAAGGGATCCCTGCCTGATCGAAAGTGCCACGAGAGCGGCTTGGACGTTAGGAAGAAAACCTCAAGCGCCCGCACGATTTTTCGATGATCATTACTGGCAATCATTTGAGCCGAGATGGCATCTACTCTTTTCAAAAGCCGATGGAGATGAAGGTTGCCTTTTCGCTCAGCCATATTACTGAGTCTCTTCCTCAGTCTCTCACACCTCTTGGGCCCCTCGAACAATCCATCCAATAAGGCTCGAAGGTAAAGACCCGTCCCTCCGACAACCAAGGGTAAATGGCCTCTTCGCCGGATTTCGACTAGCACCTTCCGTCCCAGGCGAAAGTAATCACCCGCGGTAAACAATTGGTCGGGTTCCAACATATCCATCAAGTGGTGAGGAATGCCCGCTTGCTCATGCTGGGTCAGCTTCGAGGTGCCAATATCCAGATATTTGTAAACCTGAACTGAATCACAGTTTACAATTTCTCCGTTGAAATCTCGCGCCAGATGAATCGCCAAGCTTGACTTTCCACTAGCGGTCGGTCCAAGAATCACGATAAGAGGTGCATTCATCGAGCCAAGAAGTAGTACCTCAAAACTAAATAACTCAACAGCAGGGTGGCCAGAATACAAAGCCCGAGCTGCTGAACTCGCGAGATTTTCATCTTATCAAAATTAGAGTCTGATGTTATAGAAATAGGAAAACTGCAAGGTAATGCGATCCCCAGAGAAAGAGGGTGGAAAGTTGGGAAAAGGTTCCGACAATTTGAGGGAGGAAACGGCAGCTCGGTCGTAGGGAGACAGACCAGAACTTCTGACGATCTGCAGATTCTCAATTCGGCCATTATTCATAATATCAAAAATAATGACTACCTTCGCCTTGGCTCCGCTGCGAATCAATTCCGGGATTACCGAATGCCAGTTATCTTTGACCCGAAAGTAAATAAGCCGCAGCCAGGGACCAAAATCAACTCCACGCGTGTCACTTAAGATGGTCGGTTGGTCGACCGAGAAATTGGGCTGGCGGTTGTCAAAATGATGCAATGAATCTCCACTGCCAGACCCACCGTAACCGAGATTTCCGCTCTGTCTGGCCTTTTCCAACGAACTCTGGATGGATGATCCCGGAGTTTGCAGGCCAGCAAAAAGATCGCGAAGATCCGTCTTCGTTTCGCCAGCTCCTGGATCGGAGGAAGCGGAAACCGGTAATTTGGCCGACTGATTGTTTTCTTCCTTGCGACCGCCCTGTTGTGGCTGGGAGTCCTGTTGAGAAGGATCTGACGGCGAAGGGCTCGAGGGAGGAGCGGCAGCTTGTGAAGTCCCTCGGGGGGATGACTGCTCAGGCATCTTAGTATCTCCTTTAGAGTAAGGAGCACGAATCCCTCGAGGATCCCTCAGTGGGGCTTTCCCTTGGGCAATTCGATCTTTATCAGAGAGGACGGGGGTTTTAGGACGTTGAAAAAGCTTTTGATAATCCTTGGGAAGGGCTAAGAAGCCCAGGTTTTGGGAGGCGTCAACACGGTTCACCTCACGGGGTGGAGAATTTTTCCATAAGCCGTTCGGAAATAATTTAGGACCCACAAGAACGAGGATGACGAAGATGAGGTGAATAATCACCGACATCAAGAAAGCTTCGCGTTTTCTTTGGGTCGTCCTCTCAGCGGCGTACTCCGTCAGGAGAAAGTGAAGGTCGTCATCCATAAAAATCAGGCCTGTTGAGAACGCGGCCAAGATACCGGCAAGTGAAGTATCTGGGCATGTTCCCGAATTTTCTCAACGACCCGCTGGCCCAATTCCAGAGCGAGTTTGCTCTCTTCTGCTGTTACTTCGGGCTGACGCCGGCTTTCTACCGATTTCAAGAAAGATTCGATCTCGGCTCTCAAAGGTTCAACTTTGGGAGGATCGATCTTTCTTGGCACGATGGCGGGCATTTCTCCCTGCTTAATCGATTTCACACTCATCACGAGGATATCTTGCCGGGAATAGTCTATTGACAAGTATTCACTGGGCTGGAAGAAGCGAAGCTTACGCACCTTCTCAGAGCTGACCCGGCTGGCGGTTAGATTGGCCACGCAACCGTTGGCAAATTCAATTCTAGCATTGGCTATATCCAGTTTCGAACTCAAAATGGGTAACCCGACGGCACTCACGGTCTTCACCGGACTGCGCACAAAGTCCAGAACGATATCCAGGTCATGAATCATCAAATCCAACACCACATCGATGTCTAAGCTACGCGAAGTGAAGACTCCCAAGCGATGCACCTCAAAAAAGAGCGGGTTATTTAGCATCTTGCGAGCTTCAATCACGGCCGGATTAAATCGCTCCAAATGTCCCACCTGAAGCACTCGTTGGTGGTCATGCGACGACCGAATTAAGGCTTCGGCTTCGGCCACCGAGGAGGCGATGGGTTTTTCGACCAGCACATCAACCCCCTGGCTTATGAGGTGGCATCCGATGCGAGAGTGTTCAGTCGTTGGTACGGCCAGGCTTATGACTGAAGCCTTCCCTAAGATTTCTTCGTAGTTCAAATAAGATACCGTGTGAAATTCTCTGGCGACCGACTCAGCAATCGCCGGATTCTTATCCACGACACCGACTAATTCAACCGTGTTAAGCTGTGAATAGATTCGAACGTGCTGCCGGCCCAGGTACCCAACACCCACAACAGCCACTTTTATCTTATTCATCTGGAGAGAAGGCTATAATGCTAATTTCTCGCTGGTTCGCCAAGGAGATCAACTCTCCGCGATCAAGCAGAAGCGTTTTGTAGGCATCGATAGACAAAGCAGAGGCATTCACTTCAGCCATGAGTTCTAAGGTTGGCAACCCAACCACGGGCACATCGAACCGCATATCCTGGTTAGGCTTGCTCACCTTAATGACTGTCGTGCGCTTGTTCCCGGTTAGGAGGGCTGCTCGGCGAATCACCTCATTGGTCCCTTCCATAGCTTCGATGGCAACACAGGCTTGGTCCCTTACCACCAGAGTTTGACCTAGATCCATTCTGGCTATTTCACGGGCGATCCTGCGACCATAAGTGATGTCTTTACTCTCCGTCTCATTGGGCGCCCGCCTTGTCAACACTCCAGGTTCAGGAAGCAAGGGTTTCAAAAAAGTTGTGGAATCCAACAGGGTAATGCCTTCGTCTTCCAGTACTCTGGCGACGCCTCCGATTAAAGCATCCGTATTTTTGGTTTTGAGGCTGGTTAATAGCTTGAGCAATTTTAGATCGGGCACGATGTCACTAAAGATCTGTTTGTGCTTTACCTGGCCAGCCATAATGACCTGGGTTATTCCCTCCTTCTTAAGAGTCTCGACCAACCTTCCCAGTTGTCCCAGGCTAACCCAATAAGTCCTCTTCACCAAGGACTCAATGTCCGCGGACGCTTCTTCCTTGATAGCAACCACTACCATTTCGATTCCAAGACTGCGTGCACTCTCCAGGATCAGAAAGGGGAAATGGCCGTTGCCGGCTATCAATCCATATCGGCTCATGAAAGGTTGTTGGGAGGATACCGTGCTCCCTTACTTGATAATTCCTCTCTCGCTCTTCTCAATAAAATTGATTATGACCTGGATCTCGGGTTGGTCTGAGTATTTTTTCCTAAGGGCAGCCAGGGCCTGAGAGGTATTCAGCTTGGATTGAAGAATAATTCGATAGGCTGTACGGATGGCATGAATGGACTCGGGAGGAAACCCTTTGCGTTGTAGCCCGACCGTATTTACGCCATAATTCTTGGCATCCCGCGCACTGACGGTCTTGGAGTAGGGAAGAACATCTTTGGTAATGACAGAGTACCCTCCGACAAAACCATGAACTCCCACCTTACAGAATTGATGCACTCCCGAAAAAGCGCCTATGGTGGCATGGTCTTCAATGATGACATGGCCAGCCAGAGTCGCTGCATTGGCCATAATAATATGATCACCCAGGACACAGTCGTGGGCCACATGGCTGTAAGCCATGAAATAATTATGATTGCCAATTATGGTGCGACCACCACCTTGAACGGTGCCACGATTCACCGTAACATACTCCCGAAAAACATTGTGATCGCCAATAACCAACTCGGTATTCTCTCCTTTATGTTTTAGATCCTGCGGCGGGAGACCAATGGAGGAATAGGGATAGAATTGACAGTTCATTCCGATTTGAGTGGGGCCTTGAATTACAACATGGGAGGCGACTCGACTTCCCTTGCCCAACACAACTCGGTCTCCAATTATCGAGTAGGCACCCACGCTAACACCTTCTCCCAGAAAAGCCTCAGGACTGACCACGGCCGTCGCATCAATGTTCACTTATTCACTCCGGTCAACGATGGAAGATAGAATTTCTGCTTCGGCTACCAGTTTATCTCTCACGAAAGCCTCGCCTCTGAGCTTGCCGTATCGCGGCCGCATTTTTATGACTTCGACGACAATTTTCAATTGATCACCGGGGACAACGGGCTGGCGAAATCTTGCCTGGTCAATTCCCATAAAATAGACGAGCTTCTTTTCCCGGTGAGGCACTTCTCGCAACACCATGACTGCTGCCACTTGCGCCATGGCCTCAACAATCAACACGCCAGGCATCACGGGCGATCCCGGGAAATGCCCCGCAAAGAATGGCTCATTCGCCGAAACATTCTTGAGGCCCACGATCCTTTTGGCGGGCTCTAACTCCATAATTGCATCAACCAGGAGGAAAGGATAGCGATGGGGGATAATCCTTTGGATTTCATTCACATCCATAAGCATAAGCTGACCTTATCGTGAAGCAATCAGTTTTCAATCCATTTAGGTAAATCCAGGGGCGGAGGAAGAAAAAAAGGAATGGTCCTCACAAACGACTCATCGAATCTAGCGCGTATCGGGATTAATTTGTCTTCTTAGCTGGTGCGGCCGAATCCTTTGGAAGTGGAGGATCGGCTGCCGTTTTCGGAGCCACAAGAACAGGAGGTTTGGAAGAAATCTGGGAAGCGTCGAAGCGTTTGATGATGTCGTCGGTAATTTCGATAGCCGGGTCGGTGTAAACAACCTGACTCGCCTGGTTAGAAGTGTCTAAAATAACAGTGAAGTTGTATTCCTTGGCATATTGTTGGACCACGGGTACCAGCTTGGCTCCCACGCGGTTAAATATTTCATTGCGTAAACTGCTGAATTCCTTTTCCGCATCTTCCTGAGATCTTTTCAGGTCCGTCGTCTTGGTTTCAATGCTCTTGCTCAAAGCGACTCTGGTTTCATCATTCAGAGAGTTAGACTGGGTTTGCAGCTGTTGCTGCAAATCCTGAATTGCTTTCTGCTTCCGGCCCAGTTCATCTCTCTTTGCTTCAAATTTTTTCTGATAGTCCTCATTGGCCTGTTTTCCTTCAGTACACTCAACGATGACTCTAAATACATTGAGTGACCCAAACTTCAGCGCATGGGTGTTCTGAGCGAAGGAATTCTTAAACATCAGCAATATCAGGATCATCCATAAGAAGAGTAGTTTTCTGTTCATTAAGGCTTAAACTCCTTTATCATCAAATCTTGATTTTCCCTCTGGTTTTGTCGGTTAGGGAAGTATTCAATGCCCATATCATAAACCATGTGTCAAGACTCCCATGGCGCCAGAATCTTTCACAATGAAATCGAAGATCCACCAACTACTGAATGGGAACGGCTTCGAACAAGCCATTGGTGTGGTTAGCGTTGCTCAAGAGGGTGGCTCCGATTAAAGACTGTAAATTGGGAGACTCTATTTGAAGGGGCCCAAACTTTCCAGCCAGCCCCAGATCAGTCATGATGTCTTCACTGAAATAGAAGCCACTTACCGGAATCGAGATCCCTGTTTTGGTAGCGAGTACCGTGCCGGCTGCATTGTCATAAGCGGTAATGGTTACAGAGGCCGAAGTTGATCCTAGATTCAGCAACATAAGCTGCGAGCGGTAAGGAGCTATGTTCGTGGCGGCATTAACCACCAGTTTCGGAAATCCAGTGGAGTGACCGAGCACAACACTCGCATCATTGGTGCTGTATGTAATAAGGGAGAGAAAGCTGGAGATCGGTTGATCCGACACTAACTTGATGAAGCCGCGCGTATTGGTTGGCGAACTAGTGCCGTAAAGAAACTGACTGATTTTAGTAATATGCTTTAGTGCCCGGCTGGGGACTTTGGTTGAAGCTGTCTTCAGAAGCTTCCCGTCCTTATCTATGAGGTCGATCTCCACATTGGCCTCGGTCGAACCCAGATTGTTAATCCCTAAGTTGGAACGGGCATCACCTACATCGAACGCAAAGAGAAGATTATTCACGAATCCGAGTGGGGTTATAACCACAGAATCTGAAGTGGGGTTTGTCACCAGGGCTGTATTGGTGTTCGGATTAACGGACAAGCTGGTCGGATTGTCGCCAATATTCGAAATTACGGTCGTGAATTTAGTTGGAGTGTCGCCACTCAGGTTAATCAAAGTGATGCTCCGGTTTTGATTTGAAACCACTGCTGCGATATTGGTTTTCGTGTCAACGCCGACACTGAACGGCTGAGTCCCCACTGACACGGTGTGCAGCACTGAGTTGTCGGTCAAGCTGACGATGGTAACATCATTAGTATCCTGGTTTGCAACCACTGCCTGTTTGGTTTCCAAGTTCAGGGCGATCGCGATGGGTTTCAACCC
>Ga0066710_100002161_pt1 | contig 15605 bp, 7 predicted proteins | sample GraSoiAngelo_159_FD_79666 | JGI IMG/M metagenome (GOLD analysis project Ga0066710, IMG submission 79666) | Grasslands soil microbial communities from the Angelo Coastal Reserve, California, USA - 14_1009_16_40cm | ecosystem: Environmental > Terrestrial > Soil > Grasslands | place: USA...
GACGTGAGCGGCGGGCTCGCCAATCTCACCACCCTGGGCTTCGGGAACAACGGACAAGCGCTGGCCCTGGATACCGGCCTCTATTGGTACTTCGCGGGCGTCCAGGTCCGCACCGACACCTGGCCGGGACCGTGAGCTCGTCGGCAACGGCACGAACATCAACACCCCTTAGGTACTAAGAGAAGCGCGTAACCCCCAGCGATAGCGGTTGTGGCACACGTGCGACACTCTCTCCTCCGAGGGGTTGGCTCGTTTGTGCCCGACGCCGTAACTCTTTGTCGCACCTCATGGTTGGTGCGGGCACAGCGGGTGCAGGGCGGTCATCCACGTCGTGCGCCCCTTGGCTCGGTTCCTCCACGCTCTCTGGTTGGCCGCCGTCGCGACTCGCCCGGCGGGGGCGCTCGTGCTCGTGCTGCCGGCGCTGCTTGCGACGTGCCACGCTGACAAGATCGTGAGCCCCCCGCCGGTCTTCGTGGTCACGGCGACTCCGTCGCAGGTGCTCGACTCCGCGCTCCTCGGCAGCGCCGCTCAACCGAGCGCTACCTTGACCATCTCGACCGGCGATCAAGACCACGTGGCCTGGACCGCAGTGCGCGCGACGGGGGGGGCTTGGCTATCCCTGGACCTCACCCGCGGCGCGACGCCCAGTGTGGTCACCCTGACACTGAACCCGGCTGGTCTCCCGACAGGGATCTACCGTGACACGATCATCTTCACGCTCACGATGGGCTCTGGCGCCACGACCCGCGTACCAGTGGAGCTCAGGATTCAGCCCTGCACGGTGACCCCCATTTCGTTCGACGTGCTGGTCGTGGACTCTCTTCGGCTGGCGGACTGTGCTGCGCCACACGGCACCGGGCAGTTCGGACGACTGTACAGCTTTATGGCCTCCGCCGGGGACTCGGTCTCGGTCACGACCGCGACGAGCGCTTTCCCCTCCTTGGTGGCCCTCGATACGTCCGCCGCAGCGGTAGCGCCGGTCCTGGCTCAGGGCGCAAGCTGTCCGCTGGCAGGACACAGCGCCTGTCTCCTCTATCGGCTCCTGCCCCGAACCGGAACCTACATCGTCGAGATTACCAGCGGCGCCCTCCGCCAGACGGGGCAGTTCTCGTTGAGCGTCACGCGGCCCCATCCGCCGCTCCCGCCTGAATCGCTCGCGCAGCTCCTGAACGACTCCGCAACGGCGATCGCTGCCGGGGCCTCGATCTCCCAAGCCGGAGTTGTGCTCCGGGCCGTTGCGAGTGACCCTGACGCGGGTGATTCGCTGCACCTCGAGGTTGAGGTTCGCGCGGGCGGCATCGCGTTCACCGGCACACCCACGGCGGCCGGCGGCCGAGTTGCGAACGGAACGCAGGCTTGGGTGGGCGTCACAGGTCTCGGGAACCATACGGCGTATCACTGGCAATGTCGCACGGTCGACCAGACCGGCCGCACCAGCGCGTGGATCCTATTCCGGAGCAACGCCGAGACCGCGCCGGACTTCACGGTCGCCGTCCCCCAAGCGCCCACCGCTCCGATCGGGCTCGACCAGTTCCAAGCGGACGGGGCAACGGTGGTTCCGATCGGCGGCACCGTCCACGGGCGGTCCATGATCCTCAAAGCGACGGTGATGGACCCCGACCCAGGGGACCAGCTGCGACTGGACGTGGAGGTGCAGCCGGTCGGGAGCCCGTTCACGAATACGCCGACTGCCTCGAGCACTCCCATGACGAACGGTGCCACTGCAGTCGCGACGGTCGCGGCCCTGGTAGACAACACGTCCTACCACTGGCAGGGGCGGACGGTGGATCAGACGAATCTCACCAGCGCCTGGGTGCCTTTCGCTGGGAACGCGGAGACGGATGCGGACTTCAAGATCGCGGTGCCCCCCACGCAGCTCGTGGTGATGGTCCAACCGACCAGCGCCGTCGCCGGGGCCACGATGACGCCCGCGGTACGGGTCGGTGCCGAGGACGCGTTCGGCAATGCCGTCGAGAGCTTCACGGGGAACGTGACCGTTGCGATCGGCAACAACGCCGGCGGCGGTGTGCTCTCGGGCACGACGACCGTAGCGGCGGGAGGGGGCGTTGCGACATTCTCGAACCTGCGGGTCAATAAGGCCAACGCTGGTTACACGCTGCAGTTCACCACCAGCAGCCTCGTGGCGACGTCCACCGCGTTCAACATCACGCCGGGGGCAGTCGCAACGCTCGCTTTTGCCGAGCAGCCGGCCAGCACGGTTGCGGGGATGGTGATCGCGCCGGCGGTCCAGATCGCCGCACGAGACTCTTTTGGGAACACAGTGACCGGCTTCACGGGGAACGTGACGATCTCCATTGCCAACAATCCAGCTGGCGGCACCCTGTCCGGCGCCGCGACCGTCGCAGCCGTGGCGGGTGTCGCGACTTTTTCGAACCTGAGCATCAACAAGATTGGCGCGAGCTACACGCTGCAAGCGGGTTCGGGAACGTTCACGGCGGCGAGCGCGCCGTTCAGCGTGATGCCGGCCACAGCCAGCCAGCTCGCCTTGACAACTCAGCCGTCTGCTTCAGGACAAAGCGGCCTACCCCTCCCTCAGCAGCCGGGGGTGGAGGTCCAGGACCGGAATGGAAACCCGGTGAGCGAGCAGGGGATGATTGTGACAGCGTCTCTCGCAACAGGTCCCGGCGGCGCATCGCTCATTGCGGCGACCGCGACGACAGACGCAAGCGGGCTCGCCACCTTCGGTGGACTCGCCATAACCGGTCTGATCGGGAGCTACTCGCTGAAGCTTGGCGCCTCCGGACTCGCCCCCGCTACCTCGAACGCGATCAGCTTGACCGCAGGACCGGTTGCGAAGCTCGCGATCGTGACGCAGCCATCGGGCACGGTGCAGAGCGGAGTCGCCTTCCCGCAGCAGCCCGTGACCCAGCTCCAAGACGCCGCCGGCAACCCAGTTAGCCAGAGCGGAGCCCAGGTGACGGCGACCATCGGAACCGGCAGCCCGACGCTCGGAGGAACCAATCAGGTTCTCACAAATGCCGCGGGCGCCGCCGCGTTTACCGACCTAACGGTCAGCGGCGCCACCGGCCCGAGAACGTTGAGGTTTGCAGCGCAGGGAGTCAGGCCGGATACGTCCGGTACGGTGACCGTTATTGCGGGTGTCGCGACCCAAATCGCCGTCAATGCGGGCAACGATGGCACAGCAACCGCCGGCACGACTGTCGCCGTCGCGCCATCAGTCATCGTGAGGGATGCGAGCGGCAACCCCGTCGCCGCGGTGCCGGTGACCTTCGCGGTGGCCGGTGGTGGGGGGAGCGTCACCGGCGCCAATCAAACCACCAATGCGAATGGGATCGCCACCATCGGGAGTTGGACGCTGGGAACGATCGTAGGCGTGAATACCCTTACGGCAACCTCGCCCGGGCTCGCTGGCAGCCCGGTGACGTTCATCGATACGGCGAAAGCCGGGTCCCCCGCCTCGATGACCAAGAGTTCGGGAGACAACCTGGTCGGACCGGTGGGCACCACCCCTCAGGCACCGCACCAGGTTCTGATCACGGACGTCAACGGAAACCCGGTCCAGAACGTTCCTGTTGTCTGGGCCGCGGCGTCGGGTGGCGGTACAGTCAACCCCGCGACCATGAGCACCGACAACCTCGGTCACGCTCAGACCATGAGGACGCTGGGACCCGTTGCGGGCACCCAGACGACTACCGCCACTGCCACGATCCAAGGGTCGCTCGTCAGCGACACGTTCAACATTATGGCCACGGCCGGTGACGCATCGCAGATGGTGGTCGTGGACGGGCAAAACCAGACGGGGCAAGTCGGCACAACGCTGCCAAGTCAGCTCTTGGTGAAGGTGACGGACCGGAACAACAATCCCGTCCCGAACGTCACCGTGACCTGGTCTGTGACCAGCGGCGGCGGATCGATCTCGCCCAGCACTTCTCAAACTGGCGCAAACGGGATCGCCAATACGAGCTGGACGCTGGGCACCTTGGCCGGCGTCCAGACGGTTCAGGCGACGGCCATCGGCCTGCCAGTCGTGCTCAGTGCGACTGCGACGGCTGGACCCGTGAGCTCTTCCCAGTCGACGGTGACTGTGTCGCCCGCGATGCTTACCGCCTCGTCCGGAGCCAGCGCGGCGACGATTACGGTTACGGCAAAGGATGCTAACGGAAATCTGATCAGCGGTGCGGCCGTGGTGCTGGCCGCGACCGGGAGTGGAAATGCCCTGACGCAGCCTCCCGGGACTACGAACGCTAGCGGAGTCGCGATAGGAATGCTCAGCTCGATCGCGGCGGGGACCAAGACCGTGTCCGTCGCCATCAACGGCACCGCCATTACCCAGCAGGCCACCGTCCCCGTGACCCCGGCTGCTCCTTCGAGGCTAGCCTTTCTCGTTCAGCCGAGCGATGCTACCGCAGGATTCGCCATCACGCCCCCGATCCGGGTCGGAGTGTTCGATGCGTTCGGCAACGAGGTCACGAGCTTCACTCAAAGTGTGACGCTCTCAATCGGGACCAACCCGGGCGGCGGCACACTCTCCGGCACCACCTCAGTGGCCGCAGCTGCCGGGGTCGCGATGTTCGCGGACTTGAGCATCAACCGGGCCCAGGCGGGTTACACACTCGCGGCTTCCGCTGCGGATCTCGCGGGAACGACGAGCACACCGTTCAACATCAATGTCCCGGTAGCATCCGTGGTGGTAAGTCCCGCGTCGGCGACGGTCCTAGCGGGGCAGACGGTGCGGCTCACGGCGACGCCGACGGATGCCGGTGGCAACGCGTTGAGCGGGCGTGTCGTGACGTGGGCGAGCAGCGACGCTTCGATCGCCACGGTGGACGCCGCTGGGCTCGTGACCGGGGTGAGAGTCGGCGCGACCACCATCACGGCCACGAGCGAAGGCATCTTTGGCATATCGGCATTGAAGGTCCTTTCCTCGGGCGGCGTCATTTTCCAAAGCAACTGGAGCACGGCGCTCGGGGCCACAGCCGACGCGGTAGGTGACGGCGGCGTCTGGGAACATTGGGACGACTTCGACCAATGCGGTCTGTTGTCGGTCGTAGCCGGCGGGCCGGCGGGCTATGCCAACGCGTTGCGCGTCCAACAGCGAGGCCCGACGTGCGCCGCCGACGTCAACACGCCGGGTTTCGTCCCGCTGTCCACGAGTTACTACCTGCGCTACTACATGCGGAACGACGATACGTCGCCGACGGGCGATCACGTCGTCACCTGCGACGTCTTCCACTATCACCTCCTGACCTACTTGGGGAAGGAGAGTGGGCCCTCGACGTGGGCGTTCTACATGTTACTGCCGGGTGGCGGCTATCCACTCACCCTCTGGCGACCACCGGTGACGCTGGCCCAGGCAACGTGGTATCGCTTCGAGTATTTCGTCGAGTTCACAGACGCAACCCACATGCGGGTGCATCCGCGGGTGTACGATGCGGCAGGCACGCTGCTCGCCAGCGACGCGGATTTCCAGCAGCAGGACTTTGGCAGCGCCCTGTGGAACGGCCGGAGCGACTGGACGCTGGCCAGTTACTATGCGGCGGGCTTCAGCTTCGACGTGAGCGGCGGGCTCGCCAATCTCACCACCCTCGGCTTCGGAAACAACGGACAGGCGGTGGCCCTGGATACTGGCCTCTACTGGTACTATGCAGGCGTCCAGGTCCGGACCGACACGTGGCCGGGACCGTGAGCGCTGGAGATCCCCACCCCGGGTGATCGGCCTGAACGCCTACGAGTCGTCCTGGCTCGAATGTGCGCGCATCTCAGCAGCCGTGAGCCGCGCCGCGACGACTGTGGCCAGGAATTCGCTTACCCCGAGCAGTGCCTTTAGGCGGGCCTTCGCATCGGGCGTGCGCAGATCAGCACGCAAGGCTTCGATGTAGGAGCCGGCTTCTAGGTTGAGAATCCTGAACGAGCCGTCATCAAGGAACGTCTTCACGCGCGGCGGCGTGAAGGTATAAGGATGGCCCGGGTCAATGCGCAGCCGTGACAGCAGGCGGTGCACAACATAGCCCCAGCCCGTCCGGCAATTGACGGTCAGATAGAGGACGCCGTGAGGCTTGAGCACCCGGCAGAGCTCGCGCTTCACGGCATGGGCGTCGTGCACGTGGTCGATACAGTTCTCGATTATGGCGAGGTCGTAGGCCTCGTTCTCGCACGGCAGCCGCTCGCCGACGCCCGCGAGGTAGTGGACTGACGGATTGCGGAGCTTTGTGAGCGTGAGGTTACTGGCGTAAAACCCTTCAAGGGGGTCTACGGCCACCCGCTCCGCGGCCGGGAAGAAGCCAGCGACGCCAATGGGACCGGAGCCCACCTCCACGACGCGCGCGCTACCGCTGCAGACGTGCTGTAACCCCAGAGCCCTGAGTCGCAGTGCGAGCTGCTCTGCGCGCCACCGGTACCAATCCAACTGTGAGACAGAGCCTTGGGCGATGCGCGCCGCGAGCGCCTCCCAATAGGACCGCTCGTATTGCTGCGCCCGCCGCCAGCGCGCGGTGCCTACCATGGGCTACGTCCCGGAGCGGGATCGATGCCTGACGGCGACCGCGGCATACGCAAGGGCGGAAACCGGCGTACAGGTCGACTGGCGGTGCCCGTGACCTTTCCCAGACCAACCGCCAGCGCCGCAACAGTCCACCACATACTGGCGTAGGCGAGCGACAGGAAGCACGCGCCCACGACATAACCCACGAGCGACGCCATCAGCGACTGCGCCAGCCGGGGTGGCGTGCTGGCGAGCCTGTCCGATCCTACAGGCACCCGCTCCACCGCGCGAAGCACCGCCAGGGTGGACGTGATGAGGCAGATGAAGAACACCAAGCCGGGGACCCCAAGCTCGGCGCCAAGCTGAACGTAGGCGTTGTGTGGCGCCGTCCACTTCTTGATGCCCGAGAGGCGGCCTTCGGCGGTGCCGAAGCTGCCGGCGCCGACACCGAGCAACGGGTGCTCGAGCATGTAACCGAAGCCTCGGCTCCAGACCCGCCAGCGTCCCTCCTCGGAAGTGAGATTGTAGTCCTCATGAGGGTGCAGAATCGTCCGCATCCGCTCCCAGTAGCTGTCGCTGGCCGCGGCCGCGAAGACCACAGCGATCACGAGCACGCCGAGCACGCGCCATCGCGTGGGAATAGTGGTCTGACGCACGAGGAAGAATGCGGCGACCGCGATGAGGGCGACGAAGCCCCCGCGCGAACCGGCCGCGACGAAGGCGTAGAGCAGTGGCACCAGGCCCGCACATGCGGCCAGCCGGAAACTGAGCCGCCGCTGGCTGAAGACGAAATAGATACCCAAAGGCAGCGCCGTCACGGCGAAGACGCCGAAGTCGTTCGCGTCGTAGTAGGGGAGATGGTCCAGACGACCCGATGCGGCCCCGAACCGCGCCAGCCCCACGCTGGCAAATACGACGGCCGCCGCGAAATACACGAAAGCCAGCCGCTCCACGTCACGCGGGCCGCGAACCGCGCCGACGATCACCAGATACATCAGTACCGTCTTCATGAAGTCATCCGTCAGGAGCTCGAAACTGCCACCTGGCCAGAGCGACCCGGGTACGGAAAGCACCACCCACAAGAGCAGCGCTAATGCCCATGTCGTCGTGCGCGATCCGACCGTCCGCAGTCGTCGCGCGCGGGTCGAGTCGATGACGTACAACGCGATCGAGAGTGCGCCCGCTACGAGCGTCGGCCTGAGGGGGAGCAGCGCCGGAAACAGCTGGTGGATGCGCCCGACCGAGGTCAGCACAAGTACGGACACGCACACCAATAGGAGATCCCAATGAGCGTCGTGCCAGCTGGAGGCGATCGGAGCGAAACTGCCAAACTGGGCGCCGCGTTCCCGCTGCGTGGTCCGATTGCGCATCAGGCTATCTCAGCTGCCCACGGATTGCAGCTCACGGGGCTGTGCAACCAGGCGCTCCGCCTGGGCGGAAGCTCGCAAGATCTCCGTCGCGAGCGAGGGATCATACCGTCGAGGACGAAGAATCGCCCAAGCCGCGAGTCGGTTCGGCCGGCGCAATCGCACCAGGCCGGTCGCAGCGCGCGCGCCCATGATTAAGCCGGCTACCAGCGAGATCGGCAACCACACGATCCGGCCTTGCCAGCCGTGGGCGCGGAATAATGCGAGGAGCTCGCCTCTGGTTCCGATTGCATCGTCCATCAAGTTGACGATGGGGGGCGCGTCGTCGAAGTGCGCGGCACACCATGCGATCGCTGCCGCCGCTTTTCCCACTTCGACAGTCGCGAGCGGAAGGCTCGGTCGACCAAGCCCGAGATGCCAGCTCCCGTAGAGCCGACGCCCAAGTAGGCCGGGAACTTCGGGATGATCCCAGTCGACCAAGGCGCCGGGTCGGACGATCCGGGCCTCGACACCGCCTTGCTTCTCCGCCTCCGCGACGGAGAGCTCCGAGAGGCACTTGCCCCATGTGTACGCCCCAAGCGCCTCGGGGCTCGGGGCAAGGGGCGTCCGCTCATTCTGGCGCTCCCAAACGGAGCTCGGGGGCCGCAGGACGGACAGGCTGCTGACGTGCACCAGTCGGCGAACACCAGCGAGTCGCATGGCGCGAAGCACGTTCGCCGTAGCGTCTATGCTATTCCGTTGGTGCGCGTTGAAGCCCCCGGCTGTCTCCGCCGCCGCATGGATCACCACCTCGGCACCACTGAGCGCGGCAACGGGCGCGTCTTGGCACAGATCCGTGGTGACCCATTCGTGCACGTTCGTATCCTCTAGATCGGATGATCGGCTCACGCCGCGCACTTGATAGCCGCGGTCCGCCAGGTGGCGGACGACTTCTCTACCGAGGAAACCGCGTGCCCCCGTCACGACCGCGAGAGGCCGGGGCATCGGCTGGCGAGCGCCTCCGACGGTGCTCGGGCGCGCGGAGGCCACGCGCCGTATTTCGCTGGATAGCTGCTCGTGGAGCTGTGTCACGCGCGCGAGGTGAGCGGGAGCGATGGGTGACGCCTTGCCAGCCGTTACCGCGCCGTAGAACTCGCTCAGGAGCTCGGCGAGCCCCGGGTATCCGCCACCCACGACCAACCGTCTGAATAGGCTCGCTCCTGTGCGCCACTGGAGCTGCCAGCCCTCTCTGAAGGGGTTTACGATTTTCTCGAGGGGCGTAGTGCCAGGATTTGCTGCGCCCAGAGTGATCGAACGGATGAAATCGATGCTGAGAGACCCTCCTGCGCCCTCGGCCGTGAGCACCGACGCCACGGGGCGGGCGCGGAGGCTGACGAGCAACCGACCAGTCACCTCCCCAGCGCGGAGCGACGCCTCGAGCTCCGTCGGGCTAGCCCTCAGCGAGTTGATCCTCGGTTCTCCTCCGAATCGCTCCAGCGCCGCAATCAGGGTGTACAACGGATGGGGGAGAATGTCGACCAGCTGGGCAGCGAGCGCAGCGCGCCCCGAGCGGTCGAGTCGGAGCTGTGGTGGTCGAAAGGTGAAGTGGCTATCGACGAGGTATACGGGCGCCAACGACGCCGTTCGTTGTATCCACGTGTGAAAAGCGGGATCCCACAGCAGCTGATGACCGGCGCACACCAGCCGGCGCTGGCCATCCGCCACCCGCAGCAACGCCTCGGCTTCCAGCCGGGTCTCCACGAACGGCTTCTCGACGTAGACGTGTGCACCTGCGAGCAGAGCCTCGCGGGCCGGATCGAAATGCTTCCCGGCCGGCGTGCACACATGCACGATGTCGGGCCGTGCCTCCGCCAGCAACGCGCTAAAAGAGGGGTACACGGGTGCCCCCGCCTCGTGCGACAATTCGCGCGCCGCTAACTCAGACACGTCGCACAGCCCCACAACGACGTGCCCTACGGCAACTCGCCGGAGCGCGTTCAGGTGCTCGCGAGCCATCCTGCCTGCGCCGATGACCGCTACGCGGAGGGTGCGGGTCGGGCCATCCTGAGGTTGGTTCATCGCGTGGCCGAGATTTTGCTTTCCGATAATGGTTAGTCAGGGATGAACGCTGGTGCGCCGGATTGAGCGGCAGTCGAACGTGCAAGAGCGGAGCCAGCAGACGGGCGAGGCCGATCCCTCCGTGGGAGACCTAAGCGCTTGGACCACTTGATAATGGGCGCCTGCGGGCGCCTCACAGAGCACGCTCGAATGGCGCTCGGACGCCAGTTGTTGCGGCCATGCCACAGCAGGGAACGCCCGCGGTCGTGACGTCGATCCTGTTGACCGATGCCGGGCAGCGGGCCACCCTCGCGGCTGCACGGTCGTTGGTTCACGCGGGGTATGACGTCCATGTGACCGCCGCGAATCGGTTCTCGCTTGCGGGCGCCAGTCGCGGCGTGCGGTTCCACCGAGTGGCGGTTGAACCGCTCGCTGAGCCCGAGCGCTATGCCACTGCGGTCGGGGAGATCGCTACGCGAGTCGGCGCGGCCGTCGTTCTTCCGGTGACGGATCCCTCGGTCGAAGCCCTGCTCGAACACCGAGCCTGCCTCCCCGCCGACGCGCGAATACCCCTCCCGACCTTGCCCACGTATCGTCTTGCCTCCGACAAGGTCGCGCTGCTTGGCCTGGCCGAACGGGCGGGCTTCGCCGTTCCGGCGTCGGTGATCGTGCAGCGGAAAGGAGATCCTGGGCCGCGCATTCCCGCTTCGTGGTTCCCGGCTGTCGTAAAGCCACATCGATCGGTCGTACAAGACGGCCAGCGACGCGACAAAGTCGGCGTCTCCTTCGTAGCGGATCGCATGTCGTGTGAGCGCGCGCTGGCAGCGCTTCCCGCGGCCGCTTTTCCCGTGCTGCTGCAGCGTCGCGTGGCAGGGTCAGGTGAGGGATTGTTTGTGCTGCGATGGCATGGACGCGTCGTTGCAGTGTTCGCCCACCGACGCCTCCGCGAAAAGCCGCCTGCCGGAGGCGTGAGCGTCTATCGCGAGAGCATCGCGCCGCCGCCCGACTTGGTGAAGGCCGGCCTGCAGCTGCTCGACTCGCTAGACTGGAACGGCGTCGTCATGATCGAGTGCCGGCGCGACGCGGTCACCGGCCGGCATGTGGTCATGGAGGTCAATGGCCGCCTGTGGGGTTCGCTGCAGCTGGCGATCGACGCGGGCGTGGATTTCCCGACTCTCCTGGTGCGCTGTGCACTCGGGGACGCTGCTCCAGCGCCCGCCGGCTATGAGGTGGGTGTCCGGACTCGCTGGTTTTGGGGGGACGTGGATCACTTGTACCTGCGGCTCCGGCGGTCTGCCGCGGAACTTCAGCTCGAGCCGTCCGCTCCGTCGCGCTGGGAGGCGGTGCGGCGGTTCCTCAGCTTTCGTCCCGGTCGGGATCGGTGTGAGGTATGGCGGTGGCGGGACCCACTGCCGTTCCTCGTGGAGACACTCCAATGGGCCGGTTTGTGGCGCTAAGCCGGGCGCTCACTGCCCGTCGGGTACCAGGGGGCCGTCGGTCCCTCCGCGTAGAGCCGATGCCAAGTGGAGAAGCACAACAGTCCCCACAGGATGCGTTCGTGGTTTTGCCGTCGAGAGAAATGCTCGCCCAAGAGCTTGCTCACGGCGACGGGCGAGAAATAGCTCAGGCGCTTCAGTCGCTCGGTCGAGAGCTCGTCTTCGAGCACCCCCCGCAGCTCATGGCGCAGCCAGGCCGACGTAGGTCCGACGAAGCCTCTCTTCGGTGCGTGAAAGTGGTTACGAGGGAGCCGCGATCGGAGGGCCCGTTTCAATAGGTGTTTGTTCCGTCCCCAGCCGATCTTGGTGCGGTCGGGAAGACGGAATGCGTGTTCCACGAACACGTGGTCAACAAACGGGACCCGAATTTCCAGCGAGTGCGCCATGGCAATGCGGTCGCTCAGGGCCAGGATGTCGTCGGGGAGGAAGGTCTTGTAGTCCAGGTACAATCCGGCTCTCAAACCGGCGGGACATCCTCCTTGGCGATACAGCTCGGCGAAGCGCTGCTGCGCGGCGCCACCGGTGATCTCGGTGCGGAGCTCTCGGCTGTACAGCTCGCTGCGGAATCCGTCGTCCACATGGCTGAGGTAGCCGAGGAACCGCTCGGCCGCGGCGCTCGCCCCCGAACGGAGAAACCGCTTGATCCGGTTGACCCCGAGCGACGCTCCCGCTGGCTCCCGCAGCTGGCTAGCGAGCGCACTGGCGGCTCGCCGGACGCCTGGGGGCAGCCGGCTATAGTACTCGCCCAGCAGCACGCCAATATGGCGGCGATAGCCCGCGAACAGTTCGTCGCCACCGATGCCAGTCAGCGCCACCTTGTAGTCGGAGCCAACCGCTTGCGAGAGGAGCCACGTAGGAATCGCGGAGTCGTCGGCGTGCGGCTCGTCGAGCGCCCACACGATGGGCTCGAAGACCTCGCGCACATCGGGTCGGATGTCGATGTACGTCAGCCTGGCCTGATAGCGAGTGGCGAGCTCACGAGCGAGAGCCGTCTCGTCGGCAGTTTCGGCTCCGGATCCGTGATATCGCGCGGTGAATGCGTGCGGTCTCTCCCCCTGCAAGGCCATGCTGGCGACGACGGCGGACGAGTCTAGACCGCCGCTCAGGAACGCGCCCACCGGGACGTCACTGACCAGGTGCATTCCCACAGATTCGTCCAGCCACTCCAAGACGCGCTGCTGGACCTTGGGAGGCTCCAGGACCGTTTCCTGCGGCAGATCCCAGTAGCGCCGCGCGACCGGTTCGCCAGCGCGGCACCAGGTAAGGGTGTGACCAGGCTCGAGCTTTCGGACGTCGGCAAACGGCGTGGCGGGGGCGGGTATGTAACCCAGCTGGAAGAAGGAGTCGAGTGCTTCCCAGTCGAGCTGGCGCCGCGACAGCCCGACGGTGAGCAGCGCCTTGAGTTCGGACGCAAACCCGATTCCCCACGGAGCGGTGACGAAGTACAGGGGCTTGATACCGAAGCGGTCACGAGCGAGCAGAAGCGATTCCGCCGTGGCATCCCAAATGGCGAAGGCAAACATGCCGCGCAGCGGTTCGACGCACCGTGGGCCGAGCTCTTCGTACAGGTGCAGGATCGTCTCGGTGTCGCCGTCCGAACGGAAGGTATGACCGCGAGTGATCAGCCCGCGGCGCAATTCGCGATAATTGTAGATCTCGCCGTTGAAGACGATGGCCTTGGACCGGTCTTCGTTGAAGACGGGTTGATGACCGCCCTTCAGGTCGATGATGCTGAGCCGCCTCATGCCGAGACCTACGCCGCCTGAGATGAAGCAGCCTTCGTCGTCAGGGCCCCGGTGACGCATGGCCTCGCACATCCGCTGGACCACCTCGGGGTCGACTGGGCGTTGGTGTTCGCGGTGAACGATTCCAGCGATGCCGCACATGAAGGCGCGACAGGTCAAGAATCGTGCCTGCTGTGTCCGGGCTCAGCGGTCTAGGACAGGCAGCGGTCATTCTTGGGCCCAAGACTTGCCACTGCGAACGGGGCGCGTAGACCTCGCCCCCACCCCGGGTTAGCGGGCCTTGGATGACCTGCGGCGTCGCACGGAGCAGAGGAGAGAATGCGCCGTCACCTCAAGAGCTTGCTCGGTTGGCTGGTGTTAGCCAGCGGCTTGTATCGGTTTTGTTTCCGCAACCGAGCCGTGATTGCGGTGTTCCACCGCGTCGACGACGCGCTCGAGAACGATCCGATCAGCTGCAGCCGGGGGACATTTCGCGCGTATTGCGACCTCTTCCAGCGCTACTTCGTCGGGACTTCATTACAAGAGCTGATCGACCGCTTACGGCGCGGCGATGACATCGGGGGCCGGGTCGTCATCACGTTCGACGACGGGTACCGCGACAACTCCGAAGTGGCCGCGGTAGAGCTGAAACGACGCGGGCTTCCAGCCTGCTTCTTCCTGGCCACTGGCTACATCGGCACGGACCGCGTGGCGTCGTGGGATCGAAACCATGGCGTCCGGTCCCGCTGGATGGGCTGGGACGACGTGCGTCGGCTACGCCAGCAGGGGTTCGAGTTCGGCGCCCACACGATTAGTCATTGCGATCTGGGTCGGGTCGACCGCAACGAGGCGGCCCGCGAGCTCACGGGCTCGCGGGCGCAGCTGGAGCAGGAACTCGGTGAACCGGTGCGGCTCTTCAGTTACCCCTACGGCGGAAGAGACAACATCACCGTGGAGAACCAGGACGAGGTTCGCAAGGCGGGTTTTGTGTGCTGCCTCTCAGCATTCGGAGGTGTCGTGGCGCGGCACTCCGATCCGTTTCATTTGGAGCGGCTCCCGGTTTCGAGGTGGCACGTCTCCCCCTATCAGTTCATCTTCGAGGCCATGCTGGAACGGCCGGAAGCGTCCCGTCAGGCGTTCTCTGACTGAGCGGTCGCATCGAGCCCTGGACGCGCATCCCCGGAGCGCACCGCGCGCAGGAAGCGATAGAACGTCGTGATCCGGTGTCGGTGCAAGGTAAGACACGCCACAACGTAGACCATCGCGCCCGCCACCACCTGAGCGGCCAAGCGGTAGCCGAGCGCCCAGCGCTGTGGCACCGCCCATCCGAGCGTGGCCACCGTGGCCGCCATGAGCAAGGAGGCGCTGAGAGCCGGCCACAGCGCACGAAGAAACTCCCAACCGGGGAGTTGGATCGCGCGTAGGACCCGGCGGTACGCCGGCAGAACGAGGCCGGGGAACACGAGGACCCAGGCCAAAGCGATGCCCACCGTGCCCCAGCCCTTGCCCAGCAGATAAAAGGCTCCCGGAAGGACCACGGCGCACAGCAGGGCATACTTCATGGCGAGCCGCGTTTGCCCTATGGCGATCAGAACTTGCGGCAGCAAGGGTGTGACGGCACGGAACCCGGCACTGAGCGCCAGAAGCTGCAAAGGGACGATCGCGCCCTGCCATTTGTCCCCGAGTGCGAAATGCACGAAGTCGGGCGCCACGAGCGCGACCCCGAAGCATAAGGGGTAGGTGATCAATGCAAGCCCCTCCGTGAGCCCGAGCAGATACCGTCGTAGCGCGGCGTGATCGTGCTGCACCGCCGAGAAAATGGGAGGGGTAACCTGAGTTACCAGGGTGGTTATTTTCTCGATCGGGACATTGGCGATGGTCCACCCCAGTTCATACAGACCGAGCGCGGTTTTCCCGAGGATCCGGCCGACCACGAGGAAGTCCGCGTTCGAATACGTGTACCACGAAAGCCGGCCCAAAAGAATGTCTCCGCTGAACGTCATCGCGGAATTCAGGGCTTGCCTCCGCGGCCACGCAAAGCGGTGTCGCTGCAACAGCAGGACAGCCCCTGTGCCTAACGCGGAACTTATCAGGCCACCGATCACGAGCGTCCAGTATCGAAGACCGAGGACCGCGAAGACCACCATGCTCACGGACAGAACGAATACGCGACCCGTCTCGACCGCTGCCAGCGCTTTGAAGCGCAGATCGCGTTGGAGAATTGAGGAGGGTACGGTCCGGAACGAGTTGATCACGAACCCTGCGCTGGTGACTACGACGACGGCTGGTAGCTCGGGCGTCGCGAAGAAGTTGCCGAGGGGAATCGCGGCAGCGCACGCAGTCGCGCAGCTAGCCAACCCGACCAATGCCGACAGCGCGTTGAGTTGGGCCACCTGCTCGTCGTCGAGGTGCCGCAGCGTTACAATCGCCGATCCCAATCCGAACTCGCTGAGTAGCGTGATCAACCCCAGGAAGAGCGAGGCCATCCCGACTAGGCCAAAGTCCTCCGGCGTAAGCA
>Ga0066710_100002162_pt1 | contig 15604 bp, 14 predicted proteins | sample GraSoiAngelo_159_FD_79666 | JGI IMG/M metagenome (GOLD analysis project Ga0066710, IMG submission 79666) | Grasslands soil microbial communities from the Angelo Coastal Reserve, California, USA - 14_1009_16_40cm | ecosystem: Environmental > Terrestrial > Soil > Grasslands | place: USA...
CTGGTGGCTGGCGCTGTAGGCCTTGAACCATTTGTTGTAGAGCGGGGCCGGAAAGCTCGCGCCGGCGCCCTGCAGCTTGACTTCGCCGCCACTCCGATTGGGCTCAGCTCCACTGGCGCCAGCGCCGCCGCCGCATGCGGCGGACAGCAAGCAACCGGAAAGGATCGCTGGCAGCAGGCGCAACCTCATCGGGCACTCCTTCTTTGTGCGGAATGTCCAGATCCTCTCGCCGCCGCGCGACAGCGATGCGACCGCCGGGTTTCAGGCTTGTAAAAGCAGCGGGCGCGTCAGCCGCGGCTCAGCCCCTCGAGGCGCCGCGTCGCCGTCCGGGCGATGAGCGAGGAGAGAAAGACAAGCAGCACGAGGACGAGGGCTCCCGCCCACGCCTGCCGGTGCCAGTCGGCGTATGGAGAAATCGCGTAGGTGAAGACCTGAACCGTCAGGGACGAGATCGGCTGGGTGAGTTTCGTGGTGAAGAAGCGGTTGTTGAACGACGTAAACAGTAAAGGAGCCGTCTCCCCGGCGATACGTGCGAGAGCCAGGAGGACACCCGTGATGATGCCGGGGAGCGCGGCTGGCAGAACGACGGTGAACACCGCCCGCCCTCTGGTGGCGCCCAGAGCGAGTGCTCCCTCGCGCATCGTGCTCGGTACAAGACGGAGCAACTCCTCCGTCGTCCTGGCGATGATGGGGATCATCATGATGCCGAGCGCGATGCCCCCGGCAAGCGCGCTGAACTGCTTGAAGGGGAGCACAGCGAACCCGTAGACGAACACGCCCATGACGATTGAGGGTACGCCGTTGAGTGTGTCGGCGGCGAACCTGACGATCGCGGCGAATCTGGACCCCGCGTACTCGGACATGTAGACGCCGCTCATGATGCCGATGGGAATCGCCAACAGCGACCCGAGACCTGTCAGGATCAGCGTGCCGACGATGGCGTTCGCCATGCCTCCGCCCGGCTCCCCGACGGGTGCCGGCATGTGGGTGAAGAACGCGAGGTTGAGCGCCGGAATGCCCTGACTGATGACGAAGAACAGGACGAAGGCGAGCGGCACCAGTGCCAGAAGCACCGATAGGCCACAGCCTGCAACGAAGAGCGCCGAGACGACCCGGCGCAGAACCGTGCTCCCCGTCATGCGGCAGCCTCTGCAAGGGGTTCAGCCGCCGGCGTGACGACCTTGTTGGATCGATCCATGCTCCAGATCAGAAGCCGTGACAGCACGTTGATGACCAGCGTGATGATGAACAGCAGCAGCCCGATTTCAATGAGCGCGTTCAGATAGAGGTCGGTGTCGGCTTCGGTGAATTCGTTCGCCAGCACCGCGGCCATCGTGTACTGCGGCGCGAACAGCGAGACCGACACCCTCGGGGTGTTACCGATGACCATCGTGACCGCCATCGTCTCGCCAAGCGCCCGGCCGAAGCCCAGCATGATGGCCCCGATGATGCCCGTGCGAGCGTAGAACAGGGCGGCCCGAATCCCCTCGAATCTGGTGGCGCCGAGCGCATACGCCCCTTCACGTTGGGCGATGGGCACCGATTTGAGAACCTCGCGTGCGACCGACGAGGTGAACGGGATGACCATGATCGCGAGAATCAGACCGGCCGAGAGCATGCCGACGCCAAGCGGGGGTCCGCTGAACAAGGGAAACTGCTGGAGCACCTCGGGCGTCGATGTCTGCAGCGATCGAACAACCGGCACCAGGACGAAGATGCCCCACAGGCCGTACACAATCGAGGGAATGGCGGCGAGCAGCTCCGTCAGGAAAATGAGCGGTTGCTGAAGGCGGGCAGGGCACAGCTCCGACACGAAGACCGCAATGCCGAGAGCGACGGGGGTCGCGATCGCCAGCGCGAGAACCGAGGAATACAACGTCCCCCAGATGAACGGCAGGGCACCGAATTCGCCGGTCACCGGGTCCCAGGTCCGGGTCGCCCAGAAGTTCAGGCCAAACTTCTGGATCGACAACATCGACTGCCGCGTCAGTTCGACGCCGATGGCGGCGACGATCAGGACGAGGACGAGCGCGAAGGCGCCCGTCCACAGCCTGAAGCCCAGTTCACGCGAGCGCACTTATGACGCCTTGATTTGCTGCAGGACGGTCATCTCGAGCTTCACGACTGACGCCGGGAGGGGAGCGTAGCCGAGCTGTCCCGCAAACTTCTGGCCGTCGGTAAGCGCCCAGCGCAGAAACTCCACCATGACCTTGGCCTGCGCCTTGTCCTTCGGGTCCTCGTAGAGTAGGAGCCACGTAAACGAGGAGATCGGGTACGCGCCCTTGCCCTCGGCATTGGTGATCGACACGCGGAAGTCCGCCGGCATCTTCGCCGCTGTGCTCGCCGCGGCGGCCGTCACGGACTGCTCGCTGGCCCTGACGAACTCACCCGTCTGGTTCTGGACCGACCCGTATTTGATGCTGTTCTGCGACGCGTAAATCAGCTCGACGTAGCCGATGGACCCAGGCGTCTGCGAGACGAGGCCGGACACCCCCTCATTCCCCTTGCCGCCGATCCCGGCTGGCCAGTTGACCGAGGTTGCGACGCCGACCTTTTTCTGCCATTCGGGCGAGGTTTTCGAGAGGTAATCGACCCAGATGAACGTCGTTCCCGACCCGTCGGACCGATGGACCACGGTAAGGTTCGTCGCTGGGAGAGTGACCCCTGGGTTCAGCTTCGCGAGCGCGGGGTCGTTCCATTTGGTGATCTTCCCCAGGAAGATGTCGGCGAGGACGGCTCCCGTGAACTTCAGTTCGACGGTCACGTTCGGGACGTTGTATACGGGAACCACGGCGCCGAGCACCGTGGGGAAGTGGAGGATCTTCGACGGTGCGGCCTTCAGCTGCTCGTCGGTCATGGGGCCGTCGGTGGCGCCGAAGAAGACCGTCTGGTTCGTGACCTGCCGGATGCCTCCGCCCGATCCGATTGACTGATAGTTGATCTGAACGTTGGGGTGCAGCTTGTTGTACTCGGCGAACCACTTCGAATAGATCGGATATGGGAACGTCGCGCCCGCTCCGTTGATCTGCATGTTCTGTGCAGCGAGGCCGGAGGTGAGCGCCACCGCGCATCCCAGTGCCGCAAGCGCGCCGTGTTGCCATCTCATGGTCGTCTCCTTTGGCTGACGCCTGGACGCTCCGAGGTTCTCACCAGTTCACCAACCAGTGCACTTCGAACTTCTTCTGCTCGGGATTGGCCTTGGCGTCGAAGTTGTCGAACTTGTAGCGGTCGTAGTCGATCAGCAGCGCGCTCCCGACGCGCGCGTCGTCCTTGTGCGGGAACCAGTAGGCGCCGCCCAGGATCTGGCGCCTCCGGATCTGCGAGCCGGGCGGCACCGGGACGCCGTTGGCGATCACCGTGCTCGGACAGAGAGCAGGCGATGCCGCGGGCGCGATGCAGCTGTCCTGCGGGGTGAAATTGTCCCAACGGAGCAACGCTTCGAGGCCGATCTTGGATCGGGGGGTCGCCCAGACGCTCCACCCCTGCCCCTTGAGCTCGGCCTTCGTGATGGAGGTTTGATCATGGGTATCGATGTAATCGTACCCGGCGTGCAGGTAGGGGTGCTCCAAGGTGACCGAACCGACCAAGCGATTCCGCTCCCCGTTCTCAACGTAGCTGTCGCCGATGTACACCACGTGTGCTCGGACGCCCTTGAGCGCATCGGGGCCGCCGGCAAACGGTCGAAACGAGCCGCGCACCTGGAAGGCCTTCGTGTTGTTCACCTCGGGCTTGAAGTAGAACTCGCCGTTATAGACCCCGACGTGGACGTCCCCGTAGTTCGACGGAAAGTTGTAATGAAACGTCGCGCCCGCATCCGCGGACGACAACATGTTCGTGCCCGTGGGAGAGGTTTCGCGCTCCGTGAACGTCGTGCCTTGGAACCGATAGCGGTAGATGTCTTCGAAGAAGGCCACCCACGGGGTCTTCTGGATACCGAACTGCGCCCAGGAGCCCTTGGTCATCCAGTCGTCGAGGTTGAGTTGTACGTAGGTGTACTTCAGGCGGAAGACCAGGCTGCCGTTCAAGTTGTCGGCGGCCCCCCCCTGCCGCGTGACGTCGGGCGTGATGCGAAAGCTGATGAGATGCGAGATCTGCCCGACCACGTTGATGTACGCCCGCCCGATGTTGAACTGATTGAGCTTGACGCTGTTGCCGTCAGCGTCGGTGACCGGCGGATTCTGCTGATAGACGTAGTCGGCGTAGATCGCGCCGCCGACCCGGATCGTCGGAGCGTCAGCCGTGTTGGTCGTCGTGGCACCGCCGACGTCTTGCGCCGACGCGAGATTGGCTGCTCCCAGCGCGAGCAGCATAAGCAAACAGTATCGCAACGTGCCGCCTCCCTCTGTCGCCAATGTCGAACCCCGAGCCCAGACGAGGCTGCAGAGTCTAATACTGGAAGTCTAGGAATCGTAAGTGTCCTGGAGATGTCCGCCGCGTTACATCCGCGTTAATTCGTCGGCGCGCGTGGGATTTACAGCGGGCCAACGCTTTCGTTATCGTGATGCGGCCAATGTCGACGTCACCGCGCGGGCTCGTTGCCGTTCTCGACATGGGCGCCAGCGCCGTCCGGCTCGTCATCGCGGAGATCGCGTCGGATGGATCGATTCGCACGATCGAAGAGGCGTCGCGTGGTGTGCTCCTGGGACGCGACACGTTCGCCTCGGGAACGATTCGCGCGTCGACGATCGACGTCGCGCTGACCGCGCTCGACAACTTCCGACACATTCTCGGCAGCTACGGCGTTCGCGAGGTGTGGGCGATGGCGACGAGCGCCGTGCGCGAGGCCCGCAACGTCGACGTGTTCCTCGACCGCATCCAGCGCCGGACCGCCATCTCCTTCGAGATCGTCAACGAGGCCGAAGAGGGCCGGCTGATTTTTCTCGCAGCGAGACAGGCGCTGGCGAAACGGCCTGGCCTCGACGGTGCGTGGCCCTTGCTGGTCGAGGTCGGAGGCGGGAGCACGAGCCTCACGCTCCTGCACCAGGGGCAGCCCAATCAATCAGCGGTCTACCCGCTCGGAGCCCTGAGGCTGCGCCAGCGGCTGAACCTCCGCGGCCTGGCCCACGACGTCCAGCTCGCCCTGCTCCGACGGTCCATCGCCAACGCGGTCGGGGAGATTGGCCAGGACATCCCGCTGCCGGGCGTGACGCACATGGTCGCGAGCGGCGGAGACGTCCGGTTTGCGGGCCAACCTCCGTTCAGAGCGCAGGTACACCTCGCGGAGGAAGCGCGGCGGATCGCATCGCTGACCGGCGGTCGCACCGGGGTCGTGTTTCAGCCGGCAGATGGACGTCGGTCAGGGTGAAGAATTGGGTCAACCGTCTTGCGGCGCGGGCAGCCTACGTCTCTTGTCGCCGGCGAGGCTGCCCGCGTCCCGGATTTCGGATGTCACCATTCGGTGAGACGTCAGAGGCCTTCCCTCGCTCTTGCCAGGCGGCGCGGGCGATGACGACCGAAAGGATCGCTGTGCCAAGCGCCAGCTGTAGACCGGACGCGCGCGGCGAAATGATCGAGTGCGCCAGCAGCAGCCCTGCAAACGTTCCCCATACGGCCTGATAAGGCTGTATTGTCATTTCATTTCTAATACGCCTGGTATTTCGTAGGGTTTACATAAAGGCCTCCCCCTCCCCCTCCTCCGATCTGGTGGCGAGCGGCCTATCCGGCTGAGGGCACGAGCTGGGGCACGCCGAGCGGGAGCGAAAGGATCCACAGCCCCAGGCACGTGTAACCCACCATCAGGAACAACATGGGAAGCTGGCTGACAATGCCGAGCTGACGGCTGGTGAATACTCGCAGCGCGGCGACGTGGGCGAGATAGACGCCGGCGATATGTCCCACCAGCAGCACCACCACCTGTGCATGCCAGAGGACCGACATTGGGATCGGCGCCGGCGGGACCATCTCGACAGGGAGCAGCTGCCACCCGCGCGCGAAAGGGTCCGCGAGTTGAGGCAGGACGGCCGGCAGCTGCCTGAGCATCGACGGCACGTAGTGCGTGGCGTGGTAGGCCACTGCAATCGGCACCAGCGAGAACGCGAACGTCGCGCTGAGCGTGCGCAGCGACACGGCGGTGCGAGTGATGAGCAACGCCGTCCACAACACCGCCAGATACCACACGAAGTAGAACACGGGGGCAGCGATGAGCCCCAGCCACTGGTACCACCAGTAACCAGTCGTCAGCGCGGCTTGTGCCGAACCGACGTCGGTTCTCAAGATCGGCAGCAAAGCGGGAAGCAGCCGCTGCCAATAGAGGCTGATCCACAGATACGTCTCGTGGACGGCGTCATACGTCGTGGAAGACAGCATGAACAGGATGAACGCGATGAGACTCGGGTGCTCTGCCCGCTCGGTGAGGGCGCCGGCGAGCGGCCATCGAAACACGGGGCCCGGCCGCCCGTCCCTGCTGCCGTCGTGAACGTACTCGACTGGCGCGAGTGAGCCCAGCACCCTGAAGAACACGGCGAAGAGTTCCCCGTATCGCAGCCAGACTGTGCGACCGAAGACATACATGCCGCTCAGCGTGATGGCGGTGTACGCCACGAGCGCAAACGCGAGCGTCGAGGGTTTGGGCAGCGCGAACAGCTCGATCCAGACCAGGGCGACGTACGCGACGACCGCAGGCCAGTACGCAATCTGATCGGCATAGCGAAGACGCTCGCGGTCCATGTCGATGCCGCAGCCCCGTACGGCCTCGGCCAACGTGTTCCACGGGTTGATCCAACGGTAGATGTCCCCGATCAGAACCGTGACGTATGCGAACGCCAGCAGGAAGTAGACCCAGAAGCACGTCATGCCCAGGTTGCTCCCCGGGTCGGTCGGTCCAGCCAGGCCGGTCAGGACCGTGATCGCAAGCACGGCTACCGCTCCAGATCGCAAAGCGGAAACGACCCATGACCACAGCCGACTCGTCGGCGGACTGGAGGAGCGGTCGGTGGTGGCCGCGTTGAGGGATCCCGGGTCTGGACCGGAGGCCAGATACGCGACGAGCGCAAACGAGAGGATGATCGTCGCCGCGCAGCCGTACAGATACATCCAGAAGGGAACCGGGAGCGTGTACGGGGCGAGAAAGACGTGGGCGATTAACGTCATCGCGTTCGTGGATGAACCTGGATGGCGGCCACCTCCGGGTGAGCTGTGTCGAGACCCATGACGTGCACGGCAAATCGTCCGGCTCGCGCCGCCGTGAAGGTGGCTATGGCTTCCTTGCCGGGTTCGAGTTGCACCACGAACTGTTGCTCGTATTCGTGGACGTGCAGCGTCGCACCCCTGTCAGACACAATCCTCAAGGTCACATCGTCGCCTTCGACGACGTCGAGCACGACGGGGGCCGAAACGAGGCGGCCTTGATTGAGCGCAATCCGGAACGTCTTGGGCCCGGGGGAGGGGCCATCGGGCCCACGCGCGAGCACCGCATACAAGCCGACGAGCGCCACGACCGTTCCGGTCAGCAGCGCCAGCGTACGGACGCGGACTCGATTCAGGGCAGATCTCGAATCGGATCGTGTCCCACCATCGACTTGCCGATGGTGGCCAGCGCGTTCGTGAACCGGACGATCTGGAACCCGTTGTCCTGGCTCGTGAACCAGAGCTCCGTGTCCGCGCCGCGTCTGAGCCAGCGGATGTTCGAGGAGGCCCAGTCGGTCGTGCGCTTCTCCGACGGCCGGTTCGCGTGATTGGATCCAGGAATCGATCCCTGGACGGCCGGCGGCTTGTAATATGCGATCTCCTTCGGCTGCGCGGGATCCTGGATGTCGAAAACGCGAACCCCCGCTTCGAAATAGCTGCACGCGGCGAAGCGCGCTTCGGCGGGGTTGTCCACGGTGCAGTAGTGGCTCGAGTATCCGAACGTGCCCGAGAACGACGTATCGGGCGACACCGCCCCGCAGTTGGCCGGATCGTGGACTTCGAGCTTGAGCTGCGAGACGAGCTGCGGCTTTGTCGGGTCCGCGATGTCGATGATCCGGGCGAACCCGAAGGGCGGCAGGTCCTGGGCACAGGCCGCTTTCGCGCCGCCGATGCCGCCGGCGCCCATCTCGTCGGTGAACAGGATGTACGACCGCCCTTTGCTCGAGAACGGCTGCGGTGATTGAGCGATCGATCCGTCGCGCCAGAGGAGCGAGCTGAGCACCTTCGGTCGCGCCTCGCCCTTCTGAGACTGGAGGTCGGAGACGTCGCTGATGACGAGCCCATTTCCGCGGGCGCCCGCGGCCAGTTGAAGCTGGGGCGGCGGCGTGGCCAGGCCAAAGGACGGCTGCGCGCTGTACAGAAGCGTGCCGCGATCGTTCAACGCGACGTCATGAGCGACGCCCATGCGTCCCTGCGCTTCGTCACCGGGCCAGACCTGCATCAGTTTCGGATCGGACGGATTGCGCAGGTCGATCGGGTAGACGCTCACGCCGAGCTGACTGCCGTAGTAGGTCAGGCCGTCGGGAGCGAAGTTCCCGGCGTGCCCTTTGACCGGCGAGGGCAGCAGCACGGAGGCCTTCAGAACCGGCCGCGAACACACCGAGATGTCGTAGACGGCGAAGCCCGGGTCCACGCCGTTGCCGCGATCGGCCTGGACGGCGGCGAGGAGCTTTCGTGGGACGTTGACCTTCAACGATTCCCAGGGGTCCCACATTGGCCGCGAGTCAAGGTAGGTCGCCGCCACGGGCTTGGCCGGGTTCGAGGCATCGATGACGACGACGCCCTTGCGTTGCTGGTCTGTGCCATTGGCGGTGCCGTAGTAGGCGCATGTGTCGAACGACGCCATCTGCCACGAGGCGCCTTCACCGCGGAACTGGCCAATCAGCTCGAGATTGCAGTTGTAGCTGCGCTCGGAGCCGCCGGTCATCCGGTCGGCCAGGGTGGTCTGGCCCTGCAGCGCGGTTTCGACACGGTCCTTGCGACCACAGGTTGCCTTCGGCACCGGCCTGGTCCAGGCGCCGGCCGCGCCAGACGGCGCCCGCCCTTGCCCCGCGCGACCCGACAGGGAAACCATCGAACCGCCGACTGCGATGAGCGCCACAACCGCCAGCGTCCGCGTCGTCACAAGCCTCGCCCTTCTCGTCATGACCGGCCTCCGAACGGCGGAAGCATATACCCAGGGAAGGTCAGCGCGGTAGGCGGGTCGCGGGCTAGCGCCGGAGCCATCGCCAACCTGGGCGGCACCCCGGTCCTCACTCCGAGTACACGATTCATCTCTTCGGCAAGGATTTCGGTCTGTTTGGAACAACCGGCTACTTCCTGATGCACCGCGGCACCTATGACGTGGCGGTCATGGTGATCTTCCTCTTCCAGATGGTCTTCATGGACACGACGACGACGATTGTGACCGGCACGTGTGCCGAGCGCTGGAAGTACTCGGCGTTCATCGTGTCCACGATGTTTCTGGGTGCCTTCACCTATCCGCTGTTTGCGAATTGGGCGTGGGGCGGCGGTTGGCTGTCGACGCTGGGGTCCAATTTTGGCCTGGGCCACGGCTACTCCGACTTTGCCGGCTCGGGCGTCGTCCATTCGGTTGGCGGCCTCACGGCGCTGGCCTGCGGACTGATTCTCGGACCGCGCATCGGAAAGTACGGCCGTGACGGCAAGGCCAACGTCATCCCCGGCCATGACATCACGTGGGTTCTGTGCGGCTGCTTCATTCTGGCGTTCGGCTGGTTCGGGTTCAACCCCGGCTCGACACTGGCGTTGTCGGGCAATGGCGGTCTCCGCGCGGCCTCAGTGGCGGTCAACACGATGCTCGCGGGCATGACGGGGTCTTTCGGTGCCTTGCTCTACATGTGGATCAGATACGGGAAACCGGACGCCTCCATGTCGGGCAACGGCTTGCTGGCCGGGCTCGTCGCCATCACCTCGCCGAGCGGGTTCGTCAACCCTGTCGCCTCCGCCCTCATCGGATTGATCGCGGGCGTGCTCGTTTGCGTCTCCGTCGAGTTCGTCGATCGCATTCTGAAGGTGGACGATCCGGTGGGCGCCATTTCCGTCCACGGCACCAACGGCCTCTGGGGAGTCATCGCGGTGGGGCTCTTTTCTGACGGAAAAAGCAATTACGGCGGCTCATGGAACGGCGTGCCTGGCAGCGTCACAGGTCTCTTTTACGGAGACGCCGGCCAGCTCGTCGCCCAGCTGCTCGGGGTGGCGACTCTGCTCGGTTTCGTGTTCACCCTGAGCTTCGCGTTCAACCTGCTGGTTGATTGGTTTGCCGGCCAGCGTGTCAGCGCGCGATCGGAGCTGGAAGGCCTCGATATTCCCGAAATGGGGGCCGTCGCCTATCCGGATTTCGTGATCAAAGCCGAGGGATGAACTGGACCCTCTTGGCTGCTTCGTGCACCATCGTGGGCGGCGTGCTCCTCAAGCTGGGCGCGCAGTTCTTTCCGGTCGCGGCTGGGCTCGTGGGGCCGCCGCCCTGACGTGGCGGAAGACTTGGTCGGGAGGAGACAAACGCTGACGTTTGACGGCTGCGTCTGAAGCCCAAAATTGAAGTCGCGGTGATAGCCCGCCATGGCTCCCTCGGTCAGATTGAGCTTGCCGAGGAGTACCGCTCCCGCCCCCTTCAGTCGTGCGACGACGGTGGCGTCGTAGTCCGGGACGAACTCGCGCCGGACCCGAGTGCCACCCAGCGTGGCGACGCCCTTCGTGAAGCACAGAATCTTTTCCTGCGATCGGCACGCCATGGAGCGGCCCCCGATAACGCCCCGACTGGATCTCGGCCTCCGCTTGCCTGGCCTGCGCCAGAGCCGTGTCGGCCATGACCGTCGCATACGAATTGAGTCAGGTATCGAGCGCGCCGATGCGCGCGAGTTGGGCCTTCGTGGCGTCGACCGGCGACAATTCGCGCCGACGAAGCCGTCCAGCAATCTCCGTGAGACCGAAGTAGTGCAGGTCCTCGTCTTTGTGGGCAGGAGTCGCGCCCTGTCCGGAGAAGCCAGGGGCGGACGCCACGAGCGCGAGGCTACCTGCCAGGAACGTTCGACGCGAAATCGAGCAGTGGTCAGAGTTCATCCGTCACCCACCCCCTGAAGCCTGGGCATGGGGTCTCAGCCCGAATCGTCCGCTAGTATATGGCCGCCCAGGCAGCCGCCGCGCCGTGCTCGGGTCGATCTATACTCTCGCGTCGCGAAGGAGACAATCGACATGGCAAGCGCCGAGGCGGAAGCGCTGAAGGGGGTCTTTCGTCAGCTGGCCGACGCGGTGGTCCCCACCGGGCGCGTGCCGACGCTCGAGGAGCAACGGAGCAGCATGAGCCTGATGGCCGAGATGGCGTCGGTGCCCGAAGGCCTGTCTGTCACCGAAACCTACGCGGGCGGATGCCGCGCGTACTGGCACGATCCTGCCGGTGGCGCCAGGGACCGCGTCGTCCTCTACGTCCACGGCGGCGGCTATGTCCTCGGCTCTCCCAAGTCGCACGAACGTCTGGTCGGTCACCTCGCGCGCGCAGCGGGATGCCGCGCGCTCAACCTGGACTACCGTCTCGCCCCTGAGCACCCGCATCCAGCGGCGGTCGAAGACGCGACGGCCGCGTATCGCTGGCTGCTGGCGCAGGGATATCGTCCAGAGCACGTCGGGATCTCGGGAGATTCCGCCGGCGGCGGCCTCACACTCGCGACGCTCCTGTCCATCAAAGAGAGCGGACTGCCACAGCCGGCCGCCGCAGCTCCGCTCTCGCCGTGGACGGATCTGGAGATGCTGGGCGCGTCGATGACGACAAACGCGAAGCGCGACGTGCTCGTGCACGCCGAGGGGTTGCGCGGTCTCGCCGCCATGTTTCTCGGCGCCAGTAGCCCACGGGCTCCGCTGGCTGCTCCCCTCCATGGTGATTACAACGGCGTCGCGCCGATCTACATCCAGGTCGGTGGCGACGAGACCCTGCTTGATGACTCTACGCGCCTCGTTGAGCGGGCCCGCTCGGCGGGAGCCGAGGTGGTGCTCGACGTCTTTCCCGAAATGCAGCACGTGTTCCAGATGTCGGTGGGCAGGATGCCCGAAGCGACCGACGCCGTGCAGCGTCTGGGCGCCTGGTTCAAACTGAAGCTGGCATCATAGACAGGAGACAACGACATGATCAGGGCCTCGGCGCGTCTGACGGCGGCGGCGAGCACGTCGATGGTGCTGACAGCGTTCACCCTCCAGTCGGCCGCGATCCCCTTCCAGGCGTCCAGCATCCAGGCACCTGCCACAGGGACCGTGGTCCTGACGGGCGGCCGCTTGATCGACGGCACGGGACGCGCGCCGGTCGAGCAGGCGACGCTTGTCGTCTCAAACGGCCGCGTCGAGGCAGTGGGGCCGTCGAGCGCCGTGAAGCCTCCCGCGGGCGCGACGATAGTCAACGTCGCCGGCAAGACCATGCTCCCCGGGCTCATCAACGCTCACGGGCATCTGGGCGCTGGGGACAAGAAGCTGCCGCTTCACGATCAGATCGTTCAGCAGCTCCGTTTGTACGCGCAGTACGGCGTAACCACGGTGCAGAGTCTCGGCGACGACGGCGTGGAAAGCGTCAAAGTGCACGACGAGCAGGAACGTGGCGCGCTCGATCGCGCGCGGCTGTATACCGCCGGCGCGGCCGTCGTCGGCGACTCAGTGGACGATGCTCGGCAGAAGATCGACAAGGTAGCGGCGCAGAGGGTCGATATTGTCAAGACCCGGATGAATCGGCTGGTGTTTGCGGATGGATCAAGAACGGGCAGCCCCACCACGTTCAAAACCGTGCCCGACATGGCCCCTGACGTTTATCGCGCGGTCATCGAACAGGCGCACAAGCATGGGCTGCGTGTCGCCGCGCACCTGTTTTACCTCGACCAGGCGAAAGCGCTGGTGGACGCGGGCCTCGACATCGTGGCGCACGGCGTGCGTGATCAGGACGTCGATCGGGCGCTCGTTGCCAGCCTCAAACAGAAGAACGTCGGTTATATCCCGACGCTGACCCGCGACGTCGCCGTGTACGAGTTCGAAGCGACACCTGCCTACTTCAGCGATCCCTTCTTCCTGCGAGGCACGGCGGTCTACCGCAACGACATGGACATCGTGAAGGATGCCGCCTTCCAGGAGAAGGTGCGCATGAGCTCGGAAGCCCAATTGACGAAGAAGGCCCTCGACCAGGGCCTGCGAAACGTGAGGCTGCTGTCGGAGGGAGGTGTGACGATCGCGATGGGGACTGACAGCGGAGCCGTCGTGGGCCGGTGGCAGGGCTACAACGAGCACCGTGAGCTCGAGCTCATGGTCAAGGCCGGATTGTCACCGATGCAGTCGATCGTGGCCGCGACGGGCGGCGCTGCGCGCGTCACGAGGCTCGACACCCTCCTTGGAACGCTGGAGCCGGGAAAGTGGGCCGACTTCCTCGTCCTGAACGCGAATCCGCTGACCGACATCCGAAACATGCGGCAGATTGATTCGGTCTGGATCGCCGGGCGGCGGCTGACCCCTTCGAACGCCAACTGAGACGCGCGCCTTAGCGACGTCTGGCGTCCAGGTGTCCGGTGCCCGCCTTCGATCGGTACATCGGCATCGATTATTCCGGTGCGAGGACGCCGACATCGAGCTTGAAGGGCCTGCGCGTCTACATGGCGGAGGTCTCGCGGGCGGCCGCCGAAGTGCACCCGCCGCCTGGCCGTCTGAAGTACTGGACGCGGCGTGGAACTGCCGAATGGCTGGTTGAGCGGTTGACCGAGAAGTGCGCCACGCTCGTCGGCATGGACCTCAGCTTCTCGTTTCCGCAGTCGTACTTCGACGCGCACCGCCTTGCGTACGATTGGCCGGCCTTCCTGGAGGACTTTCGCCGCCACTGGCCAACCGATGACGACGACACGTCGGTCGATGACGTGCGGACGGGCAGGACGGGCAGTGGTGCGGCCCGCTCGGGGAGCGCGCGCTGGCGGCGCTTGAGCGAGCAGCGGGTGGGCGCCAAGTCGGTCTTCCACTTCGACGTCCAGGGTTCGGTCGCCAAATCCACCCATTCCGGCTTGCCGTGGCTGCGCTACATCCGCGACCGGTCACGTGGCCGCGTCCATTTCTGGCCCTTCGACGGGTGGGAGGCCCCGAAGGGCCGTTCAGTGGTCGCCGAAGTCTATCCGTCGATGTGGAGCTCGCAATTCCGGAGGCGTGAACGGACCGACGATCAGCACGACGCGTTTACCGTCGCGACGTGGCTGCGCGACGTCGATAAGGACGGATCGCTCCACGAGCTCTTCAGACCGGCGCTTACCGACGCGGAGCGGGCCGTCGCCGCTTTCGAGGGCTGGATCCTCGGTGGCACCTGAGTTAGACGAGATGCGCCCTGAGAAACCGACCGGTGTGCGACGTGCCGCACCGAGCGACGTCCTCGGGTGTCCCAGCCACCACTACCCGGCCCCCGGCGTGACCACCCTCCGGTCCCAGATCGATCACATGGTCGGCCACTTTGATGACGTCCAGATGATGCTCGATCAGGAGAACGGTGTGCCCGGCATCGACGAGTTGGTTCAGCGACTGCAGCAGACGTTCGATGTCGGCCAGGTGCAGACCGGTCGTCGGTTCATCGAGAATGTAGACCGTGTGCTTCGACCGCTGCAGGGTGCTGAGCTCGGTGGCGATCTTGATTCGCTGAGCCTCGCCTCCAGATAGCGTCGTGGCCGACTGACCAAGCGTCAGGTAGCCCAGCCCGAGGTCGGCGAGCACGCGGATCCGCTTCTGGATTGCCGGCTCGCCGGCAAAGAACTGCAGACCTTCCTCGACCGACATCCTCAGCACATCGTCGATGGTTTTGCCCCGCAGCGTCACCTCGAGCGTGTCGGGGTTGAATCGCGCGCCCTTGCACGCTCCGCAGGTCACTTCTACGTCCGGCATGAAGTACAACTTCGTGGTGATCACTCCTTCGCCCTGACACTCTTCACACCGGCCGCCCTTGACGTTGAAGCTGAATCGTCCGGGCTGGTAGCCGCGCTCGACGGCGAGCGGCGAGCGAGCGAACAGATCCCGGATGACGTCGTAGAACTCCACGTAGGTTGCCGGGTTCGAGCGGCTGTTCCGCCCGATCGGCGTCTGATCGATGCTGACGACCTTATGGACGTGCTCGATGCCATCCAGCCCCTCGTGGTCGCCAGGCAGCGTCCGCGTATCGACCAGTCGCTTCCACAGCGCCTTGTAGAGGATCTCCGTCGCGAGCGAGCTCTTACCCGAGCCAGAGGCGCCGGTGACGGCGACGAGCATGCCGAGTGGAACCGTCACGTCGATGGACTGCAGGTTGTTGGCGCGCGCTCCGCGGATGAGCAGGACCTTCCCATTCCCCTGGCGCCGCTTGGCGGGAAGCGCGATCGACCGCTTGCCGGAGAAGAACTGGCCGGTCGGCGACGTTCGGCACTTGATCAGTTCCCGGATCGTCCCCTGGGCGACCACGGTCCCTCCGTGGATACCTGGTCCGGGCCCCATCTCGACGACATGGTCGGCCGCGCGAATCGTGTCTTCGTCATGCTCGACGACGATGACGGTGTTGCCAATGTCGCGCAGTCCTTCGAGCGTCGCGATCATCTTGGCGTTGTCCTTCGGATGGAGGCCAATGCTGGGCTCGTCGAGCACGTAAAGCATGCCCATCAGGCCGGATCCGATTTGAGTCGATAGACGAATCCGCTGCGATTCGCCGCCCGAGAGC
>Ga0066710_100002163_pt1 | contig 15596 bp, 13 predicted proteins | sample GraSoiAngelo_159_FD_79666 | JGI IMG/M metagenome (GOLD analysis project Ga0066710, IMG submission 79666) | Grasslands soil microbial communities from the Angelo Coastal Reserve, California, USA - 14_1009_16_40cm | ecosystem: Environmental > Terrestrial > Soil > Grasslands | place: USA...
CTCGAAGAGGCGCGCGCGCGCCGCCGCGGGCGCGACCTGGCGATCGTCGCGCACGTCGTCGGCACCGACGAGGACCCGCAGGGTCTCGAGCGGCAGGAGGAAGAGCTCCGGAAGCTCGGCGTCATCGTCTGCGCGAGCAATCGGATCGCCGCCGAGACGGCGCGGGCGCTCGCCGAGGGCCGCGATGCCGTCTGAAGCCGAGCTCCTTCGCGACCCGCTCGGGGCCGTGGTCGTCGGCCCCGAGCTCTTCGCCTCGGCGCTCGGCGCTCAGGGTGTCCCGGTCAGGCGAGTCGACTGGCAGCCGCCGTCCGCGACGGGCGATCTCGGCTCGCTCTGGTGCGAGGCCGTGGACGCTGCGAACCGCGTCACCCTCGACCGGATCCTCGCCGCGCATCAAGTCTTGATCGACGTGCGCCCGGCGATCGACGTGGTGCCGGGCATGACGCGCGAGACGGTGCTCCACGCCGGGCCGCCGATCGCGTGGGAACGGATGAGCGGCCCGATGCGCGGCGGCATCGTCGGCGCGCTGATCTACGAAGGATTGGCGACGACCTGGCAGGACGCGGAGCGGCTCGTCACCAGCGGCGCCATTCGCTTCGATCCCTGCCATCATCATGCGACCGTCGGACCGATGGCGGGCGCCACGACCGCCTCGATGCCGGTCCTGGTGGTCGAGAACCGGACCGCTGGAAACCGCGCCTACTCGACGATCAACGAGGGGCTCGGCAAGGTCCTCCGGTACGGCGCCTACGCGCCGGACGTGATCGATCGGCTGCGTTGGTTCAGGGACGTCGTCGGCCCGGCGCTCGGCGAGGCGGTCCGGCGAGCGGGCGGTGTCGACCTCCGGGCGCTCATCGGCCAGGCCGTGCAGATGGGCGACGAGTGCCACAACCGCAATCGCGCCGCGTCCGCGCTGCTGATCAAGGCGCTCGCCCCCGAGATCGCGGCGCTCGACCTCGCGGCGTCCGAACGGAAACGGGTCCTCGCATTCGCGGCGTCCAACGAGCACCTGTTCCTGAACGTCGGAATGGCCGCCTGCAAGGCCGCGCTCGACGCCGCCCACGGCGTGCCCGATTCGACGATCGTGACGGCGATGGCGCGCAACGGCACCGACTTCGGGATTCGCGTGGGTGGGCTCGGCGACCGGTGGTTCACCGGGCCCGCACAGACGCCCGAGGGGCTCTACTTCCCCGGGTTCAGCGCCGGCGACGCCAATCCCGACATCGGTGACAGCGCCATCACCGAGACAGGCGGTCTCGGCGGCTTCGCGATGGGCGGCGCGCCGGCGGTCGTTCAGTTCGTCGGCGGCACACCCGCGGACGCGCTCGAGCACACGCGGCTCATGTACGAGATCACGCTCGGCGAGAGCTCCGCCTATCGACTGCCCGCGCTCGATTTTCGCGGCACGCCGACCGGGATCGACGTCCGGCTGGTAGTACAGACCGGGATCCTCCCGCAGATCGACACGGGCATGGCGCATCGCGAGCCCGGGGTGGGGCAGGTCGGCGCCGGTCTCGTCAAGCCGCCGCGCGTCTGCTTCGACCGCGCGTTCGAGGCGCTCGTACAGGCGCGAGCGGCCGCCGGCTCGACCCCGCGGCGCCCCTGAGCCGATGACCACGCGAAGCATCGGGGCGCGCATCCCGCGCAACGAGGATCCGCGGCTCCTGCAAGGTCTCGGCTGCTTCGTCGACGACGTGAATCCGCCCGGAGCGCTCCACGCGGCATCGCTCCGGAGCCCGCACGCCCACGCGCGGATCGCGCGGATCGACGCGGCCGCCGCTCGGCGCGTGCCCGGCGTCCGTCTCGTGCTGACGGCGGTCGAGCTCGGCGAGCTGAATCAGCCGGCGCCGCTGTTGATCCCGCACCCGACCTTGACGCACGCACGCACCCAGCGGCCGCTCGCCGTCGACGAGGTGCGCTACGTCGGCGAGGTGGTGGCCTTCGTCGTCGCCGACAGCCGCTACATCGCCGAGGACGCGATGGCGCTCATCGAGGTGCAGTACGAGCCCCTGCCGGTCGTGACCGAGCTGGCGAGCGCGCTCTCGTCCGGGACACCGCGGGTGCACGCCGACGTGCCCGACAATCGCGCCGCGCGCTTCCGCCAGACCGTCGGCGACGCGGAGGCCGCGCTGGCGCGCGCCCCTCGCGTCCGGCGCGAACGGCTCGCGATCGAGCGGAGCTGCGGCAGCCCGATCGAGGCCCGCGGGGTGGTGGCCGAGTGGGACGCTCGGCGACGCGTCCTGCGAGTCTGGGACTCGACGCAGGCGCCGCTGCCCATCAAGAACGGCCTCGCCGGACTTTTCGGACTGCCCGAGTTCAACGTGGAAGTCGTGGCGCCCGACGTCGGAGGCGGCTTCGGGACGAAGATCATGCTCTTTTACCCGGAGGAGATCCTGGTCCCGCACGCCGCGATCGCGCTCGGACGCCCGGTGAAGTGGACGGAGGACCGGCGCGAGCACCTCATCGCGGCCAATCAGGAGCGCGGCCAGATCCACGACGTGGAGGTCGGGTTCGACGAGACCGGCCGGATCCTGGCGCTGCGCGATCACTTCGTCCACGACACCGGCGCCTACACGCCGTACGGTATCGTCGTCCCGATCATCACATCGACCCAGCTTCCCGGGCCGTATCGCCTGCCGCACTACACGGTCGAGTTCGAGGTCGCCTACACCAACAAGGCCGCGGTCTCTCCCTACCGTGGCGCGGGCCGCCCCCACGGCGCCTTCGTCATGGAGCGCACGATCGGGCTGATCGCGCGCGAGCTCGGGCTCGAGCCAGCGGAAGTGCGGCGTCGTAACTTCGTTCAACCCGACGAGTTCCCGTGGGACGTCGGGCTCACGTTCCAGGACGGGGCGCCGACGCGCTACGACAGCGGAAACTATCCGGCTGGGCTCGCGATGGCGGTCGAGATGATCGGCGTCGCGGATTTTCGCCGGCGACAGGCCGAAGCGCGCCGGGCCGGCCGCTATCTCGGGCTCGGGCTCGGGTGCTACGTCGAGGGCACCGGGATCGGCCCATACGAGGGGGCGCACGTCCGTGTCGAGCCGAGCGGCAAGGTCCTCGTCGCGACCGGCCTGACCACGCAGGGGCAGGGGCACGGCACGACGTTCGCGCAGATCGCCGCGGAGGTGATCGGCTGTAGCCCGGCCGACGTCTCCGTCGTCACCGGGGACACCACCAAGTTCAACTGGGGCGCCGGCACGTACGCGAGCCGCGGCCTGGTGACGAGCGGCAACGCGATCCACCGTGCGGCGATCGCGGTCCGCGAGAAAGCGCTTCGCCTGGCGGCGAGCCTGCTCGAGGTCTCTCCGCACGACCTGGAGCTGGCCGATGGGCGCGCGAGGGTCAAGGGCGTTCCCGGCAAGGAGCTGACGCTCGGCGCCCTGGCCACGGTCGCCAACCCGATCCGCTACGCGTACGGGAAGGGCGCGGCCGAGGCCGCGCTGAGGCTCGTCAAGCCGCGCGAGGGCCCCGTCCTCGGTGAGGACGAGGAGCCGGGGCTCGAGGCGCGTGGCTACTACGCGCCGGCGCAGTCGACCTTCGCCAGCGGCTGCCATGCCGCGATCGTCGAGGTGGATGTCGACACCGGCAATCTCACGATCCTCCGCTACGTCGTCCAGCACGACTGCGGCATCCTGGTGAATCCAATGATCGTCGAAGGGCAGATCCGCGGCGGCGTCGCGCAGGGCATCGGCGGCTCGTTCTACGAGCGCATCGTCTACGACGCCAGCGGCCAGCCACTCACCACGACCTTCATGGACTTCCTGATGCCGACCGCGCTCGAGATCCCGGAGATCGAGATCGGCCACATTGAAACCCCGTCACCGCTGAACGCGCTCGGGATCAAGGGAGTGGGCGAGGCCGGGGCGATCCCCGTTCCGGCGCTCGTCGCCGAGGCGATCGACGACGCGCTCGCGCCGCTCGGCGTCCGCGTGCGCGAGATGCCGCTCGACCCCGACCGACTGCGGCGCTTGATCGACCAAGCGCGTGGCTCCTCGGTCATCCGGGGAGGCTGAGCATCCCGTCGAGCTCGGTTCTGGCCGAGCTGGTGATGCTCGGCGCCAATGTCGTCTACGGCACGTCGTACGTCGTGGCGCGGGTGACGCTCGAGCGCGTCCCGCCCGCAATGCTCGCGTTCTCGCGTCTCGCCCTGGGAGCGCTGGCGCTCGGGCTGTTCGCCCGGCGTCAACGCGCGAAGCCGCTGTCCGGCGCCGACCGCCGCGCGATTGCGTGGATGGGGATTCTCGGCTTCGCCGGCGCGTACGTCGGCTCGAACTGGGGGATCGCGCACTCCACGGCGACGAACGCGGCGCTCTTGATCACGGTCGAGCCGGTCGCGATGATCCTCCTGAGCCCGTGGTATCTCGGCGAGCGGCTGTCCCGGCGGGGCGCGCTCGGCGCGACGCTCACGATCGTCGGGACCGTGGTCCTCGTCGTCAACGGGATTCCGGGCGTGACCGAGAAGCTCGCGCCGCACTGGTCGGGCGACCTGGTGCTCGTGCTCGCGGGGATCGCGTACGCGTCGTACTCGCTCTTGGGGCGCCGCATTCTGGAGCGCCACGCTCCGCTCGGTGTCACGATCCGATCGCTCGTGTGGGGCGCGGCGGCGCTTCTGCCGCTCGCCGGACTCGAGTGGCTTTCAGGAGCTCGGCCGGCCTGGACTGCCACGGCCGTCTCCGGCACGCTCTATCTCGCCGTCGTCGTTACCGCGCTCGGTTACGTCGTCTGGAACTGGGCGCTCGCGCGCGTCCCGGCCCCGCGGGCCGCGATCTTTCTCAACATCCAGCCGATCGTGGGAGCGCTGCTGGGCACGCTGCTGCTGGGCGAACCGATCACGCCCTTCACGGTCCTCGGCGGCGTTCTGGTCGTGACCGGCCTGGCGGTAGCGTTCGGACCCGGCGCCCGGTGACTGTATACTCGAAGTCGTGACCGAGCCTCGACGCTACCAGCTCCAGAACGACGCCGCCAACCGCCTGATCGCCGACCTGCTCGACGTCGAAGAAGTGCCGGCCGAGCGCCGCGGGTACTATCAGCAGCTGCTGACCACCGCGCTCAAGCTCCACGAGGACGGCGCCGGGACGGCCGACCTCAAGATCACCAACACGGAGCTCAAAGAGCTGCGTTACGCCTACAAGGTGTTCGCGCCGTACGCCGGTGTGCGCAAGGTGACGGTCTTCGGCTCGGCCCGCTCCGCCTCGAGCGAGGAGGCGATGGCCAGCGCGCGACTCTTCGGCAAGCGCATGACCGACGTGGGTTGGATGGTCGTCACCGGGGCCGGCGCCGGCATCATGGGCGCGGCCCAGGAGGGGGCGGGGGGCGAGAAGAGCTTCGGGCTGAACATCCGCCTGCCATTCGAGCAGGAGGCCAATCCCTGGATCGCCTCCGATCCCAAGCTCATCACCTTCAAGTACTTCTTCACGCGCAAGCTCTTCCTGGTGAAAGAGGCCAGTGGCGTGGCGCTGTTCCCCGGCGGGTTCGGGACGATGGACGAGACCTTCGAGCTCCTCACCTTGATGCAGACGGGCAAGTCGGCGCTCGTCCCGGTCGTGCTGATCGAGGCCGGGCCCAAGCCGTACTGGCGCATCTGGCACCGGTGGATCGCGGGCACCCTGGTCGAGCGCGGGCTCATCGATCCCGAGGACACCTCGTTGTTCAGGATCGTCGATACGCCCGACGAGGCCGTGGCCGAGATGACGGGCTTCTATCGCGTCTACCACTCGTCGCGTATCGTCGGCGACGATCTGGTCCTCCGGCTGACCCGGCCCTTGCAGGCCGCTCAGGTCGCCGACCTTCAGGACAAGTTCGCCGACATCCTCAAGGGACCGGCGAGGCTCGAGCCGGGCCCGGTGCCCCAGGAGCTCAGCGAGTTCCCCGAGCTCGCGCGGCTGATCCTCCCGTTCGACCACCGCTCGTTCGGCCGACTCCGCCAGCTGATCGACTTCGTCAACCAGCTCTAGTCGGCCCCCGGGCGGCTGCCCCGGTCCCCCCCGACCGCGTCTTTCACGAGAGATGGCCCGCGGTGTCTCAGTAGGCGAGGGAGGGATACATGGCGCGCGCGGACCGGCTCCAGTCGGGATTTCTCGTTCTGGCAGATATTTCAGGGTTTACGGCGTTCGTGACTGCGACCGAGCTCGAGCACGGCGCTGAGGTGACCGGAGTGCTGCTGGGTGGGGTGATGGAAGCCCTGGCGCCTCCTCTGGAGATCCAGGAGCTGGAAGGCGACGCCGTCTTCGCGCTGGCCCCGGACGACGGCGCAAAGACTGACCGGGCCCTCATGGAGGCGTTCAGTCGCGCATTCCAGGCCTTCAGCGAGCGGCAGCGTGAGATGTCCCTGGACACGAGCTGTCTGTGCCGGGCGTGCCGCGGCGTGCTCGGCCTGAGCCTCAAGCTGATCGTCCATCACGGAAGCTTCATGCGGCAGACCGTGCGCGGGCGCTCGCGCGTCGCCGGCCCGGACATCATCCTGGCTCACCAGTTTCTCAAGAACGACGTCGAGCCCCGAACGTACGTGCTCTTCACGGACGCCGCGGTGGAGCGCCTCGGGATCGACCCCACGGCCGCCGGCATGGAGCGCTACACGGGCAAGTACGCCCACTTCGAAGAGATGGACTGCTTCGTGGTCTCTCTCGACCGCTTCGGGCGGCGCGGCGAGGGCGTCAGCCCCGAGATGCTACTCGGGCTCCGGTCGCTCCTGGGTGACCTGACACTCGGTGCAGACCCAGGTACGCAGGACGACCTTCGTTCGGTCGTCGCGGCGTAGGGTCCACGCGATGAAGGCCAGGCGCCCGCAGTTGGGACAGCGCTCGGGTCGGGCGTTGGGCGGGAGAATCGACGGCAGCCACGGGATCTTGGCGGGCATCGCACCCGATCATAACAGGTGACCCCGGGGCCCAGTACAATAGGGGCCATGAGACGGCTCCGTGTCGCCCTGGGGCAGATCAACCCCACGGTCGGCGACTTCGACGGCAACGTCCGCATGATCGTGGACGCGATCGAGCGGGCGCGCGCGCTCGGCTCCCAGCTGGTGGCCTTCCCCGAGCTCGCGATCACCGGCTATCCGCCCGAGGATCTCCTGTTCAAGCCCGCCTTCATCGAGGCGAATCTGAAGGCGCTCGACGAGGTGACACGCGTCTCGCGGGGGCTCTCGGTCGTGGTGGGCTTCGTCGACAAGCGCGACGACATCTTCAACGCGGCGGCCGTGCTGCACGACGGAGTCAGAGCCGGGGTCTATCACAAGCAATATCTGCCGAACTACGGCGTCTTCGACGAGAACCGCTACTTCCAGGCGGGCACCGAGACCCAGGTCTTCGCGGCGGGCGAGACGACCTTCGCCGTGAACGTGTGCGAGGACATCTGGTACCCCGCGGGACCGACCACGGTGCAGGCCCTCGGCGGCGCCGAGCTCCTCGTCAACATCAACGGCTCGCCCTACCATGCCGGCAAGGCCCGCTTCCGCGATCAGCTGGTGTCGACCCGCGCAGTGGACGATCTCGTGTGCGTGGCCTACGTCAACATGGTGGGTGGCCAGGACGAGCTCGTGTTCGACGGCGCCAGCATGGTCGTGAACGAGCACGGTGAGTGCCTCGCGCGCGGGCGGATGTTCGAGGAGGACCTGGTCGTCGCCGACCTCGACCTCGAGGCCGTCTTCCGCGCGCGGCTGCACGACTCGCGGCGGCGCAAGGAGAAGCTCGTCGTCCGCGAGAGCGCCACCCGCGTCTCGCTGCCGCCGCTGCCCACGCCCGACGCGCCGCCGCTCTCACCGCGTGAGGTGCCCGCGCTCACCCCGGTCGCGGAAGTGTTCGGGGCCCTGGTCCTTGGTACGCGCGACTACGTCCGGAAGAACGGGTTCAAGCGCGTGGTCATCGGTCTCTCGGGCGGCATCGACTCGTCGCTGGTCGCCGCGGTCGCCGTCGAGGCGCTCGGCCGCGAGAACGTGGCGGGCGTGGGGATGCCGTCCGCGTACTCGTCGGCGGGGACGCGGCGCGACGCCCAGCGGCTGGCCAAGCACCTCGGCATCGAGTTCCTGACGATCCCGATCACGCCGCTGCTCAACGCTTACAAGCGGACCCTCGGCAAGGCGTTCAAGGGGATGAAGGAAGACGTCACCGAGGAGAACATCCAGGCCCGGATCCGGGGCAACCTCCTCATGGCGCTCTCGAACAAGTTCGGCTGGCTCGTGCTGACGACCGGCAACAAGAGCGAGTACAGCGTGGGCTACACGACGCTCTACGGTGACATGGCCGGCGGCTTCGCCGTCATCAAGGACGTCCCGAAGATGCTGGTCTACGACGTCGCGCGCCACGTCAACGCGCGCGCCGGCCGGCCGGTCATTCCCGAGACCGTGTTCACGCGGGCGCCCTCGGCCGAGCTACGGCCCAACCAGACCGACCAGGACACGCTGCCGCCCTACGACGAGCTCGACCGCATCCTCGAGGGCTACGTCGAGGAGGACCAGGGCGTGAACGATCTGATCGCCTGCGGATTCCCGCCCGATACGGTGCGCCGCGTCGTGTCCATGGTCGACGCGAACGAGTACAAGCGCCGTCAGGCCCCGATCGGCGTCAAGATCACCCCGCGCGCATTCGGCCGCGACTGGCGCCCGCCGATCGTCAACCGCTTCCGCGAGCGCTAGGCCTCGGGCCGGCGGCCCGCCGGGGCGCGGTCATGGCGCATGCACGACCGTTTCGGTTCGGAGTGTTCGGGGAAAACGCCCGGTCGCGCGAGGCCCTGCTCGACACGGCGCACCGAGCCGAGGATACGGGATTCTCCACCTTCCTGATCCGGGATCACTTCATCGAGGAACCGTTCGGGCATCAGCTGGCCCCGCTGGCGGCCCTCGCCACGGTGGCCGGCGCGACGAGCCGACTGCGAGTTGGGAGCCTGGTTCTTTCGAACGACTACCGGCATCCGGTGATGCTCGCCAAGGAGATCGCGACGCTCGACGTGCTGTCGAGCGGCCGTGTCGAGCTGGGGCTCGGGGCGGGCTTTTCGCAGGCCGAATATGACGGTGCCGGCATCCCGTTCGATCCGCCTCGTGTCCGGGTCGACCGCCTCGAGGAGTCGATTCACGTTCTCAAGGGGCTTTTCTCGGAGGGGCCGCTCACGTTCTCCGGCACGCACTACGCGGTGACGCGCCTCGACGCCTTTCCGAAGCCTGTGCAGCGCCCGCATCCGCCGCTGCTGATCGGGGCCGCGGGCAAGCGCATGCTCTCGATCGCGGCACGCGAAGCCGATATCATCGGCTTTCAAACCGTGTCCACGGCGAACGGGATGATGACGAACGATCCCGGCGGCCGTCTGCCCCAGGCCGTCACCCAGAGGGTCGAGCAGGTGCGTCAGATCGCGGGTGAGCGATTCGGCCGGATCGAGCTGAGCATGGTGGCGACGGTCGTCTTCGCCGAACAGCCGCGTCAGGAGGCCGAACGGTTCGCGCGCGAGAGAGGATGGGAGGGCCTCTCCGCCGAGCAAATCCTAAAGATGCCGTCGGTCTTCATCGGTTCGACGGATCACATCGTCGACGAGATGCGCGCGCGCCGTGAGCAGTACGGATTCTCCTACTACGTCGTGCTCGACCGCGCCATGGCGCAGGCCGCTCCGCTCGTCAGCCGCCTGGCCGGGACGTGAGCCCATGAGCCCGCGCGAGATGTCGGGCCTAGAGATATTCCAGGCCGAAGGGATTCTTCTTGCCCACGCGACGGCGACCTGCGCCATCTTGCGGCCGCAGTCCGGCTAGCAGCTTCCTCGGCTGAGATGCGCGTCGTCGTCAACGGGGTGCGGCTCTTCTTCGACGTGGAAGGCGCGAGCCTCGTGCCCGACGGCCCCGTGATGCGGGAGAAGCCGACGCTCCTCCTGCTCCACGGCGGCCCGGGCCTGGATCACTCGATCTACAAGCCCGCGTTCTCCGCGCTGGCCGACATCGCCCAGGTCGTCTTCCTCGACCATCGCGGCCACGGCCGCAGCGATCTCGGCTCTCCGGAGACCTGGACCCTGGCGCGGTGGGCCGACGACGTCCGCGCATTCTGCGACGCGCTCGGGATCGCGCATCCGATCGTCTACGGCGCCTCGTTCGGCGGCACGGTGGCCCTCGCGTACGCCACGCGCCATCCGACCCATCCCGCCAAGCTCATCCTGGTGAGCACCGAGGCCGCGGGCGATACGCACCTGGATCGGCGCGTGGCGCTGTTCGAGCGCTTCGGAGGTCCGGAGGTCGGCGCGCTGGCGCGCCGACGCTTCATCGAGGGCCGGGGCCACACTGACGTGGCGTCCGTCGAAGCCTGGCTTCGCCTGGCTTTCCCGCTCTACACGCGGACGCCGCGCAATCCTGACGTCGCGCGACGTGCGGTTCGCCATCCCGAGGTCACGCACTGGTTCACCCGCCCGGGCGGCGAAGGGCACACGTTCAACTTGGTTCCGGATCTCTCACGCGTGCAGTGTCCGACGCTCGTGCTCGGCGGGGAAGACGATCCGATGACGCCGATCGAATGTCAGGCCGCTATCGCGGCAGCGCTCCCGGCGCACCTGGTCCGGTTCGAACGCTTTGCCGGATGCGGGCACGCGGTGCTGCCGGACGCGCCGGAGCGCGCCCTGGCGGTGATCCGGGAGTTCATCGCGCGCTAGCCGTAGACGGTGAACTCGACCAGGTTGTCGTCGGGGTCGCGGAAGTACACGCTGGTCGACGTGCCGCGCGCGCACGTGCGCGGTCCGGGGCCGGCCTCGGGCTTGATGCCGTTTTTCTGCAGGAGCGCGAGGATCTCGTCGACGGTTCCGCCCCACTCGAGACAGAAGTCGGCGCCGCCCACCGTCGGGCGCCGCGCGCCGAGATAGCCCGGACGCGCGGGCGCGTCGGGCCCGTGGACGTTGATCTTCTGCGCGTCGTTGATGCGGATCGTCGCCATGTCCGGCCGCCCCGGTCGCTTCTCCCACGCGATCGTGAAGCCGAGCCCCTCGTAGAAGCGCAAGGTGCGCTGCAGATCGCCCGCGACGATCACCCAGTGGTCGATGCCCTTGATTGCCATCGTCGTCTCTCCCGTCTGATTCACCGTCGCGCCTCGGCCGGGCGGGGCCCCAGCCCCGCGACGGCCTGCAGCGCGAACCGCGTCACACGCGCGTGTACTTCACGACGCGGCGGGGGCGTCCCCACGCGCCGGGCCGCACCACGTAGAGATCACCGCGCGAGTCGCCCCAGATGCCGTGACACGAGCGGAAGCTCGGATCGCCCCATTGCGCCAGTCGCCCGCCGTCGAGCGTCAGGACGCTGACCAGCCCACCGTTGTGCTCGGGGATGTAGACGACGTCGTCGGCGTCTACGTAGAGGGCCGCCGGGCCGATCAGCTTGGTCGGCCAGATCTCGAGCAGCTTGCCGTCCTGGTCGAACACCTGCACGCGGTCGTTCTCGCGATCGCACACGAGCACGCGCCCGCGGCGGTCGATCCACACCCCGTGGGGCAGGTTGAACTGTCCCGGACCCGTACCCGGCTCGCCCCAGGAGAAGAGATACGTGCCGTCCGCGGCGAACTTGTGCACGCGCGCGTTACCGTAGCCGTCGGTCACGAACATCTCGCCCGACGGTGTCAGGGCGATGTCCGTCGGCAGGTTGAAGGGGCCGCCGCCGTGCGTGACGTTCCGGTAGGCGGCCGAGCTGAAGTCCTTCGGATCGACCCCGGTGTCCGAACGGTACCCGCGCGTCCCGACGGTCTTCAACAGCGAGCCCGTGGGGCTGAAGTAGAGCATCTGCCCGTGATCGCGGTCCACGATCCAGAGATTGTCCTGGGCGTCGGCGCGGATCGTGTGCGGAAACGCGAAGAGTCCCGCGCCCCACGACGAGAGCACGTTGCCGCCGCGGTCGAAGACGATGATCGGATGCTCGGGCGACCGGCTGAAGCCATAGACGCGATCGCGCGAGTCGACCGTCACCGCCGCGACCGGGATCGTCCAGCCGGCGGGAAGCTTGGCCCAGTCGTCGTCGACTTCGTAGGAGTACTTGCCGTTTCCGACTCTCGTGCTCACGTGACGCCCCCTTCCATGTCTGTCTGCCGCTCGTGGCCTTCAGAGCTTACCCCGCGACACCCTCCATCTGCAGGGTGTAGAGCCGGCGGTAGAGACCGTCGCGCGCCAGGAGCTCGTCGTGGCGCCCGACCTCCGCGATTCGCCCCTCGTGCACCACGACGATGCGGTCGGCGTTGCGCACGGTCGCGAGCCGGTGGGCGATGACCAGCACCGTGCGCCCCTGCATCAGCTCGGCCAGCGCCTGCTGGATCATGAACTCGCTCTCGGCGTCGAGGTCCGACGTGGCCTCGTCGAGGATCAGGATCGGCGGATTTTTCAGAAACGCGCGCGCGATCGCGATGCGCTGGCGCTGGCCGCCCGAGAGCCGCACGCCGCGCTCGCCCACGAGCGTCTGATAGCCGTCGGGGCAGCCGGCGATGAACTCCTCGGCGTGCGCCTGACGGGCGGCGCGGACGACGTCCTCGAACGGGGCACCGAGCCGACCGTAGGCGATGTTGTACAGGATCGAATCGCTGAAGAGGAACGTCTCCTGGGTCACGATGCCGATCAGGGCGCGAAGCGAAGCCTGGCTGACGTCGCGCAGGTCGTGGCCGTCGATCGCGATCCGCCCGGCGCTCACGTCGTGGAAGCGCGGCAGCAGGTCCATCAAGGTCGACTTGCCGGCGCCGCTCATGCCCACGAACGCGACCACCTCACCGCGGCCCACCGTCAGCGACACATCACGGAGCGTGAGCTCCTCGGAGTCGGTATGCCGGAAGCTCACGTGCTCGAACGCGAGGCTTTCGCGGAAGGCGTCGAGCGCCACGGCGTTCGGGCGGTCCGCGATCGCCGGCGGCAGATCGAGGATCTCGAAGACTCGCTCGACGGACGAGGTCGACTGCTGCACCGTATTGACGATCCGCGAGAGCTGCCGCACCGGACCATAGAGGAGAGCCACCGCCGCGGTGAACGAGAAGAAATCACCGGGCGTCATCGTGCCGTTGATGACCTGCTGGCCGCCGTACCAGAGGGCGCCCATGATGCCGAAGGCGGCCAGCACTTCCATGAGCGGGTCGGTGATCTCGTCGGTGCGGTGATCCTTGAGCGCAAGGGACAGGAGCCCGCGGTTGACGCGGTCGAAGCGGTCGATCTCGTGCGACTCGCGCCCGAACGCCTTGACGATCTTCGTCCCCGAGAACGCCTCGTGGAGGAGCACGTTCAGCTCGGCGATCTTCTGCTGCGACCGTTTGTTGATGCGATAGAGCCGCCGGCCGATGGCGCGTACCGCCACGCCGACGAAGGGGAAGACCACCAGCGCGATCACGGCCAGCCGCCAGTCGCGCACGAACATGACGGTCGCGAGCGCGACGACCATCACCGTCTGGCGGATCGTCATGACCAGCACCGTCGACGACAGACGCGCCAGGCGGTTCACGTCGGTCACGACCCGCGACATCAGCTCTGCCGTGTGCCGGCTCGTGAAGAACGACAGCGACATCCGCTGCAGGTGCGCGTAGAGGTCGCGACGGAGCCGCGCGATCACGCGCTCGCCGATCGAGGCCATCAGGTACGACTGGCCATAGCGGGCCAGACCCTTGGCGATATACGCGGCGAGGAACAGGAGGGGGATGAGCTTCAGCATCCTCGCGTCGCGGCGGATGAAGACGTCGTCCATCGCCGGCTTGACGAGCCAGGCGATCGTGCCCTCCGTCGCGGCGACCACGATCGCGAGCACGGTGCCGATGACCAGCGCCGGGACATGCGGGCGGAGGTAGCCGAGCAGGCGCCGGTAGAGGTCGGCCCGGATGCTCACGCCGACCTCGTCTCGACGAGGCGGCGATAGAGCGCCTCGGTCGCGTCGAGCTTGGCGCGGAGCGAGAAGTGCGCGTCCACGCGCTTGCAGCCGGCGCGCGCCATCGCCTGGGCCCACGTCGGGTTCTCGATCACGCGACGGAGCGCGCGCGCCAGCGTCTCCGGGTTGCGCGGGGGCACGAGCAGGCCGGTCTCGCCGTCGATCACCAGCTCGGACATGCCGGCCAGATCGGTGGCGACCACCGGGCGCTCGCAGGCGAGCGCCTCGCGGATCGAGCCGGTGAGCCCCGCGCCGGCATAGGAGGCGTCGACGACCACGTCCGAGGCGGTCAGGATCTGCGGGACGTCCTCGCGGTGGCCGAGCACGAGCACGCGGCCGTCGAGCCCTCGCCCGCGCGCGTGTGCGCCGAGCTCCGCGACGCGCGGCGGCGGCGCCCCCACGAAGAGCAGTCGCGCGCGAGGTACGTCCGGCGCGATCTGCGCCACGGCGTCGAGCACGTCCCGCCAGCCACGCCAGGACCGAACCCCGATCTGCGTGATCAAGAAGTGCTCGGGGGCAAGGCCGAGCTCCCGCCGGATCGGCTCGCCGTCGAGGCCGGGATGGAAGCGCTCGACGTCGGTCCCCGAGTAGATCACCTCGATCTTCTGCGCCTGCACGCCCGTCGCGACGAGGTCGCGCTTGATCGACTCGCAGACCGCGACGATCGCGTGCACGCGACGGCTCGTGTACCCCAGCCGCCGCGCTCGCGGGACGTGGAAGCTCACGCCCCGGTTCAGGACAAGCCGGGACCGCGCGCCCATGAGCCCGGCGAGCAACGCGAGGGTGCGGGCGCGGCCCTTGTGCGCGTGAGCCACCTGGATGTTGCCGGCCCGGATCACCTTCGCGAGCCGCCACGCCGCGCGGACGTCCCACGCGCGCTGCATCGGGACCGGGACGTAGCCGACACCCGCCTCGCGCATCCGCTCGGCCCAGAGCTCGCTCGGCGGCGTCGCGACGGTGACGGCGTGACCGCGGGCGGCCAGGCCGATCGCGAGGTCGCGCAGCTGGATCGCGGCGCCGGTGAAGTAGTCGGCCTTCGGGTACAGCTGCAAGATCCGGAGGGAGGAGCTGGTAGTCACGCTCCGAAGAAGGCGCGCACCGTGGCGATCACGCGATCGATTTCCTCGTCCGCGTGGTCGGCCGACATCGGCAAGGTGAGGATTTCCTCGACGAGCCTTTCCGTGCGCGGCAGCGGCGGCGGCGAAAGGTGCTCGACCGGGGGCTGGCGATGCGTCGGGACCGGGTAGTGGATCCCGGTCTGGATCCCGCGCTCCTTGAGGAACTTCGCCAGCTCGGCGCGGCGCGGTGTGCGCACCACGTAGAGGTGATAAACGTGGCGGCCGTGCTCGCGCTCCTCGGGCAGGGCGAGGGGCAGGTTGGCGAGCCCGTCCGCGTAGCGGAGCGCGAGCGCGCGCCGGCGCTCGTTCATCGCGTCCAGGCGCGGCAGCAGCACGCGGAGCGCCGCCGCTTGCAGCTCGCTGAACCGCAGATTGAAGCCGAGCTCGGCGTGCACGTTCTTGTCGAGTCGGCCGTGGTCCCGCAGCCGGCGGCAACGGTCGGCGATCTCGTCGTCGCGGGTGAGGACGGCGCCGCCGTCGCCCATGCCCGGCAGGTTCTTCGACGGATAGAAGGAGAACACGGCGGCGCGGCCGAAGCTGCCGACCCGTCGTCCGTCCCACTCCGCTCCCTGGGCCTGCGCGCAGTCCTCGAGGATCCAGATCCCGAGCCGCGAGGCCAGCCGCTCGACCGCCGCGAGATC
>Ga0066710_100002166_pt1 | contig 15589 bp, 10 predicted proteins | sample GraSoiAngelo_159_FD_79666 | JGI IMG/M metagenome (GOLD analysis project Ga0066710, IMG submission 79666) | Grasslands soil microbial communities from the Angelo Coastal Reserve, California, USA - 14_1009_16_40cm | ecosystem: Environmental > Terrestrial > Soil > Grasslands | place: USA...
TGGCCACCTGCTCGGTGTTGATGTCGCGCAATACCACGGGCAGGCCGCGCGAACTGAGCCAGTGGGCGATGCCCGCGCCCATGACACCCGCGCCGATGACCGCAGTGCGAACAACCGGTTTGACGGCGGCGGCAGCGTCCCCGGCGAGGTAGCTCCGTTTCTTTGCCTGTTCCTGCATGAAGAAAATTCGGACCAGGTTGCGGCATTCGTCGGTCTGCGCCAGTTCGAGAATGGCGTCACGTTCGAGCCGGAGTGACTCTTCGAGGGGCAGCGAAACGCTTTTGCTCACGACCTCGAGCGCCTTGAACAAAGCCGGATAGTGCCGGCGCGTCTTCTTCAGCAGTCGCGATTCGACCTGGAGCGACAAGGCGGCGGCAAAAAGCCGGTTGTTGGTCGCCCGGAGTTTGAATCCGTGCCGCCCGCGGCGTCCTTGCCGGCCTCGAGTCAGGATTCTGCGAGAGGCGAATTCGACCAGACGCTCGCGCGGAACGAGGTCGTCCACAATCCCATATTTGAGCGCCTGCCTGGGGGCCAGCGTTTTGCCGCCCAGGATGATGTCCAGCGCGCGCGGCAAGCCGATCAAGCGGGGCAAACGGGTGCTGCCACCCCAGGCCGGCAGTATGCCGAGTTGCGTCTCGGGCAGTCCGATCTTCGTCGCCCGATCCGCGGAAGCGACACGATAGTCGCAGGCCAGGCACACTTCGAGGCCGCCACCCAAACACGCGCCATGAATCGCCGCGGCCGTCGGAATCTCGAGGGACGCCAGTCGGTTGAACACGCTCTGGCCGAGTTCAATCAGGCTCGCGAATCCCCCCACCAGGTTGCCCGCCACCGCGTGCAGGTCGGCGCCCGCGATGAAGATGGAATTCTTGGCGCTCGCCAGCACGACGCCCCGGAGTTCAGTGGAACCGGCAATGAAATCCAGGTGCGCATCCAATTCCTGCAGTGTCGCGCGATCGAAAACATTGGCGGAGGAATTGGGACGATCAAACGTCAGGACGCAAATCGAGTCATTGGTGACCTGCCGCTGCACCAAAGCGAACGTCGCCGGCGCCTGGCGCGATGAATCCGATGATTCACCGACCGACTTCTCGGCCGCGGCCGGGGTTCGCCGCCCGTTCCCGGCTAAAACTCGGGTTCTCATAAGGCCTCCAGCCACAGCGCCGCGCCCTGTCCGCCGCCGACGCAGAGCGAGACCAGGGCGCGCTTTGCTTGTCTCCGTTTCAATTCCTTCAGACTCGAAAGGACGAGCCTCGCGCCGGTTGCTCCCACAGGATGGCCGATCGCAATTGCGCCGCCATTGACGTTGAGCTTCGCGCGGGGGACCGCTGCGAACGGCCGATCCCGGCGCAGCACCTTGCGCGCAAATTTTTCCGATTCCATCGCCTTCAACACGGCCAGCACCTGCGCGGCAAACGCTTCGTTGATCTCGACCAGGTCGGCGTCGGCGGGAGTCAGTCCGGTCTGCGTTTCCAGCTTGTGCATGGCGAAGACGGGACCCAGTCCCATCCGCGTCGGATCGCAGCCGGCGTAACTGTAACCAGCCAGATAACCGAGGGGTGTGAAACCCAGTTCACGCGCTTTCGACTCGGACATGACGAGCAGCGCCACGGCGCCGTCGGTGATTTGGGAAGCGTTACCCGGCGTGACCGTGCCCGTCTTGCGCTCGAACACGGGCTTGAGCGCGGCCAGGGCTTCCAGCGTCTGGTTGGAGCGCGGACCGTTGTCCCGGGCGATGACGGAATTCGCCGCGCGCGCCGGCAAATGGACCGGAAAGACCGGGCATATCTCCTCGGCAACCCGCTCGCGAGCGGCCAGTGCCCGGCGATGGGATTCGAGGGCGAATTCGTCCTGCTCCTGCCGGCTCACGCCAAATTCCCTAGCGAGCACTTCGGCTGTCTCGCCCATATTCAACCCGCAGACCGGATCGGTCAGGCCAAGTTGAAGACCGATTCGCGGTCGGAAATCCGATGGACGGAAGGACGTCAACGCCCTGAGTTTACGGACGGGCGTCTTTGCCCTGGCCAACGCGGCGAACTTCGTTGCGGCCGATTGCCTGAAGAGCAGCGGAATTTGGGACATGCTCTCCGTGCCGCCAACGACAAACACCTCGCCGCGGCCCGCGACCATCTTTTCATAAGCCTGGGTGAGCGCTTCGCAACCGGAGGCGCAGTTGCGATGCACCGTTACGGCCGGAACGTGTTCGGGAACGCCGGCGCGCAGGGCGATCACGCGCGCGACATTGGCGGCATCGACCGGCTGGGCCACGCACCCGAAAATGACCTCATCGATCCGGTTCGGATCGAGGCCCGTTCGGGTCAGCAGCGCGTTGAGGGCGACGCGCCCGAGTTCATCCGCTCCCAGGCGCGCAAGGTCGGTTCCCATTTTGCAGAACGGCGTGCGAACTCCGTCAACAATGACCAACCGCTCGCTTTTCATTTGGCTATCTCAAGGGTTTCCTCGGAGGCGGCCTCGCCGGAGGAGGGGCTGCTCTCTTCCACAGGGGCGCTGTGGGTCACTGCGCCGGTCTTGCGCCGATCGACAATCTTCTGTTCCTTGAGTTGCACGCCCACGCCTTGCAACTCGCGCATTTCGTCCGCGTCGTGAAAGAGAATCCGATTGGGATGAATTTCGGTTTGGGTCACGAAGCGAGTGTTGAGTTCGCGAATGAGTTTGTCGTCGCGAACGTCGCCGGTCTTCTGAATGTGGAGCACGAGTTCATCGACCTCCAACGGATCATCGTTGAGCTTGCGCAACTCCAACTGCCAGGCGCCGACATGCTCGGCGTCGTCGAGGACGTGCTCGAGCTGGTTGAAATCCACGAGCGTGCCTTTGATCTTGTCCAGTCGCATTTCCTTCACCTCGGACGTGCGGGAGATGTCGCCGACCAATCGCGGCATTCGCCGGCCACAGTGCGGGCAGGGTTCATAAACCAGCCCGCCGTCAATCACATCACCGGTCCGATAGCGTAACACCACCGTGCCCCGCGCGTCGAGTGGAGTGAAAACCAACTCGCCCCCTTCGCCGGGCGAAACGGGCTCGCCGGTTTTGGGATCGACCACTTCAAAAATCCCAAGGTCGGGATAAATATGGAAGCCGCCGGACATCTCTTCCGGCCCGCACGGACATTCGGCCCAGGCCATTTTGGCCTCGGTGAAGCCGTAGGTTACAATGATGTCCGTCTGCTGTGCGCCCAGTCCGGCTGCAAGATGGGTCAGCTTGCGACGCAATCCGTCGGGAACCTTCTCGCCCCCCAGCACGATGCGGCGAAGGTTTTCGCACCGGATTCCCTGTTCGACAGCCGCGTGCAACACATGGTACATGAACGTGGGCATGCCAATCAGCACGTCCGGCTTGATTTTCGCGATGAGCCGAAGGTTGCCCTCAGTACCGAGCACCTTGCCGCCGCCTGTGCTGGCGACAAAGACGCCGCTGGCCATTCCCCCGTAATGCGTTTGCCAGAAGGCAAGATGCGGCGCGTACGGGAACAGGCTCACCAACCGCATCTCCCGCTGGGCGCCACAGACTTCAAACAGGCGCTGGCCGGCCACAGTCAAGTTGGCCAGGTCGCGCTGGGTATAGAGAAAGGGGATCGGATCGGCCGACCGTCCCGTCGTGCTGGTCATGAAAATGGGCCGGAATTCGGCCTCCAGACGGTTGCTCACTTCTGCACGACCGTCGAGCAACGCGCGTAGAATGGTGGATGGGCGTCGCGCGAGCACCTTCGGATCGGGAACCAGGATGAAATTCCTGGCGCGTTGGGGGCCTCCCGTGGTCTGGAGTAGGTCGGTCTTGGAACTGAAGGGCAGGCGCTGCAAATCTTCCAGAGACCGAATCGAATCGGCCGTGACGCCGTGTTGCCCGAACAGTTCCCGATAATGCGCCGAAAATGGCAAAACGATGCGACGGAGGTAATGCCTGAGCTTTTCCGCCTGCAAACGGCGAATTACGCGCTCAGGCAAGTCCTGCCAGCGGCTTGTCAACACCTTCGCGTTCATACGATTTGTCCCGCTTGTTAAAAAGTGATTTGATTTGATCCAGGTGCTCCTCGGCTGTGCGCCTGCCCAGCGCGATAAACTTGTGCGCCTTGTCGAACTCATACCAGTGCCCGTCCATTGCCAACGGCCGCAGCACGACGTCGGCGCGCCGGCAGGCCGCCTCGGCCACGCGAATCTGCGCGCCGTGGACTGCGCGCATCATGATGTCCAGGATATTCCCCGGAGCGAAATAATTGAGTTGCCGGTTAAGAGCTTTCAGAAAAACATGGCGCCGGCCATAAAGCGCTTCCTGTTCGCGCTCCCGCTCCACGCAGCACCGCATATAGGCTGGCGTGGGAATCGTGTTGACGGCGATGATCCGGCTGATGCCCATCTCTTCCAGCACGTCCACTGGCACCGGGTCCGTGATGGCGCCGTCCACGTAGCTTTCCCCGTCGATCTCGATGGGCGCGCAAACCCCCGGAATGGCGATGCTGGCGCTGACCGCCGAAGCCACCTCACCGCTCGAAAATACCACCCGGTCGAGCGTGTACAGATTCGTGGCGACGACGCGAACGGGCCGGGCCAATTCCGCAAAATGAGAGTCGCCAATCGTTTTTTGCAGGCGCCGCCCGACCGCCCGGCCACGAATGAAGCCCTCACGTGGCGGGAAAACCGGGTCCACCAGACGCCAGACCCGCCAGCGCCCTGCCAGTTCGCACGCGATCCGTTCCATGTCCTGGCCGTCGCAGCCATAACCCCAGACAGCGCCGATGTACGCCCCCATGCTGCAACCCGCCACCGCGTCCACCTCGATTCCGTTTTCTTCCAACACCTGGATGACGCCCACGTGGGCCAGGCCTCGAGCGCCGCCGGCCGAAAGCGCCAGCCCCACTCGACAACGGGAAATTTCCCGGGCCAGCCGGCGAACGTCCGCGCCGAACACTTTGGCAGTCGGCCGCTCGTCCGCCGCCGGGCAGTCGTGAATTAACGCGTGCAACAATCCGCCCATCTTTGTCGCCAGCTCCGACGGTACGCGCACGCGGTCGCCCTCATTCAGACAGAGCACCGTTTTGAGCCGGGAACAATCGCCATTGAAGCGAGAGCGTGCTTCCCTGAGAAGGAGGTCGAAGTCGTAGAGGTCCGCTTGGGATTGGCGGATGAAAAGATACGTTCGTTCAGAGTGGGCCACGCATTCAAACAACACCCGATCCGACACGTCCGGCCCGATTCGCAACAGCACCAGCGGGAAATGCCGTCCAAAATGCTCCAGCAACGGCCTTACGAAGTCCGGCTCATGCGGCCCACCGGACATCCGCACCTGTAGCCGTTTGAATCCGCCTTCGCCGTCAAGCAGACGCTCCGCGAAGCAAAACTCACCGTTCAATCTCGGCGCCACGGTCCCAAATTCCTGCAGTGAAACACCGGAGCTGACGCTGCCCAACTCGACCAGCAAAACAGGCTCCTCGGTTTGTGCTTGGCTCCACTGGGCCAGTCCATGGCCGATGAGGCGGTCGGGAATGCTGGGTGACAGCGAGACGAGAGTCATGATCCGAGTCCGGGAACCGGAGGCTTTTGGCGGTGACAGCCGCGCCCGGGTAATCCCCTCGCTTTCTTCGCAGCTCAGGTCCGAAAATTCTATGTGCTTCCTGACATTCATTTCCGTCGCCGACCAGCGACGGAAGGCCGAGCTGCACTCCACCCTTTGGGTTTAGCGAACCTTGACCGCCAGCAAACCGTCGCCAGTCGTTTTCATTGTAGTGCACGATGTCCCGGTCGCAAAGGTGACCTCTCTGCCGCCCGAAACCTGGTAGCGCGTCGTCACTTCTCGTTTTGACCGCCCGACATTCATGCCATCTAATTATTTCGAGAACAATGTATAAGGCAACATTCGTGCCGTCAAAGAAACCATCGCAAATTTTGGAAATTTTATTTCAGCCAGGTCGCTTTGCGATTTTGGTGAGCTGTGCTAGCTTGCGTGTTGACACTCCACCAACGGCCTCTGCATTCTTCCCTCGCGAGCCTCACGGCTTCAGTTACCCGGTATCCATCGGCGGCTCTGGGTGGGCGAAATGCTCAACATTTGAGGCTCAATAACCATGATTCTCCGGGATAAAACAAGAGAGACGCGCCGCGGTCAAAAGTGGCTCCGAGATCGATTTTCGTGCCCGTGATCCTCAAGCCCTGAGAGTCGGGACGCAAGGCTTCCCGGCGATGGGCGAGGTTCTTCCTGTCAGTTGTGAGAAAGGGTTCCTAAAGGGGATAGCCGCGACCATAGGGTTCAAGGTAGTATTAACGCGCCATGGGCTTCCCTAGCTCCGGTACGCCGCGCCGAGATAAGCGCGATCACGTTGTAGGCGCCAGCACGGTCAGCTTTGGTAATTCGGTCATCGATCGGCGTAGCTGTAAAGCGCCCAGTCTGACGCGGGACGCAAAAGAGCCACTCTCATGGCATGAACAGCCGTGATCACCGCCAAACAATTCGGCCGGACAGAGCGTGCCTTCGATTGGGTTGACCTGGCCGTCGTCGGTCTGCTCGTCGCGCTCATCTACTCGATGGTGGCCGTGGCTCGTGAATGGAGCGGCCCGCTGCAACCGGTTGCAGAGATTCACCTGGAGGCGCGTTACCTTCCCCTCTACGCGCTGTTCAGTCTGTCGCGCGGAGTCATCGCTTACGGCGTGTCGTTCCTGTTCACGGTGGTTTACGGCTACGCGATGGCGCGCGTGGCTGGCGCCGAGCGGCTGATGCTGCCGGTGCTCGATATTCTCCAAAGCATTCCGGTCCTCGGCTTCCTGCCAGGGTTCGTGCTCGGACTGGTCCACCTGTTTCCGCATCGAAACCTGGGCCTGGAAATGGCGTCCGTGTTGATGATTTTCACCGGACAAGTTTGGAACATGACGTTCTCATTTTACTCGTCGCTGAAATCCGTGCCGCCGGATTTGGTTGCGGTCGCGCGTTTGTCGAAGCTGCGCTGGTGGGAACGTTTCTTCCGCCTCGACCTCGCGTACGCGGCAACCGGACTGGTTTGGAACAGCATGATGTCGATGGCAGGTGGATGGTTCTTTCTCAGCATCAGCGAGGCATTCGTGCTGGGTGAACACGACTTTCGCCTGCCCGGCTTGGGTTCCTACATGAGTCTGGCCATCGAACGCGGAAATTCGCGGGAGCAGGTGTTCGGCGTGCTCACGATGCTGGGCATGGTTGTGTTCGTTGACCAACTGCTCTGGCGTCCGGTCGTGGCGTGGGCGCAGAAGTTTACAGACGAAGAAACAGACGGGGCCGAGTCGTGGCTTTGGGAGCGGGTGCGCCGTTCGCGCTTGTGGCACGCCTGTTTGCGGCTGTCGGGGCTCATCTCTTACCCTTCCAGGCGGACGACGTCTCAGATCGAAGCTCCGTCTCCTCGCGCCGACCACGTGCGCCAATGGTCCAAGCCGCTGGCGCTCTCGCTTACGGTCGCCGGGGTCCTCTACGGCCTGGTGAAATATGCCCACCTGCTGGCGACGCTTGATGGCGGCGAGTGGCTGGATTTGTTCCGCAGCACAGCGGCCACTTTTCTGCGCGTGCTAAGCGCCGTCGCGCTGGCGTCGCTCTGGACTGTTCCCGTCGGCGTGATGATTGGCCGAAGCCCACGCTGGTCGCGGGTTTTTCAACCAACGATCCAGATGGCCGCGAGCTTTCCGGCCCCCATGATTTTCCCCGTCGTTGTAGGTGGAATGCTGATGTTCGGAGTGGGCCTCGGGATTAGCTCAGTCGTGCTCCTTTTGCTGGGCACACAATGGTATATCCTGTTCAACGTCATCGCGGGAAGCAGCTCGATTCCGCGCGAGCTGTGGGAAGTGTCGCGATTGGCGCGATTCTCCTGGCGGGATCGCTGGCAGAAACTCATCCTGCCAGCCATCTTTCCCAGTCTCCTGACTGGTTGGATCACCGCCATGGGTGGCGCGTGGAACGCCAGCATCGTTGCCGAATTCATCAAGTATCGCGGCCAGACGCTCGCGACGACCGGGCTGGGCGCGGCGATCAGTCAGGCGACTGAGCGCGGCGACTTCCACGTCCTCGCAGCCGCGGTCGGCCTCATGGCCGTGACCGTGGTCGGCTTCAACCGGCTCGTCTGGCGCCCGCTCAGCCATCGGGCACAGACGCGCTACAGCTTGAACGAATGATTATGGCGACGGTTCTCTTGGAAATCCGAAACCTGTTCCAGCGCTTCCCGCTTGCGGGCGGCCAAAGCATGCAGATTCTTCACGATATCAGCCTCGAAATTCGCGAACAGGAAATCGTTGCCGTTCTGGGGCCGTCGGGCTGCGGCAAGTCCACCTTGCTGCGCGTCATCATCGGGCTCGAAACACCCTCGTCGGGCCAAGTTCTTTATCACGGAAAGGTACAGAGCGGGCTGAATCCTTCCGCCGGGCTGGTCTTCCAGAACTTCGCCCTCTTTCCGTGGCTGACTGTGCAACAGAACGTAGCGATGGGGTTGTCGAGTCTGCCCTTGGGCGAGGCCGCGCGCGAAAAGCGTGTGCAGCGGGTCATCGACGCCGTGGGTCTGGAAGGATTTGAAGAAGCCTATCCGAAGGAACTTTCCGGCGGCATGAAACAGCGTGTCGGCTTTGCCCGCGCTTTGGCCGTTGAGCCGGAACTCCTGTGCATGGACGAACCATTCAGTGCCCTCGACGTCCTCACCGGCGAGACACTCCGCAACGAAGTCATCGACCTCTACACCAGCCGGACGTCAACGGTAAACACCATCCTGATGGTCACGCACAGCATCAGCGAAGCGGTCTTTATGGCCACCCGCATTGTCGTGATGGGCGCGCATCCGGGAACCATTCGCGCCGTGCTCGACAATCCGCTGGCCTATCCGCGCGACGAGCGCCACCCGGATTTCTTCAAACTCAGCCAGAAGCTCCACGCACTCATCACCCAGACCGTGATGCCGGAAGAGCCGGCTCGTGGCGCTGCCACAGGCGCACGCCGACCGATCGTCCAGTCCATTCCAACCGTTTCACTGGCGGCCACCGTCGGCTTGCTCCAGGTACTCGAAAATGAAGGAGCGGTCGAACTCTTCGAGCTGGCGCGCGGTGTCGATTTGGAGTTCACGCAATTGCTGCTGGTCGTCAAAGCCGCGGAGCTGCTTGGCTGGGTGACGACGCCGGGACAGCGGGTGGAGATGACGGAGGACGGGCGAAAGTTTCTCCGTGCCAACATCAATACGCGCAAGCAACTGCTCAATGCCAGGCTCCAAGAGGTATTTGTCTTCGACTTGATAATTCAGATGTTGAAACAATCCGACAAGGGCGAACTTCCTGACGAAGAAATCCTCTGCGAGCTGGCGCTGCACTTCCCGCACGAGCGTCCGCAGCGCATTTTCCGGACGGTCGTTGCGTGGGCACGCTACGCCGAACTGTTCAAATACAGCGGCACCCGGAAAGTGGTGTACGGGCTGAATCCAGCCAGATAAGCTCTCACTTCCTTGTCCAAAAAACATTGACCGGCTTGCCCCTGCCCGCTACTGCGCACGCACATCATGACCGGTCCCCAACTCTCCGTCGCCTTCTTTTTGCAGATGTTCGCCATTCTCGCCGTTTGCCGCCTCGTCGGCACGCTGGCCCGGCGCCTCGGCCAGCCGCAGGTCGTCGGTGAAATGATCGCGGGCGTGCTCCTGGGACCATCCCTCTTCGGCCTCTGTTTCCCCGATTTGCAAAAAAAACTCTTTCCGCCTGACTCGCTGAAGGTTCTCTACCGTCGGCGCGCAACTCGGCGTGGGTCTCTACATGTTTCTCGTGGGCGTGGAATTCAGGACCGACGTCTTTGCCAGCCGCGTGCGCAGCGCGGCGGCGGTGAGCGTCTCGGGCATGCTGGCGCCTTTCACGTTGGGCGCAGGCCTGGCCCTTTGGCTGATCCGAGTGCCCGGGCTCTACTCGGAGAAAGGCGACGCAGTTTGAAGCCATCCTGTTCCTCGGCGCGGCCATGTCCATCACGGCCTTTCCCATGCTCGCCCGCATCATTTACGAACGAGGCCTCACATCGGCCTGCAAAGGGGGATCATCCAGCCGGCGCTCTTTTCGATGATGGTGCCGATGGCGATAGTGACCACGCTTATGGCCTCGCCGCTGTTTGAGTTGGTCTATGGCCGTTGGGCGCGGCAGAAGGGCCAACTGGGCGCCACGCCAGAAGAGGCATGAATAACCCTCAAGGTCGAGGCTTGTTTTCGACCGCGAATCCAGGCCTCGCCCGAGGGCTAATGAGCGGGCTTGTTATGCCGGTGAAACCCGAATGACCGAATCCTGACTGCCGAATGGGTTTGCTATTTTAAGCTGGCACTCCGGGTCGTCCCGCCACTCGCCATCAACCAGGAAACGATAACGATGCTCGCCCGGGGCCAGCGATACGTTGACTCGCCAAATTCCACCGGAGTACTTGCGCAAGCTGATGGGGTTTTTCTGCCAGTGGGTAAAATCGCCCACGAGTATTACACTGGAAGCGGCGGGCGCCTTGAACGCGAACGTCTGCTCCACAGCCGCCGGCCTGGTTCTTGTCAATTTCTTGGCCATACCTGAATTCCTTTCCTTCTGTTTTACGTTCCTGTTTTGCGTTGTTCACGCACAGCCTGTTCGCACAAGTTCCAACAGGCCTTTGATCGCATCCAAATTAATAAGCCACGCCTGGAAACAAAAGGCTTTCCACTTCTTGCCATTGTCTGGTCATTTCTTCAATGCCTAGGCGACAGCCGGATTCCATACTTTTCCAAAACCGTGATTCCCGTCGAACTCTCATCTCCGAGTCGTCAATCTTTTCGACGATCCTCAACAGCTCTTCCCGAATGCTTGCTAGCGTAAGAAATTCCAAACTCAATTACAACTGAGAAGCTTCGGCTGGTCGGGAAGATTGGCACGTCAATGAAATCCGAGCGGCCCTGACCTTGTCGGCCTTGAGGCTCCCCCAAACTAGCTTGCCCTTGAGGAGGAAGCGTGCGAAATACGTCCCCGATGGAACGCAGCGAATCAGATTTTCGCCATCGGGTGCCGTTGTCCGGCGGCGGCGGGAGTTTTCGGGTCTTCATTCCCGAAGTATCGAGCAGCAGTAAATCTGCACCCTGGAAGATTCCACTGATACGTTTGTGTTAAATAAGTGCGCCCGTAGCTCAGTTGGATAGAGCAACTGCCTTCTAAGCAGTTGGTCGCGCGTTCGACTCGCGCCGGGCGCGCCAGTTCATTTGCGAATTTCGATTGCGGACCTACGATTTTTCCCCGCCATGCTCAACCTCGAACAACTTGCTGATCTCCTCGAAAAAAACCGCGCTGCCGCCCAGGCGCAAGTGAAGGAATTTTTCATCGCCGGCCGGGAGTTTTCCTTCAATTCGCAGCCCGCCCTCATGGGCGTGATCAATCTCTCTCCTGACTCGTGGTATCGCGAAAGCGTTTGTCTCACCGCCGAGGCCGCCGTGCGCCGCGGCAAAGTGCTCCACACGCAAGGAGCGGCGATCATCGACCTGGGAGCGGAGTCAAGCCTGGCGCACGCCGCGCGCGCGACCGACGCCAGCCAGAACACCAAATTGGTTCCGGTGATTAGAGGGCTGCGCGCGGCCGAAATTCTTGTCTCGGTGGAGACGTATCAGTCCGCTGTCACTCGAGCATCACTCGAGGCCGGAGCGAACATCGTGAATCTCACCGGCACCGCTGGCGCCGACGAAATATTTCGCATGGTGAGCGCGCATGGCGCGGCGGTGATCATCTGCTACGTCCAGGGAACAAACGTTCGTGAAGTCGGCGATTTCGATTTCACCGCTGACCTGGTGGCATCGATGTACGAACATTTCGCGCGCCAAATCGAGATGGCGTTGAAGAATGGCGTCGAGAAGATCTTCCTCGACCCCGGCTTGGGCTTCTATTACCCCAACCTCCTGGACAGCGCGGTCCGAGTGCGGCACCAGATGAGCGTTTTCCTGAACACCTTTCGACTCCGCACGCTCGGTTTTCCAGTTTGCCACGCCTTGCCCCATGCCTTCGATTATTTTGGTGATGAAGTGCGTTGCGCCGAGCCGTTCTTCGCCGTGCTGGCAGCGCTCGGCAAAACCGATCTGTTCCGCACCCACGAAGTGCCGCGCGTCAAGGCGGTCCTCGACACGCTGAGGCTCTTTTAGGGCGGAGGGAGGAAAACAATGTCTGCTTGTCAGTTCCTTCATTTCATGGTCAGACTTTGACCCGCACAATGAAAACCAGGAAGTCACTCAAAGCGAGCGATCCGCTCCGCCCCTACTCGAGCATTGTGCTGGACGGCCCGGAACGTGCCGCCGCCCGCGCGATGCTCTACCCCGTCGGCTTCAAGCCGGCTGATTTTCACAAACCGCTCATCGGCATCGCCTCGACCTGGGGCCAGGTCACACCGTGCAACATGCACATCGACAAGCTGGCCCTGGAAGCGGAGGCCGGCGCCAACGACTCCGGTGGCAAGGCGATCATCTTCAATACCATCACCATCTCTGACGGCATCTCGATGGGCAGCGAAGGAATGAAATACTCGCTGGTCTCGCGCGAAGTCATTGCCGACTCCATCGAAACCGTCGTCGGCTGCGCGGGCATGGACGGTTTCGTGGCCATCGGCGGTTGCGACAAGAACATGCCCGGGGCGCTCATTGCCATCGCGCGGCTGAACCGAGCCGCGGTGTTCGTTTATGGCGGCACGATCCTGCCCGGCTGCATCACCGGCGATGCGCGCAAGCTCGACGTCGTTTCGGTCTTCGAAGCCATTGGCGCCCACGCCAACAAGAGGATTGACGACCGGGAATTTCAGGCCATCGAGCAGTGCGCCATTCCCGGACCCGGATCGTGCGGCGGCATGTACACCGCCAACACCATGGCATCGGCTATCGAGGCGCTCGGCATGAGCCTGCCGAACAGCTCGGCGCAAAACGCGATTTCAAAAGCGAAGGTCGAGGATTGCCGCCGCGCCGGCGCTGCGGTCGTCGAGATGCTCCGGCGTGGAATCCGTCCGCTGGACATCCTGACGCGGAAAGCATTCGAGAACGCCATCGCTGTGGTCATCGCGCTGGGCGGTTCGACCAACGCCGTGCTCCATTTGCTGGCCATCGCCCACGCCGCCAAAGTCAAGCTGACGCTCGATGATTTCACCCGTGTCGGCAAACGCGTCCCGGTGCTGGCCGATCTGAAACCGAGCGGCCGTTACCTGATGTCGGAACTGGTGGCCATCGGCGGCATCCGGCCGCTGATGAAGACGCTGCTCGACGCCGGTCTGCTCCGCGGCGAGTGCCTGACCGTCGCCGGCCAGACGATGGCCGAAACGCTGGCCGGAGTGCAACCGTATCCCGATGGCCAGCAGATCATCCGCTCCCTTGACAACCCGATCAAAGAAAACAGTCACCTGGTGGTCCTTTACGGCAATCTCGCGCCGGAAGGCGCCGTGGCAAAAATCACCGGCAAGGAAGGCCTCCACTTCACGGGCAAAGCGCGCGTATTCAATTCGGAAGAGCAAGCCCTGGACGCCATTCTCGGCGGCACTGTGGTCAGCGGCGACGTTGTAGTCATCCGCCAGGAAGGACCTAAAGGCGGTCCCGGCATGCGGGAGATGCTCTCACCAACTTCCGCCATCATGGGCAAGGGCCTGGGCAAGGACGTCGCGCTGATCACCGACGGGCGGTTCTCCGGCGGCAGCCACGGCTTTGTCGTGGGCCACATCACACCGGAGGCGTACGTAGGCGGGCCGATCGCGCTGGTGACGAACGGGGACCCCATCACCATCGATGCCGAGAAACGGGAAATCAGCCTGGGCATTTCCGCGGCGGAATTGAAGAAGCGCCGGAAAGCGTGGAAAGCGCCCAGGCCGCGCTACACGCGCGGCGTGCTCGCGAAATACGCCAGTGCCGTCACATCTGCGTCGCTCGGCGCGGTGACGGACATGGAGTTGGAGTTGTGATTTTGGTATGCCGCAGGCGAGCACCAGCCCTTATCACAACTGAGGCGATTCGGGCGCGGCAGCTTTACGTCGGTTCGACAATTGCGCGAGGCAATCGACGCCTACGGCAAGGAGCACAACAAGGCTCCAAACCCTTCGTCTGGACTAAGACTAAGCGGCGCCGAGACTGCGCCGGAACGTCTCCAATCCCTTCAGCCAGCCGTGAGGGGACCTATCGGCCTGGTGGCACCCAGACTGCCAGCGAATTCTTCCCCGGGTCGATTGGGCCGCTGGCCTGGTGCGGGGCGGGGCCAGACCCGGTCGATCTGTACTGTGGCGTGCGGGGGTTGGTCCGGGGGACAAACATTTGATCCGTCGGAGCCTGATAGGTTGTCTTCACCAACGGAATCGAATTCCGGGATTGCAGCGCTTTACCCGGTGGTGAACCCGGCGTCTGGCTGGCATCACAATGTGGGGGTCTGTTGGTGTGGGCGGGCACCAGGACGGGATAATAATAGACCCAGGGATAATTGTAGTTGAGCGTCGTGGACTGCGCGACTTCTCTCTCGACCACATTCGTTCTCCAGGTTACCAGGTATTGCCGGACGCTTTCGTCCAGGATCAAAATCGGTTCGTATGTCACTGCGCCGCTCTTCGGATCCTTGGAAACGCCGCTCGGCACCAGCCAACTCATTCCGACACATTGATTTCCCAGAAAGGTCCTGACCTTGACCGGACGCGGCATCGGGATCTGGTTGGTCTTTGATTCTTTCGCTTCGGGGAGTTCGCTTTCGGGTTTTGGCCGTTCATCCCGCTGTTTGGCCAACTCGCCCGTCAGATCGTTTTTCTGAGCCTTCAGGTCCTCGATTTCATCCGCGACCCGGAGGAGTTCGGTCCGACCCGCCTCTAGTTGGCGGCGCAGGCCCCGGCTTTCATCGAGGACACCGACGAATGCGGCGCTGACCGCGGCGACTGCAACTCCCAGACAAATACAAATCACGCACAACAAGTTGGTCGTTTTCATAAGTGGACTTGGCCCGGTTGGAATATACCCGATTCTGCCGTTTCGTCACGCTGGGCGGAGTCCCTACCGCAATTTGTGCGCAAATAGAATGAGCCGCGAGCGGAAGTGTGGCGCACTCGACGTCCAGTGAAGTTGGACACAGAAGCCAATCCAATCCGAGCCCGGATCGGATGTAACTCAGGAAATCCGGCGTAGTCTGAAAAGCTCCGAGTAGGTCTGATAGGCTGGCAGGACCGTCTCGCTGTCGCCCGAGCCCCGGTTTCCGGCCGACGCGTGGGTTTCGGATTTGGGTTCGGTTCGGTCTGGGACAGAAAGGTGCGAACCGTGGGTCCGACCGTTTGGTTCAAGCATGGTCATGATAAAACGGCGACACTCCTCCTGGACGCGGTTCAACACCGCCCGGCACCATATCCAGAAACTGAGGAACGCCACCGCAGAAATCAGCGACGCCAAGCCCAGGCCAGAGAAGATCCTCACAATGATGTGCGAGGAATTCTGGAAAAACTCGGGAATCAGAACCGCCGAATAACAGATGCCCACACAGGAAAACAGCACGAGCAAACTCACCAGCAAGAACGCGCGCCGGGCGCACTGTTCCTCGCGTTCCGCCCGCTTGATCCGTTCGTGCAAGTGCAGCCGGTCCTCCACATTCCCGTGTAGGATGAGTGTCTTCAAAAA
>Ga0066710_100002168_pt1 | contig 15587 bp, 7 predicted proteins | sample GraSoiAngelo_159_FD_79666 | JGI IMG/M metagenome (GOLD analysis project Ga0066710, IMG submission 79666) | Grasslands soil microbial communities from the Angelo Coastal Reserve, California, USA - 14_1009_16_40cm | ecosystem: Environmental > Terrestrial > Soil > Grasslands | place: USA...
ACGACAAATCCGACATTGGCGGGCCGTTCACCGAGCCGACGCATGAAGTAGGGGAACCATTCGCGCCCGAACGGAACATAGACGCGAACCCGATACCCCGCGGCCAGCAGCGACGCCTGCAGGTCCCGCCGGATGCCATAGAGCATCTGGAATTCGTAACGGTCCGACGCGATCCCTCGCTCGCGCGCGAACGCGCGCGTCGCCTCGATCAAGACGGGATCGTGCGTCGCGATCGCGGGATAGTGCCCATCCACGAGCAGCAACTGCGTGAGGCGGACGAACGCCGCGTCCACGTCCGCCTTCGATGGGTACGCGACTTCGCGCGGCTCGTTGTACGCGCCCTTGACGAGACGCACGCGCGCGCCGAGGCGATTGAGCCGCGCCGCGTCCGCCTCGCTGCGCCGGAGATACGACTGCAGCACCGTGCCCGCGTTGCGATACCCCTGCTGCCACATCGTCTCGAACACGTCGAGCGTGACGTCGGTGTACGGCGAGTTCTCCATGTCCACGCGGACGAAGAAGTCGCGCGTCACGCCGGCATCGAGGATCCGCCGCAGGTTGTCCACGCAGGTCGCGCGATCGATCGTCAACCCGAGCTGCGTGAGCTTCAACGAGATGTTGCGCGTGATCCCCGCGGCCGCGATGCGCTCCATCACGCCGAGGTAGGCACGCGTCGCGGCGTCCGCTTCCGGGATCGTGCCGACGCTCTCGCCGAGATAATCGAGCGTCACGCTGAGACCCTGGCCTTCGAGCGTCCGCGCGACGGCGATCGCTTCGTCGATGGTTTCGCCGGCGATGAACCGGCGCGCGAAGCCGTCCGGGCGGCGCATGCCGTATCGGGATGCGAGGCGCTTCAGGTTCCGGCTGCGGGCGAGGGTCTGGAAGAAAGCCTTCGAGAGCGCGTCGATCATCAGTGGGTTCGCAACGGACGGCGCGGCGCGGAGAGCAGATGCTGCAGCGATCGGGCGTAGTAGCGGAGAATCGTGCGCTCGCGGACGCGGAACCGCCCGCCGCCGCGTTCGAGATGGATGATGTTGCGCTCGGCGAGCCGCGGCGCGCCCTGTTCGACGGCGTCCCGCCCCGTCTGGACGCCGAGGTTCGCGTTCGCCTCGCGCAGCGCGTCGATGACGCCGTCCGCGCGCGCCTCCAGCTCGCGCCGCGTGATCGACGGACGCATCGCGGCCGCCACGACGGCGGTCGGCAGCACCTTGTAGAGCCGCCCGATCGTCTCGCGCGTCAAACGCGCCAGCTCCATCACGTCGCGCCGCGACTCCGGATCGAACTTCGTGAGCGGGATCGGCGTGCCGAACGTCACGAACGCGCGGGACTGATAGCCGACCGCGTACCGCACCATCTCCGCGACCTCGCGCGCGAAGGGCCGCTGCCGGCGTTTCGCCGCGTGGTGGGGCAGGACGTGATCTTCCAGCACGAGGTCGTACGCGACGGCCAACGGCACGATGACGGAGTGCGCGCGGTCCGCCTGCAGCGCCGCGTGCAGCAGCCCGGTCTTCGGCGCTTTCAGCTCGCCGGTGTAGCTGCGTCCGCCTTCGATGTAGAAGAGCAGGTCGTGCCGCTGCAGCAACTCCGCCACGTACGCCTTCAACGTGACCAGATACGCGGGGTCCTTCGTGTTGCGCCGGATCGGAATCGCCCCGGTGACGTGACGATGGAGAAGCCCGAGCGGACCGCCGAACAAATTGATGCCCGCCGCGATGACCGGGGGCCGAATATTCTGATCGACGAGGACCAGCGGCTCGACGATGTAGTCCAGATGGCTCTTGTGGTTCGAGATGTAAATGACCCGGCCGGCGCGCGCCGCCTGCCGCGCAATGTCCACGTGCTCGTGAACGAGATCGATCTTGCGCAGGATCGGATAGAGCGGGTGCTTGAGCGCCCGGTAAATCGGGTACCGCTGCGTCGTCCTGAGCTCGTCGAGATAGGCGTGGATGCGTTCGCGCGCTTCGAGCTCGGTCTGCCCGTGCCCGCCACGCAGGTAGCGCGCGACGTCTTCACGCGCCAGCACTGCCTGGGTGATCTCGTCGAGCAGCACGGGGGCACTATATCAAATAGATACCGGGCACTACTGCTCCACTTCCCGGCAGACAGCCTCGGTGAACTCCGTCGTGGTCGCGCCGCCCCCGAGATCTTTCGTGCGCACACGGCCGTCGGCGAGCACGCGGTGCAGCGCGGTCCGAATGCGTTCAGCCCGTTGCCGTTCTCCAATGTGATCGAGCAGCATGAGCCCGGAGAGCAGCAGCGCCGTGGGATTCGCGAGGTTCTTGTTTGCGATGTCCGGCGCGCTTCCGTGGACGGCCTCGAACACCGCGGCGTCGGTCCCGAGATTCGCGCCCGGCACGACCCCGAGGCCGCCCACCAGGCCCGCACAGAGGTCCGACACGATGTCGCCGTACAGGTTCGGGAGCAGCAGCACGTCGAACTTCTCGGGATTCATGACGAGCTGCATGCACGCGGCATCGACGATCCGCTCGTCGTACGCGATGTCAGTGTGTTCGCGCGACGTTTTCCGCGTGCTCTCGAGGAACAGGCCGTCGCTGAGCTTCATGATGTTCGCCTTGTGGATCGCCGTCACGCGCGTGCGGCCGAATGCGCGCGCGTAACCGAACGCGAACTTCGCGATGCGCGTCGACGCTTTCTCGGTGATGATCTTCAGGCTCTCGACGACGCCCGGCACGATTTCATGCTCGAGCCCCGCGTACAGGTCCTCGGTGTTCTCGCGGACGATAATCAGATTGACGTTCTCGAACCGGCTCTTGACCCCCGCGAGATTCCGGACGGGCCGCAGGTTCGCGTACAAGTCCAGCGCCTTGCGCAGGGCGACGTTGACGCTCGTGAAGCCTTCCGCGATGGGCGTCGTGACGGGTCCCTTCAGCGCGACCTTGTTGCGCTTGACCGAGTCGAGCAGCTCCACCGGGAGCGACTGGCCGTAGCGCTTGAACGCGATTACTCCCGCGTCGTGCGGCTCCCACTCGATCGGGACGCCGGCCACCTTGAAGATCCGGACGACGGCGGCCGTGACCTCAGGGCCGATGCCGTCCCCGGGAATCAGCGTGACGACGTGCGGCATGCGTCTACGACCCCTGTTCCGACAATCTCTCCGCCAGGAGCGCGGCGATCGGTTCGAGGAGCGCGCGGTCGTCCGCGCCGAACGCGGCGCGGCGGTCGCTGTCGATGTCGATCTCACCGAGCACGTCGCCGTCGCGCAGGATGGGCACGACGATCTCGGATTGCGTTTCGAGGCTGCACGCCAGGTATCTCGGATCCGCGTTCACGTCGTCCACGACGATCGTCGCCTTTTCGGCCGCCGCGGCCCCGCAGATGCCGCGGCCGAGCGGAATGCGCGCGTGCGGCGAGGGTTTGCCGACGAACGGGCCGAGCACCAGCTCGCGCCCTTCCAGCAGATACACGCCGACCCAGGTGTAGTCGGGCACATTGTCTTTCAGCAGATGGACGGTCTGTTCGATCGCGTGTCTGGCGTCCATCGATTCGACGATCGCGCTCTGGACGGTCGCCAGCAATCGTTCGCGTTCTGAGCGTGTCATGCCCTGACTTCCCGATAAAGAGGACGAGGCCGCCGAGGACCGGCACGAGTTGCGGGCCGGACGAGAGCGCGTGGAGATGCCCGAATTCAATTCATTATAATTGACGCTTCGTGCCGCTTTCTGCCGAGCCGCGCGTCCCGTGGCTGCCCTGGAGCGCGGATGCGTTCGCGCGCGCGGCGCGCGAAGGCAAACCAATCGTCCTCTCGATCGTCGCGTCGTGGTGCGAAGCCTGTCGCGAGATGGACGACACCACGTGGGCCGACGACGCGATTGCCGCGGCCGTCGCGCGCGGCTACGTCGCCATCCGCGTCGATTCCGATCGGCGTCCCGATATCAACGAACGCTACAACCTCGGCGGCTGGCCGACGACGGCCTTCCTCGACGCCGAGGGGGCGCTGCTCGGTGGCGGCACGTTCGTCGGCGTCGATCGCATGCCCGGCGTGCTCGCGCGTGTGCTCGATGCATTGGCGCGTGGCGTGCCGCCGATCCGGAGGGACGAACGCCGTTCACCGGGCGCTGTCGAGACCGCGCTTCAAGACGTCGCGATTGCCGAGCGCGTGATGGCCGCATTCGACGAGGACTACGGCGGATTCGGCCTCCAGCCCAAGTTTCCACACGCGGCCCCCGTCCGGCTGGCGATGGCGCTGTTCGCCGAGACCGGCGGCCGGCGTTTCAGGACGATCGCCGAGCGGACGCTCGATGCCATCGCGAACGGCGGGCTGCACGACCGCATCGACGGCGGGTTCTTCCGCTACGCGGCGTCGCGCGACTGGGAACAGCCGCGTCACGAAAAGCTGCTCGAGACGAATGCCACGCTGCTCGGGCTGTTCGCGGAAGCCCACGCCGCCTGGGACGGCGATCTCTCGCGCGACGCCGCGGAGCGCACGCTCGAATACCTTCAAGCGCGCCTCGCCGACCCCGACGGCGGTTTTTACGGCAGCGAGAACGCCGCGCCCGATTACTTCAGAGCCGTCAATCGCGAGGCGCTGCCGCTGCCCGGAGTAGACCGAGCGTTGTACGCGGACGCGAACGCGCTGGCGGTCTCGGCGCTTCTCGCGACGTCCGCCGCCGTCCACGACGAGGATCTCGCGCGGGGCGCGCTGCGCTCGCTCGAACGCGTGCTGCTCGCGTGTTACCAGCCGGGCGGCGGCGTGGCCCACTATTTCGATCGCAGCGTCGGCATCCGCGGCCTGCTCTGGGATCAAATCGCGATGATCCACGCGCTCCTCGACGCGCACGATCTGACCGAAGGCACTCCGTACCTGATGATGGCGGAAGAGCTTGGCCACTACGTGCTGCGGACGATGTGGGACGATGCCGCCGCGTGCGTGGTCGATCGCGCGGCCGGCGATGACGACATCGGGTTGCTGCGCGAGCGACGACGTCCGTTCGTCGCCGGCGCCGAAGCGGCGCGCGCGCTCAGCCGTCTCGAGCGTGCGTCGGGTGAGCCCTCATTTCGCGGCCGCGCGGCGGCGATCCTCGACGCGCTTGCGGGAGAGGCAGGGGGCGAGGGGCCTCTCGCCGCGCATTACCTCCTCGCGAGGCGCGAGGTGTCGTCGCGGTGATAAACTGCCGTTCGTGACTGCTTCCCTCGACTCGCTACGTAACATCGCCGCCCAGCTGCGCATCGATTCCGTGCGGTCAACGAGCGAAGCAGGGAGCGGGCACCCCACGAGCTGCATGTCGGCCGCGGACATCGTGGCCGCGCTGTTCTTCAGCGAGATGCGGTTCGATCCGCAGGATCCTCAGAACCCCGATAACGATCGATTCATTCTTTCCAAAGGTCATGCGGCCCCCGTGCTCTATGCCGCGTGGGCGGAAGCCGGCCTGTTTCCGCGCGAGGAGCTGTTGAAGCTGCGGCGGATCGACTCGGATCTCGAAGGCCATCCGACGCCGCGGCTGTCGTTTGTCGACGTTGCGACAGGATCGCTCGGGCAAGGCATCTGCGCGGCCGTCGGCGTCGCGCTCAACGCGCGCCGGATCGGCTCGGACTATCGCACGTACGTCCTGCTCGGCGACGGCGAGTCCGCGGAAGGATCGGTCTGGGAGGCCGCCGACGTCGGGCAGTTCCAGAAGCTCGACAACCTGTGCGCGATCGTTGACGTGAACGGGTTGGGACAGAGCCGGGCGACACAGTTCGGTCACGACATGGACGAGTTCACGCGGCGCTGGCAGGCGTTCGGCTGGCACCCGATCGTGATCGACGGTCACGACATGGAGGCGATCCTCAAGGCGTTCGAGGAAGCGCGCCGGACGAAGGGCAAGCCGAGCGCGATCCTCGCGCGCACCGAGAAGGGCAAGGGCGTGTCGTCCGTCCAGGCAAAGGACGGCTGGCACGGCAAGGCGCTGAAGAAGGGCGAGGAGATGGATCGCGCGATCGCCGAGCTGCAGAAACAGATCGTGCCGAACGCGCCGAAACCGGAGATCCGTCGTCCATCGGCGCGCGGCCGGCAAATCCCGGAGGCCGACTACTCGAAATTGCCGCCCCCCGCGTACAAGAAAGGTGACGCCGTCGCGACGCGTGAAGCGTGGGGCGCTGCGCTCGCCGCGCTCGGCGCGATCGACGAACGAATCGTCGCGCTCGACGCCGACGTGAAGAACTCGACGTTCAGCGAGCGCTTCGAGAAGGCGTACGGCACCCGGTTTTATGAATGCTTCATCGCCGAGCAGGTGATGGTCGGCGCGTCGATGGGATTGGCCGCGAGGGGCGCGATTCCGTTCGCGTCCACGTTCGCCTGCTTCCTGACGCGCGCCGGCGATTTCATCCGGATGGCCGGCATCTCCGGCGTCAACGTGAAGCTGACCGGATCGCACGCGGGCATTTCGATCGGCGAAGATGGGCCGTCGCAGATGGGGCTCGAGGACCTGTCGTTGATGCGCGCGGTGCCCGACTGCGCCGTGCTGTATCCCTGCGACGCCGTCAGCACCGAGCGGCTCGTCGCCCTGATGGCGAGGCACAGAGGCATGGCGTACATGCGCACGTCACGCCCGAAGACGCCCGTGACGTACGATCCGAATGAAGAGTTCCATTTCGGCGGATCGAAGGTCCTTCGGCAGAGCAACGACGACGCGGCGACGGTGATCGGCGCGGGCGTGACGGTGTTCGAAGCGTTGAAGGCGTACGACCAGCTCCGGAAGGACGGGATCGCGATTCGCGTGATCGATCTGTATTCGGTGCAGCCGGTCGATCGCGAGACGCTGCTCGCCGCGGCCCGCGCGACCAACGGCGTCGTCATCACCGTGGAGGATCACTACGCCGCCGGCGGAATCGGCGATGCCGTCAGCGAAGCGCTCGCGCCGGCAGGGGCCGGGGTCACGCGGCTCGCCGTCCGCGAAATCCCCCGCAGCGGCCAGGCCGACGAGCTGATGGACCGCTTCGGCATTTCCGCAAGACACATCGTCGAAGTGGTGAAGGTGCGCGCCCTAGGACCCCTTCGTGTCCATCGTGGATAGATAGAGCGCGTTGAACAGCAGCGGGAACGTCGCGTGGGTCTGCGCGCGATGCTGCGGGCGCAGCCCGAACAGGACGATGCGTCCCGGATTCATGTCGATCGACACGACCGCGGCGCGGCCCGCCATCAGCTCCTCGCCTTTCAACCATCCGGACGCGACGACGTTCGTGTTCGGATATCGCGCGACGACCGTCACACGCTGGGTGACGAACCCTTCCGTCAACGTGAAGAACGGACTGTTGTTGTAGAACCCGTACGTCTCCGCCGGCATGCCGTAGCCAATCGGGTGCGACGGATCGACCTGCACGCGCACGATCGTGCCGGGCGCGAAATGCTGATCGCGTGAAAGTCCCTGCTTGACGTTGCGGATCGGCAGCGGAAAGTGTTCGATCGCGAGGTCCGATGCCGCGCCGAGCGCGATCAAGGTGCCGCCGTCGCCGACGAACGCGCGCAGGGCGCTCATCCCTTCGTCGCCGATGCCGCCGCGGTACTCGGGACGGATCGTCGCCCCGGCAGCTCCCTCCATGATCTGGCGCGCGTTCTGATCCGGCAGGATGATCGCGTCGAACTGTTCGCGGAGCTTGCCAGCCCGGACGTCCGCGTTGTGCAGCGGCTTCGACTGAAAGCCGTACTGCTCGAGCACCCAGCGCGTCCAGCCCTCGTCCATGTTGCCGCCGGTCCACGGCTGATACATGCCGATGCGCGGCGCCTTGATCGGCCATGACGCCGAGGCGCCTGCCTCAGCAGCGCCGATCCGCAGGCCCACGTCGGTGGCCAGCGTTTCGAGCTGCTTCCGCGGCGCGCCTGAGACGAGGACGCGGGCCGACGCCGCGTCGCCGTCGCGCGCCCGGTCCAGCGCGACGCGCGCGCCCGCTTTCAGCAGCGCGTTGATCGCGCGCGCCGCGTCGGGACCGCGGTAGTCGAACACGAACCGCGCGCCGTTCCCGACGATCTCCCCGTCGCGCTTTGGCGCCCCCTCGAGTTTCTGTAGTTTGACGTTCTCGGCGAGCGGCGCTCGGACGAACACCGGCTCCACCCCCAGCAGCATTCCCAGCGACCACGCGGTGACGTCGTAGGGTGGCTCGGGCGGCGCGTTCGGTCCCCGACGAACTTCGGGATACGTCTGCTTTTCCAGCATGTCTTTCGCGTACCGCGCGAACACTTGCGCCATCGGGATGACGAACGTGCCAGCCGGATACGATCGTTCGTCCGCCTGGAAGGCGTCGGGCGCGCGGTAGACGTCGACGCCGCCCATTTGCAGTTTCTCGACGAGGTGCGCGGCTTCGTTCGGGTCGTGTTGCGCCGCGACCGGAATCAGGATCGCCGCGGGATCGCTTTTGCTGCCGGTGTCGACGGTCGCGCGATTCACCTCGTAGATCTGCCGCACCAGCGCCTCGCGACGATCCGCCGCCGTCTCGAGCAGCCCCATCGTCGCGATCAGCTCGTAGTCGACGATGTCGCGCAGCGTCCAGCGGCCGCCCAGCCAGGGACGCGGATATTCCGTTCGCGGGTTGACGTCGGTCGGCGCGGGCATCGGACCGCTGCCGCCGCCGAAAGCCCCGCGTCCTGCCCCACGCCCCCCGTCGCCGCGTCCTTCGCCGGCTGCGCGGCCAGGCGTCGCGCGCTGCTGGTCGAGCGGCGCGGCCACGCGCGCGCTCGCGACCTCGGTCAGCAACCCGATCTGGTTGTGCCACCATCCGCTCCACGCCATCGCCCCTTCCCAGAAGTTCGTATACGTGGCGTTGTAGATGATCCCTTCCTTGCCGGCCGCCTCGAGCGCCGCCGCCTGCGACTGTCCGAGGATGCCGTTCCATCGATAGATGAGGGGGTGAACGTTCGGGTTGATTGGATCGGTGGCCGGCATCACGAAGATCCGCGCGCCGTTGCTGCCCATCTGATGTTCGTCGAGCCACACCGCGGGAAACCAGTCGCTCCACAGCAGCTTCGCCGTGAGCCGGCTTTCCTTCTGCGTGAACATGTACATGTCGCGGTTGTTATCGTGGCCGACGTACGGGTGGTACAGCCACGGAATCGGGCTGTTCTCGTACGGCGTGCCGAGGTTCTGGTTGAACCAGTCGGTGACGAGAATCTCGCCGTCCGGATTGAGGCTCGGGACGAGGAGAAAGATCACGTTGTCGAGGATCTTCTTCACCTCGGGCGAGTTGTCGGTCGCGAGCCGGTGGACCAGCTCCATCGACATCTGCGTCGCGCCGATCTCGGTCGCGTGGATGCTGCAGGTGACGAGGAGGACCAGCTTGCCCTGACGAAAGATCTCGTCGCGTTCGGCGTCGGTCGGCGCGCCCCCCTGGAAGTACAGCTTGCGTTCGAGCTGCTTGTAGCGATCCAGATCCTTCAGCGTGTCGGGAGCGCTGATTTCGAGCAGCACGAACGGGTTGTCGTTCGTGGACGTGCCGAGCTCGCGGATCCGTACGCGGTCCGACGACGACGCGACGAGGCGCATGTATTCGACGATCTTGTCCCAGCGCGCGAGCTTATTGTCGGAGCCGACGCGGAAGCCGAGGAACTGCTCGGGAGAGGCGAACGATGCCGGCGCCTGCGCCACCGCGCGGGGCGACGAGCCGGAAAACGCCAGGATGAACGCCGCCGCCGCGGCGCTCATGAACGAGCGGCGAGCAGACACGGGGACTCCTTTCGCGGTCGGGAGCGCGAGCTACGCGACGGCCGCCTCGACCGCCGCGCCTCGGAACAGCGCGGCGAACATCTGTTGAAGCAGCGTGGGACGTTGTCCGAGCAGATCGAACAGGTCTTCCCGGTCCAGTTTGAGCGCGATGCCCGCGCGGACGACGTCCGCCGACGCGCCGATCTCGCGTCCGGCGAGGACGGCCCACGTGCCGATCACGTCACCGGCACGCGCCGTCGCGCGGCCGCCGCCCTGGAGATCGATCGACAGCTCGGCGGACAGGATGACCCAGAGCGCCGGGGCCGCCGACGTCTCGAACGCGCGCGTGCCGCTCGAGAGCAGCATCGTGCGCGTGGCGCTGGCGAGCGTCAGCATATCGTCGGCGCCGATCCGCGAGAACATCGGCACGCGCTGCAGCGCCAGCACTTTCTCGACGGCGGTCAGCCCGCCGGCGGTGAGCTGCTCGAGCAGCGCGCCCGCTCCGCTCGGGGTCACGAGCGGCACCGGCGCGCTGGCGAGCGTCGCAAACAGACCCCGCACGAGATCGGTATTGTCCGAGAGCAGCGTCCGCAGGTCCTCGAGAGGGAGCGCGAGCGTCACGGTGAGATCGCGCGTCTTCGCGGTGCCGCGCGCGCCCGCGCCCTGCAGCGCCTCGGTGAGTCCCAGGGCCGCTGGCGCGTCGATCGGGACGGGCGCTTCGCCGTTCGACGTCATCGTCACGGTTCCGTCGAGCAGCAGGTGGACGGTGTCGGGCACCGCGCCTTCCTGCATCAGCAGCCGGCCGGGCTCGTGCCGGACCTGGCGGCCCCCGGCCGCGATCCGGAACAGCTCGTCCACCGAGACCGACGCGAAGAGCGGCATCGCACGAAGCTGCCAGGCGATCGCGGCGGCGGGCAGCGGTTCGCGCCAGAGCTCACGGCGGCGGTCGGGCACGCGCCATTCCGCGAGAGCCCACGACGCGGACTCGAAGACGAACCAGTCGTGCACGTCCCGGTGCGCGAGGACGTGCTCGATGTCCGGCGCCAGCTCCCACAACTTGCGCTCTCGGACGAGATCGATCGCCGCGGCGGCGATCACTTCGTCCTCGTCGTTGATCAACTCGAGCAGCGATTCCTCGACGTTCCGCGGCCGGGTTTTCTGGAGGACGTTGCCGCGCCGGACTTTTTCCTCGCGCGGCAAATCCTCGAGCGCCGGCATCAGGCGCTTGCGGAGCTGGCCGGTCAGCACGTTGTCGAGGTACTCCGATGCGCTCGCGCGCGCGCGTGTATCACCGTGCTGCAGCGTCCAGCGTACGGCGCTGACGTCGCGCCACGGGTAGATCAGCGACAACAGCAGATACATCCGGTTCGTCGCGCGCTGGATCTTGTCGTCCAGCGCTCGCCCGAGCAGCGAATCCGCCGGCAGCTTGGCGCGCGCGAATAGATTGTGCGAGAGCGACAACGCCGTGAAGTAGCGCCGCGATTCGCTGAGCGCCAGCGCCTCGATCGGCTCGTGCGCGAACTTCAGGTCGTCGTGCTCGCGGCGGAGCCGCGCCAGCGCCGCGACCGCTTTGTAGCGGAGGAATCCGTCGCGATCCGCAAGGGTGCGGATGAGCACGTCCACCGTCTTCTGGGACGGAATCTGCGCCAGCGTCAGCGGGATATGACGCCGCACCCAGGCGTCCTCGTCGGGGTCGGCGAGCACGTGCGCGAGCACGTCGACGACGGGCTCGCCGTAGCCGACCAGCACTTCACGCGCGCGTCCCTTGAGTTGACGGTTGTGGAGCAGCGAGACCAGCGTCGGCACGAAGAGAAAATCCGCGGTGCCCAGCGCCTGGACGCTCGCCATCGCTTCGTCGCTCACCTCCGGCGCCGGGTCGTACATCAGCGGGATCAGCAGACGCTGCAGACGCGCGTCGCGGACCTGACGCAGTGCGCCCGCCGTGTCGCGCCGCACCGAACGGTTTGCATCGCTCGTGTCGTTGATGAGATCCGCGAGCGTCGCTTCCGCGAGCGCGACGTCGTCGCGACGGCCCGTCGCCGCGAGCGCCACCGCCGCGGTCATGCGGATGCGCGGGTCCGCGTCGGTCAGCATCGGGCGCGCGATTGTCGCCGCGTCTTCGTTCTGGATCGCGCACAGCGCGCCGATCGCGGCCGCCCGGACCGCGGGGTCGCCGTCACCGAGCAGGCGCCGGATCTGCGGCGCCCATTGACGGGCGATATCGGGGCGCACCACCCCGAGCGCCTGGAGCGCGCGCGCCCGCACCCGAGGCGACTCGTGGTAGAGCAGCAGCGGCGTCACGAGGTGCCGCTTGTCGAGCGATTCCAGCACGTCGATCGCGTAGACGACCCGGCTCTCGTCGGGCTGCGACAGCTCCTGGACGAGCGTCTCGATCGTCGTCAAGTCGGCGCCCGTCAGCCGCACTTCGGACGGCTGGACGTCGCGCCGCTCGATGCTGCGACGGAATGCCTCGAGGTAGCCGCGGCGGGCGCGCAGCGCCATGAAGATCCACAGCGCCGTCACGGCGAGGCTCGCGTAACTGAGGCGCTGCCAGTCGAGGTGCAGCCCCCACGGCTTCACGAGCACGAGCAGCAGCAGCGCGCCGAGCGCCTTGGCGCAGCGATCGACGGTGACGTCCACGAAGGATTTCGCTTTGAGCTTGATGTCGCCCGGCAGCGGCAGGAACAGAATCTCGCGCGTGGTTTTGTCGACCGTATACCGCAGCGACTGATCGACGATGCGTGCGAGGCTCGGCGCCCACAGCGCCGCGTTCATCAGCATGACGATGCCCGTCGTGCCCAGGCTGATGGGAAGCACCATCAGCGCGAACCCGATGCCGAGGTACCGGTGAATCTTGCTCGTCAGCCAGATCTGGATGATGAAGCCGATGCTGGACGTCCACAGCCCGACCTGCGCCAGAAACGCGGTGATCGAATCGGTCGACGTCGCCCCTTTCGCCGCTTCGGCGGCCATGTTGAGCTGCTGCTCGATGATCGCCGCGCCGACCGCCGCGAAACTGATCACGAGCGCGATGATTTGCAGGTGCTTCGACTGCCGCAGGAGACGAAAGGCTTCGATCGCGCTGACCCCCTTCTCTTCCTTGACGGCCGCTCCGGGCGCCGCGGCGGGATCGAGGTTCTCGCGCCGGATGATCAGCAGCACCAGGAAGGCGCTGACCAGCATGCACGCCGCGCTCGGCAGGAGCAGGTTCGTCGATCCGATCGTCTTCGCGTACGCCGTCACGAACGCCGACGCCGCGATGCCGCCGAGCGGCGCCCCGCCGCCGATGAAACCGAACAGCCGCTTCGCCTGGCGCGGGTCGTACACGATGTTGGCGAGCGTCCAGAACTGGCTGATGAGCAGGACGCCGAGGATCAAGCCCATGACGTAGAACGCGACCGAGACCCACGTCGCGTTCGACTGGAACAGCACCCAGAAGCCGATCAGCAGCAGCGCCATGCCGATCTGCGTGATCGCCAGCGCCCACCGCCGCGGCAGCCGTCCCATGAGCCAGGCGTACCCGGCCATCAGGATGCCGATCAGAATGCCCGCGGCAAACTGCACGTACGGCAGGTTGTCGGCGCCGAGATTCGAGATGAACTTCGATCGCGTAATCGGCTTGATCACGTTGTACGCGGACATCGCGAGGAAGGAATACGCGAACATCATCAGCGCCGTCGGTCCTTCTTCTCGTCGGACGTCGGCGACGGGCGCGAGCAGCCGTTGAATGATGGACATGGAGACCCTGGGTACGCGTCAGCCTATGCGATGCAGTTCTTGAAGTAAACTGCCGCCGCCATGCTCGCGCGGCTGCGGCGGTTCCTCGACATTCGGGCGGGCGAAGTGCTGCCGGTCGCGCTGACGTTTCTGTACATCGCCGCGGTCGTCGCCGCCTTCCTCCTCGCCAAGTCGATCCGGAACGCGCTGTACCTGAAGGAATACGGCGCCGAGGCGCTGGCCTACGTCTATGCCGCCGTTCCGATCGCGGTGTCGATGTTCGTGCCGATCTCGAACCGCATCGCCGCGCGGTTCGGCCAGCGCTCCGTCACGATCGGCACGCTCGGGTTCTTCGCGGCCAACGTGCTCCTCTTCTGGTACGGGTTTCACTTCCACGCCGCGCCGATCCTCGCCGGCGTGTTCTACGTCTGGGTGAACTGCTTCGGGATCATCGCGACGGTCCAGGCGTGGAGCTTCGCGAACTCGCTGTTCGACACGCGGCAGGCGCGGCGGCTGTTCGGCCTCGTCGGCAGCGGCGCGTCCCTGGGCGCGATCCTCGGAGGATTTCTCGCGCGCATGCTCGTCGGACCGGTTGGCGGCGCCGTCAATCTGCTCTTCGTCCTCGCCATCTTGATCGCCGCGGCCGCGGGCATCGTCATCTTCGCGAACGCGCGGATCCGGCGCCGCGGGCTGGCGCGGCGCGGCAAGTCGATTTCGCGGCGGTTCCGCGAGACGCTGCAGGACATCCGCACGCGTCCCTATCTGCGCCACCTCGCCGTCATGGTGTTCCTCGTCGCCATCGTGACGGAGTGGACCTCGTTTCAGCTCAGCCTGCTGGCCGGCGACCTGCACCCGAAGGACGCGACCGCTCTCGCGCGATTCTTCGGGACCTTCAACGTCTTCCTCGGCATTGTCGCGTTCGTCGTGCAGCTCACGCTGACCGGTCCCGTGCTGAGGAAATTCGGCGTCGGCGTGACGATTCTGTTGCTGCCCGCGGCGCTCTGGCTCGGCGGCGCATCGGTCATGCTGCTGCCCGGCCTGATCACCGTCGCGATGAACAACGCGTTCGACCAGGGTCTGCGCTTCTCGGTCGACAAGGCGACGTACGAGCTGCTGTATCTGCCGATTGCGCCGGGGGCACGAGCGCCGATCAAGAACGCGATCGACATCGTGGTCAATCGAATCGGGGACGGGATCGGCGGCGTGCTGTTGGGCATCGCGACGGGCGGCTTCCTCGGCCTGCCGGGGCTTCATTTCGGCCTCCGCGGCATCGCGGCGGCCAACGTGGCGTTGACGTCGATCTGGCTCGGTGTCGCGTGGCGGCTCCGGCGGGAATACGTCCGCACGATCCGGGACAGCATCCATCAACATCGGCTCGACGCCGAGCGGGCGTCGCGCAGCGTCCTCGATCGGCTCGCGGCCGACGCCCTCGCGTCGAAGCTGTCGGCCGACGACCCCGAAGAGGTGCTCTACGCGTTGTCGGTCATCGAGGCGCAACGCGTGGACCGCTGGCGCGTGTCGCTGCGGGCGCTCCTCGGCCATCCCGACGCGGAAGTCCGCCGCCGTTCGCTCGCGCTGCTGAGCGAGATTGGGGATCGCGCGATCGCGCCGATCGCCGGAGACCTGTTGCGCGACCCGGACCTCGGCGTCCGCACGGAAGCGCTGCTGTTCCTGGCGCGCGAGATGGGGATCGACCCGCTCGCCCGCATCGAGGAGCTGGGGGATTTCGCGGATTTCTCGATCCGGGCGGGGATGGCCGCGTTCCTGTCGTCGCCCGGGCCGTCCCGCAACCTGGAAGCGGCGCGCGCAATTCTCGAACAGATGGTCGAGACGAAGGGGGCCGACGGCGTGCAGGATCGCGCGGAAGCCGCGCGGGTGCTCGCGCTCGTGCCCGGCGCCTTCGATGACCTGCTGAGCGCGCTCATCCGCGACGAGGACCCCTCCGTCGCGAGGCACGCCGTCGCGACGGCACGGGTCCTCGTCTCGCCAGGCGCTGTCGACGCGCTCATCGAAGCGCTCCGCAACCCCGCGATCGGCGACGAAGCGGCGGAGGCGCTCGCGCGCTACGGCAACGACGTGGTGCCGACCCTCCAGGCGCGCCTGCTGGACGACGCCGTGCCGCTCGACGTGCGGCGCGAGATCCCGATCGCGCTCGTCCGCATCGGCAGCGCCGAGGCGGGACATGCGCTCATCGAGGCGTTACTGCAGGGGGACGCGACGGTCCGCTACCGCGTGATC
>Ga0066710_100002169_pt1 | contig 15584 bp, 12 predicted proteins | sample GraSoiAngelo_159_FD_79666 | JGI IMG/M metagenome (GOLD analysis project Ga0066710, IMG submission 79666) | Grasslands soil microbial communities from the Angelo Coastal Reserve, California, USA - 14_1009_16_40cm | ecosystem: Environmental > Terrestrial > Soil > Grasslands | place: USA...
ATCGGGATGATCAGGCTGGACCTGCGGGGGTGGGTTGAGGTCGAGCCGGGCGGAGCTGTTCGCCGCGATCCGTCGGGACGCGCGGCGTGAGGAGTTGTCCATCCAGGCCCTCGCCGAGCGACATGGGGTGCACCGGCGGACGGTGCGGGCGGCGTTAGCTTCGGCGTTGCCGCCGCTGCGCAAGCCGCGGGTGGCGCAGGCCCGAAGCTGGATCCGGTGAAGGCGCTGATCGATGAGATTTTGACCGCGGGCCTGTATGCGCCACGCAAGCAGCGGCATACCGCTCGGCGGATCCACAGCTGACTGGTGGACGAGCACGGTGGACGGGTTGACGTACTCGACGGTGCGCGACTACGTGCGTCGGCGGCTCGGTGGGCGGGCGCCCCGCCGCGTCAAGCGGCGGGCCGCCGCCCGCTGTGAACCGCGCGCGAGCCGCGCTGCGTGCGGCGCTCTTGATTCGGTACGGGCGAGGTCGGCAACATCCGGCAGGTCAGACACCCGACATTGACACGCTCGACACGCCACGCTCGGCCGGGACCAGCCGGGGAACCCGGACGCATTCAAGCTCGCCTGTTAGCGCGAGCCCCGTCCTTGCTCCGGTCGGCTGACTGCAACTCGAACTGATGCGTGCCGTACTCGCTCGCCGATCTCTGCCCTGCCTAAGTCGGTTTGGCCCTGGTTTCAGGCGGGCTTGTCGCCTTTCAACCGGGCCCCCAGACGGCTCCGCAGAGCGTCGTCTCGTCCTCTCCGGACCTGCTCAAGCGTGAATGACTGTCTGCCATGCGGATGTACTATTTGCGCGTGGATCGGTATGGTCCGCGACATGGACGGCGGCATGAGCCTAGGCGAGGCGGCACTTTGGGGCTTGGCGGGCGGAGCCGTGGCGGCGCTAGTGAGCCTTGCGGCCGAGGTTGTGGCCAACCGGTTCCGCTGGCCTTGGCGCAACAACAAGGACGGCATCTGGCCCCGCGTCTTTGTTGGCATTGTCGGGCTGATTGCGGGGGCAATCGTGGCTGGGGCTGCCCATAAGCAGATCAATAACGAGTGGCCAGCGTTAATAATGGGGGCGTCTGCACCGTCTGTAATTCGTGGCGCGATCAGCCGGATCGAGGTCGCCGAGCGCAAGTCTGATGAGGGCGGACCTGATGGCCGAGCGTGAATCTGTGCTCAGCCGGGTTGCTCGAGCGTCACGGCCCACCGCGCCGCTTATACGCCTCTCCGTATCTCCATGGTGGGTGAAGGTGCTTTTCGCTGCGGGAGCGCGCCGAGCACCTATGCCAGACGCCGCGACCTCAGCAGCCTCGAGGTCGCGAGGTGCGCCCGCTCTCCGTCGCACGCGAACTTCCAAAGAGTCGCCCGGTCAACAGGGCACTACACCGGGACGTCGCAGTCGAGCTTTTCGCGCGATTGCACGTGTACTCGGCATCCGTAAGTCATCGCAGAGCATTCTTGCCTTGTATGGCTGTCTGATCCCGGCAGCGTTGCTGATTGCGCTAGCCGCCGTGCTGTGGTTCGGTCCGACGGGGACTAGAGACGCCCCGGCCAAAGTGGCCGCCGCAACGGCCATCGTGCTGCTGGCTCAACTGGCCCGGGTGCGGGTGCGGATTGGCAACATACCCGTCTCGCTGGGGTGGGGCGAGGCCGCTCTGATCATCATACTTGTCCTGGTACCACCAAGCTGGGTGCCGGCGTTGGTGCTGGTCGGGGTGGCCCTCTCCCAGGTCATCCTGCGGCTAGTCGGCGAGATCCGTACCCCTCTACAGATGGCTTACAACTCTGCCAACCTCACGCTAGCCGCAACTGTCGGAACGGCCGTGGCTAGTCCGGCCCACACTGCAGTGCGAACGCTGGCCAGTCCGACGGTCGCATTTGGGCTAATCCTCGCAGCGGTTGCGTATGTGACGGTAAATCTACTGCTCTTCGCAGCGGCGATGAGTCTCCAAAGCGGAATTCCGTTCGCAACGGTAATCAAACGATCGCTTGGCGGCAGAGTCTTTATGATCGTCGGTAACATCGCGGTCGGCCTGCTGGTCGTGGTGACCGGCAAGGATGATCCGCGCTGGCTGCTGGTACTGCCGCCGGTGTTGTGGCTGCTGCGGCAGTCCTACGGTAACCGGCTGCGCGCCGACGACGAGCGCCGGGGCTGGCAGGAGTTCTCTCGGGCGACCGAGGCGCTGAACCGGCTGGAGGAGCGCGGTGTCGCCGAGGCCGGGGTACGGGGTGCGGGGCATCTATTCCCGACCGCGACGATCGAGGTGCGGGTACTGCGCCCGGACGGAACCTACAGCTACCGCAGCGCCCGCGGCTCTAGGGTGGTCGCGGGCCCAGCCGAGGACGGGCCACCCGGCCCGAGCACGATGAGCCGGCCCTTGCAGGTCGGCGGTGCCGCAGTGGGTGAGCTGCGGGTGCACTTTTCGGAATCCGTGGATCTGAGCGCGCGCGAGCAGATGCAGTTGTCCGCGTTCGCCGACGCGCTGGCCGCGGCGCTGCACGACGCGGCGTCGCATCGGGAGCTGCAGGCGCTGTCCGCACGCAGCCTGCATGCGGCCTTGCACGACGGGCTGACCCGGCTGGCCAACCGGGATGCATTGCTGGCCAAGGGCAACGGCGCGCTGCGGGTACTGGAACGGGACACCCCGGTTGCCCTGCTGCTGCTCGACGTCGACCACTTCCGCGAGGTCAACGACACCCTCGGGCACGCGGCCGGTGACAACCTGCTGCGCATGATCGCCGACCGGATTCGCGAGTACGCCCGAGGCGACGAGTTGGTTGCCCGGCTGTCCGGAGACGAGTTCGGGCTGCTATTGACCTCGCTGGAGGGGCCGGTGGCGGCCGATGGGCAGACGCCCGGGCTAAGCCAGGCGCTGCGCCAGGCGCGGGAACTTGTCGACCTGGTGGGCAAGCCGTTCGAGCTGGCCGGGGTACCGCTGGCCGTCGAGTGCTCGGTCGGCGTGGTGCTCGCGCCAGCCGGCAGCGTCGACATGACCGAGCTGCTGCGCCGCGGGTACATCGCCATGTACCGGGCCAAGCGCGGCGGTGGCGTGATCGGCCTGTATGACGATGCCGGCGACGGTGGTACCGACCGACTCGCCCTGCTCGCCGAGCTGCGCGAGGCGCTGAGCGGCACCGACCAACTCGTGCTCGCGTACCAGCCCGCGATCGACCTCGCGACCGGCGCGCCGACGGGGGTGGAGGCACTGGTCCGGTGGAAGCATCCGCGCCGCGGCGAACTGCTGCCGGATGAGTTCATCGCGGTATTGGAGAACAGCGACCTGGTCGACGCGTTCACCCGGTACGTGGTCGATCGGGCGCTCGGACAGGCGGCCAAGTGGGCGGCGCACAACGTGCCGGTGCCGGTGTCGGTCAACCTCTCCCCGCGCAGCCTGCTCGACGCCGACCTGCCGGAGCAGATCGCCGAACTGCTGGCCAAGCACCGGGTACCGGCCGGCCGGCTGGTTCTGGAGATCACCGAGACGGTCGTGGTACCCGAGCACGACGCGATCAGCGCGGTACTGGACGGGCTGCAACGGCTGGGTGTGCAGCTCGCCGTCGACGACTTCGGCACCGGGTACTCGTCGCTGAAGTTCCTGACCCGGGTACACGTCGACGAGGTGAAGATCGACCGGAGTTTCGTGGCGAGGATGGTCGACTCGCCCGATGTCGCTACGATTCTCAAGGCGACCGTCGACCTGGCCGGCGACCTCGGGATACGGGTGGTAGCCGAAGGCGTGGAGACGGCCGAGCAGAAGACCACGCTGGTATGGCTCGGCTGCCAGTCCGCGCAGGGGCACTACTTCTACCCGCCGCTGCCCGCCGAGAAGATCACCAGCGTGCTGATCAACCTCGGCCGAGCCACTGGCGATGTCATGACTCCCTGGCGACAAGGAGCCACTGCCTGACGCGCGGAGCAAGTGAAGCAGCAGACATCGAGAATTGGGGCCGACCTGGCACGGACCTGGCGCGAGCGGCCAACTTGAAGTGGAATTGATCGGCCACCTCTACGGTGCGTCGCTGCTCGGCCTGCGATGCCGGCGGCATTAAGAGCGGTACAATTACGTGCTGGTCTGAGCGGCACGTAATTGGTGGAGGGCCTGTGGCTGGCACTGCCGGTACGACCTGCGAGCACTGCGGCCGCCCAGTCGCCCAACCGCCCGGCCGGGGGCGAAGACGGCGATACTGCGACGCCACATGCCGGAGTGCCGCTCGGCGGGAGCGGCAGCGCCGGGACGCCGTCGCAAATCCGGCCTTGACAGCCTCGAGCCGTAAAGACACCATTGACACCGTGACGCGGGCGGCCTCCGCCGACCCCGACCCGGGTTGGCGGCTGACCGAGGTGTCCGACCTGGCTGGCCGGTTGGCCGGCGAGGTGGCCACCGCCGGGACAGGGTTTCGGCTGCTGGCGGTCTCGGCGGCGGTCGACCTGGACCGGCTCGTAGAGCGGGTACTGCGGTCGGCGGTCGAACAGGCCCGCCGCGCGGGGCACACGTGGCAGGAGATCGGTGACGTGCTGGGCACCACGAGACAGGCGGCCTTCCAGCGGTTCGGTCGCCCGGTCGATCCACGAACGGGGGATGCGATGGCCGAGGTGATCCTGCCCGGCGCCGCCGACCGGGCGGTCGAGCTGATCGGCGACGTGATCGAGGGCCGGTACGCGCAAGCGCGCCAGGACTTCGACGATGTCGTCGCGCATGGGCTGGACGAGCAGCGGTTGGCGGCGGCGTGGGCGCACGTGGTGGGCCTGGTCGGCGGGTACGAACGGATGGGCGCGGCCCACGCCTACCAGGCCGGTGATTACACCGTAGTGGACGTCGCACTGCACTTCGAGGCCGGTGACCTGACCGGGCGGGTCAGCTACGACCGGGCTGGCAAGGTCGCCGGTCTGCACTTCCTGCCGGTCGGCCAGCCGCAACGACGGGACCGGTCGTGAAGCGCGTCGTCTGCCTGCTTGCCGCAGCAGTGCTGTCGGGTGCCGTTCTCGCCGGATGCACCGGGAAGGTCCCGGGCGGCGCCAGCCACACCGCCGCGAGCCGCCCGGCCGCCAGCGGTTGGGTCGAGCAGGAGGTCAGCTTCCAGGCCGGTGGCCTGACCGTCTACGCCACCTACCGGCATCCGCCGTCCGGCTCGCCTCCGGTATCGGCCGCGTTGCTGATCGCCGGCAGCGGCCCAACCGATCGCGACGGCAACGACCGGCAGTACCCGTACATGGACACGCTGCGTACGGTGGCCGGCTGGCTGTCCGACGACGGCGTGGCCAGCTTGCGGTACGACAAGCTCGGTACCGGCCGCACCGGCGCCGGCCCGTACGCCGGCCAACCGGCCGCCATCGGCGTCGACGTGTTCGAGCAGCAGGCCGCCGGTGCGTTGACGTTCCTCGCCGCCCAGCCCGGCGTTCGGCGGGACCGGTTGACCGTGGCCGGCCACAGCGAGGGCGCCCTCTATGCGTTGCTGCTCGCCACCGGCGCGGCCGGGCCGGTACCGCCGATCCACGCCCTGGCTCTGCTCGAACCGTTGAGCCGGCGGCTTCTCGACACCATCGCGCAACAGATCGATGAGCGGTTGACGGCCCAGCAGCAGGCCGGACAGATCACCCCGGAACAGGCCCAGCAGATCCGGGACGCGATGAGCTCCGCCATCGCCCAACTGCGTGCCACCGGTACCGTCCCGGCGAACCTGCCCGGCGGCCTGTCCACGTTGCTGTCACCCGTCGGAGCCAAGTACCTCGGCGAGATCGACCGGTTCGACCCCGCCGACCTCGTCACACAGCTACCGGTACGCACCCCGGTCCTTCTGTCGTGCAGTGACGCCGACATCCAGATCAGCTGCACCGACGTCGACCGGCTCGTCACCGCCGCGGCGAAGCCACCGCTCGACGCCGATCCGGTCCGCCTCGCCGGCGTCGATCACATCCTCAAGGAAGACGCCAGCCGCGGCATCGACTACGACCAACCCCTACCGTTCTCCCACGCCCTCCAACAGGCACTGCGCTCCTTCGTAGCAGCCCAACGCTGACGGCGACCCGACCGGGATCATTGCCGGGCCGTATCGCCGGCACCCTGCAGATCGAACTGGTGTACCGCAACGCCTGGCGCACCCGCGACCAGGCCGAGAAGGCACTGTTCGCCTACAACGACGCTGGTACGACACCCGCCGTATCCAGAAGGACCTCGGCGACCTTAGCCCGGACGAATACGAGACCGCCTGACACGCTGCCCAGGCCGACCAACCCAGCCCGGTAGGCACCCGTCCCGCACGGCTTGGAGGTTCCGAGGCACCTGCCGGTAGAGTCGGCGGGTCGTCGCTGGCTGCACAGCCGGCGTGGTGGGGCAGGACGTCGAAGGCAGTCCGATGGCAGTTGGTGGTGAGTTCAGGCCCGGAGACCTGTTCCTCGGGCATCGGATCAGCCAGCGTATCGGTGCCGGCGGCTGGGGCGTGGTATATCAGGCTCACGACTTGGAGTTGCGCCGCGACGTCGCGTTGAAGGTCTTGGACCTCTCCCTGGACGACGAGGCGTTCCGCCAGGAGTGGTGCATGCTCGCCGAGGTCGAGCACCCCCATGTGCTGCCGGTGTTTCGGGCCGGCCTGGAGGACGGCCGTCCCTACCTGGTGACCCGGCTGGCCCGGGGCGGCAGCCTGCGCAGGTTGCTGGCCGGTGGTACCCGGCTGGCCCCACACCGCGCCCTGCACCTGCTGGGGCAGGTTGCGGAGGCGCTCGACGCGGTCCACGCCCGGTGCATCGTGCACCGCGACGTGAAACCGGAGAACATCCTGCTCGAAGGCCCGGCCGGTGCGGAGCAGGTGTGGCTGGCCGACTTCGGCCTGGCCCGGCATTTCGGCACCAACCGGTACGTGACGGCCTGCGGTGGGGTGGGCACAACCGCCTACATGGCGCCTGAGCAACGCACGGGTGCGGGGGACCTCGGCTCCCGCGCCGACGTGTACGCGTTCGGCCTGGTGCTCTACGAGGCGCTCGCCGGCCACCTGCCCGAGCCCGCCGGCCGCGCGCCACTGCGGTTACCGGTCGATGCCGGTCCGGCGGTGCACCTGCTGTCCGGCGTGTTCAGCCGGGCGTTCGCCGTGCGACCGGAGGACCGGTACGGCTCGGCGGGCGAGCTGATCGAGGCGGCCCGGGTGGCGCTCGCCGGCGAGGCGGGACCCGCCTCGGATGCGGAGACCGACCCCACCGGACGAGTGTCGCCGGCCCGCACCCGGCGGCTGTCGCGGCGCCACCGCTGGGTCGTCGTCACGGCGCTGGCACTGGTCACCGTACTGGCCGCGATCGGGTACGCGGTTATGATGCCTCCCGCGGCACCGGGCCCGGCGGCGGAGCCGTCGCGGACGCCGTCCGCCCCGGCGGTCGCGGCACCCACCGCTCCGCCACCCGGCCCGAGCAGCGGCGCCCCGCGCACGGCGGCACCGACGGTCAGCCGGAAGCCAACCCAGACGGTTCCGGCGAGCCAGCCGGCCGGAACGCCGGCGCCGTCCCCGCCCCAGCGGCTCGTGGTCTGCGCGCAGACCGCCACCCTGCGGGCGCAGCCGGTGCCGATGAACCAGACCAGCAAGGTGGATGACCTCTTCTACAGGGAAACCCTGGAGGTACTCGGCGGTGCGGGCAACGATGTGTGGGTCTACGGGCGTTCACCGCGCGGAAAGGTCGGCTGGGTCGAGCGCAAGTGGGTGAAGCAGGCCTGCTGAGCCACCGTGCACAGGCCGGCCTGGCCCTGGGGTCCGGCAACCAGCCGGGTCAGCGGCGCAGCAGCGCCAGGTCGGCTCTCGTGATCAGCCTGCTGGTCAGCGCAAACTCGGCCAGCCCCTCGAGCGCATTCGGCCCGGTCAGATTCGGTACACCCGCACTGGTCAGTCGGGCCCGCAGGTACTCGACGCGACGCAGCACTTGGGTCCGCGTCCAGCCCAGGCGGGCTGCTGCGGCGTCGTAGCTGCGCGGATGCGGGTCGTAGCATGGCGGGTCGGCGAGGTACCCGGCGAAGAGCGCCACCATCGCCAACCGGTCGGCCGGGCTGACGTTGACCTCGGCACCGACCACCGTGGAGTCACCCGGCGGGTGGTCGTCCTGAGCCGGTGGGCCGGTGTCGAACCGGTTATTCGGCTCGATCGTCAGGCAGTGGCTGCCGCGGCTTGTTTCGATCAGTACCCGCGTGGTCTTCTCCAGCGCAGCCCGCCGGCCAGGTGGCAGCACGGCACGCAGCCCCAGCTCGTCGACCAGGGCCAGGGACCGCTTCCCCGACCGGTTGGTCAGCCACCACGATGAGCCGTCATACCCCACCGACCCGGCGAGCCGGGAGATTCCGGTGTCCGACGCGTCCAGGCAGACCGTGCAGTCAGGTGACCGTCCGAATGTGAACGCGTCGCCTGGAACCAGCTCGAAGCGCCGTGACCCGATCGCAATGACGGCGCCGCTCACCAGGGCTCCCCGTGCGGAAGTTGCATCCTGTCGTCTCCTCCGGGACTCCTCTGTCTCCCCGGGAGGACAGGATGGCACGAGGCGCGCTCACCGGCAAAGGCCGGCGGCCGGTATCAGTGCCACATGACAAGGTATGTGGCTCCGGACGTGGGCACATCGGCGATCTTCGTGGGCGTGCCTTCGTGGGAGAGGGATTGCCGGTACACGGTCGTGGTGTTGCCCAGCTTGGACAGGAAGGCGAACTGGCGCCGGCCCGGTGCGGGCACCGCGCCATAGGTCTTCCGGTTGGTGGCCGGCAACAGTTGCTCGGCCTTGGCGACCGATCCGAGTCCCGGTGCCAGGGTGAGCTTCCAGATCGCGTTCTCGCTGGAACAAATGAGGGTGTGGTCGTCAAACCAGAAGTTCGGCGCGCATGGCGACACGGACGCGCTGCCGGTCGGTGGTTTGTCGGCTCCGGCGGCGGTGCCCTCGGACAGCACAACGGCATCATCGTCCCGGGCGCCGCGCTTGCGGACACGTAGGTTGCCCCAGAAGTGGTCGAACTCGGCCGCGTACTGACCGGATGGGTGGACGGCGGCGGTATATGGCTCCGCGCCGTACCAGGGGACGCCGTCGGCGATGATCATTTCGTGGTCGTCTGCCGGGCCGTGATCCTGTGCGTTGTTTGGTGCCTGATCAGGTGCCCGGCTGCGCAGCCGTTTGTCGCGGTCGACATACCACAGCTTGCCGTCGTGGAACACCGGTCGGCTGTCGGCGGGTGAGGCCGCGAACGTGCCCGGGTCGAGGCCGGGTCCAACTGGAGCGCCGTTGCGCAGGTCGAAGGCGGTGGCAAGCGCACCTTCGCCAGAGGGACCGGCGATCCAGCCGGCCACCTGGGCGTAGTCCCGGTCGAACAACTGTGGCAGCACCTGCGACGACGGGTAGTAACCGGCGGTGGGGTCTCCGCAGATGAACGACGGGCCCCCGCCGTCGAGTCGTGTCGTGTTGGTGGCGATCTGGCGTCCATCGTCTGCCGAGACGGCGGTCAGGGTCAGCCGCACCGATCCGCTCGTGTTGTCGCAGTTCAGGATCAGGACCGATCCGGGTGCTCCGAGGTCGGCGGTCGGTGTGCCGGACACCCGCGACTTCGGGTCGGACGACGATGGTTTCGAGTTGCCGCAGCCGCTGCTCGTCACGGCGAGCGTCGCCATGAGAACGAAGGGCAGGATCCGGAACACTCCGTAGGTGGGCAGTGTTGCATGTGTTGTCCTTCTCGCATGAGACTGATCTATGCGGGGCGATACGTCCATGGTCAGTTTTTGCTGGGCACGTCGTTGAAGCCGGACCCGGCGGCGTAGCCAGGGCAGCACGCGCGGACCCGTCGCCACCTGCACGTCGACGCTCAGGCCGAGGTCCGCCACGGCGCCCGGGTCAGTGGGCGGCCGGGAGCCTGCTGAGTCGGGAAGCATGCCACGACGCTAAGCCGGCGCCGGCCGCCGGGGTACGGGAAGCACCTCCCAACGGTGGTGCCCGGCATCTCGCGGCTCGCCGGGCCGATCGTCGCCGAGCGCTCCTCGTGGTGGTTGGAGAACCGGTCGGCCAAGCGTGCGCTGACCATTGTGGACGATCGAGGCCTGCGCTCGGTGCCGCATTCCGGTCGCCGGATCGTGCTGGAGGCACTGACGCGGGTCGTCGAGGGGACCAGGCGCACGCACACCTGACGATCGGGGTATCTGCAGGATCCGCCGCGGTACACGGCCCATCGACTCAGCACCAAGGAGGACCTCAACCCGCGGCTGCGCTGACCCGGAAGCGCTGAATGGGAAACGCTTCCCATACCGCGGCCGCGGGTGCCCGGGAAGACTGTCGACCATGAGGATTCCGCTTCTGCTGGCCGGCGTGCTCGGCGTCGCGACGGTGGCCTCCACGGCGTCGACCGCGACCGCCGCCGACCATACCGACACCGTCCGGTACGACCGGGCGACCCTGCGGGACGCACCGGCCCGGCTGGTCCTGGCCACCGCGCTGCCGGGGGACCGGGTCGTCCGGCATGTCTACTGTGGACAGTGGGTACGGGTGACCGTGCAGCCCGCCGCCGGACGGCGCCTGGCCACGACGACGGGCTGGGTCGAGCGCGGGTCGCTGACCCGATCGGCCCGCTCCCGCGGGCTGGACGGCATCCCGGCTGACTGTGCCGCACCCGGGCGGGACGCCGAGCGCTGGCGGGACTTCGTCGCGGCGGTCAACTCGCCGTTCCGCTCGTACCGGTACGACCCGGCCAGCGATAGATGGCGGTACGTGCACGACGCGACGCGGGTGGCTGCGTTGACAGGCGCGGACTGCCGGCCGTCGTACAACTACCTCCGCGACGGTGCCGCCGAGCGTCCCGACCCCGCGCAGCAGGTACCGGCCGCGTCGGTCGACCTGAGCCGTCCCAAGTACCGGTATGTCACCCGCACCGGTGCCGTCGCACTGGTGTCCCTGCCCCGCAGCGGCGGGGGCGGCGGCGTGTGGGCGTTCGTCAGGTCCGCGTGCGTGCAGCCGGACGCTCCCAAATACACCACCGTCCACTTTCCGCGAGTGGTCCGGCTCGACCGGATACCCGTCGGCCACCCGCCGCTGACCACCGCGCAGTTGAGCCGGTACGGCTGCCACGCCGCGGTCCGATCACCTACCCACCCGGAGTACGGCTGGTGGCCCGCTCCCCGGACGGCGCCGGCATGTTGAATCCCAGGATTGGTGCCCTGGTCGCCCTGGCCCTCGGCGCATCGGTCCTCACCGGCTGCGGCGGGCACTCCGGAGGCGGCACGGTCAAAGGGGACCGGTCCGGCCCGGCCGCGAGCGCCGGCCCGACCGGCGGCCGGCCACCGGCGCCGCGCTTCGATCCACCGCGCCGGTTCGCCGAGGCGTCGGCTGTGATCGACGGCGCGCCGTTGGCGATCGCCGACGGCGTCGGCTACCACTACACCGACGACGGGTTGGCCGCCGCCGACCTGGCGACCGGCCAGCGGCGCTGGCAGGTCACGCTGCCAGGCGCCGAACGGCTCGTCACCGGCCCGATGGCGCACGACGACCCACCAGTACCCGGGATCGTCACCGACGCGCAGGGCCAGGCGTTCCTGGTCGCCGCCTACTTCGAAACCGTGACGGGTACCGGCACCCAGCAGGACGCCCAGCGGACCACCGTCGTCGCGGTGGACCTGTCCGGCCGTACCCGGTGGACCGCCGCGTTGCCGGCCGACCTGCTCCCGCGCGTCGTCGGCGGGATCCGCGACGACCGGGGGGCCGCCGCCGTCCTCGACGCCGGCGGCACGGCGGTGCTCGACGCCGGCTCGGGCGGCGTGCGCTGGACCGCCAAGGACGTGCGCCCCGGCGCCGTCGACGGCACCACCATCGTGGGGGTACGCCGTCCGGGCGGCGGGTACGACCCGTGGCCGTCGGTGGGTCTGCGCTCGACCGACGGAGCAGCGCTGTGGACAGGACCCACGCTGGGCAGCTTCATGCTCGACCAGCCGCCCGACCTCATGCCCGCCGGCCCCGGTCGCGCGATCCTCGCGGGCGGGGACGGGGACGACCACGTCACGCTGCTCATCGACACCGCAACCGGCCGGCAGGTGGGCTCCCTCCCCGGAGTGCTGCATTGCGTGTACGACGCCAAGGCCACCGACATCTGCTGGGCTCCCCATGTGGTGGGCAACGACCCGGAGCTCGTCATCGGGGTCGACGCCGGCAGTGGGCAGGAGCTGTGGAGTCTGCCGGACAAGGCCTCCGGGCGGGTGGCGATCGACGTCACCGCCGCGTTTCACGGTGCGGTGTACGGGTCGGCCCGGCACGGTTCCGTGGTCCTCGACGCCCGCACCGGAGCCGACCTGGTACCCGACGCGACCGTCGCACCGACCCAGGTCGTCCCCGGGTACGGCCTGCGCGCCGACTTCGACGGGTCGCCGAAGACCACCGTCTACCCCGCTACTGGATAGCCGTGTACGGTTCAGACCAGCCGGAACATGAGCTCCGCGCCGGGGCGGGCTTGCGCGGCCACCGCGAGGTCGCTGCACCGCGCCGGTGACCAGAGCTTCGCTGGGCAGTTCCTCGGCACGGGATCGGACCAGCTCGGCATCCCCGAACCCACCGGCCAGCGCCTCATCGCCGCCCCCCAGCCACACGACACGCCAGCGGCAAGGACGCGGCATCGCAGCGCCGGCTCGACGTAGCGCCACGTGGTACCCGGCCAACGCCTTGCGCGCTACGCCAAGGGACACCAGGGCCGCCCGCTGTTGGTGCGACGCCGACGACGATCTCGCCCGCACGGCCCGGGCAGCGACCATCGGGTTCAAGAGACATCGACTGTGCAGCCGCGACGCCTGCCTCCCATAGACCGCTGGTCAGGGATGCCGCTCACATGACGGACCGGCCGCGTGTCCGGCGAGTCGCCCGGCTGGGTGGTGGTTGTGCACACTCCGCCTGCGCTCTTCCGGGATCCGCACCGAGTCCCGCACCGTTGTTGCATGAGAATCCCCACCGCCATCCGTACCACCGGGCTATGCGCGCTCGTCCTCGCGCTGGGCCTCACGCTCGCCTCGGCGACCCCGTCGTATGCCGTGTCCGACTCGGGCCCCTACACCGTGTTCGCCGATCAGAGCGGCCGCTGCCTCGACGTGTTCAACTGGGACACCAGCGACTCGGCCGCTATCGTTCAGTGGGAGTGCACGTGGGCGATGAACCAGCGCTGGTTCCTGCGCGGCGGCCTGCACGGTACGGCCTACGCGTTCACGATCCGCAGCGCCCACACCAACAAATGCCTGCAGGCCGGGCCGCCGGTTTCCCCCATCGTGCAACGAACGTGCGATGGGAACAACGCGTGGCAGCTGTGGCTGCTCGGATCCTCCCGGCGCTGGTCCTCGGCCTACAGCTTCGTCTTCTACGGGTCGACGTCGCCGGCCTGTCTCGTCCAGCCCGGGATGAACAACGGTGACCGGTGGGTACTGGGCTGGTGCAACGGGTCCTCCGGCGACACCATGTTCCGCCTGATGAATGCGGGGTTCCTGCAGTGATCGCCGGTCGGCTTCGCCCGCTGCGTGTACCGGCGCTGGTGCTGGCGCTGCTGGCCACGCTGGTTTCCGCCCGCCCGGTGTGGGGCGCCGATCCCATCACCGTACGGTCGGCCACGCTGGCCAACGTGCAGAGCGGCCGGTGTCTGGAGATCTTCGAGTTCAACGCCACCGACAACGCCTGGATCAGCCAGTGGAGCTGCTGGGGCGGCAAGAATCAGCGCTGGGGCATCGTGTCGTTCCCGACGCTCGACAAGCGGGTACTCATCCGCAACGAGCACAGCCAGAAGTGCCTGGAATGGGACAGCAACTACCGGGACCTCCTGCAGCACGACTGCGACTAGAGCCGACAGCGCAACCAGCAGACCTGGAACCTCGAGGTGGTTTCCGGCGACCCGAACACCGTCAACGGCAGCGAGGTGGTGTTCACCAACGCCGCCTTCTGGTACGGCCCGCCGTGCCTGGAGAACTACCGAAGCCTGAACAACGACGGCAACCTTGCCGACGTCTCGTTCGACAGCTGCGCCCGGGCCCCGAATCAACGCTGGCGCTGGTGGTGGTAGCCACCAGACCGCAGCATCCCCGCCTCCTCGCCCGTCACCTACCTGCACCGTACGCGTACGCAGCTTCGACAAACGCTCCGAGCCCAGCTGCGGGACCAGGTGCTCATCCACGATCGTGCGGTAGCTCCGCAATGTGGTGCTCAGGTGGGCGTGGCCGAGCACGGTCTGCACGTCACGCAGCGACAATCCCTCGGCGCGGGTCATCCGCAGCGCGCAGGTATGGCGCAGGTCATGCATCGTCCAGTTCGCGCCGAGACGGTCGTTGGCCCGGCGAAGGACCGCACGAAGCGCATCGTAGGTCAGCGGCACCCGCCCACCCGGCACGCCGCCGCGTTCCGCAACGTCCACCACACCGGATCGGTCGCCGCGAGCGTCGGTAGCCCGGCCAGGTAGAGCCGCAGCCACACGAACGCGTCCGGACTGGCCGCCAGCCACTGCTCGACGTCGCTGCTCTTGCGCCGGATCCGGATGAGCTGCTCACCCCAGTCAACGTCACCGCCGCGGAGTCCGATCAGCTCACCCGCCCGCGCGGCGGTGCTCACCGCGAACACAAGGATGGCCCGGTCCCGATCCGACGTCATCGCTCCGAACAGCTCGTCCCACCGCAAGTCGGGCATGGCCCGGGGCCGGCGGCGCGGAACCGTCGGGTTGAACCGCAACCGGCCTTCGGCCCGAAACGGCTGCATCGGGTTGTGGTGGGCATGTGCCCGACCGGACCTTCCCAGATCCACCGGTACCGGGTTGACCAGCGGGCCGGCGCCTTCCTCGATCCAGAATTCGTAGAAGGCACGCAGGACCGCGTTGCTGTGCCGCACCGTACGCGGCGCGTACTGATCAGTCAGATGCTGCTTGCGGGTCACCGGGTTGAGGGTTCCCACCTGCGCCGCCGACCGGGTCCGCCGGTCACTGATCGGCTTGCGGGCTTGCTGCAACCACAGCACGAAGTCCCGGCACTCCGCCGGCGTGGCCCGGTCCCATCCCACACCGATCGCCTGCAGGAACCGCCACCAGCGCAGCAGCACATGAGCGTAGCTGCGCACCGATCCGTCCCCGGTGGCCCCTCGCCTTGAAGTCACGCAGGTACTCGCTGATCGGCTGGATCACGCAGCCGTCGTCCCCGACGACCTCGAACGCCACCACCCCGCCAGCCGGGACCACCCGCCCCCACGACGACAGCCGGACGAGCCCGAGATCTCGCATCGGCCCCGCCGCGCGTTGCTCCACCGCCAGTCACTCCCACCTGGGCAGTAATCACGTCCCATGGGCTAACCACACACACCGCAGAAGGTCACCGGGCCCTGGCGAAGGCCCCCGAACGTGTCTGAACGCAGCCCTCGGGAGCTTGCGGCTGAGGTTGCGAGTTGGACACGACGTACGGGTCGCCGTGCTCGCCGCGAAGACCACCAGGATGGCGACGAGCTGGGCGACGACGCGCGGTAAGCGAGTGCGGCATGTCCAACGCGAACCTCGCTACCCAGGCGCGCCACCTGCTGCGGCATGGACTCCGCGACGGCCAGGAACGAGTCGGTCGGCGAGACACCCGAGAATGCCTTATTGAGGCCACGCTGCATCTAG
>Ga0066710_100002171_pt1 | contig 15581 bp, 10 predicted proteins | sample GraSoiAngelo_159_FD_79666 | JGI IMG/M metagenome (GOLD analysis project Ga0066710, IMG submission 79666) | Grasslands soil microbial communities from the Angelo Coastal Reserve, California, USA - 14_1009_16_40cm | ecosystem: Environmental > Terrestrial > Soil > Grasslands | place: USA...
CACGGGCAAGATGCGGCTGAGCTCGGCGTTCTGCCAGACCGTGATCTGCAGCACGTCCTCGGGCCCGATCCGGTATTCGTACGCGTCCGGCTCGGGCGCGGGGGCCGGCGTGGGCAGTAGCGTGGGGGCTGGGGTGGGCGCGGCGGGTGGATCCGCACCCGCCGCCGAGACCAGAACCGGCAAGCAGACGGCCACCAGCCACACGTGGCGGCCGTTCCCGCCGAGCCGCCGCGGCCAACGCTGCGTCATTGCTTGGGTGCCTCCCGGACGTGGCGCGGCACGAGGGTGAAGCCGGCGCTGAGGACGTTCTGCCAGAGCTGGGGCGCCCCCTGGAGACGGGTCAGTGGGTTGACGTAGAACCCGCGGTCCTGCACCACGTAGCTGTAGTTGACGAAGGCGGTCAGCCAGGACCTCGCCCGGTACGCGGCGATCCCATCGGCGTGCCACGACCGCTGCTCGGTGGCGCGCTCCCACTGCCGGAACAGCGCGGGCGATGCGCTCACCGTGAGCGCGCGCGACAACCGGTAGGACAGCCTCACGCTGTAGCCCTCGACGACCAGGGTGCGGTCGAAGACCAGGCTGCGGCCACGCTCGTAGCCCAGGGAGAGGCGTGTCCGCGTCCGGGTCCTTTCCAGGCTGGCGGCCACGTGGGGGCTGAACGATCCCGCGAGGTAGCGCGGTCCCATCTGAACGCTCAGCGTGGCGTGGGGCGCAACCTGGAGAAGCAGAGCGGCATCGGAGCCAATCTGCGACCTCAAGCCGAGGCCCGACCGCTCGAGCTGGAATGCCTCGATGCCGGAGCCCACTCGAAACAAGACCCGCGAGCTCAGCCGGTGCTCCAGCTCCACCTTGCCGCCGAGGCTCTCCGCCCGGCGCCGGCCGAAATCCACGCCCGCCGACGGCAGCAGCTCGGCCGCGTACGCCGTCAGGGCGTAGTCGCCGGAGAGCGATACCGTCGTGTGCGACCCGAGCCGGTACCTCGCGGTCAGGCCGGCCGACCGCCGGGCATCCCAGTTGCTGGCCGACGGGTCCCCGAAATACTCCGAATCCAACCCTGCCCTCCCCAGCAGCTTGAGCCGCACCGTGGGCTGATACTCCAGGCTCAAGGCCGGTCCCGCCCGTAGGCCCGCCGCCTCGAGCCGGGCGTCGTCGAAGAACAGGTTGTCGTCGTAGATGGCGCCCACCGACAACGTAGGGATGACCGTCCATGTCTCGGCGCTGGCGCTCGCCGCCATGCCGATCATGCCGGCCAGCGCAGCAAGCACCGTGCCCGTCCGCGGGCCGAGCAACGTCTCCCCGGACAGGGCGCACTCCTCACGCCCAAGCTCCATATATTGCCCAGTATAACGAGCGCTTACGTCCTTGGGAGGGAACGATGACCTTAGTCCGGCGAACGCAGGCTTGGGTACAGGCTACCTCGCGGGTCGTCGACTTTCAACGGGCCCAGGACGCCTCGAGGTCCGCTGCCTCGAGCGCTGCGTGCCTGCGCCCTCCCCGATGGGTGCTAGAGTTCGACCCTCATGACGCCCACCATCCGCAGCGCCCTCCGGCTTTGCCTGGTGCTCGCCTGCGGAGCGTCGGGGGCCGCCGCATGCCGACGAAGCGGCCGGTCGGAAGCGCCAGCCGGCATTTTGCTCATCAGCGTGGACACGCTGCGCGCGGACCATTGCTCGTCGTACGGGTATGTGCGCCCCACGACGCCGCACCTGGACCAGCTGGGCCGCGACGGTGTCCGCTTCGAGGTGGCTTACGCGTCCATGGCCACCACCGGCCCTTCTCACACCACGATGCTCACCGGGCTGCCTCCCCGCGCCCACGGCGTGTTCAAGAACGGGCAGACGCTCGGCCCGGCGCCCCCCACGCTGGCCGAGATACTGCAGGCCCACGGGTACCGGACGGCGGCGTTCGTCAGCGCTCAGCCGCTCGATCGCGCTTCCGGGCTCGCCCGCGGCTTCCTCACCTACGACGACGCCTTCCCGAGCGCCTCTGCGCCCGGACGGCCGCCGGTCGCCACCGGACCTGCCGCCCCCCGACGGCGGGGAGACGCGACGCGGGCCGCGGCGGTCGCGTGGCTCCGCCGCAACGGATACCTGCAGGCGGGGGCAGCCGATCGCCAGCCTCCGTTCTTCCTCTGGGTCCACCTCTACGACCCCCACAGCCCGTACGAGCCGCCGGCCGAGGAGCGCGCGCTGTTCGCCGTCCCGGACGGAACCGAGCTCGATCGCCAGGTTGCCGGCTATGACGGCGGGGTCCACTTCGCGGACGAGCAGACCGGCGCTCTCCTCGACGCGCTGGCTCGCGCCGGCCGTCTGGAACAAACGCTCGTCATCGTCACCGGTGATCACGGGGAGGGCCTGCTCGAGCACGGCATCATGGGCCACGGCCTCAGCCTCTACGAAGAGACCGTGCGCGTCCCCCTGATCTTCCGCTGGACGGCCCGGCTTCGCGGCGGCCGGACCGTGACGGCCCCGGTGGAGCTGACCGACCTGCTGCCGACCGTGCTCGAGCTGGCCGGCATCCCTCCGCCGGGAGGGGCGGGGCAGGGGCGGAGCCTGGGGCCGGTGTTGACCAGCTCGACCCCCGGCGACCCGCGCCGCGAGATCTTCCTGCAGAGGCGGCAGTACAGCGCGCCCCAGGAGAACGGCGTGCCCGTCAAGGGCGACAAGTACGCAGTGCGGGTGGGCCGATGGAAGTACATCGCGGCTCCCGAGGAGGGGACCTACGAGCTCTACGACCTCGAGGCCGACCCCCACGAGCGGCGCAATCTCCACTCCGAGCGGCCGCGTGAAGCCGCCGCGCTCGCCGCGACGCTCCGGCGCTGGCAGCAGAGCGTCGCCCCCGCGCGCGGCACCGAGGTGCCCGAGGAGCGGGCCCGCGCGCTGCGAGCGCTAGGTTACGTCCGTTGATGTGGTGGGACGGTCTCGTCGATCACTGGACGTAGCCGAGGGACCTCAAGCGGCGGGCGTCCTCCTCCGACACCGACAGCACCGGCGGCGGGGCCACGGATTGCCGCCAAGCCTGAAGCTTGCCCGCGAGCAGGCTCGCCTCGGCCACCGAGGGTCCATAGAGGTTCAGCAGCTCGTGTGGGTCGGCCGCCAGGTCGTACAGCTCGTGCGTGCCTTCTTCGGGCGCCTCGATGTACTTCCAGCGTCCCTGGCGCACCGCGGTCTTCTCGCCCTTGACGTGGACGGTGCCGACGGTCTCCGTCTCGTAGCGCCGCCGCTGCAGGAAGACCTCCCGGGCGGGATCAGGCGAATCCCGGCCGCGGAGGATCGGTGCGAGGCTCCGCGCATGTCCGAGCGTATCCAGAGGCTTGCCCAGCAGGTCAAGCACCGTAGGCGTGATATCCAGGAGCTGGACCGGGCCGGCCACGCGCCGCGGCCCCGGCAAGGCGCGCGGCCAGTGGACGACCAGCGGCACGCGCACGGCTTCCTCGTAGATCATGAGGCCATGCCCCATGTGTCCGTGCTGCATCAGCCCTTCGCCGTGGTCGCCGGCCACGATGGTCATGGTCTGCGCCAGGAGGCCGAAGTGGTCCAGTTCATCGAGCAGCCGTCCCAGCTCCGCGTCCGCGAAATGGATCTCGCCGTCGTAGTGAGCGATCTGGCGGTCGAGCTCCGAAGGCTTCGGACCCAGTGGAGGAAACAGCGCCGCGTGCGCCTCCGGCGGCCTGTAGGGATCGTGGGGATCGAAGAAGTGGACCCAGAGGAAGAACGGACGGCGCCCCGGCACGGGCGGGCCGAGATAGCCCTGGGCGCCCAGCCAGTCCAGCGCCCGGCGGCAGGTCTTGTCGGCGGTCCGGTCGAACGCCTGCTCGACCCGGTGACCCTCCCACGGCTCGGTGCGGGCCACCATGGCGGGGCCGAAATCATCGTCGTAGGTTTCGAAGCCCCGAGCGAGCCCGAAGCGGTGGTCGAGGGCGAAGGAGCTGACGAAGGCGGCGGTCCTGTAGCCGGCAAGCTCCAGGACCTCGGCCAGGGTCCTCTGACCAGGCGGCAGGGCCTCTCCGTTCCTGACCAGGCCATGCTCCCGCGGGAGCAGCCCGGTGAGCATCGTCGCGTGCGAGGGGGTCGTAGTCGCCATCGGCGCGTAGGCCGTCTCGAACAGCACGCCCTTCCGGGCGAGACGCTCGAGAGTGGGAGTCGTGGGTCGGCCGTAGCCGTAGGCGGAGCAGTGGTCGGCCCGTAACGTGTCGAAGGTCACCAGCAGAATGGGGGGCGGCGGCTGGTGGGATGCGCGCCGACAGCCGGCGGGCATCATGGCGGCGATCGTCAGGACGACGAGCGTACGGAATGTCTGGGAGGTCAGCAATGTGTCCGCGTCTTCGGGCATGGAACAGCTCGACCTGGGTTGGACGGCTCATTTTGCGGCCGCCTCGTTGGCTTGCGCAAGTCATGACGCTGTCGGGGCCTTTGACAGTCTGGGCGACGGCGCCAAATTGTTCTTTTCGCTGAATTTGAGCCCGAATTCGGACGGCGGGGTGTCGGGATCCTTTCCAGTTCAGTATGACCCCAGCGCAGCTCACATCGACATAATCACTTGATTCTAAGCGGTTTAGCCATTTGCCTCGCAATGGCACTGAGCTTGCTCCTATAGGGATCGAACATGACGTCCCGGCCAGGAGGCTACACCATGCGTCTCAGGATCCTTATCGTGTTGGTTACCGTTGCGGTGCTGGCGGCGGGTGCAATGCCCGCCCGCGCGGACGTCATCCCCGTGCTCCAGACAATCCTTCCCTCGTCCGGTGGGTTCATGTGGACCTACACGGCCAACGTGAACTCCGGCCAGAAGCTGTCGCCTCTGGGTGCCATGCCCGGTCCAGGAGCGACTCCGCTCGACAACACCCGCTCGATCGAGGATTACCTGACGATGTACGACTTCAGCGGGTTCACGGGGATCGCGATCGTTCCGTCGGGCTTCAACTACGTATCCTACGCCCAGGGATCGACTCCGGCCGTGATCAATCCCCCCTTCGGCGACTCGATCAACGTCCCGAACGTGACCATATTCAAGATCCTGACCACCGCGGAGCCGCCCTGCTGTTCGCTGGTGGGCCCTTCGGTGTTCACGTTCTCGATCGAGTCGAGATTCGGCAGCATCGCGAGGACGCTGGGAGAGTTCGCGTCCGACGCGACGAAGGATGCCCCCGGCGACCCCTCGAACAACACAGGGGTCTCCAACACGGGCTTCGTCGAATCGCCCTTCCAGTTCACACCGGTGCCGGAGCCGGGCACACTGCTGCTGGTGGGGGCGGGACTGCTCGGACTGGGCATCTACCGCCGCCGCACACTCGGCTAGGACCAGCCTAGAAGACTTCGGAACGAGGGCGCCCGCGTGGGCGCCCTGTTCTTTTGCGTGGCCATCTCGCTCTCGCCAAACGCCCGTGCCGCAGGCCGGAAGGTATAATCGGGCGGAGGATCCGGATGTCATCCGCGTCGTGTCGGTTCGCCGGCCGCGGCCTGCTCGCCGGAGTGTTCATCGCGATCGCGTACGCCTGCTCGGCCCAGGCCAGGACCGCCCGCCACCTGGAGCGCGCCGACGGCTTCTTCGACCAGAAGAAGTACAAGGAAGCGATCCTCGAGTACCGCAACGTCGTCGACTCCGAGCCCAACAACGTGCGCGCGCTGCAACGGCTCGGCATCGCCCACTTCGAGCTGGGCGAGCTGGGGCGGGCCCTCGTGTACCTGAACCGCGCCAACCAGCTCGACCCCACCAGCACCGAGGTCCGCTGGAGGCTCGGCCTGCTCGACGCCTGGTCGCGGCAGCCGGAGGAGGCACGCCGGCACGCCAACTTCGTCCTGCAGAAGGATCCGGACAACATCGAGGCGGTGGGCGTGCTGGCCGAGACGGCCGAGACGGGTCCGGACCTCGACACGGCGATCGCCCGTCTCGAGGCGTTGCGTGGGCGGACCCCACAGCGCGAGAAGGCCAGCCGGCTGCTGGGCGGGCTCTACCTCAAGAAGGGAGACGCGGCCAAGGCGCAAGAGGCCCTGCAGGACGCGGTCCGTTCCGCTCCCCAGTCCGTCGAGGCGCACACCGCGCTGGCCACGCTGCACCTGGGCCGGGGCCAGACCGCGCTGGCCGAGAAGGAGTTCCGGGCCGCCGCCGACGTATCGCCGGCCTCTTCGCCGGCCCGTCTGCGCCTGGCCGACTTCTACGTGAGCCAGGGCAGGATCGACGAGGCCCGGAAAGTGCTCGATGCCGCGACCGCCGAGGATCCCGACGATGCTCCCGCATGGCTGAAGCTGGCCGAGCTGGCGCTGGTGGAACGGAAGTACGACGAGGCCGACAAGGATCTCCAGGCGATCCTGCAGAAGAACGCATTGCACCGGGGCGCGCTGCTCCTGCGCGCCCGGATGCGGCTCGAGCAAGGGCAGACCGACGAGGCCATCCAGCAGATCCAGGCCGTCATCAAGCAGGAGCCCAAGTTCGCGCCCGCCTACTTCCAGCTCGCCGTCGCGCACCTGAGGGCCGGAAACGAGCAGCTGGCGAGGGACGCCCTGAAGCAGGCCGTCACGCTCTCGCCGGATTACACCGAAGCGGTGCTGCGCCTGGCCGAGCTGAACGTCCAGGCCGGCGCGCCCGACGCCGCCATCGAGGACCTCGGCAAGCTGCTCCAGTCGCGACCCGGCGTCGCGCACGCGTACGAGCTGCTCGGCGCTGCCTATATGAAGAAGGACGATCCGGTCCGGGCGGCCGAGGCCTATCAGAAGTTCCAGCAGCTCGTGCCCGCCGGCGATCCCCGACCGCCGTTCTATCTGGGCGTCGCCCTGCGCGCCCAGGGCAAGCGAGCCGAAGCCCGAAAGGCGCTGGAGCAGTCGCTGGCGGTCGCCCCGGGCGCCGCCGATCCTTTGAACCTTCTCGTGGAGATGGCCTTCGAGGACAAGCAGCCCGACCTTGCGCTCGCTATCGCCCGCAAGCAGGCCCAGGCCATCCCGGACTCGCCGGCGGTGCAGAGCGTGCTCGCCCGGGTGCTCCAGAGGCGCGGCGACCTCCCGGCGGCGGAAGCCGCCCAGCGCAGGGCCGTCGAGCTCGATCCGCGTCGCGTCCAGAGCCACCTGGACCTGAGCCGGCTCCTCGTGGCGACGGGCCGGCTCGACCAGGCGCTCGACGAGACGTCGAAGGCGCTGCAGATCGATCCCAAGAGCGCCGAAGCGTGGCTCGTCCAGGGCCAGGTCCAGGAGCGGAAGGGCAACGTCGCCAAGGCACAGGAAGCGTTCAAGAAGGCGCTGGACATCGACCCGCGGTATGCTCCAGCGGCCAACAACCTCGCCTGGGTGTACTCGGAGCACGGAGGCAACGCCGACGAGGCGCTGAGGCTGGCCCAGCTCGCCAAGCAGGTTGCGCCCGACGATGCGCACGTGTCGGACACGCTCGGGTGGCTGCTCTACAAGCGAGGCGTCTACCAGCAGGCGATCAACCTGCTCAAGGAGAGCGCGAGCAAGCTGCCCGACAACGCGCAGGTCCAGTTCCACCTGGGCATGACCTACTACAAGCTGGGGGACAAGCCCGCCGCCGGACAGGCGCTCCGGCGCGCGCTCGAGCTCGACGCCGCCCTGGCCGGCGCGGACGAGGCGCGGCGCGTCCTATCGACGTTATAGCGGCCGCTAACGGGCGGGGGTGGTGTCGGCTCAGCCGCGACCGATGCCGAGCTTCTCCATCAGGCCGTAGAGGGTCGGCCGGCTGACGCCGAGGTCGGCCGCGGTGCGGCTCACGTTTCCCTTGTTCTTGGCCAGCGACCGCCGTATGGTCTCGCGCTCGAGGTCGGCCCGCATGTCGCGCAGCGCGCGGCCGTCCGCGGCAGTGACCGATTCCAGCTCCAGGTCGGCGGGGGTGATCCGCGTGCCTTCGGCCATGACCACCGCCCGCTTCACCCGGTTCTCCAGCTCGCGCACGTTGCCCGGCCAGGCGTGGGCCTGGATGGCGGCCAGGGCTTCTCGCGTGAAGCCGTTCAGGCGGCGGCGGCCCTCCGCGGCATGACGCTGGAGGAAAGCGGTGGCCAGCAGGTCGACGTCGTCGCCGCGCTCGCGCAGCGGCGGCACCGGGATGACGACCACGCCGATCCGGTAGTAGAGGTCCTCGCGGAAGCGTCCCTCGCGCATCGCCTGCTTGAGGTCGGCGTTGGTCGCCGCCACCACACGCGCGTCCACCGCGATCTCCTGGCGTCCGCCGACGTGCTCCAGGCGCTTCTCCTGGAGGAAGCGCAGGAGCTTGACCTGGAGCGGCGGGGGCAGCTCGCCGACCTCGTCCAGGAACAGCGTGCCGCCGTGCGCCGTCTCGATCCGGCCCTTGCGCTGCACGTGGGCCCCGGTGAAGGCCCCCTTCTCGTGGCCGAACAGCTCGCTCTCCAGCAGGTTCTCGGGGATGGCCCCGCAGTTGATCGTCACGAAGGGCGCCTTGTGCCGGGGGCTCAGCCGATGGACGGCCCGCGCCACCAGCTCCTTCCCCGTCCCGCTCTCGCCGACGATCAGGACGGGCGCATCCGAGACCGCGACCTTGCGCACGGCTGCGAAGACGGGGTCCATCTGGGGACTGGTGCCCAGCATGTCCTCGAAACCGCCGTGGTTGCGGCGCTGCAGCTCCCGGTTCTCCTGCTCGAGCCGGTAGAGGTACAGCGCGCGCCGGAGGACCACCTTCAGCTCGTCGGCCTGGATCGGCTTGCAGAAGTAATCGTAGGCGCCCTGGTCGACGGCCCGGAGGGCGTAGTCGCGCTCCTCGCGGCCCGTGATCACCACCACCTTCGGCGCCTCGTCCACCCGTTGGATGTCGGCCAGGGTGGCAAAGCCCTCCGCCGCCCCTTGGGCCTCGGGGGGCAGGCCCAGGTCCAGGGTCACGACCGGCGGCCGGTGCTCACGCACCGCCTCCAGCGCTGCCGCCCGGTCGCCGGCCAGCACCACGTCGTAGTCGTCGGCCAGCGCCCAGCGCATCTGGCGGCGGAGGTCGTCGTCGTCCTCCACGATCAGCAGCTTCGGCTTGCTCATGAGCGCGCTGGCTGCTCGGGGCCGGCGACGGGCAGCAGGACGCGGAAGGTGGTGCCCTTGCCCGGCTCGCTGTCCACCTCGATCCGGCCCCGGTGGGCCTCGACGATCGACTTGCTGTGGAAGAGCCCGATGCCCAGACCATGGTCCTTGGTGGTCTGGAACGGCTTGAAGAGCGAGCGGGCCATGAACGCGCGGGACATGCCGCACCCGTCGTCGCTGACGGAGAAATAGACCCAGCGGTCGGTCTCCCCCGTCTCCACGCGGATGTGGCCACCGTCGCGCACCGCATCGTTTGCGTTCAGCACCAGGTTCAGCACGACCTTCTGGATCTGCTCCGGGTCCATGGCCACCGGCCGCGTGGGCCTCAGCTCCTGGGCGACTTCCCCCTTCAGGCTGCCGTTGAGGCCGGCCAGCACCGCGCCCACGGTCTGGCTGAGATCGCCCGACGTGCGCTGCAGCTCGAGCGTCCGGCTCAGCGGCGAGAGGCGGGCGCACATGTCGTCGATCTTGGCCACGCTCCGCTGGATGGTCGCCAGCAGGTCACGGCGGAACTCCGGGTCCTCGTAATGCGCGGGCAGGTTCTGGAGGGTGAGCGAGAGCTTGGAGGCCAGGTTCTTCAGGTCGTGCACGAAGAAGGCGGAGAGCGACTGGAAGGCCTCCATCTCCTTCGCCTTGAGCACGCGCGCCAGGAGGCGCAGGCCCAGGATGCTGCCGGCGGCCTGGTCGGACAGCGTCTTGAGCAGGTCCAGGTCCTCGACGGTGAGCGGCTCGCCGGGCCGCCCCCCCAGCACCATGAAGCCCAGTTCCTCCCCCGCGGCCGTCAGGGCGAGCGCGTAGCGCGTGCCGGCCGGCCACGGCAGGCGCGTCGCCTCGCCGGCGGCCAGCTCATGAAGGTCGAGAGGGCCGAGGCGCTCGCGCAGCAGCTCCACGAGGCCCGGACCGTGCCGGCCGAGCCAGGAAGCCGCTTCGGCGTCGGAGTAGATCGTGGAGCCTCCCAGGACGACGCCGCCCGGCTCTCCCTCCTCCAGCAGCCACACGGTCACCGAGGGCACCCGCAGGGTCTCCGAGACGCGGGCGGCAACCGCCGAGCACACGGCCCTGGTGTCGATGAGGGTAGTGGTGGCGCGCGTGAACGCCGTCCACTCCTTGCGGTAATCGTAGTGGGGCCGCCGGAAGTTCCGGGTGACGAAGCCATGCACGGCGGCGCGCAGGCGGTCCGAGAGAAGGAGCCCGACGAGGCCGATGAGGCCCAGGAACACCACGAACGTGACGAGCGGCAGGGCCTGGACGCCCCCGAACAGGACGACCGCCTTGGCCAGCACTCCCACCGTCAGGAGGTAGATGCCGACGAGGAGGGCGGTCATCGAGCTGTAGAGCACGGACTGGGAGACGTAGACGTCGGCGGCGCGGAGCCGGCTGCGCAGCAGGGAAGCCGCCATGAGCGCCGCCGCCACCAGCAGGACCGCCGAATCCATCACGTGCAGGTCGGGATCCACCGACCGGAAGAGAAGCGCCTGGCTGCTCGTGTAGATCCGGGCCGCGAACAGGCCGCCGACGCCGAGGACCATGTACTTGATGAACCAGCGCATGCTCCCGGTGGAGGCGCGCAGCGTGCGCTCCAGGTTGGCGAGGATCAGCACCGCGCCCGAGAGGAACGCCAGTTGGAACAGGTAACCGGCCCCGCCCAGCCCGAACCGCCAGCGGCCGGGAGCCGCCTGGACGGCCCCGGTGAGGACCTGGCGACCGATGAGCACGACCAGGCCCAGAGGCAGGAGGAGCGACGCCCAGACCACGGGCCGCCAGCGGCGCAGCAGTTCCCGGTAGTCGGAGCGGCCGAACGCGAGGCTGAAGCGCAGCCAGGCCCAGGGGAGCAGGGCGGTGGCCAGCAGGCGGAGCCGCTCGGCCCCGAGCCGCTCGGCGGGCGACCGCACCCCGGCGCCCAGCGCCGTGAGGGCCGCCTCCGCGGCCAGGACGGCCATGCCGATCCCGAAAGCCTGGTGGACGAAGGAGCGACGGTCCCGCCAGACCACCGCGGCCGCCAGTCCGGCACACAGCAGCGCGCTCGCGCCGTGAAGGGCCAGCTCGTAGGTCATCGATCGCCCTGAGGCGTGCCCCAGCCGGCGGGCGGGCCCCCGGATTGTTCCTGAGTCATTCTAGCGCCCGGGAGCGTCGCCGGGGCCGCTGCCCCGCCGGGGCCGCTCCCGGTTGACGGGGGCGACATAAAGGCCTACCCTGTATCGCGAATTCGTAGTCCCTCCCGATAGCAATCCAGCGCCCCCGGGCGGGAAGCCGTGAGCAAGCTCGCTGCGGCTCTCCCGCATCCCTCCCGGCGACGAAGCATTGTGAGCGCGCGCACGATAGAGGGCCGGGCCCGGTCGTCTTCCTGACACGCAGCCTTGCTACGGCTGGCCCGGCTCGAATGATCAAAGGAGATCCGATGAAGCGATTGGTGGTTTTCTCCGTGGCCTCGTGGGCGATCGTGCTTCTATCCGGTTCGCCCGTTCACGCGCAGGCGACACGCACGTGGGTCTCCGGCGTCGGCGACGACGCCAACCCCTGCAGCCGCACCGCCCCCTGCAAGACCTTCGCGGGCGCCATCAGCAAGACGGCGGCGGGGGGAGAGATCGACGCCCTGGACCCGGGCGGCTTCGGCGCGGTCACCATCACCAAGGCGATCACCATCGACGGCGGCGGCATGCTCGCCGGCGTCCTGGTCTCGGGCACCAACGGCATTGTGGTCAACGCCGGAATCAACGACGTGATCACCCTGCGGGGCCTCGACATCAACGGCATCGGCACCGGCCTCAACGGGATCCGCTTCCTGGCCGGGGCGGGACTCAACGTCGAGAACTCCGTCATCTTCAAGTTCACCACGGCGGGGATCGACTTCGAGCCCAACGGCACCGCCCATCTCATGATCAAGGACTGCGTCATCAGGGACAACGCTGGGGGCGGCGTCCTCGTCAAGCCGACCGTCGCCGGCTTCGCCCACGCCTCGCTGCAGAACGTCCGCCTGGAGCACAACCTCTTCGGCCTGCGCGCGGAGGACCGCTCGCGGGTCGCCGCCGATGGCAGCGTCTTCGCCGACAACACCAACAACGGCCTGCTGGCCTTTTCGGGAGGCTTCGGCGTCGAGGTAAACGTCCAGGGCTCGCTCATCGCCAACAACGGCACCAACGGCGTGTCGTCCGCCAACTCCGGGGCGACGGTCCGTCTCACGACCAACACCATCGTCAACAACAACGTCGGCCTGAACGCCTCCGGCGGAGGCGCCATCGTCTCCTTCGGCAACAACCGGGTGGCCGGCAATACCGCCGGGGACGGCGCCCCCACCAGCACGATCTCGGAACAGTAGACCCTCGCCGGCTGCCGTAGCCTGCCCGTCGCCGACTCGCCCCGGACGGCCGCCCGCCGTGAATGGCGGCCCCCGGGGCGTCCGTGCTCCCGGGACCCTATAATGCGTCGTCGGGACCGATAGGGACGCGGTGTCCCTCTGGCCGGGGAGAGGATGGAGCTGGAGCAGGCGAAGAATCGACTAGAAGAGCTCCGCCCGGCGAACCCCGCCCTCGAAGGAGCGTCCGTCATCGATGTGAGCCTCGGCGCCGTGATGTCGCGGTATCGCGTCGAGGGCCCCGTGTGCCACGTGGGAAGCAAGCTCCAGCATGCCCCCGAGGGCGCGGGCAGGGGTGCTTCATTTCGGCGGCTGTTCTCGGGCCTGCGTGACAATGGCTTCACGGGGCTCGACATCGAGCCCGGCGAGAACGTCGACGTCCTCGCCGACATCTGCGATTCGAACTTCGAAGAAACGCATCCCGAGCTTTGCCAGAGATTCGGTTTCGCCCTGGTCCTGGCGCTTCTCGAGCACGTCCCCGATCCCTTTCGGGCCGCCCTGAACATCACCTCTCTCCTGCGCTCCGGCGGATACCTCTTCTATTCCGGGCCCTGGGCCTGGGACTACCACATGTATCCGGACGACTACTGGCGCTTCCATTTCCCGGCTCTGAGGGTGATGTTCAAGAATATCGATTGGAAGGATTGGTGGTTCACGGGGACGAATCAGGGCGTGGGTCTCAAGCTGGCCGACCCGACCCGCGAGGGGAAGGTGCTCCGGGTCCCGGTCAAGGGCTCGGTGGGCGAGATCCTGTCCGACATCGGCATGCCCTACCTGCTGATCGGCGCGATCGGAGAGAAGAGATAACGGGGGTGGCCTCGTGGCCCTGACCGCCGTCATCCTCGGCATGCACCGCAGCGGCACATCCTGTGTCGCCCGCATGCTGAACGCTTGCGGTTTGTACCTCGGGGACGACCTGCTCGACGGCGCGAGCCTGTCGAACATGGAGGGGAAGTGGGAGTCGCGCGCGGCGGTGGAGATCAACGACTCGATCCTGGCCGTGAACGGCGGGGCGTGGGACCAGGTGCCGGAGGGCGCCCTGAGCTGTGACGGTCCGACCCAGGAGCGGATGCGGCATTTCCTGGAGACGCTCGGAGAAGCCGCGGTGTCCGGGTGGAAGGACCCGCGGACGGTCCTGACCTTCCCGATGTGGAAGCCGCTGCTCGGCGAGTACCGCATCGTCGCGTGCGTGCGGCACCCGATGAGCGTGGCCGAGAGCCTGGCGACACGGGAAGGCTGGCCGATCGAGAAGGGGCTCGAGCTGTGGAAGACGTACCATGAGCGGTTCCGCCAGTACCTGGACGAGGAGCGTGAGGTCACCTGGTTCGATTTCGATCTCCCATCCGAGCATCTGGCGCGCGCGCTGGACAAGGCGTGCCGGAGCCTGGGCCTGCGCTTCGAGAAGGCCGCCGGGCAGTCGTTCAACGAGTTCCAGCGCCACCATCGGCACGAGCAGCTGCCGTCCGACGAGCGACTGAGGGAGCTGTACCTGGAGTTCTTCTATCGCGCCCATCGCGACGAGCTGGGCGACGGCGCAGCGAGTTCGCTCCGAACGCTCGAGAGGCCCACCCGAGCCGCATCGTCCAAGGGTCGTGTGCCGCAGGAGCTGGACATCCTCAACAAGCGGCTCGCCGACCTGGGGAGCGCCCACCGCAAGCAGAACTCGCTGGCCCAACGTAGCTTCAAGGCGACCCAGGAGAACACTCGCCGGGTGACCGCCGTGGAGACCGCCCTCGGCGAGGCCTCCCGCGCCACCGGCGAGCTGGGGGGGGCGGTGGCGCGCTTGGAGGAGCAGCTCGGAGGCATCGACCGCGCCGGCGCAGAGTTGCGAGGCCGGGTGGCAGGCCTGGACGAGCGGCTCCCAGGCTTGGACGAGCGTTTCGCGGGCGTGAGCCGCGCCGAGGGCGAGCTGCGGGGAACAGTCGCGGGCCTGGAGGAGCGAGTCGCCGGCGTGAGCCGCGCCGAGGGCGAGTTGCGGGGAACCGTCGCGGGCCTGGAGGAGCGGCTTGCCGGGGCGAGCCGCAGCGAGGGCGAACTACGGGCGACGGTGGCTGGCCTGGAAGCGCGGCTCGAGGGTGTAGACCGCGCCGGAGGCGAGCTGCGGGCGAAGGTCGCCCCCCTGGAAGAGCGGCTCGAGGGCGTCATCGGGGCCGAGCGCGAGCTGCGGGCGACGGTCTCGCGCCTGGACGAGCGCGTGGAGGCCCTCGCCCAGCGGCTCCAAGGCTGCGAGGACACTCTGGCGCGCAAGCCCCAGACGCTCGCTCAATGGCTCAGGCAGCGCCTCGGTTTCGGCCCCACCGGCACCTCCTGATGAGGATGCCAAGACTCAGCCCCTGGAGGCGACCGCATGAGGTTTCCGAGCAGGGGGAGCTTCCCGACATCCTCGAATGGGCGCGGCTCTTCCGGCCGGCGGTGCGGGAGTGGCTCCTCCTGGGCAAAGGGCCCTCCTACGAGCTCATCCACCATTTCGATGTCACGCCCTTCTTCGTCTGCGGCCTGAACCACGTCGCGCGCGAGCGGCCGGTCGACCTTGCCCACGTGATCGACGTCGACGTGGTCGAGGACTGCGGCGAGCAGCTCGAGCGCAACGCCCGCTACGTCGTGATGCCCTTCTACACTCACCTCAACCATCGTCCGACCGGCCGGACGCTCATGGATTTCGCCGATTCGAACCCGGTGCTCCGGTCCCTGAGGGCCGAAGGGCGACTGGTGGGATACAACCTCTCGTCGGCGGCGAACAAGATCGGGACCTCTCCCGTCATCGAGTCCCGATGTTTCAGCGCGGAAGCCGCGGTCGACATCCTCGGCACTTGCGGCGTCCGGCGGATCCGCACGCTCGGGATCGATGGAGGGCGCGACTACGCGTCCACCTACCATGACCTCCGCCGGCGAACGCTCCTCGCCAACCGTCAGGCGTCCTTCGACGCTCAGTTTGCCGGGATCGCGAAGGCCGCGCGCCGGCACGGGATCTTCTACGCGCCGCTCCACAAGGAAGCGCCGATCCGCGTCTTCGTGGACGCCGAGGATGCCGCCGCCCTCCCGTTCAGGGTCCTCGACTACAGCCTCCGGCTCCAGTCGAGCATCGGCGTGGAGGTCGTACCTCTGCTTGGCTCCGAGCCTTCATGGCTCAAGGTCCTGCGGGTGCCGGCCCTCTGCGGTTTCCAGGGGCGAGCCATCTACCTCAGGGGGCCGATGGTCGTCCGCGGCGA
>Ga0066710_100002172_pt1 | contig 15580 bp, 14 predicted proteins | sample GraSoiAngelo_159_FD_79666 | JGI IMG/M metagenome (GOLD analysis project Ga0066710, IMG submission 79666) | Grasslands soil microbial communities from the Angelo Coastal Reserve, California, USA - 14_1009_16_40cm | ecosystem: Environmental > Terrestrial > Soil > Grasslands | place: USA...
AGGCCCTGGCCCGCGAGGTGGCGTCGCGCAACATCACCGTGAACGCGATTGCGCCCGGCATGATCGACACCGACATGACGCGCGCGGTGGCCGACCGGGCACAGGGGGACTGGATGGCGCAGATTCCGCTCGCCCGGCTCGGCACGGTGGACGAGGTCGCTGCCGCTGCCTGCTTTCTTGCGTCCGACGAGGCAGCGTATATTACAGGGCACGTTCTGGCTGTGAACGGCGGGATGTACATGTAGGAGGGTTGAATGGCGGTAGCCGACAAAGTCAAGAGCATCATCGTGGAGCAGCTCGGCGTGGACGAGGAGGAAGTGACGCCGGATGCCTCGTTCGTCGACGATTTGGGCGCCGACTCGCTCGACACGGTCGAGTTGGTGATGGCATTCGAAGAAGAGTTCGGGCTCGAGATTCCGGACGAGGACGCCGAGAAGATCACGCGCGTGAAGGAAGCGGTGGACTACATCGAGTCCCACGCGAAGTCGAAGAAGTAGCAGTGCAGACGTCCGCGGCACGCGTGCGACGGGACGAAAGACGAAGGGTCGTCCCGCGTTCGCGGCGTGGCGGGAGCAGACCCCAGGAGCATGGCTAGCAATCGGCGAGTCGTTGTCACCGGCATCGGCCTCGTGTCATCGCTCGGCGTTGGCACCGAAGCGAATTGGACCGCGCTCATGGCCGGACGCTCTGGCATCAGCACGATCTCGAAGTTCGACGCGTCGCAGTTTGCCACCCGCATCGCCGGCGAAGTCCGCGGCTTCGACCCACTCCAGTTCATCGACAAGAAAGACGTCAAGAAGATGGACGTCTTCATCCAGTACGCCATTGCCGCCTCCCAGTTCGCGGTCGACGACGCCCGCCTGCAGGTCGCCCCGGACATCGCCACGCGCGTCGGCGTGTTCATTGCCTCAGGCATCGGCGGGTTCACCACGATTGAACGGGAGCACCGCGCCCTGCTCGAAGGTGGACCTCGAAAGATCTCACCCTTCTTCATCCCATCGGCCATCATCAACCTGGCCGCCGGGCAGGTGTCCATCCGCTTCGGGGCCAAGGGGCCCAATTCCGCGACGTGCACGGCGTGCTCGGCTTCCGCCCATGCCATCGGCGACGCCTACGAAATCATCCGACGCGGAACGGCAGACGTGATGATTGCCGGCGGGTCGGAGGCCGCGATTACGCCGATGGGCATCGGCGGCTTCGGCGCGTTGCGTGCGCTGTCGACCAGGAACGACGAGCCCGAGCGCGCGAGCCGCCCCTTCGACAAAGACCGCGACGGGTTCATCGTCGGCGAGGGCGCCGGCGTGCTGATTCTCGAAGAGGCGGAGATGGCGGCACGCCGAGGGGCGCGCGTGTACGCGGAGCTCGTCGGCTACGGAATGTCCGCCGACGCCTACCACATCACCGCCCCCTCCGAGGATGGCGATGGACCTTTCCGTGTGATGCGCGCCGCCCTCGAGAGCGCGGGCCTCGGCACCGAGTGCGTCTCGTACATCAACGCGCACGGCACCTCGACGCCCCAAGGCGACAAGATCGAAACCGTCGCCATCAAACGCTGTTTTGGCGACCATGCCCGGTCGCTGGCCGTGTCGTCCACCAAGTCGATGACAGGCCACCTGCTCGGGGCCGCCGGGGGTCTCGAGGCCGGAATCACGGCGCTCGCGGTCCATCACCAGCTTGCGCCGCCCACCGTCAACCTGGACGAGCCGGACCCGGAGTGCGACCTCGACTACATCCCCCGCGCCAGCCGTCCGATGCGGATCGACTATGCGCTGTCCAACTCCTTCGGCTTCGGCGGCACCAACGCCGCGCTGCTATTCAAGCGATTCAACGCGTAGATCCAGATGACCATCGGCGTGTGCATCAAACAGGTCCCCGCCCGCGACTGGCAGCCGCGGTTGAACGAGGCCCATAGCTGGATTCGCGATGTGGACGTGGCCTACGAGATGAACGAGCCCGACGCGTACGCCCTCGAGGAGGCCCTGCGGCTCAAGGAAAAGCACGGGGGAGAGGTGGTCGCGTGCTCGGCGGGTCCCGCTCGCGTGACCCAGGTGCTCCGCGAGGCGCTAGCCAGGGGCGCCGACCGCGCGATCCACGTGGAGGACGACCGGCTCGCCGATGCCGACGCCGGCGTGGTGGCCGATGTCCTGGCGTTGGCCATGAAGCACGAGCCCTTCGATCTCATCCTCACCGGCCTGCAGTCCGACGACCAGGGTTCGGCGCAGACCGGCGTCCTCCTGGCTGCACACCTCGGCATCCCGCACGCCACGATCATCATGGACGTGCAGGTGGACGGTCGAACTCTTCGGGTGAAGCGTGAGCTCGAAGGCGGGTGGTTCCAGTGGATCGCCATGGGGCTGCCCGCGGTGCTGACGATTCAAAGCGGGATCAATCAGCTGCGCTACGCGACGCTCAAGGGGATCATGGCCGCGCGCAAGAAAGAAATTCGATCGGTCGCGGCACCCCCGAGGCTCGAGCCCCGCCAGAAGATCGTCAGTCTGTACGCGCCGGAGAAGACCAAGAAAACCGAGCTCATCGAGGGCACACCGGCCGAAGCGGCCAGGACGCTCGTCAAGAAGCTGCGCGACGAGGCCCGGGTCATCTAGCGACGGGGAGTGAGCTGATGATCCTGGTGGTTGGAGAGGCGCGCGGCGGCAACCTCAACCGGTCCTCGTGGGAAGCCGTGGCCGCGGCCCAGCAGCTCGCCGGCGGAGAGCCTGTGGCGGTGGCCGTTCTCGGAGCCAACGTGGCGGCCGCCGCCGCGGAGCTTGCACACGCGCAGGTCGCGGAGGTCATCGCCGTGGAGAATCCGGCGCTCGACCCCTACACGCCCGACGGATATGTCGTCGCGCTTCAGCAGACGGTCGAGCCGCTTGATCCCTCGATCGTGTTGCTCGCCCACACGTATCAGACGCGCGACTACGCGCCGACGATCGCGGCGCGAATGGCGCGCGCCCTCGTCACCGACGTCATCAGGTTCCGCGTCGTCGGCGAGGAACGGCGATTCGCGAGACCGATGTTCCAAGGCAAGCTGACGGCCGACGTCGTCCCTCTTGGCCCGCGCCCTCACTTCGTGACCCTCCAGGTGGGCGCATTCCGCGCAGATCAGGCCGCCCGCGCCGCGCAGCCGGCGCCCATCCGCTCGCTTTCAGTCCAGCTTGAACCTGGTGCCATCCGGCAACAGCCCGAGGCGCCGTTTCAGGAAGCGAGGCAAGCCGTCGACCTGTCCCAGGCGTCACGCATTGTGTCGGTTGGGCGGGGCATCAAAGAGGCGGCCAACATCGGCCTCGTCCAGCGCCTGGCGGATGCCTTGGGCGCCGAACTCGCCGCTTCGCGACCCATCTGCGACGCCGGCTGGTTGCCCATGGAGCGCCAGGTTGGGAGCTCCGGACAGACGGTTGCCCCGAAGCTGTATCTGGCGGTCGGGATTTCCGGCGCGATCCAGCACCTTGTGGGGATGAAGGGGGCGAGCACGATCGTCGCGATCAACAAGGATCCCGATGCTCCGATCTTCGAAGTCGCCGACTACGGTGTGGTCGGCGACCTCTTCGAAGTCGTGCCCGCGTTGACAGCAGCGTTGAAGGAATAGGAAAGAAGAGGGATGTGGAGACGCTCGTCCTCTGGCTGCTGGTCCTGGCGTTTGCCGGTTGGTTCGCGCGGCAGGTCGCCTCTCGCCTCCGGCTGATCGCCGCCGCCCCGGACACGCTGTCCTTCGACCACGCCGGGGTTCGAATCCGCCGCTTCCTGGTCGACGTCATCGGACAGCGCACGACCATTACCGGCCGACCGCTCGCCGGGTTGGCGCATGCCTTCGTCTTCTGGGGGTTCGTCGTCTTCTCCGGATATACGGTCGCCGAGTTCCTCTACGGCCTGGGCCTCGTGGACGTCGTCCACCGGACTTGGTTTGTCGGGTACCGCGCCGTGCTCACGCCCTTTGCGGTCGCCGTCCTCGGAGGCATCGTCTACCTGCTCCTCAGGCGGGCGATAGCGCGTCCGATCGGTCTCGGCGACACGCTGTCGCTCGAGTCCGTCCTCATTGCGCTCTTCATCGCGAGCCTGATGGTGACCTTCCTGTTGACGTGGTGGCTCGACGAAGCGTCGGCGGCAGGGCGGGTGAACTGGTGGGCCCACTCGCTCGTGATTCTGACCTTTCTGGCCGTGATCCCCTCGTCGAAGCATTTCCACCTCGTGCTCTCGCCGTTCACCGTGATGCTCAAGTCTCTTGAGCTCGGTACGGTGCCGAACCTGGACTTCGAGAAGGAGGAGGTCGGGCTCGAGACCGTCAAGGACCTCGGCCGCAAAATCGTGCTCGATGCGCTGACCTGTGTTGAGTGCGGCCGGTGCCAGGTGAACTGCCCGGCGTGGGGGGCCGGGAAGGCCCTCAACCCGAAGGCCGTCGTGCTCCAGACCCAGGAGGCTCTTCTGGCCGGCCAGAAGGACCGAAAGCTCGCCGAGATCTATTCGGAAGAAGTCCTCTGGCAGTGCACGACCTGCGGTGCCTGCGAGCAGCAGTGCCCAGTCGGGATCGAGCACCTCCCGCTCATCATCGGGTCGCGTCGGGGGTTGGTCTCAAACGGCGAGGCCCCCGGCTATCTGGCCGCCACCTACAACAACTTGGAGCGCCGAGCCAACATCTGGGGTCTGCCCAGCGACCAGCGTCAGAAGTTCATCACATCGGCCGGGCTCGAGACCTTCGATCCCCAGAAACACGACGTGCTCGTCTGGTTGGGATGTGCCGGCGGCTACGAGGCGGACTTCCAGCGGTCGCTGCGGTCGCTCTTTGACGTCCTTCGCTTGAAGCAGGTGCGATTTGGGGTGCTGGCCAAGGAGCGCTGCACGGGCGACCCGGCCAAGCGAACGGGCAACGAGTATCTGTATCAAGAGCTGGCCACCGCCAACGTCGAGCAGCTCAAGGCAGTCGCGCCGCGCACGATCCTCACGTCGTGCCCCCACTGCTTGAAGACGCTCGGGAGCGATTACCGTCTCGTCGGGTATCAGACCGAGGTCGTGCATTCGTCCGTTTTCGTCGAGAAGCTCACTCGAGATACCGTGGCGCGCGAACGCCCGGGTGAAACGGTGACTTATCACGACCCGTGCTATCTCGGGCGGTACGCGGGCCGGGTGGACGAGCCGCGTGCCCTGTTGGAGCGCCTCGGAGCGACGGTCAGGGAACCTGCCCGCACTCGGGACAACCCGTATTGCTGCGGCGCCGGCGGCGGCCTGTTCTTTGCTGACAAGGAAGAAGAGCACGGCGCGCGGATCAGCGACATCCGGCTGAAACAGCTGCGGGAAACCGGGTCGGGCACGATCGTCACGGCCTGTCCTTTCTGCTCGATCATGTTGAAAGGTGCCCAGGCAAGCGCGCTGGCGGGTTCAGAATCCGCCGGCGCTGGCGACGTCCAGATCGTCGATTTGATGACGTTTGTGGGCGGTCGGCTGGCGAAGACGTGAGCAAGGGCGCGGGCTGGCGGGCGTCTCGCTGGAAACGCTTGGAAGCCGCGGCCATCTCCACGGGCGGTTATCGCCTGATTGCCGCTCTCGGGGCGACGTTGAAGTGGCGGACGAGCGGGCTGGAACACTTCGACGCCATCGCCGCCCGCGGTCAGCAGCCGATCATGGCATTCTGGCACGGCCGGATCCTATCGGCGACCTACTACTTCCGGCGACGCGGCATCGTCGTCATCACCAGCGAGAATTTCGATGGCGAGTGGATTGCCGGAATCATCGAGCGCTTCGGTTACGGGACGGCCCGGGGATCAACCTCGCATGGGGCCCGGAACGCTTTGCGCCAGCTGACGCGGACGATGGCGTCTGGCCGGGCGGCGGGTTTTACGGTTGATGGCCCGCGGGGGCCGGCCCGCATCGTACAGCCGGGCGCCGTGTGGCTCGCGAAAATGACCGGCAACCCGGTCGTGCCCTTCCACCTCGAAGCTGACCGGGCCTGGATGCTGAACAGCTGGGATCGGGCGCAGATTCCCAAGCCGTTCGCCACCGTCGCCATCGTCGTGGGCGAGCCGTTCTACGTGGCACGAAATGCCGACGCCGCCGGCGTCGAGGCCTCTCGTCGGTCGCTTGAAGCGCGTCTTGAGTCGCTCGAGGCACCAGCCCAGGCGCTGCTTCGTGGCGCGGCACCTGGTGGGGGAGCGTGAGATGGCCCTGATCGTGATCTCCTCGGAACAGTTCGCCCAGCACATGACCCCGCCAGGGCATCCTGAATGCTCCGAACGAGCCGAGGCCATGGACATGGTGGCCAACGGATGGCGGCGTCGAGGTGGAGAGGTCGTCGCCCCTCGTCTGGCGACGCGCGAGCAGGTGACGCGCGTACACGACGCGGACTACGTCCAGCGCATCGCCGAGACCACCGGCTCGGCGGTCGCGCTCGACGCGGACACCTACACGTCGCCGGACACCTACGAGGTGGCGCTGCTCGCGGCGGGAGCCGCCGTCGACGCCGTCGAACGCGTGATGAGCGGCGTCCACCAGCGGGCGCTCGCGCTGGTGCGCCCTCCCGGTCATCACGCCGAGCCGCACCGGGCGATGGGCTTCTGCTTCTTCAACAACGTCGCCATCGGCGCGGCGCATGCGCGAACGTTGGGGGCGAGACGGGTCGCTATCGTTGACTACGACGTGCACCACGGCAACGGCACCCAGGACATGTTTGTGCGTGACGCCAGCGTGCTTTACGTGTCCACCCATCAATATCCCTACTATCCGGGCACGGGTGCTGTCGAGGAGGTGGGCGACCTTCGAGGCGCGGGCTTCACGGTCAATCTTCCACTCGAGGTGGGCTCCGTGGACGAGGATTATCGCGTGGTCTTCGCAGAGGTGATCCTGCCGGTGCTGAGGCAGTTCGAGCCAGACCTCCTGCTGCTGTCGGCGGGTTTTGATGCACATGAGCGGGATCCGCTCGGCGGGATGCGGCTCACGACCCGAGCGTTCGCGGCCATGACCGGGGATCTCGTGCTGGTTGCCGAGGAATGCTGCGACGGCCGCCTGGTTGTCGTGACGGAAGGCGGATACGACCTGCATGCGTTCCGCGAGTGCCTGCACGAGGTCACGACGGTTCTCGCCGGCGACCTGATCGGCGAAGAAGCGTGGCCCACCGCGACCGCGGTGGCACCGAGACGAGGTCAGGCGGCGGTCCGCGGCGCGAAGGCGGCGCTCGCGCCGTACTGGCGGTTCTGAAGCGCCACAGCCTACCCCGCGCGTCGCCGGTCGAGGCACCTCCCGGGTAGAATGATCACCAGGGATGACCGAGTACAGGCCGCAGGAGCTCGAAACGAAGTGGCAGGAGCGATGGAGCGCCGATCGAGCATTCGAGGTCGATCAGGAGCCCTCGCGCCCGAAGTTCTACTGCCTGGAGATGTTCGCCTATCCGTCAGGGCACGCGCACCTGGGTCACGTACGCAATTACACCATTGGCGACGTCATGGCCCGCACGAAGCGGATGCGCGGGTTCAACGTCCTGCATCCGTTTGGCTGGGACGCCTTCGGCCTGCCTGCCGAGAACGCGGCCATCAAGACAGGCACGCATCCCGAGCGTTCGACCCTCGACAACATCGCCCACATGCGGGGGCAGCTGCAGCGCCTCGGCATCAGCTATGCGTGGGGTCGCGAGATAGCGACCTGTCTGCCCGAATACTACAAGTTCAACCAGTGGATCTTCCTGAAGATGTTCGAGCGCGGCCTTGCGTACCGTAAGCGCTCGACCGTCAACTGGTGCACCAGCTGCCAGACGGTCCTGGCGAACGAGCAGGTCGTCGATGGAGCATGCTGGCGCTGTGGCACCATCGTGACGACACGCGACCTCGAGCAGTGGTTCTTCCGCATCACCGCCTATGCTGACGAGCTCCTGAAGGATCTCGACACCCTGAAGGAGTGGCCGGAAAAAGTCGCCGTGATGCAGCGGAACTGGATCGGTCGATCGGAGGGAGCCCGCGTCAGGTTCCCCGTGGTCGGCTTCGAGCAGGCCATCGAGATCTTCACGACGCGCATTGACACGATTTACGGCGCGACGTTCGTCCTTCTAGCGCCGGAGCACCCCTTCGTGGAAAGGTTTGCCGCGCTCAGCGCCGATCCCGAGGGGTTTCGCTCGCAGGTAGCCGCCTTCCGGGCGCTCGACCGCGGGGCGCGGTTGACTGGCGCGATTGAGAAGGAGGGCTTCGACACCGGCCGGAAGGCGGTCAACCCTTTCACAGGCGAAGCGGTGCCCATCTGGATCGCGAACTTCGTCCTGGCTGAGTACGGGACGGGCGCCATCATGGCCGTGCCCGCTCACGATCAGCGCGACTTCGAGTTTGCGCAGAAGTACCATCTGCCCATTCGCATCGTCGTTCGCGGAGCAGACGACGAGGTAAGCGTCGATCGGATGCAGGAGGCCACGGCCGACTACGGGCGCCTCGTTGCCTCAGGAAAATACACGGGTCAGGAGGCCCCGGCCGTCCTGTCGGTGATGACCAGGGACGCCGAGGCCGCAGGGATCGGTCTCGGGGAGGTTCAGTACCGCCTGAAAGACTGGGGCATCTCCCGTCAGCGGTACTGGGGCACTCCGATCCCGATTGTCTACTGCGGGAAGGATGGCGTCGTCGGCGTCCCGTACGATCGGCTTCCGGTCGAGCTTCCACATGTGGCCACCTTCACGGGTCGGGGCGATTCGCCTCTTGCGCAGGTGGCAGACTTCGTGAACACGACCTGTCCCAAGTGCGGTGGGCCGGCCAGGCGGGAAACCGACACGATGGACACGTTCGTCGACTCGTCGTGGTACTTCCTGCGCTTCTGCGATCCGAAGAACACCGAGCTGCCATTCGATCCGGGTCACGCTGCCTATTGGATGCCGGTGGACTTCTACAGCGGAGGAGTCGAGCACGCGATTCTCCACTTGCTGTACTCCCGGTTCTTCACGCGGGTGCTGCGGGATGTCGGCCTCGTCGGCCTCGGCGAGCCTTTCAGCCGGCTCCTGACGCAGGGCATGGTGCTCAAGAACGGCGCGGTCATGTCGAAGTCCAAGGGCAATGTCGTCGACCCGGACGACATGGTCGCCCGCTACGGCGCCGATGCTCTTCGTTTGTACGTGATGTTCGTGGCGCCGCCGGAGAAGGAAGTCGAGTGGAGCGACAGCGGCGTGGAAGGCAGCTTCCGGTTCCTCGTTCGCGTCTGGCGTCTGGTTGACCGCTGGGCGGGGGCGCTGCAGGCGCCGTCGATCGACGGGGTCACGGCGTACAGCGATATCGAGCGCGGTCTTCGGCGAAAGACGCACGACACGATCCGTCGCGTGACAATGGACATCGAGGAACGCATGCACCTCAACACCGCGGTGTCCTCGTTGATGGAGCTGGTGAACGAGCTCTACGCGTTCGGTGAGGCGACACCGCTTGGACTTCCATCCCGGGCCGAGGCTGGGAATCGGGGAACGCTGCGCCCCGCCACGCTCGCGGTGGCCCGTGAGGCGGTCGAGGCACTCGTCCGGATGATCGCGCCGTTCGCGCCCCACACGGCCGAGGAGCTCTGGGAGAGGCTGGGGCATCGGAATGGTCTGGCGCGGGCGTCGTGGCCGACATTCGATCCGGAGATCGCGAGGGCCGAAGAGGTGATCGTGCCGGTCCAGATCAACGGCAAGGTTCGAGCGCGCCTGATCTTGCCCGCGGGTCTTTCCGACAAGGAGCTGCGCGAACGGACGCTCTCCGAGGCGACGGTGAGGAGCCATACCGACGGCAAGACGATACGCAAGGTCGTGGTCGCCAAGGGTCCGCTCGTCAGCGTCGTGGTCTCGTAGGGAAGGGGAACCATGGGGAAATGGGCTTCGTCGGGACGTCATGGCGGCTGGATGATCATGGGGAGCGTCCTGGCCGCTCTAGGGCTGCTGGCTGGCGGCTGCGGCTACTCGCTCGCGGGACGCGGCTCGTTTCTGCCCGACTACATCAAGACGATTGGCGTGCCAGCGTTCGGCAACCGCACGACGGTCTTCAACCTCGAGACGCAGCTCACCCAGAAGGTCAGGGCCGAGTTCATCGGTCGCGGCAAGTACCAGGTGGTGCCCGAGAGCACGAATGTCGATGCGCTGCTGACCGGTGAGGTGTCGGCGGTCACCATCACCCCGATCAGCTTCACCGGGCAACAGCTCGCGTCACGCTATGTCATCACGATGAGTGCCCGCGTGGAGTTGCGCGACACCAAGGACAACAAGGTGCTCTGGGAAAATCCAGGGGTTGTGTTCCGGGAGGAGTTCGAGGCCCAGAGCGGCCAAGGGGTACTCGACCCCTCGGCCTACTTCGGCCAGGATACGAACGCGCTCGAGCGGATGAGCGCGGACTTCGCCAGGACAATCGTCAGCGCCATCCTGGAAGCCTTTTAGCCAGACGCTTTCGCAATGCCCTCCGCCAGCGCGGGCTCGGTTCGAAAACAGATCGCGTCGGGAGCCGTTGATTCGGTCTATCTCCTTCAAGGGGAAGACGAGATCGAGAAGCTCTCGCTCGCGCATGAGTTCGACGAGCTCGTCGAAGACGGTCTCCGTGCGTTCAACGTCGAGCGCATTCACGTCGCTGAAGCCACGACCGGAGAGAAGGTGGCGGCCGCCGTTGCCGCCATCGCGTCCGCCGTGCGCACCTTGCCCATGATGGCGCCCCGCCGGATTGTCGTCGTGGTCCGCGCTGAGGCGATTCTGATGCCGAAACGGGAAAGCGAAGTGGCCGCTCGGGCCCTCGACGAGCTCGAGACGCTCTTGAAGCACCCCGAGCCCCAGACGACGCTCGTGCTCGTGGCGGCTTCGCTCGACAAGCGGGGGCGCCTTTACAAGGTCCTGCTCAAATACGCGACCGTCGTCGAGTGCGGTGTCCTCGAAGGTGGCGCGGACGTGGAGCGGTGGGTCCGGACGAGGGTCGAGGCGACAGGAGTGAAGATCGAGGAGCCGGCGGCACGGCTACTGGCGGAGCGGTGCGGCACCGACGTGAGGCGTCTCCGCAACGACGTCGAGCGGCTCATGCTGTACGCCCTGGGTCAGAAGACGATTACCGTGGACGAGGTCCGTCAGATCGTCGGTCCGGCGTCCCTCCAGGACGACTGGGCAATGACCAATGCCATCGAGGCGGGGCAGGGTGCCGTGGCGTTGCGTCAGCTGGCGCTGATGCTCGACGCCGGGGCGGCGCCGGAAAAGATCCTGGGGCAGCTCGCATGGCTGGTGCGCACGCGCCTCTCGGCCGCCTCGTCGTCGAGGCTCGTATCCGCGGTGGACGCGCTCTTCCGCACCGACCTCGATTTGAAGCGATCGGCTGCCGACGCGCGGGTGCTGCTGGAACGGCTGGTCGTCGAGCTGTGTGGTGGACGGCGCTCGTACGGGAGGAGCTAGGCCGCCTTCGACTTCGCCGCGACGCGGGCGTGAATCCGCGACTTGTAGCGGGCGGCCGCGTTGCGATGAATGACACCCTTGCTGGCCAGCTTGTCAATCAAGGAGATCGTCGACTTGAGGGCCGCCCTGACGGCAGCCAGGTCGTTCGCGTCGATGGCCGTGCGGATGTCCTTCAGGGCGTTCCGCAGCCGCGAGCGGAACTGCCGGTTGTGTTCACGATTCTTCAGACTCTGCCGGTGCGCCTTGAGCGCCGATGCGTGAGTGGCCACGTTCTCAGGTACCTCCAGAAACCACGTATCGTAGCACATCGCCCGGGAGGGCAGTAACCGGTGTCCATCGCCCTTCAGCGCCTGAGATGTGTGTTCGGCTCGTTCGTCGCGGTCGACGACCTGAGCCTCGACGTGGGGCAGGGCGAGATCGTCGGCCTGATCGGCCCCAACGGCGCCGGCAAGACGACCACGCTCAGGATGCTGGCCGGCATCCTGAGGCCGACGTCCGGGCGCGTGTCGGTTGCCGGGTACGACATGGCGCAGGCGCCACTCGACGCGAAGCGCGCCCTTGCATTCATGCCCGACGAGCCGCACCTGTTCGAGTACCTGACGGTCGAGGAACACCTGCGTCTGATGGCGCGGCTGTACACCGTTCCCGATTTCGAGCGGCGGGCGCGGGTGCTGCTCGACGAGCTCGAGCTTGGCGGAAAAGAGCGGTCACTGCCCTCGGAGCTGTCCCGGGGCATGCGGCAGAAGGTCGTGATTGCCTGTGGGCTGGTACGTGATGCGGCGGCGCTCCTGTTCGACGAACCGCTGACCGGTCTTGATCCCATTGGCATCAGCCGGATGCGCGAAACCATCGCGCGGCGGGCGCGGGCGGGCGCCGCCATTCTCGTGTCCTCCCATCTGCTCCATCTCGTGCAGGAAATGTGCACACGGGTCGTGATCATGGACCGTGGCCGCAAAATCGCCGATGGGACCGTCGAGCAGATTGCCTCGCGCAGCGATATCGCGCTCTCGGGCTCGAATCTCGAACAGGTGTTCCTCCATGTGACCGGGCATGGTCCGACAAACGCAGGACACGACTGATGCTGCGCGCCGGCCTGTACATCATGTGGTGTTCGGCCCGTAACCGCATGCGGCGGCGCATCCAGCGTCTGCGGGAGCCCCGCTATCTGACCGGTGCCGCGGCGGGGGTGGCCTATCTCTATTTCGCGATCTTCTCGCGTGCGCGGAGTCGGCGGCCTGCTGGCTCCGCCGGGCGAGGCGGCGTTGGCGCGACCCCGACCACCCTCCTGTCTCTCCTCGGTCCGTCGGCCCCGGCCCTGGCGAGCCTATTGCTGCTTCTGGTCGCGGCCGCCAGCTGGATCTTTCCGATCGGTAGCGGTCTGCTGAACTTTTCCCGGGCGGAGAAGCAGTTCCTGTTTCCGGCGCCGGTCTCGCGGCGTTGGCTGGTCGCGTATCGGCTGCTCCGCGCACAGCTGGCCGTACTGATCAGCGCGAGCGTCCTCGCGCTTTTCTACCGCGGTGGTGGGGCCGGGGGGCAGTTGCGATCGGCGCTGGGCATCTGGATGTTCCTGATGACCTGCCACCTGTACTTCGCCGGCGTGACGCTCGCCCGCCGCCGGCCTTCCGTTGCGGGGACAGCCAGTCGGTGGATCGGCCGGATCCCGTTCCTCTTCACGATAGGGGCCATGGGCTCCGTCGCCGCTGCCGTCGGGCGGATGGTGGCGGCGCGGCCCGTGACGGACTTCAGGGACGCTTGGGACACGCTCGGGGGCATCGCGCAGACGGGGCTGCCCCAGGTCTTCCTGTGGCCATTTACGGCCGTCCTGCAGCCCTTCCTGGCCGCCACGAGCGCCGCCTGGATCCAGGCGCTACCCGCGGCCGCCCTGGTGCTCTTGGCCGCCGCTGCCTGGGTGCTGAGGACAGGTGATGTGCTCGACACCGGCCTCGACTCGGCCCCTGAGCTCCAGCCTGCTCGGGGTGCCGCCAGAAGGCCGCTGCAGTACCGTTCACGACCGTCGGCCTGGGTGCTGGGGTCGGCGGGCCGCGCGGAAACGGCGTTCGTCTGGAAGGGCGCGATGCAGACCTTCCGCGTCGTGGACTGGAGATTGATGCTGCGCGGGACCGGCATCGTGGTGTGGCTGGTCGTCGCGTCTCTGGCCGTGAATCGCGCGAGGGGATTCTCCGAGATTCTTGGCGTCCTGGCGGTGTTCGCCATGGGGTTCACCGTCGCCATGGGCCCGCAGATCCTGCGGGCGGATCTGCGGCAGGACCTGGAGCACCTCGAGCTCCTGAAGACCTGGCCCGTTCGGGCCGCTTCGGTGGTGCGGGGCGAGCTCATATGGCCCACGATGGTCGTGACCATTGTGGCCTGGGCGTGTGGAATCGTCGCGCTGACGTTCTCGGCCGCCGTGTTCAACTCGACCGGGCGGCCATGGCGGATGGCCGTCGGCACCGCCGCCATGATCCTGACGCCCGCGCTCGTTCTGGCGCAGTACACCATCCACAATGCGGCGGCTCTGATGTTTCCGGCCTGGATTCATCTGGGAGCAGGACGGGCCCGCGGCGTCGATGCGATCGGACAGCGATTGATACTTTTGGGCGGCACGTGGCTGACGCTGGTGGTGCTCCTGCTGCCGGGCACGATCGTGGGCGGCGCGATCGCTTTGGCGCTCTACCGCCTCGCCGGTCCATGGGTCTGTCTGCCGGGCGCGCTCTGCTGCGCGGCCATCATCGGGATCGAGCTGGTCGTCGCTACCGAAGCGCTCGGCCCTCTGTACGAGCGGCTGGATGTGACGAGCGTCGAGCGGGCCGAATAGATCGAGGGTCGGTCGAGTGACCGGCGGAAGCGCGGTCAGCGGCTCGCGGGCTTCTTGTCGCTGTACTTTACGATCTCTCTTCCGTCGACAACCTCCACCGTCCGGTAGATTCGTGTGGTAGCCGTCGTCGACGTGGTGGCCGTCTGGTCAGCTGGAGCGGCCAGTCGATGCACGCGCGAGACGTAGTCCACCGTCTCGCGATAGGGCGGCACCTTCTCACCGTAGCGGCTGACGGCGTTGGGGCCTGCGTTGTAGGCGGCGAGGGCGAGGCGCTCGTCGTTGTCGTAGCGATCCAGGAGCTGACGGAGATAGGCGACGCCGGCCCGTACGTTCTCGGTGGGATTGAAGGGATTCCGGACGCCGAACTCGCGCGCCGTTGGCGGCATGAGCTGCATGAGCCCCATCGCGCCCTTGCTCGATCGGGCGCTCGGGTTGAAGCCCGATTCGACCTGGACCACCGCCCGGACCAGCTCTGGCCGCACGCCGTTCACTCGGGCGTGCTCCTGGATGAGCTCGTCCCAGGCGTTGGTCCGGTCGGCGTCGATAAACCTCGTCGTGCGAAGGCCTTCTGCCTTGGGAACGGCATACGAGCGAACGGCCTCGTCACCCTGCGGACGGTGATCGGACAGCACCACATTGCCGTTCGCGTCACTCCACGTGTAGATCTGCGCAGCGCATGGAATGGTGGAGATCACGAAGAACGTCGCAACACCCGCGAGATGCAACAGCGGGAAAGGGCCACCCCACGACCTGGCACACTTCGAGCCCAACATGACTTCTCAGTACTCTCGGCTCGAAGGCGCTCGGACGATAGCGCGTCCAGGATTTATCGCCCGTGTAGGAGCTTCTCGATGGCGGCTGGGGCTGCGGCGAGCAGATCGTCGATCTTCTCGGGCTGCTTGCCGCCAGCTTCGGCGAAATCCGGCCGGCCGCCTCCCGCGCCGCCGACGAGAGGCGCGATCTCTTTGACGATCTGGCCGGCTTTGACTCTGCCGGCGACGTCCGGCGTGACGGCGACGACGATCTGAACTTTGCCCTCACCAGCCGACGCGATGACGACGACACCGCTCTTGATGGACGCCTTCAAGGAGTCTGCGAGTGAACGAAGTGCATCCTTGTCCAGACCCTCTACCTTGCGGCGGGCGAGGCGGACCCCGGCAACCTCGATGGTTTCTGGGGTGCTCCGGTTTTCACCACCGCCCATGGCCAGTTTCGCCTTCATCTGGGCGGCCTCGCGAGCAAGCCGCTTTGTGTCTGCCTGAAGCCGCTCGATCATCTCGATCGCCTGGTTCTTGCCGACCTTCAGGACGTCGAGGATGTCTTCTCGCGATCGGCGCACGTGCTGAAGCCAATCGAGCGCCCCCAGACCCGTCACAGCCTCGATTCGCCGGACGCCGGCCGCCACGCCTCCCTCGGCGGCGATGACA
>Ga0066710_100002173_pt1 | contig 15579 bp, 12 predicted proteins | sample GraSoiAngelo_159_FD_79666 | JGI IMG/M metagenome (GOLD analysis project Ga0066710, IMG submission 79666) | Grasslands soil microbial communities from the Angelo Coastal Reserve, California, USA - 14_1009_16_40cm | ecosystem: Environmental > Terrestrial > Soil > Grasslands | place: USA...
TCCGATGTCTGAGGGCTGACTGACATGTGGAGGTCGCCAGCCTTCTGGATCAACGTGTGCGTGTGCGCGTTTTGTAATCAAGCCAACGACCGCCGCATGGACGTGCTGCTCCGTTGCAACTGTGCGCAGTCCGAGACGACTCCGCTCGACAACGGGGAACCATAATTCCGCGTGCCATCCGGCGCGCTCGACTGTATTCATGATTTCTTTTTCGAGTGCTGTCAGGCTCAAATTCGGTTGTGTCTTGTCTAACAAGTTAGTAATTACGACTGCGTTTGACGAAATGGTTTACCGGAAACGATGCTCTTCGTCAGGGGGGTCGGTATGAGTCGAAAGCTAGGTAATCTACCCCTTCTCCTCCATCACCTTCTTGTACGTCGTCAGCGCGATCAGCGGGAAGTATTGGCGGTAGAGGTGGTACATCAGGTAGAAGACGCGCGGGAAGCCGGTGCCGGTGTACCAGGCTTCGTCCCAGGAGCCGTCTTTTTTCTGGGTCTTGAGAATATAGGCGATTCCCTTTGCGACGGATTCGCTGCGAGTATCGTTGGCTGCAAGCAGTCCCATGACCGCCCACGCGGTTTGTGACAGAGTGCTTGGGCCGACACCGCGCGTCGTGGGATCGTCGTAGGAGCCGCAGGTTTCTCCCCAGCCACCGTCGGGGTTCTGCACCATGCGCAGCCATTCGGCGGCCTGTTGAACGTAAGGCTCGTGGTGATCAATACCGATGGCTTCCAGCCCACGAAGCACGAGCGCCGTACCGTAAATATAATTTACTCCCCAGCGGCCAAACCATGAACCGTCGGGCTCCTGCTCGTCGCGGATGAACTTCAACGCTTTCTTCACCGCGCGATGCTTCTTGTCGTAACCGTATGTCGCGAACATCTCCAGAATGCGGCCGGTGATGTCCACGGTCGGCGGATCGAGCATGGCGTTGTGGTCGGCGAAGGGGATGTATTGGAAGACCATGCGGTCGTTGTCTTTGTCGAACGATGCAAAGCCGCCGTTCTTGCACTGCATAGAAAGAATCCAGTCAATCGCACGCTCGACGGACTCAACCTGATAGCGGCCATTCGGGTGCTCGACTTTGGAAAGGCCGAGCGCAACCATCGCCGTATCATCCACGTCGGGATAGAACTCGTTGTTGAACTCGAAATACCAGCCAGCGGGTTTGCCCTTCTTGTTGTTGACCATCCAGTCGCCGGGATTGCGGACCTGCTTTTGCAATGTCCAGTCCGCAGCTTTCACCATGCGTGGATCGGTCTTCGGCACGCCCGCCTCGCCCAGAGCAAACATCGCGTAAGCCGTGTCCCACACCGGGGACATACATGGCTGCATGCGGAACATGTCCTCGTCCTCGATTCCCAGCTTTTCGAATTCATCGAGCGCGCGAATCATCTGCGGATCATCGAGCGAATAACCCAAGCAGCGCAACGCGATAATCGCATTCAGCATAGCGGGGTAAATCGCACCCAAGCCATCAGACATTTCAAACCGTTCGAGCATCCACTTCTCCGCCTTTTTCAGGGCAATCGAACGGAGAGGACGAATGTGGACAGCCTCGAACCAATGCACCAGGCGATCGAGCACAAGAAAGAAGTTCCGCCACGAGACCAGCTTCTTGCTCCACTCCAGCCGCATACGAGATTTGTCGCGGCCACCGACGAAGAGCTCGTCAATCGCCATCTCATCGGGAATTTTCTTGAAAGGTTTCTTGGCGTAAACAATCGACAGTGGAACGAGAATCGCCCGGGACCACGACGAGATTTCGTAGATGTTGAACCAGAACCAGTTCGGGAAAAGAACGATTTCCGGAGGAATTGCGGGGACAGCATCGTAGTCGTACTGGCCCAGGAAGCAGAGATAAATTTTGGTAAAAGTATTGACCTTGGTGACGCCACCAAGCTCGAGAATTTTTTTGCGGGCTTTTTCAAGAGCCGGATGATCGGGCTTGTAACCCGCCAGCTTCAGGCTGAAATATGCTTTGACCGACGCGCTGATGTTCGAAGGCCCGCCGTTGTAGATAGGCCAGCCGCCGTCTTCATTCTGATGGCGGAGAATGTAGTTGGCACATTTCCGCAAGCGCTCCTGGTTACCGGTGCCCAGAAGAGTGTGCACCAGGATGTAATCGGATTCGAGCGTGGTGTCGGCTTCAAGTTCGCCGCACCAATAGCCATCCTCATGCTGCCGGGAAAATAGCCATGTGCGCGCCCCATCGATCGCAGCAGTTACACGCCTGGCAAGATCCTCAATTTTTCCAAACCGGAGCTGCGGTGATGAATCTGGGACCGTAGGGGAGAGCTCGTCCATACTTTGCACTAAACCTACCCTGCCGAAACGCTCACAGTCGGCGCTGCCGCTATCGCTTCCACGATCTCAGGAGGCAACCCGAAACGTACATTTTCCGGCATCACTTCCACTTCCTGCAGATTGTTGAAGCCCTTCGTCCCCAGGAACTCAACCACTTCTTCCACCAGGCACTCTGGAGCCGATGCGCCTGCAGTAAGAGCGATAGTGTTTACGCCTTTCAGCCACTCCGGTTGAATATCTTCGCAACTGTCAATCAGGTGCGAAGCTCGGCCCAGGTTGCGGGCCACTTCCACCAGTCGGTTCGAGTTCGAGCTGTTCTCCGAGCCCACAACCAGAAGCAAATCCGCATCCGAAGCCACGTGCTTGACTGCAACCTGGCGATTCTCGGTGGCATAACAGATATCCTGCGCGTGCGGACCTTTGATGTTGGGGAACTTGCGGCGCAGGGCTTCAATAATGTCTTTGGCTTCGTCGAGACTCAAAGTCGTCTGGGTTAAATACGCCACGCGATTGGGATCAGGGACGCTCAAAGCTTCCACTTGCGCCGGCGATCCAACCACCTGAGTAACCGACGGGGCTTCGCCAAGTGTCCCGATGACCTCATCGTGGTCACGATGGCCGATCAGAATCAGTGAATATCCTTCTTTGGCAAACTTGACCGCTTCGACGTGGACCTTAGTCACCAGTGGACAGGTCGCGTCAATCACTCGCAAACGGCGCTGCTTGCTGGCATTGCGGACCTCGGGAGAGACGCCATGGGCGCTGTAAATGACGCGTTCGCCTTCGGGGACTTCGTCCACCGAATCAACGAAAATGGCTCCCTTGCCGGTAAGCTCCTCAACCACGAAACGGTTGTGAACGATTTCCTTGCGCACGTAAATCGGCGGCCCGAACGCCTCGAGGGCAATGCGGACAATATCAATCGCGCGCACCACTCCGGCACAAAATCCTCGGGGCTTCAGCAAAAGTAAGGTTTTCTGGCTGTCAGACAATGGTCAGTCCTTTTAATTTGGATACTCTTAAGGATACACTTTTCCCTCGACGGGATTCCTAAAAAGCTAGCGGAAAGTATCGCCTGGGTCAATGTAAGTGCAAGAATTGCGGGTAATTAGCAGCGAGAGGCGAAAAAGCAGGGGTGAACGGGCCTGTAGACCTCCTGCTGTTCCGTCGGCTGGGGGAATGCTGAATTGTGGCGCCACAACTGTGGCAATCTCCGGGCTAGAATGGAGTACGGCTACCTACTTTATATAATTGACTACAAAAGCAAAACAGCGGGCCGCAGCCGAACGATCTTCACCGCACTAGCACGCGTGCTTCTTACCACAAACGTTTCACATCATACAGGTCAAACAGCCGGTCGTTGCTCAGAACGGGGATGCTGAGGTCTTGAGCTTGCGCAGCAAGGAGACGATCGAACGGATCTCGATGGTGAAGAGGCAACAGACCAGCTCGGGTTGCTTGGGAGACGCTAACCGGAAGCTCCTCGAAGCCCTCCTCGGCCAGATACCGTGGAAGATCGATCACAAGCGACAATGCGTCGAGTTTGCCGATAGCAGTCTTAATCGCCAACTCCCACGCTGTGGCGGCAGACACAAGAATTGTATTTTCACCATCTTCAATCATCGAAACCGCGCGCTTCGATATTTTCGCGGGATCGCTGTACCACCAAAAGAGAGCCTGCGCGTCGAGAAGGATTTTCACTCGAACCCGAGTTCCTTGAGCTCGCGATCTGTGAGCGGAGCAAATGCGTCTTTTGAAGCCGAAATCTTGCCGGCGAGGCGGCCAGGAACACGCCTCTTCAGAGCTGAGCCTATGGCGATAATCTTGGCTACGGGCTCTTTGCCGCGAGCAATGACCACTTCTTTCCCGGCACTCGCTTCTTCCAGCAGGCGCGACAGATTCGTCTTGGTTTGATGCACCGTGTACTTCATTAGCTAAGTGTATTAGCTAACCACGCTTTCGTCAAGCGATTCTTGCGCTGCAGTTTGACAAACTCCCGCTTGCTCACTTCAAATCGTCTTTCACGTCTTTCACTTTTGGCTACACAGTTCGGCCCGGAGGTTCGATGTCGCGTGCTCTAAAGATTTTTGCCGTGGTTGTGGTTCTAGCTGCAACTTGCCTGGCCCAGGATCTGGCATCATTCGAAAAGCGGGTCACGGTCAAAAAGCTGCCCAACGGACTCACTGCCGTCGTTTGTCAGCGCCCGGACAGTGCTCCGGTTTTCTCCTTCTTTACGAATGTGGACGCCGGCTCCGTTCAGGATCCGCTGGGTAAGACCGGCTTGGCGCACATGTTCGAACATGAGGCATTCAAGGGAACGGAAACGATCGGCACCAAGAACTATGCGGCCGAAAAAGTCGCATTGCAAAAAGTTGAAGATGCTTACGCTGCTTACTTGCACGAGCGCGACAAACACGTCGGTCGCGACGAGGACAAACTCAAGCAGCTTGAGAAGGCATGGCAGGATGCCATTAAGGCCGCCCAGGACTATGTGGTACCCAACGAATTCAGCGTAATCCTCGACAGCAACGGTGCGGAGGGTACGAACGCTTTCACCGCCGAGGACAACACCGGGTATTTCTACTCCTTCCCTATTAATCGGCTTGAACTGTGGGCTTATCTTGAGTCTTCGCGTTATACGCATCCGGTGTTTCGCGAATTTTATAAAGAGCGAAATGTGGTCACCGAAGAGCGGCGCATGCGCACCGATAGCAACCCCATCGGCCGTCTCATCGAACAGTTCGTCGCCGAGGCTTACGTAGCGCACCCCTACCATCGCCCAGGGGTCGGGTACTACTCGGATCTGGACAGCTTTTCCGCCACCGATGCACAGCACTTTTTCGACACGTACTACATCCCTTCTAATATGGTCGTTGCCGTGGTCGGTGATGTTGATCCTGCGCAGACGATGGCCGTCATCGAAAAATACTTTAGCCATATCCCTTCGCGTGCCAAGCCAGATGAGCGGACCACAACCGAGCCTCCTCAGAATTCCGAACGCCGGGTGATCCTCCATGAGCACTCACAACCTATGTATCTCGAGGGCTACCATCGTCCTGACTTTCGCGACAAGGATGATGCCGTGTACGACACACTCGCCGACTTGCTCTCCGAAGGGCGTACGTCCCGCCTCTACCGGACCCTGGTGCGAGATAAGAAGATCGCATCCGAAGCAGAAGGCGGCACCGGGTTTCCCGGCGTAAAGTACCCCCATCTTTTCTACTTCTTCGCTTTGCCGGTTCCGGGTCACAAGCCGGAAGAGATCGGCGACGTCATCCACGCGGAAATTGAGCGCCTGAAGACGGAAGACATCAGCGACGACGAATTGAAGATGGTCAAGACTCGCGCGAAAGCCAACCTGGTTCGCAGTCTGGACAGCAATGAAGGATTGGCACAAAATCTTGCAGTTTTTCAAACTCTCTATGGCGATTGGCGCGAACTGTTCCGCTCCGTGGACCGCATTGACGCCGTGACCAAAGCCGATATCCGGCGGGTTGCCAACCAGGTTTTCGTTCCGACCAACCGGACCGTTGGCATCATCGAAACCGCGGCAGCGGGCAGCGGAGGTACCCAATGAAGAAACTTCTCTCCCGCGCTCCTCTGTGTTTGATCTTGCTAGTCATTTGCGGCACATTCGCCGGCCATCCTCTAAATGCGCAGGAGTGGAAGCGTATCCCGATCCCGCAACTTCCTGCATTCCATCCTCAAGAGCCCAAGCGCATTGAGCTACCTAACGGCATGGTCATCTTTTTGCAGGAAGACCACGAGTTGCCGACGATTGACGCAACCGCTCGGATTCGCGGCGGCACCCGCTCCGAGCCAGCCGAGAAGGACGGCTTGGTATCGCTTTACAGCGAAGTCTGGCGCACTGGAGGAACCAAGTCCCAAACCGGCGACCAGCTTGACGACTATCTTGAGATTCGCGCGGCCAAGGTGGAAACGGGCGCCAACGCTGATTCCACTACCGTCTCACTCTCCTGCCTAAAAGAAGACTTTGACGATGTCTTCAAGGTGTTCGTCGAACTGATGCGTGAACCTGAGTTCCGCGCGGAAAAGCTCGACCTCGCCAAGAACGAAATTTTCGATGGTATCTCGCGCCGCAACGACGACATCGGCCAAATTGCCGTACGCGAATCCACGAGGCTGGCGTATGGTGCCCGCAATCCATATGCGCGGGTACCCGAATACGCGACCGTTGCGGCGGTCACACGGCAAGACCTGCTCGATTGGCACCAGACATACATCCATCCCATCAACATCATTCTCGGATTCGCGGGCGACTTCGATTCCGCCCAGGTGGAAGCTAAGTTGCGTAGCGCTTTTGGCGATTGGCCCAAAGGCCCGGCTGCAAAAGCGCCGGAAATCAAGTTTGAATCCGCCAAGCCCGGCTATTACCAAGTGAAGAAAGAGGACGTGAACCAGAGCAGCATTCACATGGTCGGGCTTGGGACCACCCGCGACAATCCTGACTATTATGCGATCGAAGTTTTTAACGAAGCCTTCGGGGGCGGCTTCTCGGCCCGATTGATGCAGAGCCTTCGCACCGCACAGGGCCTCGCCTACAGCGTTGGTGGTGGCATCGGCACTCGATTTGATCACCCCGGCATTCTGCAACTGGTTATAGGAACGAAGAGCAGCACCACGATTGAAGCTATTCAGGGACTGTACGCGGAAATCGACAAACTGAAAACCAACCCCATAAGTAATGACGAGATCAAGCGTGCCAAAGATACGATCCTCAACAATTTTGTTTTCAATTTCGACACTCCCGACAAAGTTCTCCGTGAGCGCATGGCCTATGAATATTACGGTTACCCGGCTGATTTTCTGGAGCGTTACCGCGCCGGCATTGAAAAGGTGACCACGGCCAACGTGGCTCGGGTAGTTTCAAAATATCTTCATAAAGACGACCTTGCCGTTCTGGTGGCTGGCAATGCCGCCGAATTCGATAAGCCGCTTTCAACTCTGGGCCCGGTGAATGATGTGGATATCACGATTCCTCCGCCGCCAGGGGAAAAGTCCGCAGCGGGCTCAAGCGCTGAAAAACCTGAAAAGAAAGAATCAAACCCTGAAGGGCTGGCGCTTGCTGCGAAAGTTGCACAAGCCTTCGGCGGAGAGGCAAAACTCAAGGACGTAAAATCGCTCAGGTCAGCGTTTACCTTGACGCAAAAAGTCGCAGGTGACTCTGGCACCATTCAAATCGAGAGCACTATTGTTTTTCCCGACAGCTTGCGGGCTGATCTGGAGACCGCGCGCGGGAAGTTTTCAATGATTGTTACGCCGGAAGCGGCGTTCGGCTTGAGCGAAAATGAAGTCCAGGACATGCCCTCGTCGCGCAAGAAAGAAACCATGGAGCAGGTCCATCGCGACCTGGTCTATCTGGGGCAGCACGTGGGTGATCCGGAATTTTCCTTTACAGCTGTGGGGAAAGAGAAGGATGGAAACGACGAAGTCGCCATTGTCGATGTCTCTGGCCGGGATGTAAACATGCGCTGGTTCGTAGATCCGCGAACTGGAAGGCTGCTACGGGAAACTTATAAATCTATCGGCCCGCGCGGTCTCGAGGATTCCGAAACCGACTTCTCTGATTGGAAATCAGTGGACGGATTGAATCTGCCTTTTCATCGCGTCAACAAGCAGAGTGGAAACGAGTCCAGTTCGGTGGATTTCAGCAAAATTGAAATTAATCCCATCGTTGACCCGAGGATCTTCCAGAAGCCAGCGACACCTGCGAAGTAGGATGTGAAACGGGAACTTTTTCGCTCACTTCTACGTATTTCTAACGTCCATTATCGGGAGGTGACGTGTGCGCTATCTTGTGTCCTCTAGCTTCGCTCTTGTTTTAATGCTGTCCGCCTTGGCCCGAGCCGAGGAGTGGGAACACACTTATCCCGTCACCGGCGTACCTGACATTGTCGTGGACGCCAATGACGGAGACGTTGAGGTGACCATCGGCTCCAGTCAGCAGGTGGAAGCGAGGGTCATCACTCACGGTTGGAAGATCAACGATGACTTGAGAATTGAAGCGAATGGGACCCAAAATCGCGTGGAATTAAGGCTTCACCGCAACAACAAAGGCTGTTTCGGCTTTTGCTTCCAAAGCATTCATGTCCAGCTTCGAGTACCGCGAGAATCCAATCTGAACCTTCACAGCGGCGACGGAGATATTCGCGTGGAGAGCGTTCGCGGGAATCATCACATCGAGACCAACGACGGCAACATCCGCCTCCATGATCTCGAAGGCTCAGTCCGTGCCGACACACACGACGGGAACGTCAACGTAACTGGCCGCTTCGATTTATTGGAGTTGCGCACCGGAGACGGCGACATTGATGCCGAGGTCAGCGAATCCTCCGCGCCCAAGCCAGGATGGACTTTCCGCAGCGGGGACGGTAACGTGCGCCTGCGCCTTCCCGACGATTTCCGCGCAGATCTGAGTGCGCAAACCGGCGACGGCAATATAAGAGTGGCTTTTCCGATCGATGCCTCCGAGCTTAAGTCAGAGCATGCGCTTCGAGCAAAAATCAATGGCGGGGGCATCCCTCTGGAGCTGCACACCGGCGACGGAGACATCCGTCTCGAAAAGATGTGACCCCTCGGTGGGCACCGGGCTGGCCGCATCGCAAGCGTTTCGTTCGCAGCCAGCAACAAGTATCCGTCAAGCCCCGAGCTTTCTCTCAGAGTCTTTTTGTATCATTCTTTCGATGCGAGTTACTGACGTGGCTACGCGGCTTTTGAGCTCGACTTGCGTGGAACTCTAGCGCCTTTTTTACGCGCTTCCGAAAGTCCAATAGCAATCGCCTGCTTGCGGCTCTTCACTTTTCCGCCTTTGCCGCGCTTACCTGAGCGAAGTGTTCCGCTTTTCTTGCGACGCATCGCACTCGCAACCGTTTTGCTTGCGCCTTTGCTGTAGCGGCGTCGGCTCGACTTCTTCTTGGCTGGCATGTTCCCTCCTGCCATTTAGACAGCGCGCCGCGGCATCAGGTTGTGCGCGTCGCAACCACTTCCCTGCCTGTTAATCTGTATTGCGACTCCTTTCCCGATGAATAAAGTGATTTTGATTAATGTGTCCGGAGGTGATCGGCCCGGACTGACGAGTTCGCTCGCCGACGCATTGGCCGCCTACCAGGTCCGCGTGCTCGATATCGGGCAGGCGGTTGTGCACGAAACTCTGGCGCTGGCCATTTTGATTGAACTCACAGCCGGAGAAGAATTCACCCCGCTCAAAAAAGATTTGCTCGTGCGAGCGCATGATCTCGAACTTAAGATTCAGTTCACGCCCGTGAGCCAGCAGGCGTTCGAGCATTGGGTACGATCGCAAGGCAAATTTCGCTTCATCATCAGTATTCTTGGCCGCGTCATCACCGCCGCGCAGCTTGCCAAAATCAGTGCGGCCATCTCAACTCACGGGCTCAACATTGACCGTATTGAGCGGTTATCCGGCCGGCTTTCCCTGACCGGTTCTGCGAGCAATCCGAATGCCTGCATCGAATTTGAAATCAGCGGCGGAACCGACACTTCTCCCGCGCTGCGCACCGAGCTAATGACGTTTACTCGCGAATTCGAGATTGATATCGCGTTTCAGCGGGAGAGCATTTATCGCCGCAATCGGCGCTTGGTCGCCTTTGACATGGATTCGACGCTGATTCAGGCGGAGATAATCGACGAACTTGCTAAGCTGCATGGTGTTGGAGATCAGGTGTCGGCAATCACCGCTGCTGCCATGCGGGGAGAGCTCGATTTCAAACAAAGCTTCGCCAAGCGAATGTCGTTGCTGCGCGGCCTTCCCGAGCAACGCTTGCAGGAGTTATTGCATTCAGTCCCGCTTGCCGACGGCGCTGAACGGCTGATTTCGACTCTCAAGAGGCTTGGCTACAGGACGGCAATCCTCTCCGGCGGATTCACATTCTTCGGCCAGCACCTGCAAAAACGCCTTGGCATTGACTATGTTTTCGCTAATCGGCTGGAAATCGTGGACGGCGCCGTTACCGGCAAAGTTGCGGGAGAAATAGTGGATGGCGCTAAGAAAGCGCAGCTTCTCGCGCAAATTGCGCAATCGGAAAACATCTCACTAGATCAAGTCGTCGCCGTGGGCGATGGCGCCAATGATCTGCCTATGTTAAACGCCGCTGGAATGGGAATTGCCTTCCAGGCCAAGCCTTTAGTGCGTGAGAGCGCTCGCCACGCGGTGTCACACCTCGGCCTGGATGGGATCCTCTATTTATTAGGTGTGCGCGACCGCGACCTGGAACACGCCGAGTTTCGCTCCATCAGCGCTGGTTGAGGATCATTGAAAGCGTCGTTCGTCCTTTGTCGTTCGTCGTTCGCCGGCTTTGCCAACGACCGACGACCAACGACTGGTCTTACGCGGATTCGTCATGGATCGCGGCACGGACCTTATCTCTCACTTCGTCCGGGACGACTCCCATGCTATGTGCATTGCGGGCATGTTCTTCAACCTGGCTCATGATTTCGTCTTCGCTATTGCCCCTTGCAACGAAATCGCAATCAGCTCCAACATCTCTGCAACTAACGGTCTTTGCCATAGAACCTCCTACGGCGGAGGAGTCTAGCACAGAAGAGTGTCAAGGAAAGGTTAATTGAAGCCTCTTTAGAGCACAGGGCAGGATCGAGAAGTTGAACCCGAAACGCCTTCGCGATAGCATTCCGCTTTCATGCGCATTGCTATTGATACAGGCGGCACCTTTACCGATTGCGTCTACCTCGAGAACGGCACGCTGGCCGTGCTCAAGGTGCTCTCGACGCCCGAGGATTCGGCAAGGTCAGTACTGGATGCAATCCGCCAGACCACGGCACGTTTAGCGGCGACCATCCAGGCCCGACCGCAAGAAGAGGCGGTCGAAGTCCGTCACGGAACAACTATCGGTACCAACGCCCTCCTAGAACGCAAAGGTGCGCGCGTGGCCTTTGTGACCACCACTGGGTTTGAGGACACTATCGCGATCAGCCGCCAGGCACGGCAAGACCTCTACAACTGGATGGCAACGCCCAAGCCTTGCCTGGTTCCGCCGGAGCTCCGATTCGGCGTCAGGGAGCGAGTCAGTGCGGAGGGTGAGATTCTGATTTCACCGAGCGAGCAAGAGCTTAATGAACTTTGCGAGAACATCCGAGCCAGCGGCGCCGAGAGCATCGCCATTTCGCTCCTGTTCTCGTTCGCAAATCCTGAGAATGAACGTCGAGTCGTTGTAGCGTTGCGGGAAGGAGATGAACACGTGGGGACGGGCGCCCCCGCCCGTCCTGCCGAGCCCCGCACCGGAAGCAGCCACGCAGCCAATTCGCCCATCTCTGTCTCCCACGAAATTCTGCCCGAATTCCGCGAATATGAACGTGCCGCAACCGTCGTGGTCAATGCGTATCTGGCACCCAAGGTCGGCGGATATTTGCAAAGGCTCGAATCCGCAATTCAAAACGAGCATGGGGGCTCCCTCTACGTAATGCAGTCGTCGGGCGGCATCATCTCGGGCAAGCTCGCCGCCAGCGAACCAGTGCGCACCGTGCTTTCCGGCCCCGCAGGCGGAGTCATTGGTGCGCATCGCGTGGCCAAGCTAGCTAGCTTTGAAAACATTATCGCCTTCGACATGGGAGGTACCTCCACTGACGTTTCGCTGATCGGCAGTGCCGGCTCGCGGACTACCGGCGAGGCCCGTATTTCCGACATCCCAATTTCCGTGCCCATGCTCGACATCCACACCGTCGGCGCCGGCGGCGGATCGCTGGCGTGGTTTGATCGAGGCGGCATTCTACATGTGGGGCCTGCCTCTGCGGGAGCCGATCCGGGCCCGATCTGTTATGGCCGCGGGAAACAGCCCACGGTCACCGACGCAAATCTCGTTCTCGGAAGACTTGATCCGGAGCTGTCCTTGGCCGGAACGGTGCGCCTCGACGAAGCCCGCACGCGCCGCTTCATGGACCAGGCCCGCGGCACCGTTCAATCGATCGAAGAATTCGCCGCCGGGATTGTGCGCGTTGCAGAAGCGGAAATGGAAAAGGCGATTCGTTTGATCTCCGTGGAACGCGGACACGATCCGCGCGAGTTCACGCTGGTTTGCTTCGGAGGCGCGGGGCCGCTCCACGCCTGTTCCCTGGCCCGCGCACTCGGCATTCCGCGAGTTTTGGTGCCGGCAATGCCGGGCGCACTGTCGGCTTTGGGCATTCTGATGTCCGACGTGGTGCGGGATTACTCGCGAACAGTGATGATTCCATTAGACGGTGGAGAACACATCCGCGATGAGATTTCCTCGGCGAACTCTGCGCAATCTCAGCGAACTCCGCGGTTAAAAGCTTTTGACCGCAGAGAGCGCCGAGTCATTGCTGAGAACGCAAAGAAATGCTCCAGTCCCAGTGTGACCGCAACAAGCGCTCTTGCCCTTTTAGAACCATACTTTGCTGAACTCGAAGCCAAAGGTGCTGCAGAGTTTCGCGAACAAGGCTTGGCCGGAGTCGCCACCCGCTCCGCCGATCTGCGCTATGCCGGTCAGGGATACGAACTCAATGTCACAGCTGGATCGCGAATGCTAAATGAATTTCACACCGCACACCGCAAACGCTACGGACATGCCGATGAGCGCAGGCAAGTAGAAGTCGTCAATGTGCGAGTGCGAATGGTAGCTGCCTCCGACGAGATCACGCTTCCCCGCAAAGTATTCGGGGACTCCGATTGTACTGATGCGATCCTGAAACAGAAGCGAGTAATGTTCCATGGCGAATGGCGTGACACTCCTGTCTTTCAGCGCGATTTACTCATGCCTGGAAACCGCTTTGAGGGTCCGGCCACTATCCACGAGTACAGCGCAACCACGGCTGTACCGCCGGATTGTAAGGCCGAAGTGGACGAGTACTCAAACATGGTGATCGAGCTCTGAATGAATTCCTTCGATCCAATTGAGCTTGCCGTGTTCAAAAGCGCCACCCAGTCGGTTGCTGAGGAGATGGGCGCTGTGCTGCGACGGACGGCCTTTTCTCCGAACATCAAAGAACGCCGAGACTACTCCTGCGCCGTTTTCGATTCCTCCGGTCAGGCTATCGCTATGGGCGATCACATGCCCGTCCACCTCGGCTCCATGCCGATGTCGGTCCGAGCTGCGATGGATGCACTGACACTCGAGGCCGGAGACATTGCCATCCTCAACGATCCATTCGCAGGTGGAACGCACTTGCCGGATATTACGATGGTGCAGCCGGTATTTGTCCCACCCGAAAGCAGACCTGTCTTCTACGTTGCATCGCGAGCCCACCATGCCGATGTCGGTGGAGAATATCCCGGCTCCATGGGACTGTGCCGCACTATCGACGAAGAAGGTATTCGTATTCCGTCAATAAAGCTTGTCTGGAAAGGCGAAACTGACCCGACCGTTCTGAACATGATCCTCGATAGTGTGCGCACTCCCGAAGAGCGCGAAGGCGATCTGGCCGCGCAGTCCGGCGCTTGCCGGGTCGGCGAGACGCGTTTGCAAGAACTTGTTGCTCGCCACGGACAAAATAAGGTGCAGCAGTTGTGTGCCGAGCTGCTCAATTACTCCGAGCGACTTATGCGGGCTGAACTCGCGCAAATGCCGCGTGGAACATTCTCGGCGGAAGATTTTCTGGATAACGACGGGTTTGGCAGCGATCCTATCAGGATTCACGTTTCCATCACATTCGATCCCGATGCCACCTCGGCGCACGTCGATTTCACCGGGTCAAGCCCGCAGGTAGCGAGCAGCGTGAATGCCGTTTTCGCTATCACTTATTCAGCCACTTACTATGTTTTCCGCTGTTTGCTTCCCGAAGACGCACCCGCCAATGCCGGACTGATGCGGCCCATAACCGTCCACGCACCTAAGAGAAGCATTGTGAATGCCAGCCCACCAGCCGCTGTTGCGGCAGGCAACGTCGAAACATCGCAACGAATTGTTGACGTTCTCCTGCTTGCGCTGGCGCAGGCAATACCGAGTCGCATTCCCGCAGCTAGCTCCGGGACCATGAACAATCTCACCATTGGCGGCACCGACCCTCGCACTGGCCGGTCGTTTGCTTATTACGAGACCATCGCCGGAGGCATGGGCGCGCGCCCCAATGCCGACGGGCTCTCCGGTGTGCACACGCACATGACCAATTCGCTGAACACGCCGGTTGAGGCCCTTGAGTATGCATATCCCTTTCGCGTGCGGAAATATGCTTATCGGCCAAATTCCGGCGGCAGCGGAAAATTTCGCGGCGGCGATGGCCTGATTCGCGAAGTTGAATTGCTTGCCGATGCCCAGGTCACGCTACTCAGCGATCGCCGGAAATTCCGCCCCTACGGATTGGCGGGAGGAGAACCCGGTACAGCAGGACAAGCGACTCACACGTCGGAAAATAAGACCCACGAAATTCCCGGCAAGAGCAGCCTGTTCGCTAAAGCCGGGGATATCATTCGGATCGAAACCCCCGGCGGAGGCGGCTGGGGCAAACGGAACTCTTAGTTGATCTATTCATAGCCGGCAGTTCTCGCAGCGCCAGCTGTTCTCGTCTGTCGTGAGGCCCACAAGCTGTGCACGAGTACCCCAAGCGCGACGACGGCCAGAACTATTCCACTTCGCAAATCGAGCCGAGGAAATGACAGCAACAAGGACAAAGACGTTGCTACTGCGAGTGCGGCAATCAGGTTTCCCATAGGAAGATGGAATTGAGCGTCAGGTGTTCCGCTCTTTCGCCGCAATACAGGAAGCGCGGCGCAGACGGAGCTATAGTAGAACAACCGCGACACGGCCGAGATCACTAGGTTCCACTGAAAACTTCCCGCTAAGGAAAAGGCATAGAGCAGGCCCGCGAATACCAGAATCGCAACATGCGGAGTGCGAAACCGCGGATGCACCCGCGCCATCACCGGCGGCAGGTCTCCGTGTTCCGCTAGTGCAAAAAGAATTCTCGGAAATCCAAGAACGTTGGCACTCAAATAGCCGTAGCAGGAAACGAGCACTCCGACGCTCAGGATGGCCGCGCCCGCAGCCCCGAACATGAATTGCGCCGCTGTCGCCAACGGCCTACCTGTCATGGATGACTGTGGCAGCAACGAAACAATCACCCACTGCGTCATCGTGTACACAATCGTGCAGACGATGAGCGCAACGAACAGCGCAAACGGATAGTCGCGACGCGGATTCCGCGCCTCTCCTCCCGGCATTAGCGCAGTTTCATAGCCTCCGTATGCGAATACCAATAAGAGGATGGCATCGCGCCAGCTCTTGAAAGGCCCGGCAGGAAGCGAAATCGCCAAAGATTGATGCTTCA
>Ga0066710_100002174_pt1 | contig 15570 bp, 15 predicted proteins | sample GraSoiAngelo_159_FD_79666 | JGI IMG/M metagenome (GOLD analysis project Ga0066710, IMG submission 79666) | Grasslands soil microbial communities from the Angelo Coastal Reserve, California, USA - 14_1009_16_40cm | ecosystem: Environmental > Terrestrial > Soil > Grasslands | place: USA...
CCGGCGCCCCGCCTAGAGCCGTGAGATTGATATTGGCGTCTCGATCCCCGCGACGCCGAGAGCTTCTGCGTAGGATTTGGCCGGAGTTCGAGGTGATTCCAAGCGATGTCGACGAGACGCTGGAAGCTGGTCCTGTCGAGCAGGCTGTCGCGGGGTTGGCGTTGAGGAAGGCGCGGGCGGTGGCTGAGCGGGTTCGGGCGGGGGTCGTGCTGGCGGCGGATACGGTGGTGGTCATCGATGGGGTGGTGCTGGGGAAGCCCGCGGGGCCTGAGGAGGCGGGGGACATGCTCGTGCGGTTGCGTGGGCGTCAGCACGAGGTCATCACCGGCGTCGCGGTGGTCGACGCCGGGACTGGTCGGGCGGCTTCGACCACCGCCGTGAGCCGCGTGCTGATGGCCGCGTATCCAGACGCGATGATCGCGGCCTACGTGGCCTCGGGCTCGCCGCTCGACAAGGCCGGCGCCTATGCGATCCAGGATCTGGACGGAGCGCTGGTCGAAGGCGTGGTCGGCGCGTACACCAATGTCGTCGGGCTTCCGGTGGAGGCGACGCGCCGGCTGCTGGAAGGCTTCGGCGTCGTCAGTGAGCGGAGGGCTTGAGCTGAAGCAGCATGTCCTCCGCGCGCGGGATCTTCACGGACTGCGGCAGCGGCGTGTGGGTCCGGATGATCGCAATGGTCTGCTGCAACTGGTCCGCCGAGACCACGCCGTCCGGCAGATAGAGCCCGCGCGAGGCCGCGAGCCTCGCCTCGAAGTCGGCGAACTCCCCCACGACGCGCGTGGGAAGTCGGCCCGCCAGGTCTCGGGCTTCGACGGCGCGGAGCCGCTGCTCGGCCTTCCTGAGAGCGCGGACCAGATTGGCCAGGTCGCGATCCGCCGGGCGCCGGTCGGCGCGCGCGAAGACCGCGGCGTTCACCGTGCTGGAGCCGAGCACCGTGGCCGCGGCGCGCGGCGTTCGAAAATCTGCGAGCAGCTTGGCGCGGCCCTGACTCAGGAGCTGGGAGGCCATCGGCTCGGGGACGAGTGCGACGTGGACGTCACCGGAGTCGATCGCGGACATCAGACCGCGCTCGCCGAGGCTCCGTACGCGCATCTGGGCGATGCTCATGCCTGCGCGGGCCAGGAGCCAGCCGAACCAGGCGTGCTCCGGCGCGCCCGGCGTCGTGACACCCACGCGCATCGCGGAAAGGTCCTCGATGGAGCGCACGGCGTCCGCGTGAGGGCCGGCGACCAGCAGGGCTACCGGCGGCGCGGCCGTCAGCCCGAAGAAGAGCCGCGGAGCCTGGCCCGTCGTCGCCCGCAGGCCGAAGCGCAAGATCGCCTCGAGAGTCGTCGCGGCGAGGTCCGCCTGGCCCTGAGCCACCGCCTCGGCCGCGCCGGATTCGGCTCGCGTCGTCCTGACCGTGATGGCAAGCCCCTCAGCGGCGAAGTAGCCCTCGGCCTCGGCCACGCGGATCGGAAGGTACTCCGGTGAGGTGGGCGGGCCGCTCACCGCGAAAATCAAGGCCTGGAGAAGGACGATGAGCGCGGGCATCGGCTCAGCGACGCGGCGGGGCCGCGCTCCCGGTCCGCCCCGCGATCGCGCCAAGGCCAGGCTCCTGCGGCTCTACGCGGCGCTCCACCGTCGGTTTGGCCCTCAGCGCTGGTGGCCGGGCCGCTCGCCGTACGAGATCGCCGTGGGCGCGGTCCTCACCCAGCACACCGCCTGGGTCAACGCGGCCCGCGCCATCACGGCGCTTCGCGCGCGCCGGATGTTGACGCCGACGCGGGTGGGCGGGCTCGGGATCGGGAGCCTTGGCCGCGTGATTCGCCCGGCCGGCACCCCGCGCGTGAAGGCGCGCCGGCTTCGGGCGCTGACCCGCTGGATCCTCGAGCGTGTGGACGGAAGGCTTGACCGGATGCGGACGGCGCCGCTCGGTCCGCTCCGCGCCGACCTGCTGGAGATCCCGGGCCTCGGGCCCGAGACGGCCGACGCGATTCTCCTCTATGCGGCGGGCCGGCCGGTGTTCGTCGCCGACGCCTACGCCCGACGGATCCTGGCCCGGCATCGGCTGATCGATCCACGCGCGGGATACGAAGAGGCCCGCCACTGGCTCGAGGCGCACCTGCCGTCCGACCCCGATCTGTTCAACGAGTTTCACGCGCTGCTCGTGGCGGTCGGCAAGTCGCACTGTCGTTCGCGGCCGCGGTGCGAAGGCTGCGCGCTGCGCTTCGATCTGCGCGGTCGTCGTCCCGCCCCCTAGCGACGCGCGAAGGCACGCGAGGCACCGACGTTGTCAATAGCCGCGCCTCGGCCGGCGGGGCCCAGCCCCGCGACGGCCTGCAGCGCACCGCTCATCGACAGAACTCGGTCAGCACGGCGACGATCCGCTCGGCCGCGTCGGAAACCGCGAGGGTGCGCGCGCGCTCGCCCATCTGCTTCAGCCGAGCCGGATCGGAGACGAGCGCCAGGACTTCGCGCTCGAGCCGCTCGGCCGTGAGCATCGACTGGGGGAGCACGCCGGCGCCGCCCGCGCGCTCGACGAGACGCGCGTTCGCGGTTTGCTCGTCGCCGCTCGTGCCGGGGAGCGGAACGTAGAGCGCCGGGACGCCGAGCTGGCAGCACTCGTTGACCGTCCCGGCTCCGGCCCGGGCGACGGCAAGCGCCGCCGCGGCGTAGATCTCGGCCAGCTCGGCCCCCACGTAGGGCACGACCGTGTAGCGGCGGGCCAGGCTCGAAGGCAGTGCCGCGCGCCGCTCTTCGAGCCACGGGCGGTCGCCGGTCGTGGGATTCTCGCCGCACTGGTGGATGATCTGGGCGTGCGCGAGGAGAGCCGGGAGCGCCTCGCCCACGACCCGGTTGATTCGATGAGCGCCGAGGGCGCCGCCGGTGACGTACACGAGCGGGACGGCGGGATCGAGCTGGAAGCGCGCGATCGCGCTCGACCGCGAGCCGGCCCGCAGCTCGGGCCGGAGCGGATTGCCCGTCACGACCACGCGGGCGGCGGGAAAGCTTCCGGTCCGGTCGGGAAAGGTAACCGCGATGCGCCGCGCGAACCGGGCGCCGATCCGGTTCGCGAGCCCGGGCACCGCGGTCTGCTCGTGGAGCACGATCGGCACGCGCGAGACCGCCGCCGCGAACATCACCGGGAGCGCGACGAAGCCGCCGGTACCGAGGACGACCTTGGGACGAAGGGCGCGCAGGGCCCGCACGGCGCCGAGCATGCCCATCGGCACGTTCACGGCGAGATCTCCCACGTTTTGCCACGCCCAGTAGCGGCGGAGCTTTCCGGTGGAGATCGCGACGTAGGGAATGCCGGTCTGCGGAACGCGCTGGGCTTCGATCCCGGAGCGAGAGCCGATCCATGCGCAGCTGATCGAACGCTCGCGAAGCAGAGCCGCCACCGCGAGGCCAGGGCTCGTGTGTCCCCCCGTGCCGCCGCCCGCGATGACGACCTCGGCGGTCACAATGACAGGCGCGCCTTGGTCGGCGGGGCCGCCGCCCCGCGACGGCCTGCGGCGCGCACAACCTCCTTCACCCGGCGGTTCCCTTGCTCTGATGTCGCTCGAGGGCGAGCTCGATCAAGCGGTCGACCAGATCGGTGTAGCCGAGGCCGGAGGCCGCCCACATCTTCGCGTAGGCGCTTGTCGCGGTGAACCCCGGGATCGTGTTGATCTCGTTCACCAGCACGCGGTCGCTCCCACGCTCGACGAAGAAGTCGACGCGGGCCATGCCCGAGCAATCGATGGCGCGGAAGGCCGCGATCGCGAGCTCCTGGAGGCGCCTCGTGATCTCTGGTGAGACCGGCGCCGGGATCGTGAGACGCGACTGGCCCTCGAGGTATTTGGTGGAGTAGTCGTACCATTCGGCGTCGAAGGTGATCTCGCCCGGCAGCGAGGCGATCGGCTCGTCGTTGCCGAGCACGCTGACCTCGATCTCGCGCGCGTTCACTCCGCGCTCGATGATGATCTTGCGGTCGTGCCGCGCGGCGAGATCGAACGCGGCGGCGAGCGCGCCTCGGTTCGGCACCTTGCTGATCCCGACGCTCGAGCCCAGGTTCACCGGCTTGACGAAGCACGGAAAGCCGAGGGTCTCGGCCACGCGCGCCGCGACGCGGTCGGGGGCCTGGCGCCACTCGTGCCGGGTGACGACGAGGTGCTCGACGATCGGCAGGCCGTGGGCCTGGAACACGGCCTTCATCGTGGCCTTGTCCATGCCGACGGCGGACGCGAGGACACCCGCACCCACGTACGGCACGTCGGCGAGCTCGAAGAGGCCCTGGATCGTACCGTCTTCGCCGTAGGGCCCGTGGAGCATGATCACGACCACGTCGAGCCCCTGGCGGAGCTCGAGCGGGAGGCTTCCGGCGGGCTCGGTACGGGCGAGGCCCTCGACCATGGCGCTCTCGACCGCTTCGGCGCGGTTGGCGAGCGCCTTCTTCACGGCGCCGTCGGCGTCGTTCGACGGCAGCGCGACGCGCGCCTCCGCGGCCAGTGCGCGCAGGGGCTCGCCGCCGACGACCCAGCGTCCGCTGCGCGCGATTCCGATGGGGACGACGGTGTGACCGCGCTCTTCGAGGGCGGCGATGACCGAGGCCGCGGAGGCGAGCGACACCTCATGCTCCCCGGAGCGCCCGCCAAAGACCACGCCCACGCGCAGGCGAGGCATATCAGCCATTCTAGCAGCAGAGGGCGGGCGGCCCGCCCAACCCGATCAGGTCGGTCCGGTCGCGATCAGGATGGCCTTGGCGATGAGGCCGACGAGCTCCCAGGCGGGCCCCTTCCAGACGCCGCGGAGGAGCCAAATGCCGATGAAAACGCCTACGTACGCGATGACGAGGAAGACGTAGTCGGGCGCGTCGCGAACCGGGAGGATGGTCCGGATGATCCCCGCGCCGATCGCCCCGAGGAAGGCGACCACGCCGAGCGCGGCGGCGATCGCCAGCGGCGTCAGCAGGATGAACATGAACGAGGTGACGATCGCCTCGCCCCGACCGATCGGCGTCGAGAACCTCTCGCGGACCGCCGGCTGGTCGGCCAGCCGCTCGAGCGCCTGCGCGACCTTGCCCCAGCTGATGAAGCCGGAGTACGACGCGAGGAAGAGGACGCAGGCCCCCAGGAAGATCCAGTGGCGGCGCTTCAGGAGATTGAGCGGCCACATCGGCTATGCCCCCCTAGGGCGTTGCCGCTCCGAGCGCCAGCGCCTCCACTCCGCGAGCCGGCGCCCGAGGTCGGCTTCGAGCCCCCGCTCGGTCGGGCGGTAGTACTGTCGGCCGCGAAGCGCCTCCGGCAGGTCGTCCTGGTCCACGCGCGCGTCGGGCGCGTCGTGCGCGTACTGATAGCCGGCCCCGTAGCCGAGGTCCTTCATGAGCCGAGTGGGAGCGTTGCGGATGTGGAGCGGCACCGGCTCCGCCGGCCGCTGAGTCACGTCCTGCTTCGCCTCGTCGTAGGCGACGTACACCGCGTTCGACTTCGGGGCGAGCGCCAGATAGAGCGTCGCCTGGGCGAGCGCCAGTTCGCCTTCGGGATCGCCGAGGAAGTCGTAGGCCTCCTTCGCCGCCAAGGTCAGCGAGAGCGCGCCGGGGTCGGCGTTGCCGACGTCCTCGGACGCGAAGCGGACGAGCCGCCGCGCGATATAAAGACGATCCTCGCCGGCCTCGAGCATCCGCGTGAGCCAGTAGAGGGCGGCGTCAGGGTCCGAATCGCGCAGCGACTTGTGGAGAGCCGAGATCAGGTTGTAGTGCTCCTCGCCGGACTTGTCGTAGAGCAGCGTCCGCCGCTGCGCCGCTTCGCGGATCGACGTCTCGGTGACGCGGCGCGGCCCGCCGCCGGCCGGCGTCAGCGCGACGGCCACCTCGAGCACGTTCAGCGCGACCCGTGCGTCGCCGTTGGCCACGCGCGCGATCGATCGGAGCCCCTCGTCGGTCACCTCGGGACGGAGCGACGCGAGACCGCGCGCGCCGTCCGCGAGCGCTCGGCGCATGATCGCGAGCAGATCGTCGTCCTCGAGGGCTCTCAGGACGTAGACGCGGCAGCGCGACAGGAGCGCCGAGTTGACCTCGAACGACGGGTTCTCGGTCGTCGCGCCCACGAGGACGACCGTGCCCTTTTCGACGTGAGGCAAGAACGCATCCTGCTGGGCGCGATTGAATCGATGGATCTCGTCCACGAAGAGGATGGTGCGCATCCCGCGGCGCGCTCGCTCCCGGTCCGCCTCGGCGATCACCTCGCGGATCTCCTTGACGCCGGACAGGACCGCCGAGAACGCGACGAAGCGCGCGCCCGTCACGCTCGCCATCAGGGAGGCGAGCGTCGTCTTGCCCGAGCCCGGCGGGCCCCAGAGGATCATCGAGTGGAGCTCGCCGGTCTCGATCGCGGCGCGCAGCACGCGGCCCGCGCCCAGGAGATGCTCCTGGCCAACGATCTCGTCGAGGGAGCCCGGTCGCATGCGGTCGGCCAGGGGCGCCAGTGGGCGCTCCCGGAGCGCCGGCGGGCGCGGAGCGCCCGTGTCGCGCTCGGGCTCGCCGAAGAGCTCCACTTAAGTCCGTCCGTTGCGTCGAGCGGCCAGCCAGGCGGGGAGGAGCGCGAGATCGGCCAGGTGGACGATCGGCGTCACCTGCCAGCGGTCGAGGTCCTCTTGCCGGGCCCGGTAGGCGATGAACGAAACGCCCGCCTTGGTCGCCGCGACCCCGTCGACCCACGAATCGCCCACCACGACCGAATCGCGCGGATCGCCCGCACTCTTCGCCCGATTTCCGAAGTGCTCCGAGATCACCCGCCACCCGTCGGGGTCGGGCTTGAGCGCGCGCATGTCGTCGCGGGTCACCACCAGGTCGAGCTCGTCGGCCAGACCCAGATGCGCGAGCGCCGGCAGGGTGAGCTCACGGGCATTGTTGGTCCAGATCGCGGTCGCGAACCCACCGCGCCGGGCGCCGACGACGGCCGCGAGGGCGCCGGGCTCGAGCGCGGCGACCTCCATGGCACGGCGCTCGTGGTCGAGCGCGACGTCCCAGACGGCAGCTTCGAGGGACGGCGCGTGCTTCTGGCAGTGCGCGATCAGCTCGCCGACGCGGTAGCGCTCCCGCCGGGCCGGCATGGGCCCATTCGCCCGCTCGATGAGCTGGCGCATGTCGACGGCCATGGCTGCGAGGTCGAGGGGCGTCTGGATGAGGGTGTGATCGAGATCGAAGACGCACAGAGCCACGCCGAGACCGTATCACAGGCGTGCTACCATGGGTTGTCATCATGACGCGCCGCCTGCTTTCCATTTCGGCGTTGGCGTCGATTCTGCTGGCCGGCTTCCCTGCTTCGCGCGCGCTCGCCCTCGACGAGGCCGACCGGCTGTGGCTCGTGGGCGAGCGGGCCTTCGCCGACGGCCTGCATCCGATCGCGCGCCGGACCCTGGATCGCTTCGTCGTTGAATATCCGAAAGACACCAGGGTCGCGCCGGCCATGTTGCTCCTGGGTCGGTCGCGGCTCGCGCTCGGTGAGCCCGAGAAGGCGCTCGACGCCTTCCGTCGCCTTCGCGCGATCGCGACCTTGCCGGCGCAGCAGCTCGAGGGGCGCTTCTGGGAAGCCGAGTCGCTCTATCGCCTCAGGCAGTTCGCAGCGGCGCGCGCCGCCTACGACGACGTGATCGGAAAGGATGCGGCGTCGCCGCTGGCGGCCGAAGCCATGTATGGACTCGGTCTCTGCGACCTCGAGCTGCGGCGGCCGGAGCCGGCGATCAAGGTCTTCCGCGATCTCCTTTCCTCCTGGCCGGAGCACGCGACGGCCGCGCCCGCGACCTTCTATCAGGCGCAAACTCTCGTCGAGCTCAAGCGCTATCCCGAGGCGTTGCCGTTGCTCTCCGGGTTCTCCACGAAATATCCGAAGAGCAAGCTCGTACCGGACGCGCAATACCTGCTCGGATCGACCCGCCTGGCCATGGGCGAGCGTGATCTTGGCCTCGCCGATCTCCAGGCGTTCGTCGCGGCGTATCCGGGGCATCCGCAGGCGGCCGCCGCGCGTCGGAAAGTCACCGAATCGATCGCCAAGGCCGGCACGCCCACCCAGCAAAAGAGCGCGTACTCGCAGCTGATGCAGCAGCCCTCGGCGACAGCCGAATCGCTCTACGACGCGGGAGCGCTCGCCGGCAAGCTCGGCCAGGTCAAAGACCAGCAGACCGCGTGGGCCCGTCTCCGCAAAGAATTCCCCAACCATCCGCTCACTCATCAGGCGGCGTTCGACCTCGCGGAAGCCGCGTTCAAGCGAAAGGACTATGCGCAGGCGGCCACCCAGGCCAAGACGGCGGCCGCGAGCGACGACGAGGGGCTGCGCGGCCGAGCGCACTTGCTCGGGGGCGAGTCCGAGCTCCAGCTCAAGCGCTTCCGGGACGCCGCGAAGTCGTTCGAGGCGGTCGGCAACGTGAAGAACGTCGAGGCAGGGGATCGATACCGCGCGCTGGCCGGGCTCGGCCTGGCGAGAGAGCAGCTCGGCGAGGTTCGGGCCGCCCTCGCGGCCTACGACGCTGTGGCCAGTAAGAGCCCAGACGCGAAACTGCGCGACTGGGCGCGGGACCGGGCGGCCGTGGTCAGGGCGCAGCCGGTGCAGCCCGCCAAGCCCGCCACGGGCGGCGAGAAGAAATCGTGACCCACCGGCTGCCCGCGTTTCTGATGCTCGCCGCGCTGGTTGCGTTGCCGGCAACGGTGCCGGCCGCGACGGTGCTGCCCACGACGCCGCCGCCGCCGGATCTCTCGTTCCTGGTGCCGTTTGCCGAGGCGCCGATCGAGAAGCCCCCGATCACGGTCGCCGACCTGCCGCTACCGCCGTCGCCCTCGGAGCTGCCGGCGTTGCCGCTGGCGCCGATCGTCGCGCCGGTGGCTCCCAAGCCGACGGCGGCGATCACACCGACGGGCACGCTCGCGTGTGTCGGCGCCGCCTTCGGGATCGCGTCGAAGGCGCTCGAGTGCGGCCGCGCCCATTACGCCAAGGGCGAGTTCGACGATGCCGTGCAGGACCTCGAGGCGGCCGTGCGCCGCGGGAAGGAGCGCGACCTCTTGACCGAGGCGCGCTACTGGCTCGCCGAGACCTACTACCGGCTCGATCGATTCCAGCAAGCCGACGGGCTCTTCCGTCAGGTCGCCCGTGGTCCGAAGACCGCGGATTTCTCGGTGTGGAGCGTGCATTCGAGCGGCTGGACCGCGCTCCGGCTCAATGACATGAGCCGCGCGCGCGAGACGTTCGCGCAGTTTCAGTCGGCGACGCCGGCCGAGCTCGAGGCCTGGGCGCGCCACGGCCTGGGCCTTGCCAACTACGCGCTCGGACGCCACGACGAGGCGGTCGCGGCCTGGACGGCGCTCGCCTCCCGCGCGCCGGCGTCGCTGGCCCGCGAGGTCTCGTTCTGGCTCGGAGAAACGCTCGGGCGTACCGGGCAGTACGACCGGTCGATCAGCATGCTCACCCAGTTCGTGCGAGGGGGTCCGCATCCCTTGCTCGACTCGGGCCGGGCGCGCCTGGGCTGGTGGAGCCTCGTGGCCGACCGCTATCCGGAGAGCATCGCAGCATTTCGCTCCTACATCACGTCGCCGAAGGGCACCGGCCCGGAGCGCCCCTGGGTCGAGGCGGGCCTCGCGGTGGCCCTCTTCCCGTCCGATCCCGAGGCCGCAAGGGGAATGCTGCGCGGCCTCGAAGTAAAGCGCTCGCCGCTGGTCGTGCCGCTCCAGATCCGGTTGACGCGCGCGATGATCGAGGCGAAGAAGCCCGCGGAGGTGCCGGCGCTCACGCAGGAGCTGCTCGGCGCCACGCTCACGAACGCGATCCGCGCTCACGTGCTCTTGTTGAAGGGCGAGGGCTATCGCCTGGCCGGGAACCGCGACGAGGCTCGGACGCAATACGAGCTCGCCCAGCGCATGGAGCCGAGCAGCCCGACGGGCTGGTACGCGGCGTATCGCCTGGCCCAGGCCAACTTCGAGCTACGCGAATACGCCCAGGCCTCGCGCGACCTCTCCGCGGTCGTGTCGGGGGCGCCGTCGCCTGACGCGCGTGTCGCCGCGCTCCTCCTGCGGGGCGAGGCCGCGTATTACGCCGGCGATCACGTGACGGCGGCGGCCGCGTTCAAGCGCGTGCTCACCGACGTTCCGGGGCACGCTCAGGCGCCGGCCGCGCGGCTCGGGCTCGCGTGGTCGCTGATGCGTCACGACCGACTCGAGGACGCACGGCGGGAATTCCTCGAGTTCGCGCAGGCGCTCCCAGGGGATCCGCGCGCTCCCGACGCGCTCGAGCTCGCGTCCGAGCTGGCGCTCCATAAAGACACCGATCGCGCGGAAGCCCGGCAGCTGCTCGACCGGGTCATCTCGACCTTTCCGAGCGCGCCGCGCACGGACTTCGCCCGGCTGAATCGCGCGATCCTCCTGATGCGGATGGGCGACGCGACCGGCGCCGAGGCGCCGCTCCGCGACTGGATCAGGCGAGCGCCGTTTCCGCCGCTCCTCGGCCGGGCGCAGGCCGCGCTCGGCGCGGCGCTCCTCGCCGCCGGGCGGCCGACTGAAGCGGGCGCGGCTTTCCAGCGGGCGCAGGCCGAGGGTGTCGGCCCTCTGGCCCAGCTGGGGCTCGGCGCCACCGCGATCACCGAGGGGCAGTGGGCGCAGGCCTCGAGCCGGCTCACCGAGGCGCGCGACGGCGGCACGGCGGAGGTGGCGGCGGTCGCGGGCTACGGGCTCGCGGTGGTCGCCTTCCAGCGCGGCGACGCGAAGGAGTTCAAGCAGCCGGCCCAGGCGGCCCTGGCGCTCGCACCCAAGGCGCGCTCGGCTCCGCGGCTGCTCTACGTCCTGACCGCCATCGCGGTCGACGAGAAGGACTGGCCCGGCGCACTGGCGACCGCGAAGCGGCTCACGTCCGAGTTTCCTTCCGATGAAGCGGCGGATGACGCGCTCGAGCGCGTCGGCACCGGCGCCGCGGCGGGAGGGGCGTGGCCCACGGTGATCGAGGCGTACGGCCTCATGGAGAAGCTCTATCCCAAGAGCCCGTTCCTGGAGCCCGCCCGGGTGACGGTCGCGGAGGCGCAGGTCGCGACCGGCAAGCCGGACGTCGCTCGATCCGTGCTCGAGCAATTCGTGGCGACGTCGCCGACCGACCCGCGCGCGCAGCGCGCCTGGGCCGCGCTGGCCCGCGCTCGTGACGCGGCCGGAGATCGCGCCGGCGCGCTCGAGGCCTACAATCGCGCGCTGAAAGATACGAGCGTCGCTGACCTGCGGCCCGAGATGGCGCTCGGCTATGCGCGCTTGCTGACGCAGGAGAAGCGCTGGCCGGAAGCCCGCAAGCTGCTCGACGGACTGCTTCGGAGCGACGACAAGGACGTGGTCGCGTCGGCCGCCAGCGGAATCGGTGAGGCCTACCAGGGTGAAGGTGAGAATCTCGCCGCTGCCGAGTACTTCATGACGGCGGCGTACGTCGCGCCCGACTCGCAGGCCGGACGAAGCGGGCTGCTCGGTGCCGGCGCCTGTTTCGTGGCGCTCAAGCAGAACGATGCGGCGGAGATCGTCTATCGGAAGCTCATCGCCCAGAAGGACGCGCCCGCCGACGTTCTCGAGAAAGCCCGCAAGGGACTGAAAGACATCGGGCGGTGAAGGGGTACGGCGGCCGCCTGCTGTTCGTCGATCTGACGACGGGCGCGTCCCGCATCGAATCGCTCGCCGAAGACACCGCCCGCGCGCTCCTGGGCGGGAACGGTCTCGCCGCCCGCCTCCTCTACGATCAGGTCCCGGCAGGCATCGACGCGTTCGACGCGCCGAACGCGGTCGTCTTCGCGGTGGGACCCATCACCGACACGACGGTGCCCGGCAACAGCCGCGCGTGCGTCGCGACCAAATCGCCGCTGACCGGTCTGTTCTTCGACTCGACCTTCGGCGGCCGCTTCCCGGCGACGCTCAAGCGCACGGGCTTCGACGCCGTGGCGATCACCGGCCGCGCCGCGGCGCCGTCCTACCTGCTGGTGACCGAGACGGGTGCGACCCTGAAGCCGGCGCCTGCGCTCTGGGGCAAGACGACGCGCGAGGCCGTGAACGCGCTGATCGACGCCGAAGGCGCCGACGCCGACGCGATCGCGATCGGTCCCGCCGGCGAGCATCGCGTGCGCTTCGCGGCGATGGCCCACTACTGGAAGAACCGCGAGGGTGTGTCGGGGCGCGGCGGCATCGGCGCGGTGCTCGGCGCGAAGCACCTCAAGGCGGTCGTGGTCAGAGGCGCCCGCAAGACCGAGGTCGCCGACAGCGCGGCGCTCAAGGCGCTCATCGACGAAACGCGTGAGCCCCTCAAGACCGGCACGAAGGCGCTCACGACCTTTGGCACGCCGTTCCTCGTCGGGCCCATCAACGCCCTCGGCGGTCTCGGCGCCTACAACCTGCGCCAGGAGACGTTCGCCGAGGCGCGGGCCGTCTCCGGCGAGGAGATGAAGCTGCACTACCACGACCGCGACACGACGTGTCTCAAGTGCCCGGTCGCGTGCGGCAAGCAGTACGCGATCACCGAGGGCGAGTTCGGCGGCACGAAGGCGAAGATGCCCGAGTACGAGACGATCTTCGCGCTCGGTCCGATGCTCGGCATCGCGAACCCGGAGGCGCTCATCCTGGCCAACGACCTCTGCGATCTCTACGGGATGGACACGATCTCACTCGGCGTCACCCTGGCGTTCGTCGCGGAGGCGCTCGAGCGCGGCTGGCTCGACCGCCGCGAGGTCGGCGTGCCGTTCGGCTGGGGCGACTGGCGCGGCATGCTGAGGCTGGTGGAGATGACGGCGCGCCGCGAGGGATTCGGAGCGCGCCTGGCCGACGGCGCCTGGCGGCTCGCCGCGTCGGTCCATCCCGAAGGCACGAAGCTCGTGTACGCCGTGAAAGGGCTCGAGCTGCCCGCCCACTCGGCGCGCGCGCTCAAGGGGCTCTCGATCGGCTACGCGACGGCGACGCGCGGCGGCAGTCACCACGACACGCGTCCGACGCCGCAGTACGCGCAAGGCTTCGATCGACGCGGAACCAAGGACAAGCCCGCCTTCGCCGTGCGGAGCCAGCACTTCACGGCGCTCGGGGATTCGCTCGTCATGTGCCGCTTCACCTCCGAGCGCGGCTTCGGTCTCTTCATCGGCGACCCGTACGCCACGATGGTGCGCGCCGTCACCGGGTGGGACGTGACCGCCGACGATCTCGAGCGCGTCGGCGAGCGCATCATCAACCTCGAGCGGCTCTTCAACGTGCGGGAGGGCGTGCGCCGCGCCCAGGACGTCCTGCCGTGGAAGGTGATGCACGAGCCCATCCCCGACGGACCCTCCGCCGGAATGCACTGCCCGCCGGCGGAGCTCGCCGCGATGCTCGACGACTACTACGCGTTGCGCGGCTGGGACGCCGACGGCGTGCCGACGGCCGGGCGCCTGGCGGCGCTCGGGCTTCGGGCCTGAGAGAAACCGGTCTGCCGTATTCCTGGTCATGGTCGCTGAGGCGCACGCTCCCACGCCTCGCGGCGCCGGTCCCGCTCCTGGTGCTGATCGCGACGGCGAGCGCCGCCGCCGACCCCGTCACCGTGCGATTTCCCGAGGGCACGACGCACGGCTTCCTCGTGCTGCGCTCGCTTCAGGGCCAGACGCTGGCGCACGGCGAGCTCCTCGCCACTCCGCACGGTGACCGGATGGAGAGCCGTCTCACGTGGCGATTCCGCGACGGCTCGCTCCAGGACGAGCTCGTGACTTATCTACAGAAGCCCGCGCTCACGCTGCTCAGCTACAAGCAGATCCAGCGGGGCCCGTCGTTTCCGGCGGACATCGAGGTCGCGTTCACGCGCGAGCCGAGCCGCTACGAGGTCAAGCAGCGCGAGAAGCGGAAGAAGGAGACCGAGGAGCTCTCGGGCACGCTCGAGCTGCCGGCGGACGTGTACAACGGGATGACGACGACGATTCTGAAGAACCTGACGAAGGGCGAGGTTGTGACGGGCCACGTGGTGGCGTTCTTCCCGAAGCCTCGGCTGGTGAAGACGAGCATGCGCGCGGTGGGAGACGATCCGATCCTCATCGGCGACTCGCGCCGCACCGCGACCCGCTACCTCGTCGACCTCGAGCTCGGCGGCATCGCGGGCGTCTTCGCGAAGGTCGCGGGAAAGGAGCCGCCGGACCTGAAGTTCTGGGTGCTCGGCGGCTCGGCGCCGGCGTTCGTGAAGTTCGAGGGCCCGTTCTTCGTCGAGGGCCCGGTGTGGCGGATCGAGCTGTCCACGCCCCGCTGGCCGAAGTGACCGTGTAGCCGCCGTTTCCGATCCCGTCGATATTTGTCACCACTGTGCCAGCCTGTTCCGCGGCGGCCGACCCCGCCGGCCGCGGACACGCGTATGCCCCGATGTTTTAAGGCCATATCCGTCTGGCACCCTTCGTGCTCATTTCTGCGTCCCGATGCGTTTGGCATGGTTCAGGGCGATGACGGTGGCGGCCATCGTGCTCGGCGGATGTTCGATCGCGCCGTTCGTGGGCTACCGCAACGGCCCGGTCACCCTCTATATCGGTGAGGTGCGTCACGTCTGCGCCGCCGGTGGGAGCAGCAACCGGGGCTGCACCCTGCGGTACCCGAACGGCCGCGTCGAAGTCTATTGCGCCGACGGAGACTACGAGTGTCTTGCCCACGAGCTGCGCCACGTCGTGGATCCGACGTGGGAGCACGACCTCGACTATCGCAGCGTGTCCGCTCGATAGCCGTGCCTCGGGCTCCTCGCGCGCAGCAACCCCTCGACGACGACGACCCGCGAGCGGGTGGGTTCTTTGCTAGGTCGGCCATCTTTGGGTGGTTTAGGGTGGGAATGAAGGCTAGGAGCCGGGAGGAAAGAGCGGCGATGTACGATCGCACGATCGATCGGATGTCGGACGGCGCGAGCGAGTTCCTCGTCCAGTTCTACCTGCAGTCTCCGAAGCTCTCCGTCACCGTCCTTCTCGCGGCCTGGCTCATCCTGTTCTTCACCGCGCTCTGGTACTTCGTGCTGCTGCCGGCCACGTCGAACAACCTCGCGAACGGGTCCTTCGAGGCGCGCCTGGTGGGCTGGGGCACCGGATGGCTCGAAGACTTTCCCGCCTATCGCGGCGCCGCGCGACTCAATCAGTATCTCGCCACGCGGAGCTCGCAGACCGGACAGCTCGCCGTCGCGGACTGGCGGTCGGATCCGACCGAGCACCGGCCCGGCGGTCGGTTCGCGCTCTTGGTCGAGCATCGCAGCGACAAGCAGACCGAGGTCTACTCGACGCTCGCCCAGCGGATCCGGGTCAAGCCGCGGACCGGCTACAACGTGCGGTTCTGGGCGAAGGTCGATCGCATGGAACACGACGGCGACCTCTGGCTGAGCCCGAGCGGCAGCTCGGTGGCGTGGGACGAGCCGAAGATCGAGGTGGCGGGCGCCGGCAAAGGCTGGCAGTTCTACCGGCTCGACTTCAACTCCGGCGATCGCGCCGATCTCGACATTCGCTTCGTCGCCGAGGGGCCGCTGAAGGTGTGGGTCGACGACGTCGTCGTCAGCCGGGTGCCGGCGGGCGAGACGTGGGTCGAGAAGGTCGGGAGCTGGCTCGGATCGCTCTGGGCCATCCTGAGATAGATCG
>Ga0066710_100002177_pt1 | contig 15564 bp, 17 predicted proteins | sample GraSoiAngelo_159_FD_79666 | JGI IMG/M metagenome (GOLD analysis project Ga0066710, IMG submission 79666) | Grasslands soil microbial communities from the Angelo Coastal Reserve, California, USA - 14_1009_16_40cm | ecosystem: Environmental > Terrestrial > Soil > Grasslands | place: USA...
GCGCTGGAGGAATTGGACGACGTCCAGTCCGTCTACGCTAACTACGACATTCCTGACGAGGTTCTCGAGGCCATCTCGGCCGCATAGCCTCAAGGTCCTCGGCGTCGACCCCGGCCTGGTCGGAACCGGCTACGGACTGATCGAGCCCGGCCCGGGCGGGGTCGCCGTGCTCGGTAGCGGCGTCATCTCGACGAGCGCCGATCTGCCGCTCGAAGCGCGGATCCATCTGATCTACGACGGCGTCCGGCGCCTCCTCGAGACACAGACGCCGACGGTGCTCGTCCTCGAGGACCTCTACGCCGAGTACAAGTTTCCCCGGACGGCCCTGTTGATGGCGCACGCCCGCGGCGTGATCTGTCTGGCCGCGCGCCAGTGCGACGTCGCGGTGCTGGCGCTCGCGCCGGCCGAGGTCAAGCGCGCGGTCGCCGCCGCCGGCGCCGCCTCCAAGCACCAGGTCCAGCACTCCGTTCGGCGGATCCTCAAGCTCGACACGCTGCCGACGCCGTCCCACGTCGCCGACGCGCTCGCGCTGGCGCTGACCGGCTTTTCTCGTCTGGGCGGGCGGCTCGGGTGATCGCGACCCTCAGCGGACGCCTGCGGCGCAAGCTCGAGGACCGTGTGGTCGTCGAATGCGGCGGGCTCGGCTACGAGGTGTTCCTGCCGCCGATCGCGCTGCGCCAGATCGAGCGCGTCGCCGCCGGCCCGGGCGAGAAGGGGAGCGAGCTCGAGCTGGTCATTTACTACCATGCGACCCGCGACCAGCCGCGCCCGGTCCTGATCGGCTTCACCTCCGATCTCGACAAGGAATTCTTCGAGAAGCTGATCACGGTGAAGGACATCGGCCCGATGGTGGCGGCGCGCGCGCTCGCGTTGCCGGTCGGCGAGCTGGCGGCGGCCATCGCGCGCCAGGACGAGAAGTTCTTGCGCGGCCTCCCCGGCGTGGGCCCGCAGAAGGCCAAGAACATGGTGGCGCAGCTTCAGAACAAAGTGGCGAAGTTCGCGCTCGCCCGCGAAGGCGCCCCGGCCGAGCCGATCGCCGCCGCCGCGGCCCCGGTCGACGCCGACGGTCTCCGCGAGCTGGTGTGGGAGATCATGGTCAAGCAGCTCGGCCACCGGCCCTCGGAAGCTTCTCAGCTGATCACCGACGCGTTGCGCCGCCGTCCGACGATCATGTCGCCGGAAGAGCTCTTCGACGAGATCTACCGCGGACAGAAAGCGTGATGGCGGCGACGGCCGACGACGGGAAGATGTTGAGCCGCGTCGCGGCGCCCGAAGAGGCGCAGTTCGAGCGCCAGCTTCGTCCCCGCACCTTCGAGGAGTACGTCGGCCAGGAGCAGGCGGTCTCTAGTCTGAAAATCTCGGTGGACGCGGCCAAGATGCGGCAGGAGTGCGTGGATCACGTGCTCCTCTACGGTCCGCCCGGACTCGGCAAGACGACACTCGCCGGAATCCTCGCCAACGAGATGGGCACCACCCTGGTGACGACGTCCGGCCCGGCGATCGAGCGCGGCGCCGACCTGATGGGCATCCTGACCAACCTCGGCGAGAAGGACGTCCTCTTCATCGACGAGGTCCACCGGCTGCCCCGCGCCGTCGAGGAGCTCCTGTATCCGGCGATGGAAGACTTCGCGGTCAACTTCGTCATCGACAAAGGGCTGCACGCCCGCACGCTCAAGTACGCCCTGCGGCCCTTCACACTCGTCGCCGCGACGACCCGCCCCGGCATGCTGTCGGCGCCCCTGCGCGAGCGCTTCGGCATCTTCCATCACCTGGATTTCTACTCGGAAGCCGAGCTTTCCCGGATCGTGAACCGCTCGGCGGCGATCCTCGAGTCGAAGATCGGGCCCGACGGCGCTCATGAGATCGCGCGCCGCTCCCGCGGAACCCCTCGCATCGCCAACCGCCTGCTTCGCCGCGTGCGCGACTACGCGCAGGTGAAGGGAGACGGCGTGATCAACGAGGACATCGCGCGCCGCGGGCTCGACAGCGAAGGGGTCGACGTCCGCGGGCTCGACCGGCTCGACCGGCGGTTTCTCACGGCGATCGTGGACCACTACGGCGGCGGGCCGGTCGGCCTCGAGGCGATCGCGGCCACGATCAACGACGAGGCCGAGACCCTCTCGGAGCTGGTCGAGCCCTACCTCCTGAAGATCGGCTTCGTCGTGCGAACGCCGAACGGCCGCCGGGTCACCCGCGAGGCATACCGGCACCTGGGCAAGCAGCCGCCCGCCGCGGCGCCGGGGCAACAGGGCCTATTCGAGTGAACGATGTCGGCAAGATCCTCATCGCCTTCGGTCTGCTGATCACCCTCGCCGGCGTGGTGCTCGTGCTCGTCGGTCGCGTACCGTGGATCGGGCGCCTGCCCGGCGACATCCATTTCCAGCGCGGGAACTTCACCTTCTATTTCCCGCTCGCGACCTCGCTGCTGCTGAGCGTCGTCCTGACCCTCATCTTCTATCTGCTAGGCCGGCGGTGAGCAGCCTCTTCGCGGCGGCGGCGCTGCTGGCGCTGTCGAGCACCGCGATGGTCGCGGCCGACACCATCCGCGTGGCGATCGCGGAGAACGCGCGGTCGGCCGAGCTGCGAGGTCTCAACATCGAGGTGAGCGAGCTGGGTTGCGCGGCGTGCCCGCGGAGCGGCTGGCGGACCGATACGGTGCGAGCCGTCGCGGGCGGCCAGGGCGTCGAGATCGGGGCTCGCTCGGCGACGGCCTTTCGTCTGACGAGTGACGCTCCGATCCGGATGAACGGGCGGGAGTACCCCGCAACCCTGGAGATCGTCCGGTACGGCGAAGGGCTTGCGATCGTGAACGAGCTCCGCCTCGAGGAATATGTGGTCGGCGTCCTCCGGGCGGAAACCAGCGAGCGCTGGCCCTCCGAGACCCTGCGCGCCCAGGCCATCGTCGCGAGGACCTACGCGGCGTTCCTTCGAGCGTCGAGCGGGACCAAGCCGTACCACATCGTCGCGACCACGACGCATCAGGTGTACGCCGGACACGTGCCCGCGTCGTCGCCGATCTGGGACGCGGTGCGCGACACGTCCGGCCAGGTGCTCTTGTGGGACGGCGAGCTGTTCCCGGCGTTCTACCATTCGGCGAGCGGCGGCTACACGGAGGATCCGCGCACGGTCTTCGCGGCCCGGAACATGCCCGCGCTCAAGGCGATCCGCGACGAGTTCTCCGGGGCGGCTCCCCACTTCTACTGGACCCTCGATCTCAAACTTGCAGACCTTTCCGACATCCTCCGGCGAAACGGCTACGACGTGGGCACGGTGACCGCGATCGAGGTCACCGAGCGCACGCAGTCGCTTCGCGTGGCGAGCCTGGCCGTCCACGGCACCCGGAGCTCCACGCGGCTGCGCGGCAACGATTTCCGCCGCATGATCGGGTACGAGACGATCAAGTCGACGCTCTTCGCCGTCGCGATCGACGGCTCGGTCGCCCGCTTCTCCGGGCGCGGGTACGGTCACGGCGTGGGGATGTCCCAGTGGGGCGCCAAGGGGATGGCCGAGCAGGGCTACAGGGCCGAGAAGATCCTCGAATACTACTACCCGGGGACGACGCTCGGCTGGCTCGGCGCGCGCGCGCGGTGACGATCTCCTGGCTGGACTTCGAGAAGGTCGACATGCGGGTCGGCGTCGTCACCGACGCCCAGGAATTCCCCGAAGCGCGGCGCCCCGCCCTGCGGCTCTGGATCGACTTCGGTCCTCTCGGTGTCAAGCGCTCGAGCGCGCAGATCACCGCGCACTACCGGCCTGCCGAGCTCATCGGCCGGCGGGTCGTCGCGGTCGTCAACTTTCACCCCAAGCAGGTCGGCCCGTTCATCTCCGAGGTCCTCGTGCTCGGCGCCTACAACGAGGCCGGGGAAGTCATCTTGCTCGACACCGATCAGCCCGTCGCGCCCGGCTCGAAGATCGGCTAAGCTCTCGCCGGCGCTCGCGATCACGCGCGACCGCTCCGGGAGGCCTCAGATGAGAGTCGGTATCTCGCTGACGAGCAGTCACGCGGTGAAGGATCCGCGCGAGGGCGCGCGCTGGATGATCGAGCGCGCCGCGGCCGCGCGGCAGGCCGGTCTCGATTCCTTGTTCGTGGGCGACCACCACGCGACGCCGGGGCCCTACTATCAGAACGTTCCGATCCTCGGCCGTCTCCTCGCCGAGTGGGGCGACGCCCCGGCCGGCTGCCTGTTCCTCCTGCCGCTCTGGAACCCGGTGCTCGTGGCGGAGCAGGTCGGAACCCTCGCGGCGGTCGCGCGTGGCCGCTTCATCGTCCAGTGCGGCCTCGGCTACGACGAGGCGCAGTTCGCGGCCATGGGCACGACGCTCAAATACCGGCCCTCGGCCTTCGAGGAATCGTTCTCGATCGTCTAGCGCTTGCTGCGGGGCGAGACCGTCAGCTCATCCGGCCGCTTCGGGTTTCGGGACGCTCGCCTCGCGCTCCGTCCGGCCGAGCACGTCGAGTTCTGGATCGGCGCCAGCGCACGCCCGGCCATCGACCGCGCCGCTCGACTCGCGGACGGCTTTCTCGCGTCGCCATCGCTCACGCTCGACGAGGCGCGCGACCAGGCGGCGTTCTACCTCGAGCGTTGCAAGGCCCACGGCCGGACTCCCAGAGCGGTTGCGATTCGCCGCGACATCTACGTCGGCGAGTCGGTCCCCGACGCCGACGAGGTGACGGCGCGCGTCCTCGCGGCCGGGTATCGCGGGATTCCCGCCGCGGCGCTCGTCGCCGGCTCCGTCGAAAGCGTCGTCGAACGATTCGCCGAGCTCGCCGCCCTCGGCTACACCGACGTCATCGTGCGCCATCTGACCAACGACCAGGCGAAGGTTCTGGGCTCGCTGACTCGGCTTGGCAAGGTTCGGAAAGCGCTTGCCAGCGTCTGACAGGTTGTTGAAACGGACCCTGCTTCGTTGGCGACTTCGGCTGCCGCCGGGACAGCCGCGCGACCGTGTAGACTGACGGCTCGTGGAGCTTTCGGATCTCGACTACGAGCTGCCGCCCAAGCTGATCGCGCAGACGCCGGCTCCGTCGCGCGATGCATCGCGACTGCTCGTCATCGACCGCGCGCGCGGCGGCCTCGAGGATCATGGCTTCGCCGAGCTTCCCGACCTGCTCCGCCCGGGTGACTGCCTCGTCGTCAACAATTCGCGCGTGATCCCGGCGCGGGTCCTGGCGCGGGACGCCGCCGGACGCCAGGTGGAGCTGCTGTTCTTCGAAGCGATCGACCCGCGCCGCTGGCGCGCGCTGACGCGCCCGGGGCGCCGGAGCCGGGGAGGGGTCGAGCTCGCGGTCGGCGATGCGCCCGAAGCCCGCCTACGTATCGTCGGCGCCGACGCGGATGGGCCGCGTGTCGTCGAGCGGCTCGACGGCGCCATCGACGAGCTGCTGCGCGAGCACGGCGTGCCGCCGCTGCCGCCCTACATCGAGCGATTCGCGGCGCCCACCGCGGAGGATCTCGAGCGCTATCAGACGATCTACGCGCGGCCGCCGGGGTCGATCGCGGCGCCGACCGCCGGGCTTCACTTCACGCCGAAGGTGCTCGACGCCGTCCAGCGCCGCGGCGTCGAGTTTCACGAGCTCACGCTGCACGTGGGCCCCGGCTCATTTCGGCCGATCAAGGCCGCGCGCATCGAGGACCACACGCTGCTGCCGGAGCGCATCGAAATCCCCGCGGGCGTGGCGGACGCCGTGAACCGGGCGCGGGACGAGCGCCGCCGGGTGATCGCGGTCGGCACCACGACGGCCCGGGCGCTGGAGAGCGCGGTCGGGATGGGCGGTCGCGTGCGCGCGCTCGACGGTGAGGCGCAGATCTACATCACGCCGGGCTACGCGTTCCGCGTGGTGGACGCGCTCCTGACGAACTTCCACCTGCCACGCTCGTCGCTCCTGGTCATGGTCGCCGCGTTCGCCGGCCGCGAGCTGATCTTGAAGTCCTACGGGCACGCCGTGCGCGCCGGCTACCGCTTCTACTCCTATGGCGACGCGACCTTGATCCTGTGACGTTCGAGCTGGCCGCCACCGATGGAGCCGCGCGCGCCGGACGGCTGACCACGGCGAACGGCGTCGTGGAGACGCCGATCTTCATGCCGGTCGGCACGCACGCCGCGGTGAAGGCGCTGGCGCCGGACGACCTTCGCGCGGCGGGCGCCCAGATCGTGCTCGCCAACACGTATCACCTGTTCCTCAGGCCCGGACACGACGTCGTCCGCGAGCTCGGCGGCCTGCATCGCTTCATGGGCTGGGACCGCGCGATCTTGACCGACTCCGGCGGATTTCAGGTGTTCAGCCTCTCCAAGCTCAGAAAGATCAGCGACGCCGGCGTCGAGTTCCGCTCGCCGGTCGACGGCTCGACCCACTTCCTCTCGCCCGAGATCGCCGTCGAGGTTCAGCAGGCCCTCGGCGCCGACATCATCCATCCCCTCGACGAGTGCCTCGCGTATCCCGCGTCGCGCCCGGACGCCGAGCGCTCGCTCGAGCTGACGTTGCGGTGGGCGGCGCGGTCGAAGGCGGCGCACGCGGCGGCGGATGCGAGAAACCAGGCGCTGTTCGGGATCGTGCAGGGGGGAGCGGACGCGGACCTCCGGAGCCAGGCAACGCGGGCGACGGTCGAGCTCGGCTTCGATGGCTACGCGATCGGCGGCATGGCGGTCGGCGAGCCGAAGCCGGCGATGTACGATCTGACGGAGCTCGTGGCGAGTCTCCTGCCAACGGGCCAGCCGCGCTATCTCATGGGCGTGGGCAAGCCGGAAGATCTCGTGCGGTCCGTCGCGCGCGGTGTGGACATGTTTGACTGCGTGCTGCCCACGCGCAACGCGCGCAACGGTCAGGCCTTCACGACCGACGGGCCCGTCACGCTCAAGCAGGCGCGATATGTTCGTGACGGCGCGCCACTCGACGCGGCGTGCGACTGCTACGCGTGTCGCGGCTTCTCGCGCGCGTACCTGCGCCACCTGTTCATGGCCGGCGAGCTCCTGGCGTACCGGCTGCTCACGCTCCACAATGTGACGTTCTTTCTCCGGCTCGCGCGCGAGATGCGCGCGGCGATCGTCGCGGGCGCCTTCGGACCGTTCCAGGCTCGATTCTTCTCGCGCTACCCGGCTTCGGCGAGCCCCGACGAGCCGGGGGCCACGACACGACTCGCGGCGTCTGATTGACGCGCTCCCGCCGGACGGTCAGGCGCTCGCGCTCATCCTCTCGGCCAGCTCGCGCAGCGGCGGCTCGTAGGCCTCGCTGAACGTCGGAAACGCGTGCACGACGTCCGTGAGCACGTCGATCGCGATCTCCGCCCTGATCGCGAGAACCGCCTCGCCGATCCATTCCTCCGCGTGGGCGCCGATCGCGGCGGCCCCGAGCAGGGTGCGGCGCTTGCGATCTCCGACGAGGATCAGCCGGCCCGAGGTGAGCCCCGTCGCGCTGGCGCGCGCGGTATGGCCGACCTCCATCGATGCGCTGACCGCGTCGTAGCCTAGCTCCCGCGCCTGGCTCGACGAGAGCCCCACACACGCCACCGCCGGCTCCGTGTAGACACCGCGCGGGATGGCCCGGTGATTGGCGCGCGTCTCGCGTCCGAGCAGATTGGCTGCTACGATGCGCCCGTGATAGTTGGCCGTGTGCGTGTAGCCGGCGATGCCGGTGATGTCGCCCGCGGCCCACACGTGCTCCTGACCGCGCACGCGACATCGATCGTCCACCTGGAGAAAGCCGTCGCGTCCTGGTCGGATACGCAAGGCCTCCAGGCCGAGCCCATTCAGCCGAGGCGCCTGGCCGATGGCGACGATGAGCTTCTGGGCCGTGAGCGGCGTCCCGTCGTCGAGGACGAGACGGGCGGTGTCGGCTCGCCGCTCGGCCCGGACCGCCTTGCGGCTCAACCGCACGTCGATCCCCTCCCGGCGAAACACGTCCGCTAGAATTTCGGCGACGGCGGGCTCCTCGGCCGGGATCAGGCGCGGCGCGCGCTGGACGATCGTGACTCGCGCGCCGAACCGAGCCAGGACTTGCGCGATCTCGCATCCCACCGGTCCGCCGCCGAGCACGAGCGCCGACTCGGGGAGCTCCGGCGCCGTATAAAAGTCTTCGCTCGTCCACATCGATGCCCGCTCCAGACCCTCGATCTCGGGAATGGCGGCGACGGTGCCGACCGAGACGACGAGATCGACCCAGCCGATGGCCCGCCCGTCGATCTCGAGGACGCCGGCTCGAACGACGCGTCCACGGCCGCGGTGAAGGGCGACTCCGAGCGCGCGAAGCTCGCGCACGCGGTCGGAATCGTCCAGACGGGCCGCGATCGCGTGGCGTCGGACCGCCGCGGCGCCGTAGGCGAGTCGTCCCTCATCGAGACTCAGCGGTCGGCTCACCGCGCCGACCGTGTGGGCGCGGCCGATCCAATGGCGGACCTCCGCCGAGTGAAGCATCGCCTTGCTAGGCATGCAGGCGAAGTACGGGCACTCGCCTCCGAGCAGCCTCTCCTCGACGACGGCCACCGACTTGCCGCCTCGCGCGACCGTCGTCGCCACGATTTCGCCCGCGGAGCCGCCACCCAGCACCACGACGTCGTACGTGTCCATGGGTCGGTCAACCTTTCTTCTCTTCCCTTGTCCGATGGCGCCGCGCGCGGTCGGCGTCGCGCGGCGCTCGGACGTGAGCGATAGCTCGATGCATCTGGACCGACCTCAGTCTATGCAGTATCATCCGTTGATGTTTCACGCGACCAATTCTCCCCTCGGAGGCGTCTGAGTCGATGCTCTTCCCTGATCTCGCGTACGCGGCGGGCGCGCCACCGGGCGGAGGCTCTCAGAGCATGCTGCCGACGATCATCATGATCGCGTCGATGCTCGCGATCTTTTACTTCCTGTTGCTGCGCCCGCAGCAGAAACAGAAGCAAGATCGCGAGCACATGCTTTCGTCGATCAAGAGGGGCGACCGCGTCGTGACCACTGGCGGGTTGCACGGCACCGTGACGGGGCTCAGCGAGAACACCGTGACCTTGCGGGTCGCCGACCAGGTCAAGCTCGAATTCGACCGCTCCGCCATCGGCCGTGTGACGGCGGGGCAGGGCGAGAAGGATGCCTAGGCACCTCCGGCTGCGCGTCGGGCTCGTCCTCGTCGTCGTCGCCGTCTCGGTGTGGTATCTCTACCCGCTGCGAAGCTCGATCAACCTCGGACTCGATCTGCAGGGCGGGATTCACCTCATGCTCGGCGTCGAGGCGGACCGGCACGTCGCGAGCCAGACCGATCGGGCGGCCGAGGATCTCAAGAGCGCCCTCGAGCGCAAGGGCATCGCCGTCAAGCGAATCGCACGCGAGGGAAACACCACGATCCGGGTGGACCTGGCCAGCCCGCAGTCGTGGAACGACGCTCGCACCGTCGTGGCGGAGTTCGCGACGTTCGACCGGCGTGACGACGATCAGGCGGCGGGAAGCTTCCGACTCGTGATGACCGATCGTTATATCAGACAGCTACGCGACGAGGCCGTCCGTCAGGGGCTCGAGACGATCCGTAACCGCATCGATCAGTTCGGCGTGAGCGAGCCCACCATCACGCGCCAGGGCGCCGATCAGATCCTGATCCAGCTGCCTGGCGTGCAGGACCCGGCGCGTGCGAAGGCCCTCATCGGGAAGACCGCGCTACTCGAATTCAAGCTGCTCGACGAGCGGACGTCACCGGAGCAGGCGCAGGCTGGTCAGCTGCCGGACGGGTCGGAGCTCCTCTACGAACGGCCGTGCGGTCGCGACAAGAAAGACGGAAAGGCGGAGGTGAAGAAGCCGGTCGTCGTCCAGAAGCGGACGCTCCTCACGGGTTCCGAGCTCACCGACGCGCGGGTGACGGCGGACCCCAATGCGATGGGGAACTGGCAGGTGAGTATCACCTTCACCGCCACCGGCGGGCGGATCTTCGGCGAGGTCACCGAACAAAATGTCGGGCGACGGCTCGCCATCATCCTCGACAACACGGTGTGCTCGTCGCCGCGGATCAACGAGCGCATCCCGGGAGGCCACGCGGTCATCACGGGCCAGTTCACAGCCGAGGACGCGCAGGATCTCGCCATCGTGCTGCGGGCCGGCGCCTTGCCCGCTCCCGTCGTCATCCTCGAGGAGCGCACGGTGGGGCCGTCGCTGGGCGCCGACTCGATCCGTCAAGGGTTGATCGCCATCACCGGCTCGGCGCTGGTCGTGTTCGTCTTCATGCTGTTCTACTACCGGCTCTCCGGGCTCGTGGCGGACGTGGCGCTCGGCCTGAACCTCCTGATCCTCTTCGCCTGCATGGCCGCCATCCAGGCGACCCTGACCTTACCGGGGCTGGCGGGTATCGCGCTGACGATCGGCATGGCCGTGGACACGAACATCCTGATCTTCGAGCGGATCCGGGAAGAGATGCGGGTCGGGAAGACGCCGCGCGCGGCCATCGAGGCCGGATTCCGGCGCGCGCTGCGGACGATCGTCGACACGCACCTCACCGTCATGGGAACCGCGGTCATCCTCCTGTCGTTCGGGACCAGCTCGGTGAAGGGCTTCGGGGTCTCGCTGTTCATCGGCCTGGGCGCGAGCCTCTTCACGGCCTACTTCTTCACGCGCCTCCTGTTCGACCTCCTGTACATGGGCCGGCGGAAGGTGGAGACGATCTCGATATGATCGAGCTCTTTCGTAATCCGAACTACGACTTCATCGGCAAGCGGAAGTGGGCTTACATCATCTCGATCGCCTTCACGCTGATCAGTCTCGGCACGCTCGTCGTCAGGGGCGGGCTACGCTACGACCTCGACTTCACCGGCGGCACCTTGATCCAGGTGCGTTTCGAGCAACCACCGTCGATCGTGAAGATCCGGGCCAGCCTCGCGACGATCCAGCTGGGCGAGAGCATCATCCAGGAGTTCGGCGACAACCGCGAGTACATCATCCGGCTGCCGCTGGTCGAGGGGGTCTCCTCGGAAGAAATCTCCCGCCGCGTCCAGGGCGCGCTCCGGTCCGAGTCCGCGCTCGGCAAGTTCGAGATCCGGCGCGTCGAGTTCGTCGGACCCCAGGTCGGCCGCGAGCTGCAGCTCCAGGCCGTGTACCTCGTGCTGGGCGGCCTCGTGTGGATCGCGATCTATCTCGCGTTCCGGTTCGACCTGCGCGGCGGCGTGGCCGCGGTGATCGCCGTCTTCCACGACGTGATCGTGTGTCTCGGCGCGCTCTCGCTCACGAATCGCGAGTTCTCGCTGCCGGTGCTGGCGGCGCTGCTGACGATCATCGGCTATTCGGTCAACGACACGATCGTCGCCTACGACCGGCTCCGGGAGAACCGGGGCAAGTCGATGCCGAAGGGACGCACGTTCGCGCAGCAGATGAACGACGCGGTCAACCAGACGCTGTCGCGGACCATCCTGACCTCGCTCACCACCTTCTTCTCGGCGGCCGTCCTGCTCTTCTTCGGGGGGAAGACCCTGGAGGATTTCGCCTTCGTCCTCTTCGTCGGGGTCATCACCGGCACGTATTCCACGACCTACGTGGCCGCCGCGCTCGTCGTCGACTGGACGAGTCACGTCGAGGGACGGCTGCGGCGCGGCAAGAAAGCGGTGGCGAAAGCCTGATCAGCGTGTCAAACTAGTTGGTCAACCAAAGGTTTTGGCGCCGTGACACAATTAGAGACGCTGATCGAGGAAATTCCAAAATATCAGCCAGGCGCTGATCTCGATGTCCTCGCGCGCGCGTATCGGTTCTCGGCCGCCTCCCATCAGGGCCAGCAGCGAGCCTCCGGCGAGCCCTATCTGAGCCATCCACTGGAGGTCGCCAACCTCCTGGTCGACTTCAAGATGGACGTCATCACCGTGACCGCCGGCCTCTTGCACGACGTGCTGGAGGACACGGCGGCGACCAAGGCCGACCTCGAGCGCGAGTTCGGCGGCGAAATCGCCGAGCTGGTCGACGGCGTCACGAAGATCGGCAAGCTCGCGTTCTCGTCGCGTGAAGAGCGGCAGGCCGAGAACTTCCGGAAGATGCTCGTCGCGATGGCGCGCGACCTGCGCGTCCTCATGATCAAGCTCGCCGACCGGCTGCACAATATGCGCACCCTGGACTATCTCCCGTCCGACAAGGGCAAGAAGATCGCGCAGGAGACCCTCGACATCTACGCGCCGCTCGCCCACCGGCTCGGCATGGCGAAGGTGAAGGCCGAGCTCGAGGACCTCGCGCTCCGCTCGTTGAGCCCGGGCGACTACGTCGACCTCCAGAAGCGCGTCGCCAAGCGCCGCCTCGAGCGCGAGGCCGACATCAATCAGGTGATCGCGATCCTCCAGCGCAAGCTGGCCGAGGTCGGGATCGACTCGCAGATCCGCGGCCGGCCCAAACACTTCTACTCGATCTGGAAGAAGATGCACGACCAGGGCCGCGAGTTCGACGAGATCTACGACTTGACGGCCGTACGCGTCATCATCGCTTCGGTCCGCGACTGCTACGGCGCGCTCGGCGTGATCCACTCGCTCTGGAAGCCGGTGCCCGGACGCTTCAAGGACTTCATCGCGATGCCGAAGGTCAACATGTACCAGTCGCTCCACACGACGGTGATCGGGCCCAAGGGCGATCCGGTGGAGATCCAGATCCGCACACGCGAGATGCACCGCATCGCCGAGGAGGGCATCGCGGCCCACTGGCTCTACAAGGAGCGCAAGGCCGGCAAGGACAAGCTCGACGAATCGCTCGTGTGGCTGCGCCAGCTGATCGAGACGCAGCAGGATACGAAGGACCCGCGCGAGTTCATGGACACCGTGCGGGTCGACCTTTTTCCGGACGAGGTGTACGTGTTCACGCCCAAGGGCGACGTCAAGGCGCTCCCCGAGGGCGCGACGCCGCTCGACTTCGCCTATGCCGTCCACACGAAGGTCGGCGAGCACTGCGTGGGCGCCAAGGTCAACGCGAAGCTCGTTCCGCTCCGCTACACGCTCCGCCAGGGCGACATCGTCGAGATCGTGACCTCGCCCAACCAGCACCCGAGCCGCGACTGGCTCAAGATCGTCAAGTCGACCCGGGCGCGAGCCAAGATCAACCAGTGGATCAAGGTCGAGGAGCGCGCGCGCTCGATCGAGCTCGGGCGCGAGCTGTTCGAGCGCGAGGCGCGGAAATACCGCCTGAACCCCACCGCGCTCCTCGGCGGGGAAGAGATCAAGCGGGCAGCGGCCGACTTCGGCTTCGCCGGCCCCGACGACCTGATGGCCGCGGTCGGCTACGGCAAGAGCTCGGTCCACCAGGTCCTGAACAAGCTGGCGCCCAACGCGCTCCTGGAGACGCCGGAGAAGCCGAAGCCGTCGGCGACCCGGCCGGCGCCGGTCGACGGCGTGCGCATCCGCGGAGTCGACGACCTGCTCGTTCGATTCGCGCGGTGCTGCAACCCACTGCCCGGTGATCCGATCGTCGGCTTCATCACGCGCGGGCGCGGCCTCACGGTGCACGCGCGCGACTGCCTGACCGTCGCCAAAAGCGTGCTGGATCGAGAGCGGCTGATCGACGTCGAGTGGGACGTCGAGGAGCCCGGCAAGCGACCCGTCCGGATCGCGGTCTACATCGGCAAGGACCGGCCCGGGCTCCTCTCGGAGATCACGGGCGCCATCTCGGCGCGCAACGGCAACATCACGAAGGCCGAGGTGACGGTGACCGACGACCGGCGTGGGATCAACAACTTCGTCGTCGAGGTCGCCGACCTCCGGCAGCTCCAGGACATCATGGCCGCCATCCGCGACGTCCGGGACGTCATCAACGTCGAGCGCGTCCGAGGGCTCTAGATGCCCGCCGCGGCGCGGGCCGGCTGGCCGCCCGTGGACCCTCGTCGAGGTGCGACGGTGAATTCATGAACCGACGGCGGTTCGAAGCGCTGGTCGAGAAGGCCATGCGGCGCCTGCCCAAACGGTTCAAGGACAAGATCGCGAACATCGCCGTCGTGGTCGAGGACTGGGCCGACGACGAGACCCTCGCCGACGTCGGGGTCGAGCCGCCCGACACGCTCTACGGGCTCTACCGCGGCATCGACCTCACGCGGCGCGACTCGGCGTACGGCAACGTCCTCCCCGACACGATCACCATCTATCAGGGGCCGATCGAGGAAGACTGCGCCGACGAGGCCGAGATGGAGGAGCTCGTGCGTGACACGGTCGTCCACGAGCTCGGCCACTATTTCGGCCTCGACGACGAGACCATGGAGCGCATCGAGGATTCCGAACCCTAGATGACTCGCGGCCGCCGCCTCGTCGAGGCTTTCGCCGCGGCCGCCTCCCGTTACGCCCCCGAAGACGAGCCGCGCAAGCGCGCACTCCTCGCGGATCTCGAAGGCGTGGCCGTCCGCGACGCCGGAACGCTCCTGCGCCTGCACGAGGCCCTGTGCTTCCTGCAGGCGTACCCCGACAATGCGAAGATGCTCGAGCACGTCGACCGTGCGCTCGAGAGGTTCGGCGCCCGCGTCCACCGGCTGGGGACCGCCGCGCGCCCGCGACTGCACGACTCCGGCGTCACGCACACCATACTCGACTATCCCTTCGGCTTTCCGATGGCGCGCTGGCTCGCCGCGCGGTTCCCGCGCGAGAGCGACGTCGCCTGGCCCGCGTTCGCGGACGCGGACCGGCTGGACGAGACGCTTTCGCTGCTCGCGACGGCGGCGGAGGGCGACGCGTTCAGCGAAGGGGGATCGGCTGGCGGCAGTGGATTCGCGTCGCCAAGGGCGGCCGCCGAGGTGTTCTTGATGCTGCCGGGCAGCTCCCCGGCGCCCGACCGGCGACTGCGCGCGACCGGCGTGTCGGCGCTGGTCGCCCGCTACGTCGCGCGAGAGTTCAGCGGTGACCGCGCTCGGGCCACGCGCGACTCGGTCGATCGAGTCGCGCGCATGCTCGGCGTACGGCGGCGCGCCGCCTGGCCGTCCGCCGAGCGGCGTGCCTTCGAGCGCCTGTCGCTCGTCGCCGCCCTCGTTCCGGATCTCTCGGCATGGTCGCTCGCCGAGCGGCGCGCGCTCCTCTCGGTCATGCGGGCCAAGGGCAGTGGGAGCGAGATGGCCTACGCGCGGCGGCTCGACGGGCACCGCCGCTTACGCCGAAGCCTCGAAGCTCTGGCTCGCGCATAGCCCGGCTGTATCACCGGGCTCCTGTTATAGCTCCGACTCGTAAGTTTTCGCTTGACAGGTACTTTCAATAGTCCGTATGGTTTCAGCAGATGCTGAAACGCCTGGAGCATGAGAAAGGTGCTGAAATCCGAGGAGGTTCGGCGACAGGTAGCCCAGCGACTGCGGGAGCTCCTCCCGAAGGCGAAAGGCTGGCAGGAGAGCACCAACGCCAAAATCGGAGGGCAAGTCGCCGATTTGCTGGCCCGATTCCAGCTGGCCGGCCAGGACCACACGGTGGTCGTTGAAGTGACCTCGCTCGGCCAGCCCCGACAGATCCGAGCCTCTGTGACCAGACTGAACGAGATTCGGCGTGAGCTTCCAGGGGCCTACCCCGTAGCCGGCTCGGTCTACATCGGTCCCCAGAGCGCACGCATCCTCAAGAGCAACAACCTTGGATTCGTTGATTTATCCGGCAACTGTTACCTCGCGTTCGAGAACGCGCTGATCGAGAA
>Ga0066710_100002179_pt1 | contig 15561 bp, 14 predicted proteins | sample GraSoiAngelo_159_FD_79666 | JGI IMG/M metagenome (GOLD analysis project Ga0066710, IMG submission 79666) | Grasslands soil microbial communities from the Angelo Coastal Reserve, California, USA - 14_1009_16_40cm | ecosystem: Environmental > Terrestrial > Soil > Grasslands | place: USA...
AACGAGTCACGCGAGTGCAGGGCGTGGAAATGACGAAATCCGAATGAACAATGTCGAAGCAATGAGAACAAAGCTCGAAAAACGAAGGGTGAGCGAGTGGGCCGCACTAAGCAGCAAAACTCAAATAGCAAACTTCCGTATTGTCATTCCGAGCGAAGTCGAGGAATCTCTCGCTGTTAGTTCTGACACGGCATCATTTGTAATAAAGTAAGAGATGTCTCGACTCCGCGCGAAATGACAGAGGCCGCGAGCGCCTTGAACAAAAGGGACCCTCTTGCCGAGGAATTCTTGCGCTATCTCGGGGTCGAGAAAAATGCTTCGTCGCGCACGCTCAAGGCATATCGCCAGGCGCTGACTGCGTTTCGGGCGGAGAACAAAACACCATGGAAAAAATGCACGGTGGACGATTTTCGCGATTATCTCTTTGCCATTATGAAGCGAGGGCAAGCGCGTTCCTACGTGCGATTGCAATTCTCCGCGTTGCGCACGCTCTATCAGTTTCTCGCGGCACGGAAAGGGCTGCGACATAATCCTGTGCGTGAAGTGCAATTACCGAAGATCGAGAAGAAACTTCCGCTGGTGCTCACACGTCCGCAGATCGAAGAGCTCCTCGCAGCGCCAACCCGCGTGGCGAAAAATCGAGCTGCCCCTGTCTGGATGCCGCTGCGCGATGTGGCAATCATGGAACTTTTCTACAGCAGTGGCTTGCGGTTAAGCGAGCTGGCCGCTCTCGATGTTGCCGACGTGGACCTTTTTACCGAGTCGATACGTGTGTTGGGCAAAGGTCGAAAAGAACGCGTTTGCCCGGTGGGTTTGCCCGCGCTGGAGGCAATCTCGCGTTATCGCGCGACCGGCAATGTACATTCCGGACCGCTTTTCATAAACAAAGCGCGCAGGCGAATATCTACCCGCTCCATCTGGCTTATCCTGAAGCGCTATTTACGGCACACATCGATTCCAATTTCCATCAGTCCACATAAGCTGCGGCATAGCTTCGCGACGCACCTGCTCGATCGCGGCGCTGATCTGCGCAGCGTTCAAGCGCTGCTCGGCCACGCCAGTCTTTCCACGACACAAATTTACACGCACGTGACCGTCGAACGGCTGAAGAAAGCCTATGCGGACGCGCATCCGCGAGCGTGATTGGGGTGGGGGTCTCGACCGTCGGGGGGAGCCGAAAGGCTCTAGCTCGCTGCGGGCGCAGCCGCGCTGGTCTGCGGTTGCGATTCGGCGACGTGGAAGCTCAGTTTTCCGTCGGCGGCCATAACCTCAACACGGTCGCCCGCCTTGACGTGCCCACGCAGCAATTCCTCGGCCAGCGGGTCCTCGAGATAACGCCCAACTGCGCGCCGCATTGGCCGTGCGCCATAATCCGGATCGTAGCCTTTCTCAATGAGGAATTCTTTAGCGCTCTGGTTCAGCTCGATATGAACGTCTTTCGCCTTGATGCGCAGGAGCACCTTGTCCACTTCCAGATCGACGATGCGCAACAACTCCGGTTTGCCGAGCGAATGGAAAACGATGATCTCGTCCAGCCGGTTAAGAAACTCGGGTTTAAAAACGCGCTTGGTCTCTTCGAGGATCTTGTCTCGCATCGAAACGTAATCGTGCCCTTCGCGCGGCGCACCGAAGCCCATCACGGTTTGCTTTTTGAGCAACTCGGCGCCCACGTTCGAGGTCATGATGATAATTGTGTTCCGGAAATCGATCTTGCGGCCTAACGAGTCGGTGATTTTTCCGTCCTCCAGAATTTGCAGGAGCAGGTGCATCACGTCCGGATGCGCTTTTTCAATTTCGTCGAAAAGCACAACCGAATAGGGTCTGCGCCGCACCGCCTCGGAAAGTTGTCCGCCCTCTTCGTAGCCGACGTAGCCTGGCGGCGAACCGATCAATCGCGAGGCGGTAAATTTCTCCATGTATTCGGACATGTCGATCTGGATCAATGCGTCGGCATCGCCGAACATGAACTCGGCCAGCGTGCGCGCGAGATAGGTCTTGCCGACTCCGGTCGGGCCGAGAAAGACAAACGAGCCGATCGGGCGCTTGGGATCCTTCAAATCGGCGCGCGAGCGGCGCAACGCTTTGCTGATGGCGATGACCGCTTCTTCCTGACCGATGACCCGCTGTTTCAGCTCGGCTTCCATCATGAGCAGTTTTTGCGTTTCCTCCTGTTCCATGCGCTGGAGCGGAACGCCGGTGACTTTCGAAATGATGTGCATCATGTCGTCCGCTGTCACCACTACTTCTTTCTCTTCGCGCTCCTCACGCCATTTGCTCAGAATTGCTTCGAGCTTTTCCTTGGTTTGTTTTTCTCTGTCGCGAAGCGCGGCGGCCTTTTCGAAGTCCTGCGCTTTAATCGCCGCCTCCTTTTCAAGGCGAATCTCTTCGATTTCCTTCTCTATCTCCTTGACATTGGGCGGCCGCGTCATGGCGTTGATGCGCGCGCGTGCGCCGGCTTCATCCATTACATCGATCGCTTTATCGGGGAGAAAGCGTCCGGTAATATAACGGTCGGAAAATCTGACTGCTGTCTCGAGCGCTTCGTCGGTAAGTTTCGCCTTGTGATGGGCCTCGTATTTCGGGCGCAGACCTTTCAGGATTTGGATGGCTTCATCGACGGTTGGCGCATCGACCTTTATGGTTTGGAAACGGCGCTCGAGCGCTGCGTCTTTCTCGATGTACTTGCGGTACTCGTTCATCGTGGTCGCGCCGACGCACTGCAATTCGCCCCGGCTCAGCGCGGGCTTGATGATGTTCGAAGCGTCCATCGCGCCCTCGGCCGAACCCGCACCCACGATCGTGTGCAGCTCGTCGATGAAAAGGATCACTTTCTTGGAACGACGAATCTCGTCCATCACCGCCTTGATACGCTCTTCAAATTGGCCGCGGTATTTTGTTCCGGCCACCATTAGCGCCAGATCAAGCGTGATCACGCGTTTGTCGCGCAACAATTCGGGCACGTTGCCGCTTCCAATCTCCTGTGCCAGCCCCTCGGCGATGGCCGTTTTGCCAACGCCTGCTTCGCCGATCAGGACTGGATTATTTTTCGTCCTCCGGCAAAGCACTTGAATGACGCGCTCTATTTCATTACGCCGGCCAATTACCGGATCGAGTTCGCCCTTTTTCGCCAAATCGGTCAGATCACGGCCAAACGCGCGGAGTGCCGGGGTCTTAACGTCTTTTTTCGTCGGTTCGCCGCCTTCCTGGTCCGATTCGGACGGTGTGAAATTTGGATCGAGTTCTTTAAGAATCTCGTTGCGGGTGCGTTCGATATCGACTTCAAGACTCTTCAGCACTCGCGCGGCGACGCCTTCGCCTTCACGCAGAAGGCCCAGCAAAATGTGTTCCGTGCCGACATACGAATGATTAAGCGCTTTGGCTTCCTTGCCGGCGAGCGCCAGCACTTTCTTAACACGCGGCGTATATGGAACGTTGCCGACCATCTTGGTTTCCGGTCCCGAGCCGACCTGCTTCTCCACCTCCATGCGCACGGTCTCAAGGTCGAGACCCATCTTCTGCAGGACGTTCACGGCTACTCCCTGTCCCAGTTTGATGAGACCCAGGAGCAAATGTTCGGTGCCGACGTAGTTGTGATTAAAGCGGTCGGCCTCCTTGCGGGCAAGCGCCAGCACCTGTTGAGCGCGCGGTGTGAAATTATTCATTATTCGATGGCATCGGCAATCGAGCCATTGCCCGACTCCCTCGCCATCTTACTAATATCAGGTTTGGGGAAGAGTTTCAAACGCTCGCGAATAATTTGGGCGCGCAGATGGTCGCGCTCTTCCGCATTTAGTTTTTGTTGAGAACTTTTCTGCAAATGCGCGGGCTGCGTGTCGATGAACAATTCGTCGATCGGCAAACGCCGCTCCTCCGGAAACGCACCCAGATCGACACCGAGCTTGATAATCGACAATAAGTTGAGCGCTTCCTTTGAAGCCATCGCGTGAGCGAAGGTCAAAACGCCGTAGGCGCGGCCGATCTGATCCGAAAGAGTATTTGGCTTTTTCTGAAGCAAGACCTGTCGCGCGTCGTGTTCTTTCTCGATAATTGTTTCGATCACCTTGGTCAGGCGATTAATGATCTCCTCTTCCTTTTCGCCGAGGGTCGTTTGATTTGAAATCTGGAAAAGGTTGCCCATCGCTTCGGTCCCTTCGCCATAAAGACCACGGACGGCCAGACCGATTTTGCTCACGGCCTGAATGACCTGATTAATCAGTTCGCTCAAAACAAGCCCTGGCAAGTGCAACATCGCGGAGGCGCGCATGCCGGTGCCCACATTGGTCGGGCACGCGGTCAAGTATCCGAGGCGCTCGTCAAAGGCGAACTCCAGTCTATTTTCGAGCGCAGTATCGATCTTATCGACGAGTTTGAATGCCTGTTTCAACTGCAGGCCGGATCGGATCGATTGCATGCGCAAATGATCTTCTTCGTTGATCATGACGCTAAGGGTTTGCCGGCGATTAACTACCACTGCGCTGCCCGCGCCCTTGGCGGCGTGCTCGCGACTGATCAGATGACGCTCGACCAGAACCTGCCTGTCGAGCGCCGAAAGATCCTGCAGGCTTTCAGAAAAAGAATCCTGCATTTCGGACAGCTCCTCAACACACGGTCTAACGAGATCAAGGATCGAAGTGCGTTCCGCCTTCTTGGCCCAACCCGGAAAAGGGCGGTCGCGCAAATTGCGTGCAAACCGCACGCGACTGCTGATTACGATTTGGTGATGAGGCCCTTCACCGCGCAGCCATTCTCCGGCAGTAGCCAGCACATTGGAAAATTTCATGGCGAATTCAAGAGCTCGCTTTCGAGTTGCTTAATTTGATCGCGTAACGAAGCAGCCGTTTCGTACTTTTCCTCCGCGACTGCTTTCTGCAGATTTTCGTTCAAGGCACGCATCCGGTGGTTCAGCTTCATGGCACGCTGCGCGCGTTCTGGCAATTTCCCCACGTGCTCGGTGCCCTTGTGCATCGCTTTCAACAATCCGCCCAAGCCGTCGGCAAACGTGACATAGCACGCACTGCATCCGAGGCGACCGGTTTTTTTGAAGTCAGCCTGGCTAAAGCCGCAGACCGGGCATTTCTGTGTCGACGCTCCTTTTTCGATTTCCTCCGCTGCACCGATACCAAGCAGCAGATCGGCGAGTGCGAAACCGGTGGGATCCTGTACGCCTTTTTCTTTCGAGCAGGCGTCGCAGAGATTTACCTTCTGCATTTTGCCTTCCAGAATTTGTGTCAGGAAGACCGTCGCATCATTGCATTTACAAACGTCGCACAGCATCTCTTTTGATTAGACCTCGATATTTGGGAAACATTCAACCCCGAATATTCCCTGCGCACCTTCTGCTTCAGAGCCTGCCTTGCTCGACGTCACGCAAAAATCGGCGTGCCGGTTTCGCGCGTCATCTGGCGGAACCGTGCCATCGTGCGCGTAGTAATTGGTCCTGGTTTTCCATTTCCGATCAGGCGTCCATCGGCCTTGACGACCGGAATAATCTCCGCAGCAGTCCCCGTGAGAAAGCATTCGTCGGCCACAAAAATATCATGGCGCGTGATATCTGTCTCCAAAACTTTGATGCCGAGTTCCGCCGCGATCTCAAACACAATCCCGCGCGTGATCCCGCGCAGGGCACCAGCCGTGATCGGCGGCGTAAAAATTTGACCGCGCTTGATAACGAAAACATTATCAGCCGTGCATTCGGCAACGTTCCCTGCGTCGTTCAACATGAGCGCCTCGTCCGCGTTCGCCAGGTTCGCCTCGATCCGTGCCATCACGTTGTTCAGATAATTAAGCGATTTGACCGCCGGATTAAGCGCGGCCGGATTGCTACGGCGCGTTGCGCAGGTCACGATCGTCAATCCCTTTCGATAAAAGCTCTCATGATAGAGAGCGATCATCGCTGCAATGATAATCACGCTCGGGCATTTACATTGCATCGGATTTAAACCCAGGTTGCCAATGCCGCGCGTAACCAGCAGCCGGATATAACCGTCACGCAGATGATTTTGCCGGATGGTCTCGAGCACCGCCTCCGTCATGTCCCGCACCGTCATTGGAATTTCCAGGCAGATCGAGCGCGCCGAATCCCACAGCCGGGAGAGATGTTCTTCGAGCCGGAAGACACGCCCGTTGTAAAAGCGAATGCCTTCGAAAATTCCGTCGCCGTAAAGCAGACCGTGATCGAAGACAGAGACCTTCGCGCTGGCTTCCGAATAGAATTTTCCGTCGATGTAAATCTTGGCTTCCTTGACGCCGGTTGCCGCGCGTGGACGACTTTCGATCGCAGGTTCAACTAGTGCATCGGCAGCAGGCTCGTGAGTTTTCAGTTTATCTAACACCGTCGCATCAGTGGTTTTCATAATGACAACAAAAATCTCCGGCGTTTAGCGACGCAATTCAAGCCGCAAAATCAAAGTGGCGTGAGCCTCCGGCTGCACATTCACGGTTCGCAAGCGAGACGCTTGCGCTACATTTTTCATTGCAACACTCCGTCTTTGATGTGCATTTGTCGGTCCCCGCGTGCGGCCAAGCGCGCATCGTGCGTCACGACGAGCAATGTTTTGTTTCGCTCACGCGAGAGATTTAACAGAAGATCGATAATTGCATCGCCGGTTTTCGAATCGAGATTTCCAGTCGGCTCATCCGCAAAAATGATGTCAGGATTATTGGTCACCGCGCGCGCAATGGCGACGCGTTGTTGTTCGCCACCTGAAAGCTCTGCTGGCAGATGATGCAGACGATCGCCAAGACCGACGGCGGCCAGACTTTCTTCAGCGGCGCTTCTTGTCGCCCTGCGTCCAATCATCGCCGGCAACAGAACATTTTCCAATGCGGTTAGCTCGGGTAGCAGAAAGTAGCCTTGGAAAACAAAACCCATTTTTTCGTTCCGAAGGCGCGCCTGCGTAGCTGAGTTGCCATTATAAAGCCGGCGTCCTTCGAACTCGACCGTGCCCGATTCTGGCCGCTCCAGTCCGGCCAACGTATAAAGGAGAGTGGTCTTACCCGCACCGGAAGCCCCCGAGAGAAAGACCGCCTCGTTGTGCGCGATCTCCATCGAGATGCCACGCAGGACTTCAATCCGCCGAGAACCCATTCGGAATGATTGGAAAAGATCGTGGGCAATTAATTGCGGCGACGATTTCATTGAGTTGGAGGCAGAGTAATGAAGTTGCAAAAAGCTCCAGGTTCCAAGCCCCAACATCCAAAAAAACTCCAAATCCCCAACTTCCAAATCCGCGCAGCCTTTTGGAACTTCGAGGATTGTGATTTCCTGGGACCTTGGGATTTGGAGCTTTTCAAAACTCCATTACTCCCACGCTTCACTACTCCAATTCCCCTCTGTATGCCAAAAGCCGCCGGAGAAATCATTCCGCGGCGGCTTTCGTGATGGGATTTTTCGTTATGCTATTCCCAGCGATTGCAATGTCGGCTGATCAATTGTTGATGTGGTGTAGAGTCCGTGGTCGCGCTGATAATCTGCGACTGCGGCCCGCGTAAGGGGGCCCAGCAGACCATCCACTTCGCCATGATAATACCCCTGCTGCTGCAACGCGGACTGGACATTGGCGGTCACCTGATCGGGAGGTAAGCCATTATAGCCGTAGATCGGGCCATCATAGGCGTAATATGCATTAGGAGCGTAGCCCCAAGCCGGGATCCAGTATCCCGAATTCCAAGCATACCATCCACCGTATACGAAAACTACCCGGTTGTAACGGCCCCTCCACCAGTTCCTGTCGTGCCATTGTGATGAATAGTTGCGAAAAACCGTATACTTTGAGCCTTGCCAGTTTTGGCTCCCTTGGATGTGTCGCCCTTGCTGGAAGTTTACGGCTGCGACTTTTGTTGGAGGCGCCTTCGTTGGCAGATTGAAATGCTGCGCCTTGAACGGCTTGCCCTTTGCCTGCCCGGTTGCCGTGAGCTTGCCGGCTGTCGTGGCGGTGGCAGCCTGCGCTGGCTTGCCTGCTCCCGTTACTTTTCCGGCCTTCGCTGGCTTGCCCGTTGCTACTCCTTTGGCTCCTCCCGGAGGTTTGTAATAGGCCTCGCCTGATCCCGCTCCCGGTTGCTTATCTTTTCCTTTTCCCGCGGGTTTGGCTACCTTGGTTGGTTTGCCAACTCCCAGTTGCCCGCCGGCTCCTGTCGACTTACCGACACCTGTCGGTTTGCCTGCTCCCGCCGCTTTACCGGTTTCAGCCGACCTGCCTACTGCTTTTCCTTTCGGTTGCGAAACGTGCGCAGCGGGCGCGGTCGCTTTCTTTGGCGCTGGTTTCTTTTCCTTCTTTTGCTCTTGCGCGCCGCTCGCGGCCAATGCAAGCGCAAGACTGCAAATTAAAACAAGAAATATTCTCATAAATTTTTTTTCCTTCTGGGTTGTTAGACCTTTTGATGTCTTTATTTATTCAACGTCGGAGCGTTACTTTCTGGATGCCTCATGAGTGTCCGCGCAGATTTTGTCATCGCAAACAATCTGGAAAAACTGCCGTAAGCAATCCGATTTAACGATTCAATGATTTAACGAATTCCATGTGCTGTGGCGCTCCTGACGGAGCTCGGGGACATTCTTGGCCGACAGTAAGCGTCGCCAGATTTTTCTGGAAAAAGAGCCGCACGGTGAAATTCGCCGTGCGGCTCTCAGCGAAGGAGATTGCCTACCTTACGCCAAACCGAGCGTCGCCAGGGTGGGCCTATCGACCGCCGAGGTGATCGCCAATCCATGGTCAGCTTGAAAAGCTGCCAGTGCCTGCCGGGTTTGCGATCCCAGGATTCCATCAACCGGCCCAGCATAATAACCATCGCGCTGCAATTGACTTTGCACGTTCACGATCACCTGATCAGGTGAAAGGTCATTGTATCCGTAGATTGGGCCATCGTAAGGATAGTAAGCTCCCGCAGCGTAACCCCAGGCCGGATACCAATAGCCCGTATTCCAGTACCACCACCCCCCGCTCACAAAGATGATACGCGTGTAGTTCCTTCTCCACCAGCTCCGGTCGTGCCATCGCCGGTTGTAATTGTAAAACGCGGTGTAGTTCGAACTGCGGAAACGATCGCTCCGCCAATTGTTGACGATGCGGGCGTTTCTTGTGCGATTGTTGACGATGCGGGCGTTTGTTGCGCGATTAACTGCTAGGTTGTTGCGAGCGGCGAGTCTTGCATTGGCGTTCGCGGCCTGCGCGTTGCGTAGTCTTGCCGGCTCTGCACGGTTGGTCCTCAGAGTGTTTGCCCGAGCGAGACTTCTCTCGCGATCAATCGCCGTGCGGTTGCGAGCGGCCACTGTTGTCCTGGCATTTGCAGTTCGCGTGCTGCGCACTTTTACCGTCTCCACGCGGCTGCTTCGCAGAGCTCTTCCGCGAGCTACTGAACTGGACCTGGTCCGTGGTGTCGCCGCGATAGCCCGCTGATGAGATCGCGCAGCCGAAAAACTTCGCGATGTTCTCACCGGTGCGGCGTGCCGGGCCACGTGGCCTCCACCTCTTGCCGAGACCGTATGCGCGCTTGGCGTGCTTTTACCCTTCGCCGATCTGGTTGCTGGTCTGTCTTTTGGAGCACCCCATGCCGTCAGCGCTAGTGCGACGCTCCCAATACATGTTAGGAACACAATACGTTTCATGATTATCCTTCTGTTTTGTCCTTCGCTGATTTTAACTCCGACAGCGCCGATGCGTTGCGATGTTTTGGTCAGCGCTGCTCCTGGCGCACCGCCTCGAACAACACAATTGCAACAGCGGTGGCGAGGTTTAGGCTGCGCGTCCCGTGCATCGGGATGCTGATGCAGCTATCAATATTGGCGGCGAGCAGAGTTTCAGGTAGCCCCTTTGTTTCGCGACCGAAAACGAGAAAATCATTTCGGTGAAACGTTGCTTCGTAGTAGGCGCGTTTGGTTTTCGTCGTGAGAAAAAAATAGCGCGCCTCCGACGGCTGCGCCTGCCGCAACGCGTCGAAGGAGTCCCAGAGTTGCACCTTGACTTCGTCCCAATAATCAAGCCCAGCGCGTTTCAGTTGTCGATCGTCCAAGGAAAACCCGAGTGGCTTAACCAGATGCAGTGTCGATTGCGCCGCCAGACAAAGCCGCCCGACATTCCCAGTGTTGGGCGGAATCTCCGGTTCAATCAGGACAACGTTGAACATGCTGTAGCCGGCATCGTTGATGCCGGCCGACCGCGACCATCGATCGCGGCTACAACTTGCCTGCTACGAATTTTTCGAGTTTCACGACATCGGCGGCGAATTTGCGAATGCCTTCCGCCGTTTTCTCCGTCGCCATTGCGTTCTCATTCAACAGCCATCGGAATTTCTTCTCATCGAACTCCAACTTGTCGATCTTCGTGGACTTCGCTTTTTCTGGATCAAGTTTGCGCTCGAGCGGCTCGGTCGATTCCGAAAGTTCCTTCATCAGTTCGGGACTGATCGTGAGCGCGTCGCAACCGGCCAGCTCGCGGATTTGTCCGACGTTGCGGAAGCTCGCGCCCATGACTTCGGTCGCGATGTCGAATTTCTTGTAATACGTATAAATTTCATTAACTGACTGCACACCAGGATCTTCGGGACCAGCGTAATCGCGTTTGTTTTCTTTCTTGTACCAATCGTAAATCCGCCCGACAAACGGCGAGATGAGCTGCGCTTTCGCTTCGGCCGCGCGCACTGCCTGGGGCAGCGAGAACATCAACGTCAGATTGCACCGGATCCCTTCCTTTTGCAGTTGCTCGGCCGCGTTCAATCCCTCCCACGTCGACGCGATTTTGATCAACACCCGTTCGCGCGCAATTTTTCGTTCTTCATAAAGCTGGATCAACCGCTGCGCCTTGTTGATCGAACCTTCGACATCAAACGACAATCGCGCGTCGGTTTCGGTCGAAACGCGTCCTGGAACAATCTCGAGAATATCGCAACCAAATTGGACTAGCAGGTGATCGCAAATGTCTTCGATCTGATCGTGACCGCTCAGACCTGATTTCTTGCGATCAGCCAGCACCTCTTCTACCACATGCGCGTACTGCGGTTTTTGCGTGGCGGCATAAACCAGGCTCGGGTTCGTCGTCGCGTCCTGCGGCTTGAATTCCTTGATGGATTCAAAATCTGCCGTGTCGGCGACGACTTTGGTAAACTTCCTAAGCTGATCAAGCTGATTCAGCTCCGTTTCGCTTTTCTTTGGTTCGACAACTGCAGTGCTCATGATTTACCTCCGATTTTATTCGCGTTGAAAAGACGCTTCACGCGCATTTAGACCGTACGCCTGGCAAGGACACCACACAACCTGAATTCGACAATGTAGTGGCAACGACGTCCGCTGCTTTTATCCGTGAATGGTCTTAAACCGAAACAGGCCGGCTCGATGCGACACCCCGCTTCGAACCAATCGCGGCTTTAACGAAATTATTTCCAAGCTCCCACATTGGCCCAGGAAATTTGCGGCATTCCATTAGCACATCATCCAATGCGTTAACGAACATGTCGATCTCGCGCTCACCAATGATCAATGGCGGCAGGATTTTCATCACGTCCATGGCGTGCCCAGCCACTTGCGTGAGAATACGATGCTTGCTCAACATTTGGGTCACGATCATTTGCGCGAAAAGAACCTTTTCGATCTTGTGCAACAACTTCCACGCCATTTTGAGTTTGAACTCCTGGGGTTCGTGGAATTCGATTCCGATCATCAGGCCTTTGCCGCGCGCTCCCTTGATAAAGGAATGTTTCCCGCGCAACGCATCGATCTTCTCCATGAGCAGCGCACCCATGCTAGCCGCGTTCTCGATTAAATTTTCCTGATCGATGATCTCCAACGCGGCGAGCCCGCAAGCCATCGCCAGGTTATTTCGTCCGAACGTCGTCGAGTGCACCACGCAACGGTCCATGCGCGAAAAAGTTTTCTGGTAAATCTCGCGTCGCGTCACAATCGCGCCGCACGGCACATAACCGCCGCTCAACGTTTTCGCCAGCGTGATGATGTCCGGCTCCAAATTCCAATGCTGGAATCCGAACATCTTCCCGGTGCGGCCAAGCCCGGTCTGCACTTCGTCGGAAATCAAGAGGGTTCCGTATTTGCGGCAAAGTTCCTGTGCACGAACAAAGAAATCCGTCTTCGGTGTTTGACAGCCTTTTCCCTGCACGGTCTCAATAACAAACGCGGCGACATCGCGCGAGCGCAGTTGTGCATCTAACGCTTCGAGGTCATCGATCGGCACGCGCGCATCGAAACCTTCCATGAGCGGCCCGAAGCCTTCGGTGAAACTCTCGCAGCCCATCAGCGAGAGCGCACCGAGACTCAATCCATGAAACGCGCTCGCTAACGAGAGCGCCCGTTTCCGCCCCGTCGCGGCGCGTGCAAATTTCAGCGCGCCTTCCATTGCCTCGGTGCCGGAGTTGCAAAAGAAAACCGCGTCGAGATGCGGCGGGGTTCGCTTCGTGAGCGCCTCCCCGAGTAACCCGCTCAGAAGCGAACAATCCATCTGCACCATGTTGGGCAGATCGAGATCGAGCACGTCACGAATCGCCTGCTTCACAACCGGATGATTCCGCCCGATGTTAAAAACGCTGTAGCCGCTCAGAAAATCCAGATACGGCTGGTTGTCCATATCGTAGAGATACGCGCCCTCGGCCCGGGCATAGACTTTGTCGAACCCGATTACTCGCTGCGCCGCCACTAAAGTACGGTTCACATGGCGCTCGTGGAGCTGGTAATTTTCACCCAGCCGCGCTGCTACAACTTCCTTTAGATCAAAAGCCATCGTGCAAAGTTCTGCGATGTCCGTACGGAACGCAACTGTTACGGCTTCCAATCATGATAAACTTGGTGGGCGCCCATCTCCAGATTGGTCTTTCCGGGCGAATATCGTTCCAACTGCGTCGCGAGCCATTGGAACCATTCAAAAGTTTTCTGTGAACCGCTGCGCCGGCGTTCTTCTTCGACGTAGGGCCGCACTTTACGCCAGGCCAGGCGGAGGGTGCCACCCATTAAGTCGGCAACTACATGCAAAGGAACAATGCGTGCATAAACAGAATAGCCAAGCCCTTCGAGAATCACACCCACCGCTTGCACCGCAGCCAATACATGTGTGTCCCCTTCGATCGCCGACGCGCTCGATCCGTCCGGAATACTGTGCACTACGATCATCGATTTCATCCATTCGGGAGTGAGAATTGCTCGAACGGCGGCGAACGCCGCGCGTTCTGCGCGTTCCTGGCGCGCACGGCGGGTTTCAAGCAAACCGAATGCGACCGCAGCCAAAACCGTTAATGCCGTGGCCACATTTGCCAGAGTCGAAAGGTCCACGCGTCGAAGTTTATCAGAACTTTTCTGCGCAGAGCGAAGGCTAAATTCGCTACGAGCAAAAAAAACCGCAGGATTCCCGCCGGAATCCTGCGGCTTTGAGCTTGCGAATTATTTTCGCCTAATCTTCGTCCACAACTACATGATCGACCACGCGCGTTTCGCCCGTGCCTGTGTAGTAAACATGCACACGCTGTCCCGGCTTGAGCGCTGATGTAACGACATGCCCGGCGCCATTCACGATTCGCGCGGCCGTGCCCAGCGCGAAGCTGACCGGACCTTCGTCGCTCTTAACCACAATCGTCTTGCTGGGCTCATAGGTGGTCACCGTGCCGGCAGTGTAGGTTGTGGTTGTTTGTGTTGTCGTTGTTGGTTCTGTCGCTGTCGTTTGCTCAGTCGTTGTCGTGCTGGTTTGCCCAAAAGCCAAGGGCGCGACGAGCGCGCAGACGAGAGCAATAATTATTTTGTTCACTATAATGCCTCCCTGTTTATGTTGATGTTTACCCCCCAACTTCGTAGCTGGGGGACTTGGCGGACGCTCCCATAGTGTCGCGCGGCCGTCTTCCTGTTTGACCGGCTCCGTGGCGCCGCTATTCGAACTAAATTTCCAATTTGCGTAATTGAGCGGGCCTGCGGATTCGCTAACGTGTCGTGCCGATGACGAGCCAAGCGCCGACTGTCGATCCGATTGTGACACCGGAGGTCGTTGCACAACACGGCCTTACACCGGAGGAATTCGAGCGCATCAAAAAAATCCTCGGGCGCGAACCAAATTTTACCGAGCTCGGCATTTTCTCGGTCATGTGGAGTGAGCACTGCTCGTATAAGAATTCGAGAAAAGAGCTGAAAAAACTTCCCACGACCGGGCCAAACATTTTGGTGAAAGCCGGCGAAGAAAATGCCGGAGTTGTCGACATCGGCGACGGTTGGGCGATCGCGTTTAAAATCGAGAGCCACAATCACCCAAGCGCAATCGAACCGTTCCAAGGTGCGGCCACCGGCGTTGGTGGAATTATTCGCGACATCTTTACCATGGGCGCACGCCCCGAGTTTTGTTTAAACTCGCTCCGGTTCGGGCCAATTGTAGCGCATGCCTCTGGCTTGCGATCCGATGAACAGCGGCAGCGAGACGCTCGCGCTACTCCGGCCAATCGCCGCCTCTTCACCGGCGTCGTCTCTGGCATCGCGCATTACGGTAATTGCATCGGCGTCCCCACCATAGGCGGCGAAATCTATTTTGACGAAAGTTTTGAAGATAATCCGCTTGTAAATGTTTTCTGTCTCGGCGTGCTGAAGCACGAACAACTTGCACGCGGTGCGGCGCGCGGCGTGGGCAATCCAGTTTTTTATGTCGGCGCGGAGACCGGGCGTGATGGCCTTGCTGGCGCAGCGTTCGCATCGCGTGAATTAACCGAACAATCGCGCGAGGATCGCCCGGCCGTACAGGTAGGCGATCCATTCAAGGAAAAATTGTTGCTCGAAGCGTGCCTCGAACTGCTCGCGTACGATGCCGTGGCCGGAATTCAAGACATGGGTGCGGCAGGTCTAACTTGTTCGACCTGCGAGACGGCCAGCCGCGGCGGAAGCGGAATCGAGATCGATTTAGCGAAAGTGCCAAAGCGTGAGCCCGGCATGACGCCATACGAGATTTTACTGAGCGAATCGCAGGAGCGAATGCTTATTATCGCCAAGCGCGGAAAAGAAAATCTTGTGCGTGAGGTGTTCGAAAAATGGGACGTGCCTTACGCAAAAATCGGCCGCGTCACTGGCGACGGTATCATGCGCGTGCGAAACAACAGTGCGATTGCCGCGGAGATCTCGGCCAAAGCGCTTGCCGAAGAAGCCCCCCTCTACTCGCGCGAAGCAAAGCCGCGTTCTTCTGTGGGGGCGGTCTATGACCGCCGCATCGAAGATCTCCCTAAGATCGACAATCGCGAAGCGCTGCGCCAGTTGCTGGGTGATCCGACAATCGCGTCAAAAAATTGGGTGTATCGTCAATACGATCACACCGTGCGCACTGGCACAGTTGTAAGACCAGGATCAGATGCCGCCGTATTTTCCGTCCGTTACGCGAATAAAATCCTGGCCGCGACCACCGATTGCAATTCACTCTATTGCGCGCTTGACCCTCGTGAAGGCGGCAAAATCGCCGTTGCAGAAGCCGCGCGCAATCTTACTTGCTCCGGCGCAAGGCCGCTTGCAGTTACGGACAATCTCAATTTCGGCAATCCTTATAAGCCGGAGAACTTCTGGCAATTGCGCGAAGCGGTTGAGGGCATCGCTGAAGCCTGCCGCGT
>Ga0066710_100002181_pt1 | contig 15557 bp, 10 predicted proteins | sample GraSoiAngelo_159_FD_79666 | JGI IMG/M metagenome (GOLD analysis project Ga0066710, IMG submission 79666) | Grasslands soil microbial communities from the Angelo Coastal Reserve, California, USA - 14_1009_16_40cm | ecosystem: Environmental > Terrestrial > Soil > Grasslands | place: USA...
CCGACCAACATGGGCGTCTATCTGCTGTCGACCGTGGCCGCGCGGGATCTCGGCTTCATCGGAACGCTCGACGCGATCGATCGGCTCCAGGCCACCCTGGCGACGATCTCGGACCTCGAACGCTACCGCGGGCATCTCTACAACTGGTACGACACGCGCTCGCTCCGGCCCCTGGAGCCCCGCTACGTGTCTTCCGTCGACAGCGGCAATCTTGCCGGCCACCTGAGCGTCCTCGCCGTCGCCGCCCGCGAGCGCGTTCGCCGTCCGATCGTCGGAGTCGAGATCCACCGGGGCATCGATGCCGCGCTCGCCCTCCTGCGTGAGGCGCTTGCGTCGGAGTCTCGCGCTCCTGTGGACGAGCTCCGCGCCGCCCTGGCCGCCGAGCCGCCCACGATCGCCGCCTGGCCGAGCCGTCTTCGCGAGCTCGCGACCGCCGTCCGGGGACTCGGCGATCGGGCCAGGACACTGCCCGCCGTTGCGGGAGCGGATGCCGTCGTGTGGGCGGACGTCGCCCTGGCGACGATCGCGTCCCATCAGCGCGACTTCGACGCGATCGCGCCATGGTTCGAAGGGCTCGACGACGTTCGACGCGCGCTTCCCGCCGACCGGCAGGAGGCGGCGAGCGCCGTCGCGAGTTTGCTCGACGCCCCGGCCCCGCTCTGCGATCTGCCGGAGCTCGCGCGCGCGGCGGCACGCGAGCTCGCCGGCGGCCCCCTCGACCGCGGCCTTCTTGCGCCGACACTCGAGGCGCTCGAGGAGTCGGCGCGAGCCGCCGAGAGCCTGCTGAAGAGTCTCGACGAGGTGGCGCACGCCGCGCGCGAGCTCTTCGACGGGATGGATTTCGCATTCCTGTTCGACCAGCCCCGCCGGATCTTCGCCATCGGCTATCGAGTCGCCGACGGATCGCTCGACGAAGGGGGCTACGATCTCCTGGCCTCGGAGGCGCGGCTCACGAGCTTCGTCGCGATCGCCCGGGGCGACGTGCCGGCCGTGCACTGGTTCCGGCTCGCGCGCCCGATGACGCCGGTCGAGTCCGGCATCGCGCTGGTCTCGTGGTCGGGCTCGATGTTCGAGTACCTGATGCCCGGGCTCGTCATGCGGGAGCCCGACGGCAGCCTGCTCGAGCAGACGTGCCGCCTCGCCGTCCAGCGCCAGATCTCCTACGCGCAGGCCCGCGGCGTCCCCTGGGGCATCTCGGAATCGGCCTACAACGTCCGCGACCTCGACCTGACCTACCAGTACTCGAGCTTCGGCGTGCCGGGGCTCGGCCTCGAGCGGGGGCTCGGCGACGATCTCGTGATCGCGCCCTACGCCACGGCGCTGGCGGCGATGGTCGATTCCGCCGCGGCGGCCCGCAACTTCGGCGAGCTCGAGCGCGCCGGCGGGCTGGGGCCGTACGGCTTCTACGAGGCGCTCGACTACACGCGCTCACGCCTGCCGGAGGGCGCACGCGTGGCCGTGATCCGCACCTACATGGCGCACCACCAGGGCATGACGATCGTCGCGCTCGCCAACGTGCTCCTCGACGGCCTCATGCGCGAGCGGTTCCATAGCCAGGCGATGGTGCAGGCCACCGAGCTCATCTTGCAGGAGCGCGCGCCGCGTGACGTCCCGGTGATGCGGCCCCGGGCGAAGGAAATTCCGGCGCCCGAGGCCACACGGGCGCTGGTGGCGCCGACCTCGCGGCACTTCACTTCGGCCTCCGATCCGGTGCCGCACACCCACCTGCTCTCCAACGGCCACTATTTCGTGATGCTGACGGCGGCCGGCGGCGGCTACAGCCACTGCGGCGGGCTCGCCGTGACCCGCTGGCGCGAGGACACGACGCGGGATCATTGGGGGACTTTCATCTTCCTGCGCGACACGCGGAGCGGCGCCGTGTGGTCGGCCGGCTTCCAGCCTTCGGGCGTCGAGCCCGACCACTACGAGGTGACGTTCCTGGAGGACCGCGTCGAGATCCAGCGCCGCGACGGGAATCTCCTGACGCGGCTCGAGGTGCTCGTCTCACCGGAGGACGACGCCGAGATCCGCCGCGTCACCTTGACGAACCTCGACAGCGAGCCGCGCGAGATCGAGGTGACGTCGTACGCCGAGGTCGTGCTGGCGCCGCCCCGAGACGACGCGGCTCATCCGACGTTCTCCAACCTGTTCGTCCAGACCGAGGCCGTGGCCGAGCTCGACACGCTCCTGGCCACGCGCCGGCCGCGGACGCCCGACGAGCCGCGAGTCTGGGCCGCGCACGTCGTCTTCGTGGAGGGCACGAGCACCGGCGGCTCGCAGTACGAGACCGAGCGCGGGCGGTTCCTCGGACGCGGCCGCGGCATCCGCACGCCGATGTCGATGATCGAGGGCCGGCCCCTCTCGAACACGACGGGCGCCGTGCTCGATCCGATCTTCAGCCTGAGGCGCCGCCTGCGGCTGGCGCCCGGGCGAAGCGGGCGCGTCGTGTTCTCGACGCTGGTGGCCGGCTCGCGGGTGGCCGCGCTCGCCAGGGCCGACAAGTACCGCGACCCCGCGACGTTCGAGCGCATCGCCACCCTGGCGTGGACGCAGGCGCAGGTCCAGCTCCATCACCTGAGCGTCACGCCGGAGGAGGCGCACGTCTTTCAGCAGATCGCCAACCGGATCCTCTACGCCGATCCACGGCTCCGCGCCCCCGCCGCGGTCCTCGCGCGCAACACGCTCGGGCCCGCGGCCCTCTGGGCGCACCGGATCTCCGGCGACCTGCCCATCGTGCTCGTGCGCATCGACGAGATCGAGGATCGCGAGATCGTGCGCCAGCTCTTGCGCGCGCACGAATACTGGCGGATGAAAGGGCTCGCGGTCGATCTCGTGATCCTGAACGAGAAGCCGCCCTCCTACCTGCAGGATCTCCAGGCTGCGCTCGAAGGACTGGTGCGCGCCGGACGGCCCACGCTCGGCGCCACGCCGGAGGGATCGATCGTGGTCCTGCGCGCCGACCTCCTGTCCGCCGCCGAGCGCGACGGTCTCGCGGCGGCGGCGCGGGTGATGCTGCCGAGTCGGCTGGGCACGCTGGCCGAGCAGGTCGGCCGCGCCGAGCGCGCGGCGGCGCCGCGGCGCCGCGAGCGGCGGCCGCCACAAGACCGGGAGCCAGCCCTCGAGGCGCCGCCCGCGCGGCCGCATCGCGAATTCGACAACGACCTCGGCGGCTTCGTCGAGGACGGCCGCGAGTACTCGATCGTGCTCGACGAAGGTCACTGGACGCCGGCGCCGTGGATCAACGTGATCGCCAACGAGCGCCTCGGCTTTCAGGTGTCGGAGTCGGGCGCCGGTTACACGTGGGCCCTCAACAGCCGCGAGAATCAGCTCACGCCGTGGTCGAACGATCCGGTCAGCGACCAGCCGGGCGAGGTGATCTACGTGCGCGACGACGAGAGCGGCCGGCTCTGGGGCCCGACGCTCCTGCCGATCCGGGAGGACGCCTGGTCGTACGAGTGTCGTCACGGGCACGGCTACAGTCGATTCACCCACGACTCGCACGGCATCGCGCTCGAGCTCCTGCAGTACGTGCCGCTCGACGACCCGTTGAAGATCTCGCGCCTGCGGATCACCAACCGCTCGCGCCGCTCCCGGCGCCTGACCGTCACCGCGTACGTCGAGTGGGTGCTCGGCGCCGCGCGGACGATCACGGCGCCCCACGTGGTGACCGAGCTGGACGAAGCGACCGGCGCGCTCTTCGCGCGCAACGCCTGGACGCTCGACTTCGCCGGTCGCGTCGCGTTCCTCGATCTCGCGGGCAAGCAGACGGCGTGGACGGGGGATCGCGCCGAGATCCTCGGCCGCAACGGGACCCTCGATCATCCCGACGCGCTCGAGCGTGGCGAGCGGCTCTCGGGCCGGCTCGGCGGCGGGCTGGACCCCTGCGGCGCGCTGCAAGTCACACGCCTGCTCGCCGCGGGCGCCAGCACGGAAGTCGTCGTCTTCCTGGGTCAGGGCTCGTCGGTCGACGAGGCGCGCGCAGTCGTCCAGCGCTATCGCGCCGTCGACCTGGATGGCGTCCTCGACGCGGTCACCACCCGGTGGGACGATCTGCTGGCGGCCGTGCTGGTCAAGACCCCCGATCGATCCTTCGACCTCATGCTCAACCGCTGGCTCCTCTACCAGGCGCTCGCCTGCCGGCTGTGGGCCCGCGCGGGCTTCTATCAGGCGAGCGGCGCGTACGGCTTCCGCGATCAGCTCCAGGACGTCATGGCCTTGACCGTGGCGGCCCGTGACGTCACGCGCGCGCATCTCTGCCGGGCCGCGGCGCGACAGTTTCGCGAGGGGGACGTGCAGCACTGGTGGCATCCACCCTCGGGCCGCGGCGTGCGGACGCGGATCTCCGACGATCGGGTCTGGCTCGCGTTCGCGACGGCGCACTACATGGCGGTCACCGGGGATACGACCGTCCTCGACGAGCAGATCCCGTTCGTCGAGGGGCCCGTGCTGGCCGACGAGAGCCTCGAGGCGTACTTCGAGCCCACGGTGTCAGTCGAGCGCGCGTCGCTCTTCGAGCACTGCGCCCGCGCGCTCGACCGGAGCCTGGCCGTTGGAAGTCACGGCCTTCCGCTCATCGGGACCGGCGACTGGAACGACGGGATGAACCGAGTCGGCGAGAAGGGGCGGGGCGAGAGCATCTGGCTCGGCTGGTTCCTCCACACGACCTTGGCCCAGTGGGCCCCGATCGCGCAAGCGCGCGGCGACGCCGAGCGCGCGAGAGCATGGCGTAAGCACCTCGAGACGCTCGGACACGCGCTCGAGACCGCGGGCTGGGACGGCGACTGGTACCGGCGAGCGTACTTCGACGACGGCGCGCCGCTGGGCTCCACCGAGAACGCGGAGTGTCGCATCGACTCGATCGCGCAGTCGTGGGCCGTGCTCTCCGGGGCCGCCGACCCCCAGCGCGCCGCGCGCGCCATGAACGCGGTCGAAGAATATCTCGTGCACCGGGAGCAGGCGATCGTTCTGCTCTTCACGCCGCCCTTCCTGCGCGGCGCGAAGGACCCGGGCTACGTCAAAGGCTATCCGCCGGGCGTCAGGGAGAACGGCGGTCAGTACACGCACGCCGCCATCTGGGCGATCATGGCCTTCGCCGCCCTCGGCGACGGCGACCGAGCCGGCGAGCTCTTCGCGCTCCTGAATCCCATCAATCACACGAGCACGCGCGCCGGGCTCTATCGCTATCGGGTCGAGCCCTACGTGGTCGCCGGCGACGTGTACGCCGAGGCGCCCCATTCGGGCCGCGGCGGCTGGACCTGGTACACGGGCTCGGCGGGCTGGATGTATCGGGCGGGGATCGAGTGGCTGCTGGGCTTCCGGCTCCGGGGCGCGTTGCTCTTCGTCGACCCGTGTATCCCGCGGACCTGGAGCGGCTTTTCAATCACCTTTCGCTACCACGCGTCGCGCTACGAGGTGCGCGTCGAGAATCCTCACGGTGTCACTCGCGGTGTGTCGCGCGTCGAGATCGACGGCGTGCAGGCCGAGGCCGGGCAAGCGGCCCTGCCCCTGGTCGACGACGGCGCGACCCATCAGGTGCGGGTCTGGCTCGGCTGAACCGCGCGCCGCGAGTACCGCGCGCGCCTAGCGGCGGGCCGTGGCGATCAGCAAGACCACGCCGCAGACGAGCGCCGCGCCGCCCAGGATCGGCGGCAGCGGGATGGTCTCTTTCGTTTCCTTGGTGGCCGTGATCGGGCCGACCTCGAGTACCTTTTCGCGCTTCGTGTAGGTGATCCCCTCATAGGCGAGGCCGACCAGGCCGACCACGATCAGCACGATCGCGACGATCTTGATCGCTTGCATGCTCCCACCCTCTTTTCGTCCGACTGGACGCCGTGGCCCTTCGTGCGTCGAGCTGGAGACCCCGGCCCGGCGGGCCGAGATCTCCAGCTCTCTATGCAATGCGCCCGGAGTCGCGACGGGCCGAGCGCTGTATTTTCCCGCTGGTAGTCGAAAACGTCAGCGACGGGGCTGCGGGCGCTCGGCACGATCCGCGTCCTCGGGGTCCGCGTGCCATTCCTCGCGCCGATCGTCCGGACGACGCCGCTCGTCCCTTTGCGCCTTCTGATCGCCGCGGCTCGGATCGCTCCGCTGCTCGCGCGGCTTGTCGTGGGCCTGCTGCACGGATCTCTCCTCTACGCGAGAGATCGCCTGTGTGGTGCTTCTGGAGGGCCGGACGATACACACGGCGACGTGCTGTGGCAAAGGCCGTGCCGAGATCGCCGTCACGCCGGGAGTGACCGGAGAACGCGCAACGCGACGCGAACTTGCGGAGCTCTCCGGCTTCCGCGTTCGCGCCAGTCGACGCGACGGGCTTGTAACTCTTACCGAGAAGGATTGTCCTGCCTCGCGCTTTTTCCACGCTTCACGCCGGGCACATGTCTTGCTCGCGCGAGTCGTGCTGGAGGAGGCGGAGTTGTATACCCGATCCCGGTTCTCGACGATCTCGCGCGCCGTGCTACGCGGCGCTCGCCGGCACTGGATCGCGATCGGCATTCCGATCGCGGTCGTGCTGGTCATCGCCTACACCATCGCGTTTCTGATCGACGAGCCGCTGCGCCGGTACACCGAGGCGAAGATGAACCACGCGCTCAAGGGCTACACCGCGCGCATCGGCAAGCTCGACTTCCACCCGCTGGGCTACGCGCTCGACCTGTACGACGTGGTGATCACGCAAGACGCCTATCCCGACCCTCCGGTGCTCCGCATCGCGAGCCTGAGCGCGAGCGTCCACTGGCCCGCGCTGCTCGATGGGCGCCTCGTCGGCGACGTCGAGCTCGAAAAGCCCGAAGTCTACCTCAACCTGCCGCAAGCGAGGAAGGAGATCGCCGACCCAACCCCGGTGAAGGAGCGCGGCTGGCAGGACGCGCTGGAGGCGGTCTACCCGCTGAAGATCAACCATTTCGAGATTCGCGACGGCGACATCACCTACGTCGACGAGGGCCCGTTCAAGCCGTTGCGCATCCGCAACCTCGAGCTCGTGGCGACCAATATCCGCAACCGTCCCGCCGAGCGTCCCTATCCATCCGACGTCCGGTTCTCGGCGCTCGTGTTCGAGTCGGGGCGCCTCTCCGCTGACGGTCAGGCCGACTTCCTGGCGGAGCCCAATCCGGCCTTCCGGGGTGACGTCGAGCTCGCCGACATCGAGCTCGACTACTTCAAGCCGATCACGAATCGCTACAACCTCTGGGTCGACAAGGGCGTGCTCTCGGCGACGGGCCATGCCGAGTACGCCCAGGAGACGAAGACGGTCGCGTTGTCACGCGCAGCCATCGACGGGATTCATGTGGACTACGTGCACACGGCGCCGACGGCCGGCGCCGAGCGCGAGACGCGCGCACAGGCCGCGACCGCCGCCAAGCAGGCGAGCAACGCCCCTGATCTGGTCGTTCGGATCAGCGAGCTGCGCCTCACGAAGAGCACGGTCGGGTTCGTCAACAAGGCGACCACGCCGTCGTACCGCGTCTTCCTCGCGGACACCGACGGCACATTGACGAATCTCAGCAACCAGCAGATCGAGGGCAGCGCCGTGGCCAAGCTCAAAGGCGCCTTCATGGGGACCGGCACGGCCACCGCCGACGCGACCTTCAGGGCGGACAAGGCCGGCCCGAGCTTCGACATCGGCGTGCGCATCGAAAAAGTCGACGTCACCAAGCTGAACGACATCTTCCGCGCGTACGGGCGGTTCGACACATCGGCCGGGCACTTCCACCTCTATTCCGAGCTCGACGCGAAGGATGGCGTCGTCACGGGATACATCAAGCCGTTGTTCAACGACCTCAAGATCTACGACAAGCGGCAGGACAAGTCGGAGCCGCTCGTTCGGAAGATGTACGAGCGCCTCGTGAGCGGGGTGGCCAAGGTTCTCAAGAATCGGCCGCGTGAGGAAGTCGCCACCAAGGCCCAGGTGCTCGGGCGGATCGACAACCCCAAGGTCGGCACCGTGGCCGCCGTGGTCCGCCTCGTCCAGAACGCCCTCTTCAAGGCCATCCTGCCCGGCTTCGACCTCGAAGTTTCGCGAGCCGGCCGCGAGGAGAGTCGGGCGGAGAAATGACCGGGACGGTAAGACTTACCGAGTAAGAATGCGCGGATGGACTCTACGTTTCCACCGTCGTCCACAGGATTTCCACCGCGGTCGACGCCCGCGAGGTGTGGCACCCCTCTTGCTCGGCGAACAGACTCGACGTCTCGACGAGGGACGCCTCAACGAGAAAGGAGGAGGGCGATGTTTCGATTCGTCTTCGGAGCGCTCATCGGAGGGTTCGCCGTCTGGTACTGGGGCGAGGAAATCCGCGCATACACCGAAAGCCGAACGGTCGGCGTTCGCCGGAGCGCGGCCGACGCGATCCGCTCGGTCGGCAAGAAGGCCGAAGACGTGCTGGATCGGACGAAGGAACACGTGAGCGCCGTGTCTCAGTCAGGACAGGACGCGATCCGTCCGCCCCAGCATCACTGATCGACAGGCTTTCGCACCCGGAAGGAAGGATCATGCCGAAAGGTAGGCGTTTGCGCGGCGTCGGCGCGAAGGAGCGACGCCAGTACGAGCACATCAAGGCATCCGCCCGGAAGTCCGGCCGCTATGGCCGGCGTGCCAAGGAAGTCGCGGCGCGGACGGTCATGAAGCAGCACAAGGCGAAGGGCCACGCCAAGGGCCGCTAGACCCGCCGCCGGCGACCACGCGGCGCGCTCTCCCGCGGGGCCGCCGCCGTCGGCGCCGACCCCGCCCCTCGTAAGAATTACCAGGTAGGGTTTTCGCGCCTCGGGGCATTCATCGAGGCGCGGGCGTCGACCGACCCCGTCGACACAAGGGATCGCGTGCGTGTCGTCACTGGCACAGGGTTTGCCGCTTCAATCGATCAAGGAGGTCAGAGAAACCATGCGTTCCCTCAGAGCCCTCACGGCGCTCACGCTCCTCGCGCTCACCTCGGTCGTTCTGGTCGCCTGCGCGTCGACGACCGGCAAAAGTGTCGGTGAGAACGTCGACGATGTGACGATCACCAGCGAGGTCAAGGCCAAGCTCGCCGCCGAGAAAATCTCGACCCTGACCAACATCAGCGTGGACACGGATCGACGCACCGTCTATCTGGCCGGGACGGTCGACGATGCCGAGATGCGCGCCAGGGCCGAAGCGATCGCGCGGAGCGTGACGCACGTCAGCAGCGTCGTCAACAACCTCACGGTACGAACCCAGTAGCGCTCCGGCGCGAGTGACCCCTCTCAAGCCGCTCGACGCGTCCGGGACCTCGCGGCTCGCCGTCCTGGGCGCGCTGATCCTGGCGATCGCGTGCCTCTACTGGGCACGCATCGTGTTCATCCCGATCGCGCTGGCGCTGCTGGCAACGTTCCTCCTGAGCCCAGTGGTCGCGCTGCTGCGTCGGATGGGGCTGCATCACGTCGCCGCGGTCGTCATCGTCTTCGTGCTGACGGTCCTGCTGGTCGCGGGGCTCGGGTGGGGGCTGTTCAGCCAGCTCACCACGCTCACCGACGATCTGCCGCAGTACCGCGCGACCATCGCACGCAAGATCGCTGACGTGCAGCGCGTGGGCCGCGGCGGCCCGCTCCAGAAGGTGGAGGAAACCGCGCATGACGTGATGGCGCAGATCGAGCGCGTGCACCCGTCCACCACCAAGCCGCTGCCGGTCGTCGTGACCTCGCCCAATCCGCTCTGGCAGATCCCGAAGATCGTCGAGCCGGTCGGGGGCGCGGTCTTCGTCCTGGTGCTCGTCGTCTTCATGCTCATCCAGCAGCAGGAGCTCCGCGCGCGCGTCGTCCGACTCTTCGGTTCCGACCGGCTCGCCGAGACGACCCGCGCGCTCGACGAGGCCAGCGCGCGGATCAGCAGCTACCTGCTGACCCAGACCGCGCTCAACGCGAGCTTCGGCGTCACGATCGCGCTCGGTCTGTTCGTGCTGGGCTTGCCCTTCGCGCTGACGTGGGGCGTCTTCGGCGCGCTCATGCGTTTCATTCCGTACGCCGGTGCCTGGGTGGCCGCCTCGGTTCCGGTGCTGGTGAGCCTGGCGGTCTTCGACGGCTGGGTGAAGCCCCTGCTCATCGTCGGGCTTTTCGCCGCCACGGAGGCGATCATCGCCTTCATCCTGGAGCCCCTGTTCTTCGCCCGCAGCGCCGGCGTGTCGTCGATCGCCCTGCTGATCTCGGTCGCCTTCTGGACGTGGCTCTGGGGTCCGATCGGCCTCGCGCTCGCGATCCCTCTCACCGTGTGGCTCGTGGTGTTCTCGCACACGATCAAGGGCCTCGAGTTCATCGGGATCCTGGTCGACGACGATCCGGGCTTCGCTCCGCACGTCATCTTCTATCAGCGCGCCCTGGCCGGCGACGCTCAGGAGGCGGCCGAGCTCGTCGCCGAGGCGGTGAAGTCCGGCTCTGACCTGGCGGCCTACGACTCGATCCTGGTGCCGGCGCTCGCCCGCGCCCGTCGCGATCACGACGTGGGTCAGCTGCCGGCCGCCGAGTACGCCCACGTGATCGAGACGACGCGCGCGGTGCTCGACCGGGCGATCGCGGAGGGGCCGGCGCGCGGGCCGGAGGCGCCGGGCGAAGCGCCCCGGCGCGTGATCATCGCGGGCTGTCCAGTCCAGGACGAAGCCGACCGCGTCGTGCTCACGACGTTGCGCCGTCTCCTCGAGCGCGACGGCTACGCGGTGCAGATCGCGCCGGCCGGCGCGCTCGTCGCGGAGACGATCGCCGCCGTCGTGGCGATGACGCCCGTGGCGATCATCGTGAGCTCCGTGGAAGAGCGCGGGCGCGCGCGCCATTTCGTGAAGCGGCTCCGCGCGGCGTGTCCGGAGAGTGTGATCGTCGTCGGATGCTGGGGGCTTCAGGGCTCGGCGAAGCTCCGAGCCGACCTCTGCGCGGCGGGCGCCGACGATGTCGTCACCACGCTGGGCCAGGCGCGGAGCGACCTGCTCCGCTTGACGCCGGCGCCGGAGCGGGCGCCCACGAAAGACAGCGAGCCGACTTCTTCCCGAGCACTCGCGCGGGACGGCGTCGGTCTCGCGACGTCGGCAAGCGGAGCGTCATGACACTCTCTTTCGAGACCCGCCGTCGCGGTGGCGGCGATGATGGCGCAGGTCCTGGCGACGAGCATTCTCCGCACGATGGTCAGGCCGCGCCGGCGCTGATCCAGTGAAGAGACCTCGCACCCTCCTCGGGTTCGCCATGCTGGCCGCGCCGGTCCTCGGCGTGATCGTGCTGGCCTGGGGATGGTGGGCCCTGTCGCTGCCGAGACGCGGAGTGCCGCCGATCGGCTATCTCGACATCGACGGCCGGGAGATCACGTCGTTCGAGAGTGAGTCCGGGCGCGTCCAGATCTGGATGCCGCTCGAGCACATCCCGCCCGCCGTCGCCGCCGCCGTCATCGCCGCCGAGGACCGACGGTTCATGCGACATCACGGCGTGGACCTGCTGGCGGTCGCCCGGGCCGCGTTCACCAACGCCCGCGAGGCCAATGTCGTGCGCGGCGCCAGCACGATCACGCAGCAGCTCACGCGCGGGCTCTTCCTGACGCGCGAGCGAACCTGGTGGCGCAAGGCGCGCGAGATCGCGATCGCTCTCGTGCTCGAGCTGCGCTACTCGAAGCCGCAGATCCTCGAGGCGTACCTCAACACCGTGTATCTCGGCCAGCAGCGCGGCGCCGCGGTTCATGGCGTCGGCGCGGGCGCGCGTCACCTCTTCGGCAAGAGCCTCGAGGCGCTCCAGCTCGACGAGGTCGCGCTGCTCGCCGCCGCGATCCGGGCGCCGAATCGCATCTTCGTCGAGCCGCCCGCGCTCCTCCGGGGCCGCCGCGACCGCGTTCTGGAAGCGATGGTCAAAGACGGCGCGGCCAGCGCGGCGGAGGCGCGCGCCGCCATGACACGGCCGACGCGACCGGCGCAGAAGGTCGCGGCCGTGGCGCCCTGGTTCATGGAGCTCGTGCGCGGCGAGGTCGCCCAGCGCGGCGGCGAGGCGCTCGGCGGGGTGCAGCTGGTGACGAGCCTCGACCGTCGCCTCCAGGAGGCCGCGGAGACAGCCGTGCGAGACCGTCTGGCGCAGGTCGAACGCTCCCGGCGCCTGCCGGCGAACTCGCTCCAGGCCGCGGTGGTGGCGATCGAGCCCGTGTCGGGGCAGATCCGCGCGCTCGTCGGCGGCCGGCGCTTCGCGCAAAGCGAGTTCAACCGGGCGACGAAGGCGCGGCGCCAGCCCGGCTCGCTCTTCAAGCCGCTCGTGTATCTCGCCGCCTTCGAGGGGCGCGCGCGCGAGATCACCCCGGCGACGCTCGTCGACGACGAGCCCGTCGTGATTCCGGCGCGCGGCGGCGGGTGGACGCCGCACAACATCGACGGACAGTTCCACGGCCCGGTGACGATCCGACGCGCCCTCGAGGAGTCGCTGAACGTGCCGGCCGCGCTCGTGGCGCAGGGCGTCGGTCTGGGCTACGTGACGCGCGTCGCTCACGCGGCCGGCATCACCAGCTCGCTCGCCGCGGTGCCCTCGCTCGCGCTCGGCACCTCGGAAGTGACCCTCCTCGAGATGACCACGGCCTTCGCGACGATCGCCAACGGCGGCATACGAGTGCGGCCAACCACGCTCGGCTCCGCCGGCGCGGTCGCGCTCAAACCGCTGCCGGAGCCCGCGCGCGTCGTCTCCCCCGAGTCGGCCTTCATCATCACGCATCTCATGCGCGGCGTCATGCGCCGCGGCACCGGCGGCTCGAGCGCCCGCTGGGGCTTGCAGGAAATCACCGCCGGGAAGACCGGGACGACCGACGGCCTGCGCGACGCGTGGTTCATCGGCTACACGCCGAATCTCGTCGTGGGCGTGTGGGTCGGCGCCGACGACGCGCACGCGATCGGGCTCGCCGGGGCGGACATCGCGCTCCCGATCTGGGCCGACGTCATGATGAAGGCGACCCGCTGGACGCCGCCCCCGCCGTTCATGCCGCCGCCCGGCATCGTCATGACACCCGTCGACTCGGCCACCGGCCGCCGGGTCTGCGGCAGCGAAGAGGCGATCAGCGAGGCCTTCCGTCAGGGCAGCGAGCCCGCGGCGTGCGACTCGATGGCCGACGCGCCCGGCCTCCGCGACGTCGGGAACTGGTTTCGCGGGATCTTTCGCTGACGCGCTAGCCGTCGAGCGTTGACAGACCGCCGCCGGGGCGGTATGTCTCGGCCGTGCAACCCGGTTCCTGGGCGGCGCTGCGCCGGCCGCCTCACGTCTTCTCCGCGGGCGTCGTCGTCCTGAGCATCCTCGCGCCCGCGTTCAGCACGTTCATCACCGCGACGGTCTTGCCCTCGGCGATCGCCGAGATCGGTGGGCTCGCGATCTATGCGTGGGCCTCGACCGCGTACGCCGTCGGCTCGATTCTGGGCAGCGCCGGGAGCTCGGTGGCCGTGCGCAGGATGGGAATGCGGCACGCGGTCGTGCTCGCGGTCTGCGTGTTCGTCGTGGGCGCGGCCATCTGCGCCTCGGCGCCCAGCATGCCCGTCGTGGTCGCGGGTCGCGCGCTGCAAGGTCTCGGCGGCGGCACGCTGATCGCGTCGGCGCACAGCATGGTGCGCGAGCTCTTCCCCGAAGCCCTGTGGCAGCGCATGCTCACCACGATCTCCTGCGCCTGGGCGATCCCGGCGCTCGGCGGGCCGGTCGTGGGCGGCGTGCTGGCGGGGCTCGGCCACTGGCGCGCGGCGTTCTGGGCCATGGCGCCGATCGCGGTCATCGCCGGCGCCCTGACGTGGCGCATTCTTCCCGGGTCCGAGCCCCGCGACACAATGTCGACACGAGTTCCGCTCGGACGGCTCGCGCTCATCTGCGCGAGCGTGCTCTGCATCGGCTCGATCGCCAACACGCCCGCGGCCGCCGCGCGCGCCGCGCTCGTCGTCGGCGCCGTGGCGGCCGTGGCGCTCATGCTGCGGCTCGACGCCAACGCCGCCGCGCGCCTCTTCCCGACGGGCATGCTCTCGCTCGGGAGCCGGATCGGAAAAGGGTTCTGGATGGTCTTTCTCCTCGGAATGTCGACCACACCAGGCGGCGTCTACGTCCCGCTGCTGGTGCAGGTGCTCCACGGCGTCACGCCCGCCACCGCCGGATACCTCTACGCGGTCCAGTCGCTCTCGTGGACGACGGGCACGATCCTGAGCGCCCAGGTGTCCCCCGTTCGAGCGCGTGCGGTGCTCATCCTCGGCCCGCTGCTGACGACGACCGGATTCACCGGCCTCTTCTTCACGATCGGCTCGGGCCCGGTCGCGGCCATCGCGGCATCGCTCATGCTCGTCGGCATCGGGATCGGGACGTGCTGGGCGCACATCGGCACCGCCATCCTCTCGTCGGCGCGCCCGGACGAGGGCGCGTTGACGGCGTCGATGATCCCCAGCACGCAGCTCTTCGCGGTCGCGCTCGGCGCCGCGCTCTCCGGCGTCATCGCCAACGCCGCCGGCCTCGGCGGCGGCGCGTCGGCGGGGGCGGCCGCGCTCGCCGGCACGTGGCTCTTCGGCAGCTTCGTGGCGGCGCCGCTCAGCGCCTTCGTCATCGGCTCGCGCCTTCGTCCGGCTCGCTGAGACGCACCCGCCGCCGTCAGCCCGTTCGCTTCAAGCGTCCCGTGCGCTTGGCCCAGCTCTCGACACGACCGAAGACCCAGAGCCCCAGCGGAATCAGCACGAAACCCATCGCGACGAGAACGACGAGCTCGCCGGTGACCGCCGAGAGCGGCGCGGCCGCCAGCCGCTCGGCCGTCGTTGCCGGGTTCCCGATGCCGACGAGCTTGCGGCACGCTGACAAGGTGTAGGTCGCCGGCGACAGCGCCGAGAGCGGTTGCACCCAGGTCGGCAGGACGTCGACTGGATAGTAGACGCCGGACACGAGCAGGAGCGAGCCCTGAAAGATGTGCGTGCCCTCGGCGCCGCGCTCGGGGCTCAGCACCGGCAGCGCGGCGGCCATCACGCCGAGACCGACGAAGGCCAGCGTGCTCGCCAGGATCACGACGAGGACGCCCGGGAGGTTGGCGCCCGTCAGGCTCAGCGGGGTGAACAGCATGAGCCCGCCCAGCACGACCGTGGTGTTGACGATGCTGTTGCAGAGCGCGAACAGACTGATCCCCAGCAGGTGCACGAGCCGGGACACCGGCGCCATGAACGTGTACTCGAGGGTGCCCTCCCAGCGCTCGTACGCGATCGACATGGCGATCTCGTTGTAGAGGACCGACAGGAAGTTCCACAGCAACGCGCCGACCACCAGCGTGAGCGTCAGCTGATGGTCGTGGGCGGCCACGCCGATGAGCGCGACCGCGGCCGCCCCGGTCAGCGCATAGAAATTGAAGACGACCACCCAGGAGAGATAGCGGCGCGTCAGGTGATAGCCGCGAAACATGAAGGCCCACGTCTGGCGGAGCCCGCGCTCCATCGTGCTCTCCATCACCGGTCCGTCGGCGCCCCGGTCGGCGTGTCGCCGGCCGCCGCCGTCTCCTCCGTGAGCCCGATGAAGGCGTCGTCGAGCGTCGCGGCCGACGCCTGACGCCGGAGCCCTTCCGCGGTGCCCTCGGCGACCAGGCGTCCGTGAGCGAGAAATCCGATGCG
>Ga0066710_100002182_pt1 | contig 15556 bp, 11 predicted proteins | sample GraSoiAngelo_159_FD_79666 | JGI IMG/M metagenome (GOLD analysis project Ga0066710, IMG submission 79666) | Grasslands soil microbial communities from the Angelo Coastal Reserve, California, USA - 14_1009_16_40cm | ecosystem: Environmental > Terrestrial > Soil > Grasslands | place: USA...
CCCGACGGAAAATTCCTCCGCGAGATCGGGCACCATCTCTACGCTTGGTCCTTCGCCCACACCGTCAAGGTCGATAAGGACGACAACATTTGGGTCACCGACAAAGGCTCCGACATGGTCATCAAGTTCAATCCCGAGGGCCGCGTCGTTATGGTCTTCGGCCGCAAGCAGGAAGCTTCCGACGAAGGCACCGGACCCCTCAAGCACGTCAAGCCGCCGCTTCCTCCCGTCGATGGAATGTTCCGCCAAGTCACCGACGTCGCGTGGGACGCCGCCGGGAACACCTACATCAGCGACGGCTATGTGAATTCGCGCATCGCCAAAGTCGACAAGGATGGCAACTGGCTCAAGTCGTGGGGCGAGCCGGGCGACCAGCCAGGCCAGTTCAACACCCCGCACAGCATCGCCGTCGATGCGCACGACGACATCTACGTCGCCGACCGTGGCAATCGCCGCATCCAGGTCTTCGACACCGATGGAAAATTTCTTCGCCAGTTCACCATCGATGTTCCCGTCGATCCCAATGCCCGCCCCGCCATCGGCAACAAGCCCACCGCAACCACCGGAACCATGTCCCCCGGTGCTCCCTGGGCCATTTGCATTACCCCCGGGCCAAATCAAGTCCTTTACGCCTCCGACGGTTTCCCCGGACGCATCTATAAACTCACCCTCGATGGAAAAGTTCTCGGCGTCTTCGGCAAATCCGGCAAGCAGCCAGGCCGGTTCGGCTGGGTTCACGAAATCGCTTGCCCCTCCCCAGACGAGCTTTACGTCGCGGAACTTTTGAATTGGCGCATTCAGAAACTCGTCCTCGAACTAAGCCACTAGTTTTCCCGTAACGCGCCATCAGATCCACTGGCATACAATCTTGACACCGTCTTTTCCCGGGTGTAGCTTCCGGTTCGTTACCCTCCCCAGGTCTCTGAAATAAAGGAGGCAATCATGTTCAAGAGAGCCATTTGGGTCTTTGTGGTCGTCGTGTGTCTTGCGGCGCCCGTGACGGTCCATGCGCAGGGAGATTATCTCGACATTTATATGGTTAAGGTAAAGCCGGAGAAAATCGCGGACTTCCAGGCCCTCACAAAAAAGTGGGTCGACGCAAATCGCCGGTTTAATGGTGACCACTGGCTCGCCACGGAAACAATGTATGGCGAGGGCGGTGTGTATGTATTCACGAGTCTCCGTCAGGATTACGCGGACGTTGACAAACTCAGCGAAGTCGGCATGCAGGCGGCCAACAGGGCTTTTGGCAAGGAAGCTACCGCAAAGATGTTGCGGGATTGGGATGGTTGTCTCGAATGGTCCCGTTCGGAATTGCGGCGTCGGCGGCCGGACCTGAGCCGCAAGGCCCCCACGGATATGGACTCCTACGCGAAACTCATCGGCGAATCCAGGGTGCTGCGCACCACTGCGGTGCACGTGCGGCCCGGACACGGTCCAGACTTCGAAGCGCTGTTGAAGGAAGCGAAAGAGGCCGGTGAAATAGCCGCAAACACCCAGCCTGTGCTTGTCTCTCAGGTTGTCGAAGGGAGCAAAGGCGCGACTTTCTATGTCACTGCCTTGCGCAGTTCACTTGGTGGCTTCGATAAAAACCCCACGCTTCGCGAGATTCTGGGCGAAGAGCGCTTTAAGAAGTACCTCCAGGTGAACGCAGAGACTGTGGAAAGCAGCGAATCGGCGCTTTACCGCTTCTCGCCCGAATTCAGCAACCCTGCCGAAGAGATCGTCAAAGTGGCTGCCGATTTCTGGCACCCGAAGGCGGTCATGGCCGCCGCTACCGCGAAATCCAAAACGGCAGCCGCCAAGACAGCCGAGCTGAAACCAGCTTCGGATAAACCGAAGCCGTAGCCGGAAGTTCACAACCTAATCTCCGCGGACGCTGGTGGCCCGTGAACCGGCGTTGCACCATTTTTTCTAACTCTCGCTCCTGGCAATTCGCAACTCTTCTCAGCCGGTAGGGGCGGGCCTTGTCCCGCCAGGTCAGCCCAGGCACGACCCAGGCCTGCCTCGAACTCGTCCCTCACACCGCAATTGTGTTATCTTTTTTTCCGCGGCTGCACTATTCGCGTTCAAATTTCTCAACTCTTATGCAGAAGACTCTTCTTCCGATTCAAGCCGTTGCGCGCAACCTCGAACTTCCCGAAAAATATTTTGAACCATTGGGATCGCAGAGCGGAAAAGTCAAGTTAGAGCTGCTTTCCGATCCTGCATTCAAGCGTCGCGGAAAATTAATCATCGTCACCGCCACCACGCCCACCCCCGCCGGCGAAGGCAAGACCGTCACCTCCATTAGCCTCACCCAAGGCCTCGCCCACATCGGCAAGAAAGTCGTCATCACCTCGCGTGAGCCGTCGCTCGGCCCCGTCTTTGGAATAAAAGGTGGCGCCGCCGGTGGCGGTCTTTCGCAAATCGAGCCCGGCGCAAAAATTAATCTCCATTTTCACGGCGATTCTCACGCCATCGCCTCGGCCCACAATTTGCTCGCCGCTCTCATCGATGCGCACCTCTTCCATGGCAACGATCTGCATCTTGATCCCGAGGGCATCACCTGGCCCCGCACCATTGACATGAACGACCGTGCCTTGCGCCGCATCGCCCTTTCGCTCGACAGCAAGAAAGAGGGCAGCGGTCGCCAGGCCGGCTTCATCATCACCGCCGCTTCGGAAATCATGGCCATTGTCGCTCTCGCCAAAGATCTCCAGGATCTTCGCCGGCGCCTCGATTCCATCGTCGTCGGCGTCACGCGCGACGGAAAACCGGTCAGCGCCCGCGACCTCGGCGCGACCGGCGGAATGATGGCCCTCCTCGCAGAAGCCATTCTTCCCAATCTCGTGCAAACCACCGACGGCACACCCGCCTTTGTTCACGCCGGACCCTTCGGCAATATCGCCCACGGCACCAGCAGCGTCATTTCCCAGGAAATGGGGCTGCGCCTCGCCGACTACGTTGTCAACGAATGCGGCTTCGCTTCTGATCTCGGCGCGGAAAAATATTTTGATATCGTTATGCAGGAGTCCGGCATTACTCCCGCCGCCGCCGTTCTCGTCACTACCGTGCAGAGCATGCGCAACCAGGGTGAAGGCCATTTCGAACGCGGCCTGCCCAACCTCGGCAAGCACATCGAAATCCTGAAAAAATTCGGTGTGCCGACCATCGCCGCGATCAATCGGTTTCCGGCGGACACGGAGGCCGAGTTGAACCGCCTAGCCGCTTACTGTGCGGAACGCCGAGTCGACAGTGCGCTCTCCGAAGGATTCGCAAAAGGCGGTCCCGGCGCGAAGGATCTCGCCGAAAGAGTTGTCAAAGCCATCGCCCAGAACCCCGCCCCCGCCGCGCATTCCCTCTACTCGCTCGACGAGCCCCTCGCCGAAAAAATCCGTAAGGTCGCACTGCAAATTTACGGCGCGAGCAGCGTGAATTTCAGTGAGCAAGCCAAAGCGAAGTTGCAACAATTCACGGAATGGGGATACGGAAAACTGCCCGTTTGCATCGCCAAGACGCAATACTCCTTGTCCGATGATCCGAAGCGTCTCGGCGCTCCAATCGGCTGGACGCTCAACGTCAACAACGCCTCACTTTCCGCGGGCGCCGGCTTCCTCGTGGTGATCTCCGGCAACATGATGCTTATGCCCGGCCTTCCAAAAGTTTCGCGGGCCTCCTCCATCGACGTAGACGACTCCGGCGCCATTATCGGCGTCTGAAGTGCCGTCCTGCTGATGTTGTTCGAACGTGCTGCCCTTTGGGACAGCTTGCACCGCGCTGTACGTCTGTACTATGGCCAGCGGGCTCGCCGGCTGCAAAAATAAAAAGCTGTCTGGCCCGTCGCGTGGACGGCTCAACGCAGCCTGAGCATGGTCTGGGGATGCGTCGCCCCGCGGCGCACGGGGCACAATCCTATGGTGGCTTCCGCAACGGGCACCCGTCGTTCGACCACCTCGCCGCCGGCGAGCCCTTCGACAACGCTTCCGGCAAGCGCTCAGACCTCTCCAATGAAGAATCCAGTAGCTCACGAAGTCCCGGTGCTCGCGACCGGCGTGCGCCCGGGAGAAAGTGGCGGCCAGCGGAAGCTGTTCACGGAAGAGGCGAGCACGGTTCTGGCCTTTGAGAATGGCGGAATGATTCGGCTCTCCGCAGCGGTGGCCGTCGGACAGTTGCTGTTTCTTACCAACATAGGAACCACGCGCGAAGTCGCGGTGCAGGTTATACGCAAGCGCGACTTCCGGCCAACGAGTTGTTACGTCGAATTGGAATTCAGCGAGCCCTCACCCGGATTCTGGGGCATCGAGTTTCCCGAAATCACGGAACTCGCGCCAGCAAACGCGCAGCAAAGAGAAGCGGCCGAATTCGTGCATGAAGTGGAGGCCATCGCTGACAAACCAAGACCGCCGGCACGCGCTCCCAGCCTATACGAAATCACGGCGTTGAAGCAGGAAGTCGAGGCGCTGCGCATGCAACTGAAATTGTTGCAAACGCAGACTGAGGCGGGGAACTCATCCGCGCCCGCCGTAACTCCCGGTGCCCCCACAAACGTGGCCCTTACTGTTCCTGAGGAGTCTGCCGCACTGCCAATAGACCGCGCTGAGCCCGAGTTTTCCGAAGAAGATCTCCTGCCGAAGTCGGCGCTCGACTTCGAGGTGGCACGGGCATCAGCCGAGCGTCGTTTGAAACGCAAGCAGAAATTTGCGACGAGCGGCCGATCGGCAGCGCTGCGCGTCGGGTTACTTTCCGCGGCGCTACTGCTCGTCGCGGCAGGCGCAGCGTGGTACCAGCATCGGCTATCGTGGCAGCCGCAACCGAAGAAATTTTCTGCCAGCGTGGCCTCAAGCATTGCCGCTCACTCTGGTCCTACTGTGAGCCCCGCGCCTCAAAAGCCAGCCGACGCACCTTCCAATTCCAGCACGACGACACCGGCAAGCGCCGCCGCTGCGCCTAAGCCGAGTGCCGCTTCGCAGGACAGGAAGCAACCCGTGTCTGGGGGAAGGGCGGTGCCTTCCAAACTCGCCGTGCCCGTGCCGCCCGCACCGCGTACCGTGGCTCTGGACGCGGCCGCGCAAGAGAAATCCGCGGTTGTCACCTCCGCAGGGAAGCGTTCCGTGTCGCGTCCATCGAACGAAGCCGCTCCAGATTCGGCAGCGCCTTCTTTAGAGGAAGCACCTATCGTCCCCCCGAAACTCATCAAGTCGGTCCGCGCCATCGCTCCGCCGGATGCCCTCCGGGACTTTGTTACCGGCAACGTGACGCTGGACGCTGTCGTGGACCCTTCGGGACAAGTAAAATCGATGAAGGTGCTTTCCGGACCGGCTTCTTTTCACACCGCCGCCATGGACGCCCTCAAGCAGTATCGATATGAACCAGCCACACAGCGTGGCAAGCCCGTAGCGGCTCACATTACCGTCACGATCAAATTCTGGTTCGAGCCATAATTCCCGGCTGTTACCCTGGCTCCAGCGCAGACCGTACAGCTTCTCACTTACGCGGACGCTTGATGGCTACGCTGTAGGAACGCGAGCAATTCCGCGTTGACCTGGTCCTTGAGGGTCGAGCACATACCGTGCGGCGCGCCCGGAATGACCTTCAATGTTGCTCCCTTGACAATCTTGGTCGAAAGAAGAGCCGAGGCGCCGATCGGCACGATCTGGTCGTCATCTCCGTGGAGAATGAGCGTTGGCACGTCAAACTTCTTGAGATCTTCCGTGAAATCCGTTTCAGAGAAAGCCTTGATGCAGTCGAAGACGGCTTTGTGTCCTGCCAACATCCCCTGGAGCCAGAACGAGTCGCGTAAACCTTCAGAAACCTTGGCGCCCGGCCGGTTGGCACCATAGAACGGCGCGCTTAGATCCTTCCAGAACTGCGAGCGGTCGTTGAGCACGCCAGCGCGGATTTGGTCGAACGCTTCCATCGGCAAACCACCGGGATTGGCAGCCGTTTTCAGCATGAGCGGTGGCACCCCGCTGATCAGCACAGCCTTAGCGACGCGCTTTGTGCCGTGGCGCCCGATATACCGAGCGACTTCGCCGCCGCCTGTGGAATGGCCAACATGAACTGCGTTCTTCAGGTCGAGCGCTTCGACGAGCGCCGCCAGGTCGTCGGCGTAGGTATCCATTTCGTTGCCATCCCAAGGCTGGCTCGATCGGCCATGGCCGCGGCGGTCATGTGCGATGCAGCGGAATCCGTGGTCGGCCAGGAATACCATCTGGTCTTCCCACGCGTCCGCGCTCAGGGGCCAGCCGTGGCTGAAGACGACGGGCTGTCCTTTACCCCAATCCTTGTAGTAGATCTGCGTGCCGTCTCTGGTTGTGATCGTGGTCATAAAATATTCCCCTCGGTTACGATTCCTTCAAGCTTCCTGCCTGATTAGACGCTCAGACTCCTACTTCGCATTGCACTCTTGAAGAAGTTTTGTCCATTCCGTCGACAACATTGCAACGCGGTTCAGCGCAGAAAATGCAATCTCAGGCCGTGCGGACCGTCTCGTTGCGGGATTTGATCGCCGCAGCAATGGCAAGCACGACGAAAAGCGCCATGCACGCGAGTTGCGCAACCAAGAAGGGCGGCTCGGACTGCGTCGGCGCCATCGCCTTCAGAGCAGGCACCTTCAGGAAAAGCTGCGCGATCAAAACGAACACATTCAGATAGAGGGCGACTATTGCGGTGATAACGTAAGTGCGCCGCCAGGCACCAGCGAGTTGACGGACGTAGCGCGCAAAGATGGCAATAGCTAGCACAATAAGAGATACGATGCCGACCCCATGCGACGGCAAAAACGTGTGGAACGGAAAAAGGAATCCCGTCGCGCTCGTCAGCACTGTGGTGACCAGAAACAGCGCCGTCCACCCGTCGAGCTGTTTCGCGGCGAGCAGCCCGAACACGACCACAAATCCAGAGAAGATCCCGATCAAGCTCAAGACCACATGCACGAAGGTAAATGTCGTCATACCTAAGATCATAGTGTCCTCCTTCAGCCCCAAACGCCGCAGGATGATCTAGCTGACCGAGAAGATACTCTTCATTCGCTCCAGGCGCAATTTCTAATCGCGGCATTTGGAGCGTGCCACCACGTGAATCCCACCGCTCCCTCCGCCCCTTCCGCAGGACGGAGAAAAAATAGTGAGTGACGAGTCGTAGCGACGGCGCATCGAAGTTGGCAGCCTGCCCACCCAGGGCGGTAGAATCCGAGAACGAGGTGACTTATGACTTCTTACGGCGCAAAAGATTTAGCCAGCGCGTTTCGCACGGTACGCAAGAACACCATTCAGGTTGCGGAGGACATTCCCGAGTCGAAGTACGCCTTTGTGGTTGCGCCCCACGTGCGCTCTGTCGCGCGGATGTTGACGCACGTCGCCATCTCCACGCGAATATGGGAAGAAGTCCACAAAAAGCGTCTCACTACTCTGGTTGGCTTCGACTTTTTCGGTATGATCGATCGGCTCAACGCCGAGGAAGCCAAGACCATATCCAAGGCGGAAATTCTTGATCTTCTGCAAACCGAGGGCGGGCAGTTCGCCGCGTGGATGGAAACTCTCACGCCGGAAATTCTCGCAGAAACGGTGACCGAGCCAGACGGGAAAACGCAGAAGACGCGGTTCGAGAGGCTGCTCGGCGCGAAGGAGCATGAGATGCACCATCGCGCCCAACTGATGCTGATCGAGCGCCAACTGGGTATCGTTCCGCACCTCACGCGCCAGCCGGCGAACCGTCACCAAACTGGGATGTTCCATGATCATCACAACTTGCCTTCCGCCAACTGACGATCGAACAACAGAGGAAAGAACTGCCCGCCCATCCTGTCTCCGCGAGGAATTACAGGAACGCCCGCGAGCAGTGGTTCATTCGCATTCGACATGACCCCATCGCGAAATACGTTTATGACCGTGGCGCGCCGCGGCGCAGGCGTATCGTTCGCGCGCGAACCGTGCATCGTTCGAGCATGGTGAAACGAACTTTCGCCCTTTTTCAATTCGACCGCGACAGGCTTGAATTCGTCTTTCAGCTCTTCCGGCAGAATGTCACGGATGCCATCCATTTCCCCGGTCAGGACCGGTTTGGGCAAGTCCGGCCACTTATGGCTTCCTGGAACGTAATTCAAGCAGCCATTTTCGCGCGTTGAATCGTCCAAGCCAATCCAACAGGTTAGATGGGCCAAAGGCGTGGTTCTAGTCCAGTACGAATAATCCTGATGCCAGGCCACCACGCCTCCATGTCGCGCTGGTTTGCAGAAAAGCTGGTCGTGCCAGAATCGCACCGGACCGTCCAATAACTGCGATGCCGGCACCAGGAACGCGGGGTTCCAGAGCAGATCGTGAAAGCCGGGCAGAACACGCCAGGCGCCCAGGGCGTGAAAAACCACGCGGCTCGGGTCCGTCGATTCGTTGGAATGATATTCGTGGAATAAATGCCGGCCGGCGTGCGCCGGATCCATCAGCAGTTCCAACTCTGCGCGCAGCGCTTCCACCTGCTGGTCGGTCAGAATGCGAACACCCTTCAGGTAACCATTCTCGCGAAAGAATTCGATCTGCTCCTCACTCAGCCGGTAGCGCTCCCAGTCGTCGCGCATGGTTGAGCTGCCAAACAGCGAGCTGACTGGTTGATGGTAACGCGATAAGTCCTCCATCATGTGTGACGTTTGGCCCCTTTCCTCGAGCTGTTGCCTATTTCAGTTCAATCTCCAGGATTTGGCCTTCGACGCTCCCGGCGTTGCCAAGAGTGTGGGTGATCTTGGTGTCCACCCAGTGGAAATCGCCGCGCTTCAGCTCGTGGGTGAGCGATTGGCCGTCGGGCGCCGCCATTTTCAAGGTGAATCCCGTTGCCGCGACGATCAGGTAGGGACGCACGTGGGTGTGCATCACAGACGTAGCGTCGGGGGCCAAGACCCACTTGTAAATGCGTGCGCTCGGATTTTCCGCGGCAACTGCCGCGGCGGCAAGCGGCGACGGTGTTCGCGGACGCTCCAGGAGCTCGACGTCCAGAACATCATAAGGAACCAAGCCCACATTGTGGACCCTGTGCGTGTAAGAGCTACCTGCAAGGGCAAGCGCAGAAAAGGTTCCCGGATCGGAACGCGAAGGTGGGCCTTCCTTCTCATTCAATACTTGCTGCGTGGTGGAGGTACTCGAAAGGGGAATGGCTACCCGGTCGTGTGTATGAGTGTGGAAGAGCGTACGTTCGCCGGGCGGCAGAGTCAGGTGAATGACGACAACGGATTCATTTTTCAGCACCACGTGATGGAGCGGCTCGTTCTCAACAGGCACAGGCGCCGACGCCTCTTGAGCAGAGAACAGAAAGGACAAGCAAAAGATAAGCGCTGAATAAGTCTTCACGGTCATTATTCCTGGAGTCCACCTTGGAAGAACATGGAAGGTATCGTACATGAAGAAGCGAACTCATGCGCCATTACGTTGGGAATCTCCAGCGTCATTTCTGCCCGGCGATTTCATTCCACTCGCGTTGTCCGCGCTCTAGCACGGCCGCCAAGTCCTCCCGCAACAGAAAACCGTCCTGGATCAAGTTCATGGCCGCCTCGGCAAACTTGCCCATGTATTGTTCACGCGAGACATATCGTTCGGCGACCGACGGCCGCGGATCGCCTGATTTTTCGCGGTCCGCTGCGCTACGAGCAAAAGGGAGAAAAGAACCGAGCATGCTGAGCCGCCGATCGGCGGCGCCTATGCTCGGATCCCGCAGATTCCAGCCGGTGTACGTGGCGAGCGGTACTTGCAATTCCGGCAAGCGTACGCCTCCCAGGTCGTTGCCATCGGCATCCGTTTGTGGAACCAGAACGGCAAACGGCTTTCCAACTCTCGGCGGCTCGATCGAAACAATTCCTGATTTCCATTGCGAGCCGAAATCGAGATGGTATGCCAAGTTCACTTCGTGGGGTCGGTTTACGCCGGGGATTCTGGGGAATGTCCATTTGCTCAACGGAACCAGTGTGCTGTCTGCAATTTTTGGATAGGTGCTCGGCGGCGGTGGCGTTCCATCTTTCACCCACTGGTCCATGTCGGTGATCAGTGCGCGCCAGAACCATTGGATGGGATTCGGATTGTGTCTTTGTTGTGCGACGTAGTCCGGCGATCCGGTCGTGGCCTTCTGCGGCGGAAACGGGGCGGAAAAATGCTGCAAGCCGGCGAGAAAATAAATGCGCGTATTTTGACCAACCGTCCCGTCTTTCAACCCGTCGGCGGAGGTGTGAATCAGCGAAGCGGCGCGGCCCCAGTATTCGTACGAAGTATTGGTGTAGAAAATCCTTGAGGTTGTTCGCGACCTGCTCGCAGCGTCCAAAAGGCCCGCGGTTTCACCTGTCTCTGGGTCGGTTTCGGGGAGGTCGGCGTAGGGAAACAAGTCCGTCGGGAAGAAGATACTGGAGAGGGGTTGCGCGTCGCGCGAGGGCTGTGCGAACCGATGATTGAAACTGCCTCGGCCGGCGCCGGCCACATGCGCAATGACGCCGTCCATCACCTGGCGGCCTTGCTCGTCGGCGTTGAAGTCCTGGTAGAGGAAATGGCGAAGGAAGCGGCCACTCTGCGAAATTCCTACCGCATAGACGCGGCGGACCGGTGCCGTGGCCTGCGGATCGTACTTAAGATAAGAAAGAAAATCTCGGACCGCAGCCAGCCCGGCGCCAACAACCACCGGGTCTTTCGCCTCATAAACGACCTCATAAATCTTGCCCGGCAGAAATCCGCCGTCCAGGTGAATGAAATGAGGATCGGCCGCGAGCTGGCCCTCCACGGAATGGGCAAAGCTCCATTGGCTCCGAGGGATTGTTTGCCGCGTGCCATCAGGCGTGTCGCGCACGGTAAGAACGTTCTTTGCGCTGGCAGGATCGTCGACGGGATAGCTTTTTCCTCCACCGGGGCCCAGCATGAAATGGCCCAGCGGCATGTCGTCTCTCTTTTGGGATGGCGTGAAATCGGAACGCACGACGCCGCGAATTTCTCTTCCTCCTGGATCATGGGCAACCGGAACGGAGAGCCGGAGATTTTGTCCTTGTTCCGCGACGTCAAACTGCCAGCCGAGCCAGGCAATCGTGTAACCTTCGCGCAAAAGAAATCCGTCTCCGATTTCCGCGTTTGCGTCAGAGGAAGTTCCTCCGTTCACCAGGCGCAGAATTCCTCTTCCGCCGCGGTTTGAAACTTCGAACAGCACGGCGTTATTTCCCTTGTTCATGTCCTTGGGTTTGTAGAGATACAGGTCTGCGGAAAACTCGACTTCCCCCTGGGCGTTGCGTGGAGCTTTTTCGAGATCCACGATCTGGCGGTTGTGAATGTTTTCTGGGTTGATGGCAAAGTAGACGCGGCCGATGATCCTCTCGTAGGTGCCTGCCAATCCGAAGGCGCGCCCGTCTTGAATCTCGGCCCGAGAAACTATCACGACGTGGGTGACATGTGCGTCAGCGGAAGAAGCAAAGAACGCGGCGAGGGTCAGGACCCAAGTCAAGCGTAGGCGCACGGGACGCATAAGCCACCTCCAGAAGCGCCACAGCTTACAACATATCGGGGAGAGAGAGGCTGGCTTGCGGGTGGCCTATTCCTTTCTGCGGTATGGGTGCGCCCGACGTATCCCGGACGCTTCTGCGGGACCGCAGGGACCGGTCCCCCCGCGCCTTCGATCGCGAGTTCGCTCTTGAACAGGACGGCCATCCTCGCGTCGGGCCCGGTGATTTCCCGCGCGCCCCGCTCGCTGACAGGACAATCCCATGTCGCCCATCCTCCATTCTGCCTCTTATTCATTCCCTTGTAGGGGCGGGGCTTGCCCGCCCGTTCCCCGCTTCGCCCCGCTTGTCGCCCACTTTGCAAGCGCAGTAGAATGGATTGTTTTTAGATCGAGGAGGAACCCGCCATGGCCACTGCCGAACAGATAGTCCACGTTTCCGAGTTCACTAACGAGCCGTTCATCGATTTCTCGAAGCCGGAAAACCGTTCGCGCATGGAAGAGGCGCTGAAAAAGATGAAATCCGAGTTTGGCCGCGAATACCCCATGTGGCTCAACGGGCAGAAGGTGGCCACTACGGAAAAGCGCACCTCCACAAATCCTTCGCGGCCGTTGGAAGTCATTGGCGTTTTTCAAAACGCCACGAAGGAGATGGCCAGGCAGGCGGTCGAAGACGCTCACAAATACTTTGACACGTGGAAGAGAGTCTCCGCCCAGGAGCGCGCGAAGTGTCTCTTCCGTGCGGCGAAGATCGTGCGCGAGCGCAAGTTCGAGCTGAACGCGCTGGTGTGCTACGAAGTGGGCAAAACCTGGGTCGAAGCCGATGCGGACATTGCCGAAACGATCGACTTCCTGGAATTCTACGGCCGCGAAATGCTGCGATTGGGCGAGCCGCAGAAGCTGACGCCCATGCGCGGGGAGCGCAACTACCTTGTGTACATTCCACTCGGCGTGGGCGTCATCATTCCGCCGTGGAATTTTCCGTCCGCGATCATGGCGGGAATGACCGTGGCTTCGCTGGTCACAGGGAACACCGTAATACTGAAGCCCGCGGCAGATTCACCGACCATCGCGGCAAAATTTACCGATATTCTTTTTGAGGCGGGCATTCCGAAGGAAGCGGTGAACTTTATTACCGGGCCTGGCAGCGTGATTGGCGATGTGCTGGTACAGCATCCGAAGACGCGGTACATCGGATTCACGGGCTCGAAGGAAGTAGGGCTGCGGATCAGCGAACTCGCGGGCAAGACCGTTCCTGGGCAAATGTGGATCAAGCGCACGGTGCTGGAAATGGGCGGCAAGGACGGGATCGTCGTGGACGAAGAAGCCGATATCGACGCGGCGGTAGAAGGCACGGTGCAGGCGGCGTTCGGGTATCAGGGGCAAAAGTGTTCGGCGTGCTCGCGCGCGATCGTCTCCGAAAAAATCTACGACACGTTTGTGCAGAAGCTGGTGGAACGCACGAAGAAAATCACGGTCGGACCAAGCGACAATCCGAACAATTACATGGGCCCGGTCGTCAGCCAGTCGGCGATGAAAACCATTTTGGATTATATCGAAGTCGGAAAGAAGGAAGGGAAGCTGCTCACCGGCGGGAAACGCGCGGCGGGCGACGGCTACTTCATCGAGCCGACGATTATTGCGGATGTGGATCCGAAGGCGCGGCTGGCGCAGGAGGAAGTGTTCGGCCCTGTGCTCGCGGTGATCAAGGCGAAGAATTACGACCAAGCGCTGGAAATTGCGAACAATACGGAGTTTGGCTTGACCGGCGCGGTGTATTCAAAGAATCCGGAAAAAATCAAAAAGGCCGAAGAGACGTTTCACGTAGGCAATCTTTATTTGAACCGCAAGTGCACCGGCGCGATGGTCGGCGCGCATCCCTTTGGCGGGTTCAACATGTCTGGAACAGACTCGAAAGCAGGCGGGAAGGATTATTTGCTGCTATTCATGCAGGGCAAGTCGATCGCCGAAAAAGTGAACTGAACGAAGACTGCGCATTCAGACGGATTTGTTGCCGGTTTCGCGGGAGACCCACTTCAGGACACGGAACACGGGATAGCTCAACACGAGCATGCCTAGCGCCAGCGGCGCGTTTTTTTGGTCGGTGACGATCGACCCGGTTAAGAATAGCACCGAGGCTGCAAGAGCGACTCCCGTCGACCAAGGATAGCCCCACGCGCGGTACGGCCGCGCCATTTCCGGCTCTTGCTTGCGCAGTGTGAAGAGGGAAAAATAGGAAAGCGTATAGTTAGCGACAAAGAAGAAAGAGAGCATCGCAATTACCCGCTCGAAAGCATAAGCGCTGAGGAACGAGATGAACACGAAAAGCACGCCCACGATCGTACTGAGGAGAAGTGATACCGTCGGGGTTCCGCCGGCATTCACATGCGTGGCGCGGCGAAAAAATAATCCGTCGCAGCTCATTGCGTAAAGAGTGCGCGTACAGAAAAGTTGGTTGGCGTTTAGGCAGCTCAACATGGAAACGACCATGATCGAGCGGATGATCGGATCGCCGAGACTTCCGAACACGCGGTCTGCGACGGCGCCGAGGACAAAATTGTTCCCGGCGATCTCGTTCATCGGCAGGGTGTAAAGCGCGATGAGATTCAGCAGCAGATAAATTCCCATGATGGAGAAGACGCTGCCAAAAATCGCGCGCGGAATGTCGCGGCCCGGCTGGCGCACTTCCTCGCCAAAATAAATGATGCCGTCCCATCCATCGACCGTGTAGATCACGGCTTGCAGACCGATCATCACGGCGATGGCCAGGGACCATCCCGTTGGCAAGAGAAGTGATGACGGGCCGGATTTGATCGCAGCTTGGTGAGCCGGGCCGCCGAGGAAAAAACAAGCGATCACCAAAACAAGAAAAGCCCCGGTCTTCATCGCTGCGGTTGATAATTGCGCGCCGCTGCCCCAGCGAATTCCTCGCCATTGCAAGACTCCAAATCCGCAGATGATGGCGATCGAAAGGATTTCTATCTTTGTGGTGCCGGCCAGAATGGGGAAAAGGTGGCCGCTGTATTCACTGATGACGATGGCGACGGCGGCGGCGGTGCCGCAGGTGGAAAGCCAGTCGCTCCAACCGACGATAAATCCTGCGTAATCGCCGAACGCGCGGCGAGAGAAATTGTACTGGCCGCCGCTGCGAGGAATTGCCGCGCCAAGCTCTGCCATGGACGAGGCCCCAGAAAATGCATAGAGTCCACCGAGGACCCAAACTCCGAGAAACATCCAGGCTTTGGGGAGCAGCTTTGCGACGTCGCCGGGCGTTCGAACGATGCCGGCGGCGATGGTGTTTCCGATCGCCGCGGCCATGCCAAACCACATGCCGAGAACCTGAAGCAAGCGGCCGCGGCCGATCGCAGGCAGGGAGCTAGCTGTCGAAGAGCTTTCCGATGGGCCAGACAATGTGAGGTCTCAAGGGATCTGAGAATCGCAGCCATCATATCGGGGGGATGAGAAAATGCAAGCTGGAAGTGGAGAGTTCGAATGCTCTCCGATTGGCAAATTCCTATCGCGGAGTGCCGAGGAAGTTCCACTTGCCCCAGGCGAAATATTCATGGTCTGGCACGAAGTGAGCGTGGGCAATTCTCTTGATGAGTTCGGGCTGGCCCAGCCATTGCTCGTAGGTGCGGATTTCGTATTCGATCATCGTCGCGAACGCATCCATCTTGTTGGAAATCCGGCGGACCGGAGAGATTTCGGAAATTAAGTGCACGAACGTCAGGAAGGGAGTGCGCCACGGCTCGACAAACATGACCCGGCCGTTTGTTCGCAGCACGCGCTGCATTTCTGAAAACGTTTGATCGAGATCATCAGGCAGAGTGAGCAAGTGGTGCAGACCACCCTGAACGATGAGGACGTCCTTGCTGCGATCGGCAAAGGGAAGTTTCCGGCAATCGGCGACCCTGCATTTCGCAAAGCCTTTGAACTGCGCTAGCAGCCGGGGCGACAAGTCCACGCCTTCGAGCCGGGTGAAACCGAGACGCTGCAGCGCGATCAACCCATTTCCGCGACCGCAAAAAAGTTCGACAATTTCTGCGTCACGCGGCCATTGAGGAGCGCCCAATCGAGTGAGGCGCCTGATAAACTTTTGAATTTCCTCTTCCGGCGTTTCGAAACG